>Ga0126381_100003487_pt1 | contig 17074 bp, 17 predicted proteins | sample PanSoiMetPlot_28_FD_96465 | JGI IMG/M metagenome (GOLD analysis project Ga0126381, IMG submission 96465) | Tropical forest soil microbial communities from Panama - MetaG Plot_28 | ecosystem: Environmental > Terrestrial > Soil > Tropical forest > Bulk soil | place: Panama | collected 2016-02-17 | reverse complement strand
TCAGCAGACGTGCCAGCCGCAGCCACTTGTCGGGCACGTTGCCTGGGTGGGCGGCCGCCGGAGGGCTCCCGAGCCGGTGCAGTTCCGCGTGCGCGGCGCCCAACTGGACCATCAATTCCGAGAGCTTTCTGCCGCGCGCCGCCGCGATCAGCGGCACCCCGGGCACCCGGGCCATCACCTGGACCGGCGACGGCAGCGCGTCGCCCGGAACCAGTACCGTCAGCACCTCCGGCGCGGGGTAGCCCCGGGCGGCGGCCCAGGACTGGATGGCGCTCTCCTGCCGCAGCATGTCGTAGCGTTCCGCTGCCGCGGGGATCCGCGCCACCAGCGGGGCCGACCACGGCGGCGGCAGGCCCGGCCCGGCGAATCGCAGGCCGTACACCCAGAAGTCGGCCCCGCCGCTCAGCCGCTCCGGCGTGACCGCATCGGTCACCGCCCTGTAGCCCTGGCGGGTCAGCCACCCTCGTACCGCAGCCGACACTTCCAGGGATTCAGGCGTATGCAACATGTCCGGAGGTTACTCGTCTCTCACAGATCGGCATGATCTGCGCCCCTGGTCGGCAATCGCATAGCCGGCACGTGACGCGCAGATGGGCGGAAGTGCGCGCCAGTCCAATCGCGCCGTGATGGAGCACATACGCCCGACCGAGACGCTATAGCGTGATCGTGTCAAAAGCCTGGTGCATGCGGCCCAAGCTGAACCACGCGAATACAGCCGGCCCGCCAGGCTGCTCATGTCGAGCTAGCTGCAGTGCCAGTCGTCGCATGTGGTGGTGTCCGGAGCATCAAGGCGCTCGCCGGGCCGAACCCGGCGCGCTGGTAGAACGGGATCGATCTCTCGGTCGGGCTCAGCACGACGCGGGCGAAGCCGTTTTCGTCCGCGTAGTCAAGCACCGTGCTGATGAGCTGTCTGCCGATGCCCTGGTTGCGGTATTCCGTCCGAACGAATGCGTTGCCGAGGTATCCCCAGCGGCTCGGCGCGCGCCCTGGCCGTGGCATCCGCTCGAAGATGGCCAGGTTCATCATGCCGACCGGGCGGCGGTCGGCCTCGGCCAGCCAGGTGATCCGGTGTGAGGACTCCCGAGCGAACCAATCCGCCAACCGCTCGTCAAAACCGGGGTCCTGGCGGTCGCCGTCCTGCTCCTGCGACCACTCGCGGCGCAGCCGGACGATCGCAACAAGATCAGCGTCGGCGGCCCGGCGGATCACAACTTCGCTCATGGCAGCACAACGTACCCGGGCGACGACCACGACTTCCTGGAAGGCCGCTTCTCCGTCCCCTCTTCCTCGTACAACAATTCGAGCAGGCACTGGTTTGAGCAGGTACAAAGGTCAGCCGGCGGACAGGCCCGCTCCCGCGGATGAACAGTTCTTCGCTCCTCAGGCCCGATATGCGGCACTGCGATCTGCCCTCGATGTCATACGCCGGAGTGACTCACGATTCAGCCGCTGACCGCGGCGGCCGTGCCGCCGCGGTCAGCGGACAATCATCAGCGAGCTTCGGCAGGCTGCCTGACTTCGGCATCCTGGTCTTCATGGACGCGAGCGCGCGTCAGCCTGCTCGGCCACCAGAGCCATCGGCCGAGGTCCAGATTGAGCGCGGTGACCAGCACCGAGCGGACGACGATGGTGTCGAGCAGTACGCCGAATGCGACAGCGAAGCCGAGCTCGGTGAGGAAGGTTACGGGAAGCGTGCCCAGGACGGCGAACGTGCCCGCCAGCACGGCACCGGCGGAGGTGATCACCCCGCCAGTGACCGCCAGCCCAGTGAGGGCGCCGCGGCGGGTGCCGTGGCGCTTGGCTTCTTCTCGCACCCGGGTCATCAGGAAGATGTTGTAGTCGATGCCCAGGGCGACCAGAAATACGAACACGAACAGCGGGAATGACGTGTCCGCGCCGCCGAAGTTGAACACGTTGTTGAACATGAGGGCGCTGACCCCCAGGGCCGCTGCGAACGACAGCACGACGGTGCCGATGAGCATCACCGGGGCGATCACTGCGCCAAGCAGCAGCGCGAGAATGACGAACACCACTGCGAGGACGACAGGGATGATCACGTTCCGGTCGCGTGCTGCGGCCCGCTGGATGTCGAGGTTGATCGCGGTGTTGCCGCCGACAAGCGCATTTGCGCCGGGGACTGCCTGCACGTTCGCCCGGACCCTGTCGATTGTGACGTATGCCGCCTGGCTATCGGGGGCTGTGGTCAGAGTTCCTTCCAGGTAAGCGTGGCCTGCCCGGGTCACGGGAGGCGTCACACCGGTGATCCCCGGCGTGGCCTTGAAGGCCGACTCGAGGCGGGCCGCCGTGGCCTCGTTGCCTACCACCACGACTGGCTGACCGCTGCCGCCGGTGAAGTGCCGGTCCAGGATTGCCTGGCCAGTCACCGACTCGGGGTGGCCGCGGAAGGACTGCGCGTTTGTCAGGCCAATGGCCTTCAGCCCGGTGAGGCCCAGGGCCATGGCTCCCAGGACGAGGGCAGTGGTCACCCAGACGACGCGCGGCCGCACCGCGATGCCGCGGCCAACTCGCGCCCATACCCCGCTAGAGGTCGGCTCGGCCGAGCCGTACGCAGGCCGTGCCGGCCAGAAGATCCATCTGCCGAAAATCACCAGCAGAGCCGGCAGCAGCGTCATCATCGCCAGCAGCGCGACGGCGACCCCGATCGCCAGCACCGGGCCAAGGCTCTTCGTGGAGTTCAGCTCCGCGATCACCAGAGCCAGCAGGCTGACGATTACTGTCCCGGCGCTGGCTACTACCGCCGGGCCGGCCCGGCGTAGCGCCACCGCCATCGCCTCATGGCGGTCCTCGTTTCGCCGCAGCTCCTCGCGGTACCGCGCGGTCAGCAAGAGCGCGTAGTCCGTACCGGCACCGAAGACCAGCACGTCCAGGATGCCCGCGCTCTGGGCGTTCACGGTTAGGCCGGCGTGCGCGGCCAGCAGATAGATCAAAGCCTGAGCACTGGTCAGCGCGACGGCCGCCGAGATCACGGGCAGGAGCCAGAGCACCGGACTCCGATAGGTGATCAGCAGGAGCACGATGACGATCGCCAGAGTGGCGTATAGCAGCGTTCCGTTAATTCCCTTGAACGCCTTGGCCGAGTCGGCCGCCGTGCCCAGCGGGCCAGTGATGTGCACGGCCAGGCCGTGCCCGTCTGCTTGAGCGATGCCGCGGATCGCATCGGCTGCCTTACCGGCGGCATTCCAGCCATTCTTGCCGAGGTTGACCGGAACGACTGTCTGGATCGCCTGGCCGTCTCTGGCGAAGAAGGGCCCTGCGACCTGGCCGCCCTCCACGCCCGAGACGGTCGTGAACTTCTGCGCATCTGACACGGCCTTCGCCCGGTCGGCAGCGGTCAAGCCAGATGACCGGTCGTAAACCACGACGGCCGAGAACACATTCGGCGACTGGAACCGTGACTGCAGGGCCAGGACCTTCGTGGACTGCGCCTGGGCGGGCAGCCACGACTGCGCGTCATTCTTCTCTGCGCCCGTCAGCTTGCCCGCCAGCGAGCCACCGACGAACAAGATCACTATCCACAGGACAACGACAACCCATTTCCCCCGGCGCCCGCTCGGGAACCTAATGATCGCGCGGGCCTTACCCATCTCCATCCTCCTCTGCGCTCGGGCACTTCTTGCCCATGCGTCGAACACTGATCATTCAGATCGACGCGCCGGGCGGAAAACTTTCAGGACTTCGGCTGGCAACGCCCTCCAGCGGGCACTGGCACCCTCGTCACCGAAACGCGCTCCGCCACCTGAACACAGGAGCCCACCGCTGACTGAGCGCATCGACGAACACGATATATCTCGTACCTCTGGATGCACAAGACATATCTCGTTGAGTATGACCGTCGGTCAAGCCCCTCAGCAGTAAGCGGCGCTGCGCTCGATCTCCCCTGCGCGTGCATTTCGGGAACATCTCTTAAGACACGGCAAGCCCGACCGATGTGACATCTCATTGCGACCCGATCCAGGAGAAGGAACGTCGCCTGGCTCTGCAGGCGCGCCAGCTGATAGGTCCCAGGGGCAGCCAGCTGCTTCGAGCTCGGCCGTCCTTGCCCTCCGCTGCTCACCGTCGCTATCGGAGCGCCACACGATCACTGACGGCTGGGGCAGGGGCAGACCGGGCCAGCCCGTTGCTGGCCGCCTCTGCCGGAACCGTAGCCGTCGCTGCACCTCGGTAACGAGCCAGCGCACGAGCTCAGTGAGTGCGTGAGCGCACGCCCACAGCTCGATCCGTACTGCTGGGCGGGCCCGGGCGTGCCGCGACCGGCACGACGGCGCGGGACGCCTGGGGCGGCGTGCACGTGCAGCCTGCGTTACGACACTCACTCCCGGCCGTGCGACTTCCACCGCCTCGGAGATTCGGGATGATCTGCACCGGGCCGCGGCCCAGGCGACCTAGGTACCTTGTCGTGGCGGTTGCCGGCGAATTGGTCGGGAGCGCGTGGGAGCCGACCTGCCCACGATCGACACCGCGGCCTACTGTTCGAAGCATGGCTCGTGAGGTTTTGGCGGCAAGGCCGCTGACGCAGCCTGCTCTGGCGCGGCTGCCCATCGGCTCGCCTAAGCGGCAGGAGATACTCGCCGCCCATGCGCATGCTCTTGGGCGCCATCTATCGGGGTACCTGGACCCTGAGTCTGGTTTGTTCGTCCTGTCCGCCTGGTTCCTTGCCGAGCGGGGTTACTGCTGCGAGCGGGGGTGCCGGCACTGCCCGTACATCGAGGATGAGCCCCGTGACGCATGCTAGGCCGAAGCGTGCTTCCGGGCACTCGTGACCTGCGTCGATCCGTCTCAGGCTCCACCGGAGCTCGCCGGACGGTGGTACGACGCTAACTGTCTCGACCTGCTGCCTCCGGGTGTCGACCCGTGCGGGCAGAACGGCGAGTTTCACACATTCGTCGTGGACGGGCCCGGGTTCCGTTACCCGTTGGATGTGGCGGTGGGGGAAGTCGTGCAGCGGCACGGCTTCGTATTCGCAGATGTCGTCCCGACGTAAGCCGACAGATGGCTTACAGAAGGCAGCACGTTTGGATGACAGATGCCTGCCAGTGCTTCCACTCCGTCGACAAGCCGCGGCCCAGGACGAACGAATGCTGAGTCAGCGTCGACTGCCCACACCGCCACGCCCGGCGGCAGGCGCGCGCTGGCGACCAAATCAGTCGCGAGCCGCCACGCGTCGCTGAGGTGGAAACCGCACGGGGCGACAACGATCAAGTCCGGACGCGCGGCGGCGACATCCGGCCAGTCAATTCGCTCCGACCGTTGTCCGGACCCGCCAAGCGCTGAAACGCCGCCTGCGGCGCCGATCATGTCGGGTACCCAATGCCCAGCGCTGAACGGAGGGTCGGTCCACTCCATTACCGCGACCCTTGGCGTCGTCTGCCCGGCAACAACCGACGCGACACGGTCGAGACGGCGTCGCAGCTCGGCCGTCACCGCAGCCGCTTGCTGCTGCCGGCCCGTCGCCGTACCGATTACCGTGATGGATGTCATCACCTCGTCAAGGGTGGACGGGTCGATGGTGAGGACCCGTCCGTCGCAGCCGAGATAGTTCATCGCGTCCTCGACTGTGGTCAGGTCAACCGCGCAGACGGCGCAGAGATCCTGGGTAACGACCAGGTCAGGATCCAGAGCGCGCAAGGCCCCCTCGTCCAGCTGATACAAGTCTTCGCCGGCCGCGATCTTGGCCCGCACCTCCTCATCGATCTCAGCGGGCGTAAGGCCCGGACGAATAGCCGAGGACGACACCACGCCGCGGGTTCTAGCCTCGGGCGGGAAGTCGCACTCGAACGTCACGCCCACCACCTCGTCGCCCGCACCGAGCGCGAAGAGGACCTCGGTGGTGGACGGCAGCAGCGACACGATCCTCACCAGATCACGGTAGCAACGATCATTCCCCTCGACCGACGCCGCTGCCTGGCACTGTCACACGGGCTGAGGTCTGTGCTAGGTCCAAAGCATCTGTGAGAGTGCGGGGAGCGGTTCGGCCTGGGCCGGCTTTCGTAGTGCTCCACCAGCGCCGGGCCCCACCAGTCGATCATGCGCTGCTTGACCTCGACGGGACAGGGCGCGCCGGCGTGCACGGCCGTGCGGAGGCTGGATACGTCGCAGGAGCCCCGCTCCTGGTCGGGTAGCTGCAGCATCCCGACGAACATGGTTGGCACGAACTGCGTGTGCGTGACCTTATGCTCCTCGATTGCCCGCAGACGCCGTTCCAGCTCGGCGTAGATGATGCTCTCGCCCGTCCCGGTCATTACCGCGGCGATCTTGTCCGGGGTCCGCACAGCCCGCGCGCCTGGATACATGTCGATCCCCATCGTGCTAGGCAGGCGGCGAGCCCGTCGCTGCCTGTGAGCCTCTTTTCCCCTGACCTGCCGCGCGGCGGCGGGCCTACCTTCGGGCATTACGCGAAGACGAGTGTCGCTCGCTGCGAGGACCGTTCGCACCACGGAGACACCCTGGCGTTGGGCTGAGTCAGCGAAGCGCACCCGGAGTTCCTGGTGATCCAGGTGGTCGCCCTGAGGCCATCGTTGTAGCACGGCAGCGGGTAGCGGAACCGCGCGGACTGGATCAGCTGCGGAACAGCGCCCCCACCACTAGAGCGACTTCCATCCGCCCGCTCACGTGGGGTTTCAAGCATCCGGTTGACAACCGAGGGGTTGAAACTATACCGTGCTTTCAACCACAAGGTTGAAACGAGGGCGTCATGACGGCGGACACACTGTCCTTGGTCCTCTCCGCCCTGGCAGATCCGACGCGCCGCAATATGGTGGCCCGGCTCGCCGAGGGCGACGCGACGGTGGGCCAGCTAGCTGAGCCGTACCAGATGACGCTGCAGGCCGTCTACAAGCACCTCCGGGTGCTCGAGCTCGCCGGGCTAGTGAGCAGGCCACTCGGTCCGCAGCCTCGGCCAGCGCACCTGGAGACCACGGCCTTCGACGTGCTGGACGACTGGATTGAGCGCTACAGACGCCGGGCCGAGCAGCGGTACCGCCGCCTCGATGCTGTCCTGGCAGCGATCAACGAACCCGACAACAAGGATTGAGGTCACCATGACCGCGACAACACAGACAACCATCGAGGCCGACCCGAAGCTGCCGATCATCCGGATGACCCGTGATTTCGCGGCGACACCTGGACAGCTGTTCCGGGCCCACACCGATCCCCTGCTGTTCGCCCAGTGGATTGGCCCGGATGCGCTGCGCACCCGGATCGAGCACTGGGACGCCCGCACGGGCGGTAGCTGGCGGTTCACCTCAACGGACGGGGCGGTCGAGTACGCATTCCACGGCTGCTTTCACGAGGTCCGCCCGGACCGTATCGTGCAGACCTTCACCTTCGAGGGTGAGCCTGACGGCGTTGCCCTCGAGACGCTGTGCATCGAGGATCTCGGCGACGGCCGGACCCGGCTGCGCACGCAGTCTCTCGTGGACAGCTTCGAAGCCAGGGATGCCTGGCTGGCGAGCGGCATGGAGACCGGCGTCAACGAGGGATACGCCCGGCTCGAGAGGATGCTCGCCGATGGCACTGTCTGATCGCCCCGCCGAGCGCCACCGGCAGGTTGGCCGCTTGTTCACCGACCACGTCCGCGGAACCCGGCGCTGGGACGCCCCTTCGCCTGTCGCTGGCTGGGTCGCTCGCGACGTCGTGCGACATCTGACCCAATGGCTGCCAGCATTTCTCTTGGCCGGCGCGGCCGTCGAACTGGCGCGCGGACCGTCCCCGGACGATGACCCGGTCGCCGCCTGGCAGGTGCACTGCGCCGCGGTGCAGGCGCTACTGGATGACCCGGCCACCGCCGAACGGGTCCTGACCAATCCGCACATCGGCGAGCTGGCACTGGACCGTGCGATCGACCAGTTCTACACCCCCGATGTGTTCATGCACACCTGGGATCTGGCCCGGGCTACCGACCAGAACGACCTGCTCGACCCTGACTTCTGCGCCCAGCTGCTAGCCGGGATGGAGCAGATGGAAGACGTCATCCGCTCCTCAGGCCAGTACGGGCCGAGATTCCAGGTGCCCGCAGATGCCGGCCCTCAGACCAGGCTGCTGGGATTCATCGGGCGAGATCCCTCGTGGACACCCGCAACAAGCGCCCGGCAGCGGCCAGGACACACCTATCCCCCGCCCTGACCCGACGATCCGGAAGTGGTGCACCGTGAGGATGCGGCGGTTATCTCTGCCGCATCCTCCGGTAGTCGTCCTCGACCGCATTCGGGTCTGCAAAGTACGCGTCCCGGTACGGGCTGCGCCGAGCGCGACGCCGTGCAGGGTGCCGGGAACGGCGGCGCGGCCAGGGGACGATCGCCCGGCGGACCACCGAGGCAGACCAGGCCATTTTCGTTCTCCTCACTACTAGCTGTAGCTGGCGCACTTGTCACGCTAGGAGCGGCTGAACTGGCGGTACGATCCGTTAGCGTGGCGAAAACGCAGACCAATTTGGCTTGGGAGACGCTGTTCGACCTGTCTGCGACCAGGCCCGGGCCGCTGCACATGCGGCTCGCTGCAGCGATCCGCTCATCCGTCAGGGACGGCCGCGTGCCACGGGGCGCGGCGTTGCCGCCGAGCAGACAACTTGCTGAGGATCTGGGCGTTTCTCGCTGGACGGTGACCCAGGCCTACGGCCAGCTGGTCACGGAGGGCTACCTCAGCGCGCGAACGGGCTCAGCTACCAGGGTCAGCTGGGCGCCCGACTCGGATGACGGTGTCGCGCTCCGGCTGGTCAGGCAGGCGCTTCCCGTGGCGGCGCCATTAGCGCGGTTCGACATGTACTCATGCTGGCCTGACCTGCGGGCGTTTCCCAGGCGAAAGTGGGTCCAGGCGATCACTGCGGCCGCCGCGACTGCATCCTTCAGCCAGCTCGGCTATTCGGAGCCTGGCGGCATGCTCGATCTGCGTACAGTGCTGGCCGAGCATCTGCATCGAAGCCGCGGGGCTGCGGCGAGCCCAGCCACCATCTCGGTCTTCTCCGGCGCCGGGCAAGCCCTGATGCAGGTCTGCCGCGCGCTCATGGCTGAGGGCGAGATGGTTCTCGGTGTCGAAGACCCTGGCTCGCCCCGGTACTGGCAAGTCGCCCGCACGACCGGTATGCGGCTCGTCGGGCTGCCGGTCGACGAGAACGGTCTGGTCATCGAGGCGCTGGACCGGCATCCGGAACTGCGCGCGGTCTGCGTCGGCACGGCGCGTCAGATTATCTACGGTGCGCCGCTGTCGGCGGGCCGGCGACGCCAGCTGCTGGACTGGGCCCGCCGAGCGGACGGCCTGGTCATTGAGGACGACTACGACCACGAGTTCAGTTATGACCGACCCATACCCGCGGTCCTGCAGGGCAGCGACCCCAGCCGGGTAGCGCTTATGGGCTCGATGAGCCAGGCCCTCGGCCCGACTGTCAGCATCGGCTGGGTGGTGACCCCGGGCAGGCTCGTGCAGGCCGTGCGGGCCGAAGACGAGATACAGCTGCTGCCGCCGGCACTCAACCAGCTGGCGCTTGCCCACCTGATGCGGTCGGGCGACTATGACCGCCATCTGCGCACAACCCGGTTGCAGTTGCGGACACGTCGTAACCTGCTCGTCGACTCGCTCCAGGCCCGGCTTCCGGGCTACCGAGTGCACGGAGCCGAATCGGGGATGATGATGCTGCTCGAGTTGCCGGCAGGTACAGACACCGCCGCCATCATCGCTGCGGCAGCGAGGCGTGGCCTGCAGCTCGGCGATGTCGAGGAAATGCGGCTGCAGCCTGATCCAACCAGGCCGGGGTTGCTGCTCGGCTACGGCAATCTGGATGACAAGAGAGTCGACGAGGCAGTTGCCATACTCTCGGACGTGGTCGTTGCCGGCACCCTCCGCTGATGCGCGCGGCCAATCGGGTCGTCGGTTGTCGTGGCTGACGTGTTGGGACAGAAACTGCACAGGCTTACAGGGAAGGTATGACGTTCCCCGGCAGTTGCACAGTTCGAACAATCATTGCGGTGCGTCGGGTGTCGCGCGTTCGCGTTGTGGCTTAGAAAGAGGAGCTGGTCTTGACTGATGTTGCTGCTGCCGCGGACAGCGACCGGATAACTGGCGACATCCTCAAGATCGCGGGGGTCGTCGTCCTCGGCGCCATCATGTCAATCATCGATATCACGGTGGTCAACGTCGCCCTGCCCACGTTCCAGACCACGTTCGGGTCGGCCGGTCACCCGCTTGCCTACTCCACGGTGGCCTGGACGGTCACGGGCTACACACTGGCGCTGGCCACCGTCATCCCCGTCACGGGCTGGGCCGCCGATCGGTTCGGCACCAAGCGCCTGTACGTGACCGCGATCGCGCTATTCACGTCTGGCTCCGCGCTGTGCTCCGTTGCCTCCAGCATCAACATGCTGATCGGCTTCCGGGTGCTGCAGGGCCTTGGCGGCGGAATGCTGATGCCGCTCGGCATGATGATCATTACCAAGGCGGCCGGCCCCAAGCGGATGGGCCGGCTCATGGCGATCCTCGGCGTGCCGATGCTGCTCGGACCGATCGGCGGCCCGATCCTCGGCGGCTGGCTGATCGACAGCGCCAGCTGGCACTGGATCTTCCTCATCAACGTCCCGATCGGCGTGGTCGCGCTCGTCTACGCCCTCGCGGCATTGCCGAAGGACTCGTCGCGCCCGTCGGAGTCCTTCGACTTCCTCGGCGTGCTGATGATGTCCCCCGGCCTGGCCCTGTTCCTGTACGGCGTCTCCTCGATCCCCGCGGAGGGCAAGGTCGGAACGCCCAAGGTGCTCGTCCCGGCGCTGATCGGTCTGGCGCTGGTCGTCGTCTTCGTTCTGTATTCCTTCAAGCCGCGCCACCCGCTGCTGGACCTACGGCTGTTCCGCAACCGCAGCCTCGCGGTCAGCATCGTCACGATGTTCCTGTTCGCGGTGGCATTCTTCGGCGGCCTGCTGCTGATACCCACGTACTTCCAGGAGATCCGCGGCGAGTCGGTGCTCAGGGCCGGCCTGCTGGTTGCGCCGCAGGGCATCGGCGCAATGCTAACCATGCCGATCGCCGGTACCCTGTCCGACAAGTTTCCGGTCGGTCGGATCGTGCCCTTCGGCCTAGTCTTCATCGCTGCCGGCATGGCCGGCCTGACCCAGATCAGCTCCACCACGCCCTATCCCGTCCTGCTCGGACTCTTGTTCATCATGGGCCTCGGCATGGGCGGCACGATGATGCCGATCATGACCTCGGCGCTGAAGACGCTGCGCGCGGCCGAGGTCGCCCGCGGTTCAACGTTGCTCAACATCACCCAGCAGATCGCCAGCTCCGTCGGCGTTGCGGTGATGTCGGTGATCCTCACGAACGGCCTGAAAGACGCCAAGCTCGCCTACCCGGCGATTGCGGCCCGCCATAACCCGCAGATCGCCGCGCAGATCGGCGGTAAGGCCGGCGTCAACGAGGGCCTATCCCAGGCCGCGAACGCGTTCGCCCACACGTACTGGGTGGCCTTCGCACTCGTCGGGCTGACCATCGTCGCGGCCCTGTTCCTGCCCCGCCGACATGAGGAATTGCATCTGCTGGGTGACGAGGAATCCGAGGTCGCTCCGGTCACCGTGCACTAAAAGCATCTCTCATTGGGTTGCGGTTGGCCGGCAGCGGGATCCACTAGCTTGACCTGCACGAATATCCGGAACCGGCGCGGCTTGCTGGACCGTTCAACACCACAAGGCCCGCAGCTGCGCACGTCGCAGCCCTAATCAGCGGCTCGGATGATCGGCCTCCCGGCGCCCTGTGCGCACCGCCCTGGTCAGGGGGCGACGATAATTGCAGCACAGGCATCAGACCGGGATCGAGAGATGCCCGGCACTCGCGCAGTCTCAGGCGTTGACAAACTAGTGAGTGGTTACTAACTTAGAGCCATGACAGAACAGGCAGTACGGGAGTCGGGTACCGGGCACAGGGACCGGGCTGCGGGACACGGGCCGCGGATGCCGGCAGAGCAGCGGCGCGAGCTGGTGCTCCGTGAGGCGATGGCGGCGTTCGCCGCGCACGGGTACGCGGGAACCTCGACCGAGGAGGTCGCGCGCCGGGCCGGCATCAGCCAGCCGTACCTGTTCCGCCTGTTCCCCACGAAGAAGACGCTGTTCCTGGCGCTGGTCGAGCGGTGCTTTCGCCGGGTGCGAGACGAGTTCGCGGCTGCCGCGGGTGAGCTGACCGGCGAGGAGGCGCTGATGGCGATGGCCGAGGCGTACGAGGCGCTGCTCGACGACCGGATCCTGCTGCTGCTGCAGATGCAGGCGTACGCGGCCTGCGAGGACCCGGAGATCCGTGACGCCACGCGGACCGGATTCCGGAAGCTGTGGGAGCTGGTCGAGCGGATTACCGGGCTGCCGTACCAGACCGTGGTGGACTTCTTCGCAGTCGGCATGCTGATGAACGTCGCGGCGGCGATGAACCTGCCCGAGGTCGACGAACGATGGACCTCGTGGTGCCCGAAGCCTAAGCTCTAGCGGCGCATTAACCAGGAGAAAGGCGGGCTCGCATGCCCGCAGAAGTTAGTGAGTACTCACAAATTAGGAAGGACGCGGAGAGATGACCTCGAAGGGCAGAATGATCTGGGCGTTCGCAGTGACGTCTACGGCGCTGTTCATGGCCTCGCTGGACAACCTGGTGGTGACCACCGCGCTGCCGTCGATCCGGGAGCACTTGCACGCCGGGCTGGAAGACCTGCAGTGGACAGTGAACGCGTACACGCTGACGTTCGCTGTCCTGCTGCTCACCGGCGCCACGCTGGGCGAGCGGTTCGGGCGGCGGCGGCTGTTCACCGCCGGGCTCGCGGTGTTCACCGCGGGGTCGGCGGCCGCCGCGCTCGCGCCCGGCATCGGCTGGCTGGTCGCCGCGCGGGCGGTCCAGGGCGTGGGCGCTGCAGTACTGATCCCGCTCACCCTGACTTTGCTGTCGGCGGCCGTGCCGCCGGAGCGGCGCGGCCTGGTGCTCGGCGCCTGGGGCGCGGTAGGCGGGCTGGCCGTTGCGGTCGGGCCGCTGGTCGGCGGGGCGATCGTGGACGGCGCCTCCTGGCAATGGATCTTCTGGGTGAACGTGCCGATCGGCCTCGCGATGCTGCCGTTCGCCCGGACCAAGCTCACCGAGAGCAAGGGCACCGCGACGCGGCTGGACTGGCCCGGACTGGTCCTTGCGAGCCTGGGCCTGTTCGGCATCGTGCTCGGCGTGGTCCGAGGCAACGCCCACGGCTGGACCAGCATGACCGTGCTGCCGGCGATCCTGATCGGGGTTGCGCTGGTGGCCGCCTTCGTGGCCTGGGAGCTGCGCGGCGCCCGCACGCCGATGCTGCCGATGCGGCTGTTCCGCTCCCGCGGCTTCACGATGACCAATGCAGCGTCGCTGCTGATGTACTTCGGGATGTTCGGGTCGATCTTCCTGCTGGCGCAGTTCCTCCAGGTCGTGCAGCACTACAGCCCGCTGGAGGCGGGGCTGCGGACGCTGCCGTGGACCGGCATGCCAATGCTGGTAGCGCCGATCGCCGGGGCGCTGTCGGACCGGATCGGCGGCAGGCCGCTGCTGGCCGCCGGGCTGCTCCTGCAGGCCATCGGGCTAGGCTGGCTGGCGCTTGTTGCATCTCCGACGGTGCCGTATCTGGACCTGGTCCCGGCGTTCGTGGTCTCCGGGGTGGGCATGTCGCTGTTCTTCGCCCCGGTGGCGAACGTGGTGCTCAGCTCGGTGCGGCGCACCGAAGAGGGCATCGCTTCCGGCGCGAACAACGCGATACGGGAACTGGGCGGCGTGTTTGGCATCGCCGTGCTCGGCGCGGTGTTCTCGGCCCGTGGCGGTTACGCCTCCGCGGCGTCGTTCGTCGCCGGGCTGACGCCGGCGGTGTGGGCCGGCGCAGCGGGGGTCGCCGTGGCCGCAGTGGCCGCCATGCTGATCCCGGCCGCGCTCGGCCGGTCTTCAGAGGCGGTCGTCAACGGGGCGCTCGAGGAGGTCGAACTGCGGTTCGCGGAGCCTGAACTGGTCGGGTGAGCGCGCCGCGAACAGTGCGGGACCGTCCAGTGCGGACGGTCCCGCACTTGCATTCAGGACGAGGAGCCGGCCGAAGGGGATTCAGCCAAGCAAGCGTTTGTATGGCTGCGTGGGCCATCGAGCGGCGAGCTGGTGCCGCGCCCATTCGGCACCGTCAATCCGGCCGAGGCTTACGGGCTACCGCTGCAGGATGTCCGCACCGGCTCGCCCGGCGGTGACGTCGGCGCCTGGGGTGAGTTAGCGAAGTCTGGCCGACCGCCGCGATAGCGTGGGACCAGTGAGCAGGGTGCACGACATGGGCGGCCAGACGGGGTTCGGGCCGGTGCCCGTCGAGGATGACGGGCAGTTTTTCCACGCCGACTGGGAAGCCCGTGTGTATGCGATCATCCGGGTGCTGCAGCGGCGCGGGGTGATCAATGCCGCGTTTGATGATCTCCGCGACGCGATCGAGCGGATCCCGCCTGCGGAGTACCTGGCCATGTCTTATTACGAGCGCTGGCTGCGGGCGGCTGAGATGCTGCTGGCCGAGCGGAAGCTGCTGGCCGATGACTAAGTTCGCTGCTGGCGCCCGGGTGCGAGCCCGGTCTGCAGATCCTGACGGTCACACCAGGCTGCCGCGGTATGCACGCGGCCATGTTGGTGAGGTCGTCGAGGTTCGGGCGACCTGGCAGGTGCCGGACGACGCTGTGCGGGGCGTCTTGCGGGCTGAGCCGGTCTACGCTGTGCGCTTCCCTGCGGCTGAGCTGTGGGGCTCGGGGTCGCACACAGTGATCGTCGATATATGGGAGTCCTACCTGGAGGAGGCGCCGTGAGCGGCGAGCACGGCGAGCTTCCCGTGGCAGCCAGGGTCCGCAGGCTCGAAGAGCGATTGATCGCCGCCGGCCTGGCCACCGACGCCGAGCTCGACGACATCCTCGAGCGGGTGTTTACCTCGGCCTCGCCGGTTAACGGCGCCCGGATGGTCGCCCGCGCCTGGAAGGATCCGGGCTACCGTGACCGGCTGCTGGCCGACGGCAACGCGGCGGCCGCCGAGCTCGGCTTCGGCGCGGGCGCCCGGGGGTACCTGCTGAAGGTGCTCGAGAACACCCCGGCGGTGCACAACATGATTGTGTGCACGCTCTGCTCGTGCTACCCGACGGCGCTGCTCGGGCCGTCACCGAGCTGGTACAAGAGCTTCGCCTACCGGTCGCGGGCGGTGCGCGAGCCGCGCGCGGTGCTGGCCGAGTTCGGGTTCGAGTTGCCCGATACCACCGAGATCCGAGTCTGGGACGCCAACTCCGAGAGCCGCTACCTGGTCCTGCCACTGCGGGCCGAGGGCGCCGATGCGATGGACGAAAGCGAGCTGGCATCACTCGTCACCAGGAACGGGCTCATCGGCACCGCTATCCGGTAACAAGGTGACCTCAGCGGCGCACGAATGCCCGCCATTGCCGCCGCCGGCACGGTCGTTATGGAGTAGTCGCGTGACAGGGGCAATCGACAAGCGTTAGCTGACCCCTGCACGGCTCTTATACGCCGCGGGTCCGGGGTTCAAGTCTCTCGGGAGTCACTTGAGACTTCCGCTGAGAGCAGTGCGGCAATCAGGCCCTCCGCCACGAAATTGCCGTAGCGTGCTGCTGGCCAGCCGCGACCGATCACCAGCAACTCGTACAGCTCGGGCGAGCTGTAGGCCCACATGACATCGGCGGCTTGGTCGGGCGAGATGCCTGGACGCAAATGACCAGCCTCGGCCAGGCCGCGCGCATTGACGGTCATCCGCTCATGCCGGGCGGCGCTGATCTCGTCTAGGAGCGCCGTGAGCTCGGAGTCTCCCTTAGCGGCCTCCCTGGCGAGCCGCAGGATCGGGACGACCCGCGGGGCGAGCTCGGCTGTGAATGCTCCCCAGGCGGCGAGGATCCGCCTAGGGTCAGGCTCGGTATCGCGGATAAGGTCCGATCGCTGCTCGGCCGGCACGGGGCCCTCCCCGGCCAGGCCCTTCTCGACGATGGCCCGCACCAGCCCCGGCTTGCCGCCGAAGCCCTTGTAGATGGTCTCGACGGACACGCGCGCGGCCGCGGCGACGGCTGCGACCGTGGTGGCCGAGTAGCCGCCGGATAGGAAGAGTTGCCTGGCGGCCTCGATGATCTGTTCCCGGCTCTGGCGTGCACGTTCGCGGCGGCCGCTCGAGTCGTAGCGGCGCCGGCTGTTGACAGGCAAGGATTTCTGTTCCATAGTCATGTAATCGATACATGATAGTGTATCAGAAGGGGGAAGCGCAGATGGTAATAACACCCGAGAAGGGCGCGGCCCTGCTAGACCGCCTGACAAGCGCTACTAATCGCCGCGACCTCGATGCGCTGGAAGACTGCTTCGCCGCGGACTATCGCAACGAGGCTCCGGCACACCCGAGCCAGGGCTTCACTGGTCGCGCGCAGGTACGGCGCAATTGGGAGCAGATCTTCACGTTCATGCCCGACATAACGACCCGGGTGCTGCGGTCCTGCGCCGACGGAGACGCCGTGTGGTCGGAATGGGAGATGAGCGGCACGCGACCGGACGGCATCGCGCAGCAGATGGCGGGGGTCATCCTGTTCGGTGTGCGGCACGGTAGGTTTTCCTGGGCCAGGTTCTACCTGGAGCCGGTGCAGGCCGGAGGGCCTGACGTCAACCAGGCTCTGCGCAACAACCTCGGGCCCGGTGCCGAGCCACCGTCCGCAGCTGCGGAATGATCGCCATCGCCGGAGGAACCGGCACGCTCGGCACCCGGCTCGTCCCGCGCCTGATCGGCCAGGGCCACGCGGTGCGGGTGCTGACCCGCGACATTGCGCGCGCCCGGCAGCTGGCCGGCAACGGGATGGAGGTAGTGCAGAGTGATGTCCGTGACTCCGCAAGCATCGACCACGCGCTGCGCGGCGCCGACACCGTCATCTCGGCCGTGTCCGGCTTCGCCGGGCCCGGCACTTCTCCGGCATCGGTAGACCAGGCCGGGAACGCCAACCTCGTCGGCGCCGCCGTCCGAGCAGGCGCGGCCTTCATCCAGTTGTCTGTGGTGGGAGCGTCGCCGAGCCACCCTATCGGCCTGTTCCGCGCCAAGCACGCC
>Ga0126381_100003486_pt1 | contig 17079 bp, 13 predicted proteins | sample PanSoiMetPlot_28_FD_96465 | JGI IMG/M metagenome (GOLD analysis project Ga0126381, IMG submission 96465) | Tropical forest soil microbial communities from Panama - MetaG Plot_28 | ecosystem: Environmental > Terrestrial > Soil > Tropical forest > Bulk soil | place: Panama | collected 2016-02-17 | reverse complement strand
CCTTCTGGGTGTAAACCAGACGCTCTGACCAACTGAGCTAACCGCCCGGCTCCCATCAGTGTAGCAAAGCGCTTCCCAGACCCGATTCAGCGCAGCCCAAACCCTTGACCGGCGGCCGTACGCACACGCCCGTGCCCTTGCCGTAGGGGCATTTCGCCTGGTCCGAATCCATCTGGGTGTTGACGCCCGTGCCGATGACCACTGCGCCTGCACAATCGGGACATCGTGACCTGCGTCTACTTTGCCTGGTCGAACGTGATCTTGCTCTCGCCTTCAAACTTCCGGTAGTCTGTGAAGTCGATCTGGTTGCGCGTGAGGATGTAGTCCGTAGCCATGCGAATCTCGGCGCGCAGCGGCAACAGAAAGGGACGCCCACCAACGGGCTGGAAATCGTAATCCAGAAGCGAGGTCGCCTTGCGCACGGGGAAATCCGCCGGCGGATCGGTCACGCGGTTAATGCGCAGGATTTGCCGCGTGTCGCGATCCACGTAAAAATATCCGTGCTCTCCCACAAGCGCCGACTCCCGCGGTCCGCCCTTCATGCCGACTTCCATCCGCGAGCGGGAATTCGCGATGGCGATCCGGTAGAAGAAAACGTGCGCCGAATGCTTGCGCAGACGGGTCCAGTGATCCCAGCGAATCACGGTCTTGGATTCAGGGCGGAAAATGGCAACCAGGTCGCTGCCGAATTCGCCCTCGGTAATGGCGCCTCCCACGGATCGATAGTCGTAATCCTGCCTGGTGGCGTGGTTGTTGATCGATGCTAACTGGTAATCCTCACGCCGCTCGAAATACGTCAGTTTCACTTTGAGGACATCCTTCGGCTTCCACCTGCCATTGCCTCCAATGTCCTCGAACCGGTGGATGACTTCCGAGCAGATAAAGTCAGGCAGGCTGGCCGAATAACTGGCGGCATTCACGGCGGCGGCTTTGAGGATCTCGTCCTGTTCCGGACGACTGGGAATCGGCGGCGTCGGGAAATCGGGGAGCGCTACCGGCGGGGACTGGCCCGCGGAGGCGTCGCGCAGATCCAAAAGCTCCGCCACCGATTTTGGACCGGCGCCATCGCTTTCCAATTCCTCGATCGTGCGATCGTCGAGCCGCTGCGCCAGCCATACTTTATGGAGCGCGCCGGCCAGCTTGTTGTCGGATTCGTGGCGCGCAATCGCGTTGCGCACCAGCGAGATCAGCGAAGCCACCGAAACGGGTTGTGGAGCCGCATACAAAGCAAGCGCGACTAGCGGAAGCGCCTGGACGCGCCGGAGCATAATCCCACTATATCGGAGCCGGGCCCCAGCGAGCCGGCAGGTTGCGAAACCGCTGGCGCTAATTCTCTACCGGCTTCCTCTCGATCTTGTCGATCACAAGAACCTGCACCGGCCGCTTCACCGTTTCCAGCTTCAATCCGAGCTGCTTATTCAGCGCATCGAATAGTGAAAGTGCTCCGCTTGGGTCAGACGCATCTTCCGTACTCTCCGCTCCGGGGCCGCGCTCCGCGGGTGGCCGCGCGGTCTGCGCCGCCCGCAGCGCACCCATCGGACTGAAGCTGAATGTGAAATCGTAGCCGCCCTCCAGCCCAGTCGCATCCACCACGTTGGTCCGCAAATAGCCAGGCGCGATACCCGGCAGCATCTCGGCAAAGTGCGCCATGGTCACGTTCTGGCACGTCACCATACGTCCCAACGATTGGTTGGCGTTCTTGTCACCCTTGGAATCCGGCGCCGGTCCTTCCTGCCATCGCGTTCGTGACGTCGGGTCGGCCTTCTTGAGCTTGGGTTTGTTCGCAACCAGCGTGTACGCTTCCATCGGCCGGTCTTCGGTGTGCACGGTCATTTGGAAACGCTCCGCGATCAGTGATCGGAGCATCACCCGGAGCGCGTCGATATTAATCGGCACCGTGTTGCGATTGGGAGTGAGGTCCCCGATGGCAACCCCTTCCGGCGCCTTCGCCAGAATGTCGTACTTGTCGTCATTCAGCCACTTGGGCGCATTTACCAGGAACTCGGTACCGTTGATGTCCCACGCCACCATCACCAGGTTCTGAAGCGAGATCCCCGGCAAGTACAGCCGTCCGTTCTTGATGTCCGGCTGCGCGGGAGGTGCGTTCGGCGCACTCGGCTTGAGCGACGCCACGTCGAACTCTGTTGGTTGCGGCCCGAAGCTCTTGAGAGCTTCGGCAGAGTTCTCGGTCGGCTTGCGATTTACACCGTCCACGACGATAGTCGGCATCGGGGCCGTAGTCATTTCCAGCTTGAGGCCGAGCTGCTTTTCCACGGCATCAAAAATCGAAGTCTGCTCGCCGGTTGTGGCGAAGCCTGCCGGCACCTTGGGCGTATAGCGCAATGTGAAATCGTAGGCGCCTTTCAACCCTGTCTGGTCCACCGCCAGCCGATTATTGAAATACTGCTGCGCGCCCGGGGCATTCAAAATCGACTCGGCGAATGCCGCCATCGTCACATTTTTGCAAGCGTATACAAGAGTCGGCAGTTGAATTGGGCCGCCGCCGGCAGGCGGTCCGCTAGGAGCGTTCTCCACGGAGAACTTGCAGCCGCTCTCGCCATCGCCGTCGGTCTCCTTCAAATGCGGATTTTTCGCCGTGATCCCCCATGCAGGCATAGGCCGGTTGTCGTTGTGAATCGCCAGCTTAAATCGCTCCGCCAGGAGCGATTGGAGCATCAATTTCCGCGATTCCGCCGTGGACTTCTCCGGCGTCTTGGCGAAGATGTCGAAGCGGTCCAACTCCAGCCAGGTGGGGCCACCCGTGACCCTTTCCGGATCTATGTTGTAGGCCATCCGAATCATGTCCACCATCGTCGCGAACCGTAGTTCGTACCGGCCTGAGGTGTAGAACGGTCCACGGACCGCCGCTAGATTTGTCTTCGGGCTGCTATGGACGTCCGCAACCCCAAACGCAGGTTTTTCCGCGGGTTGGCCCAATGCCGCCCCGCAGAGGAATGTTACGGCAATGATACAGGCGCACAGACGTAGCATATGACTCCTTGGACGAAGCAACTGCTCTTTTGACACCAGAAATAGCTGACGAGTTCCCTGGAGAAGAATTAGCCGCGAGCCACGAGCCGCCAGCCGAATGCGGGCGATTTCTCTCTTAGCTCGCGGCCCGAAGCTCGTAACTGCGTTACCGCGGCGCCGACTGCCTAACCTCGCCGCTCACGTTCTCGAATTTCTCGAAATTGTGCCTGAACCGCCCGGAAAGCTCGTGGGCGGCGCGGTCGTAGGCCTCTTTGTCGATCCACATGCCGCGAGCATCCAGAAACTCGGAAGGCACGTCCGGGCAGGATTGCGGAACCATCACCTGGAACACCGGGTGCGGAGTCGTAGGCACCTGATTCAGGGCGCCGCGAATCGCCGCGTTGAGCATGGCGCGAGTGTAGGAAAGTTTCATGCGCTCGCCCACGCCGAACCTGCCGCCGGCCCAGCCGGTGTTGACCAGCCAGCACCGCGCTTTGTGGCGGCGCAGCTTTTCCCCAAGCAGGTCGGCATACACCGCGGCCGGACGCGGCAGGAACGGCGCGCCGAAACACGCGCTGAAGGTGGCCTGCGGCTCCTTGGTCAGGCCCCGCTCGGTGCCGGCCACTTTTGCCGTGTAGCCGCTCAGGAAGTGATACATCGCCTGCTCCGGCGTGAGCGATGAAATGGGCGGCAGCACTCCGAAGGCATCGGCGGTCAGGAAGATCACGTTGGAAGGATGCCCGCCGGTGCTGGGAACCACTGCATTATCGATGAAGTCGATCGGATACGCGGCGCGCGTGTTCTCCGTGATGGCATCGGAATCGAAATCGAGAACCCGCGATTCCTCATCCATCGTGACGTTTTCCAGCACCGTGCCGAAGCGAATCGCATTCCAGATCTGCGGCTCGTTGCGGCGGGAGAGGCGGATGCACTTCGCGTAGCAGCCGCCTTCGAAATTGAAGACGCCTTCCTCGCTCCAGCCGTGCTCATCGTCGCCAATCAGGCCGCGCCCCGGATCGGCAGACAGCGTCGTCTTCCCCGTGCCCGATAGGCCAAAGAACAGCGCGACATCGCCGGATGCCCCCACATTGGCCGAGCAGTGCATCGGGAACACGCCGCGTCCGGGCAGCAGGTAATTCATGATGGTGAAGGCCGACTTCTTCATCTCGCCCGCGTAGCTGGTGCCGCAAATCAGAACCAGCCTCTTCGCGAAGCTGATGGCGATGCACGTTTCCGAATTGGCGCCGATCTCTTCCGGTTTGACGCGGAGATCGGGTGCGAACAGGATGGTGAAATCGGACTCGTACCCGGCCAGTTCAGCCGCCGTGGGACGGATAAAAAGCTGCCGTGCGAACAGGCTGTGCCACGCGAGCTGCGCGATTACGCGCACTCGGACGGCGTAGTGCGGATCGGCGCCAGCCACCACATCCTGCACGTAGACTTCATGGCCCCGCCAGAACTCGATCACCCGGCTGTAGAGGTGGTCGAAATGATCGGGACTCATCGCCTGGTTCACCGGACCCCAGTCAATGCTGCGCTGCGTGGTCTCGTCCCGGACCACGAATTTGTCCTTGGGCGAGCGGCCTGTGAACTGGCCCGTGCGCACCACCATCGCGCCATTGTCGGCAAACAATCCCTCCTGGCGTACGAAGGCGTGCTCGGCAAGCTGCGCGCTGCCGAGATTCCAAAATGCCGTCCGAGTACCGCGAATTCCGTAGGCTTCGAGGACGTCGCCGCTACTTGTCTGGCTGGCACTTACGCTTGGTGTCTGACCCATGTTTTTGAGCTTCACGCTGCGGGTTTGAGCGACCGGTATCAGGTAATATGTTCTCATGAACCGGCTTCCGGGGCCACTGGCGGTGTTATGTCTTTTGAGCGGCATGAGCGGCTCCGCCCAGGTCATCGAGTTTGACTCGAATGGCCTGAAATATCAGACACTTTCCAAGAGCGGAATCACGGTGATGTTCGCTCATCTACCCACCCGTCTCCACGAGTACGCCACCATCCAGGTTGCGGTCTCGAACGGCTCCAAAGGACCGTACACCATCAAGCCCGAAGATTTCACGTACGAGCTTCCCGGCGGCGCGACGATCCGCGCGGTTCCGGCCAAAACTATAGTTCAGATGCTCGAGCAGAAAGGCAGCGGCGCCGACGTAGTGAAGCTCATCACCACCTATGAAGCCGGGTTGTATGGGAACCCGCACTTCCGCTCCACTAATGGCTACGAATCGCGGCGCCAGGCAGCTCTCGCCTGGAACTCCACCAAACTCAAAGCGGCGGCCGCCGCGAGTGCGCTGGCTCTGGCGCAGACCAAGCTGGCTCCGTCGGAGAGCACGGATGGCGCGGTGTTCTTTCCCACCGAAGGCAAACCACTGGTCGGCGGGCGCTTGGTAGTAAGAACGAACACGGATACATTCGAATTTAATCCCGAAACTGTCCTGCCCCATTCGGGTAACCTCTAGCCGTGCGCCTCACACGCGATGCCTTTCGGCGAGCCGTGCTGGCGGCGGCCGCTTGCATCGTCGCTTACCAGATCTTCATTCCGCCCATCGTCGGACTGGCCGATCAGGGCGATTTCGCGCGCATGATCGGCCGCTTCGGCTACGGCCCGGAGGACAAGTCTCCCGATCAGAAGTTCATGTACGTGGTGCGGAAATACGTGCCTGACCCGGCGTTCCGCCACCCGGACTGGGAGCAGTTCAACTCCGAATACCTCTTCAGCGGCGCAGCCGTCGCCTTGAACCGCCTGATTTCGAAGGACGGCAAACTGGACGTCACGGTCATGGGATTGGTACATGCCCTGGCGTTCCTCGCGGCCTTGGCGCGTCTGCTTTGGGTGACCCGCAAATTGCGGGCGGCGCCGTTCGTGTGGATCGCCGGTCTCATTGTGTTAACGGACGCCGCCTACACCGCCTACTGGAACTCCTTTTATGCCGAGCCCGCCTCCTGCATCTTCTTTCTTCTGCTCGCCGGCGAAAGCATCGCCATGTGCACCGTCGGCGAGATTAGCGCAACACAGTTGGCACGCTGGGCCCTATGGGCCGCGCTCTGGGTCCTCGCCAAACCGCAGAACACACCCATCGGGATCCTGCTGGCGCTCTTCGCTCTCCGCCTGTGCCGGCGCTCGGGAAAGGACGCGCGCGGCTATCGAAGCCGCGAGCGCAAGCGAGCGGAGCGCGTCGGGCTCACCGCCTGCGCCGCAATTTTTGCCGTAACCGCGTTCGGCACCCTTACCGTTCCCCTGCCTGTGCGTTGGAACACCGGTTATGACATGGTGTTCCGTGCGATCATCCCGGAATCGCACGACCCGGCCGCGGACTTACGCACTTTCGGACTGGACCCCGGCCTCGCGAAATACAGCGGGACATTCGCCGAGGGTCATCCCTTCTATGAGCTCGTGGCAGCCGGCGCTTTTCGCGACCACATCACGCCGTTCCGCATCGCAAGCTTCTACCTGACGCGTCCCGCCCGGTTCTGGAAGCACATCAAGGTCATGCTGAGCAGCGCCTTCCTGCTGCGCGATTTCTACGGCAATTTTGAAAAGTCCGCGGGCCTGCCCATCGCCGCCCGCAGCCAGGCATTCAGCGCCTGGAGCGACTTCCACAAAAAGGTGCTCGAGCACGCCGCGCGAGCCATCCTCTTCGTATTGCTGCTCAGTCCTGCGCTCCTGATATGGAAATGGGCGCGTTCGCGCAACCAACAGCGCCTGCCCTGGGAGTTCGCCGGCCTGCTGCTGGCCTGTTGTCTCGCAGCGCTCTTCACGGTCCTGCTGGGCGACTGCTGGGACAACATCAAACACTTCTTTCTGTTCAACTTGTTGTTCGATGCGTGCGTGGTAGCCGCCCTTGGCGGTGCGGCCACAGCTTTAGCTCAGAGCTCACAGCTCCAAGCTCATCGCTATTCTATTTCAACGGGTAGCCGCGGATAATCTTGAACGTTCGCGACCACCGCGTCTTCGTGAAAAAGTGCGTGATCACGTCCATGATGTGATCGAAGCCGATATTTCCGTTCGTGAGATCGGCTGTGGGCGCTTCGAACGACCAGTAGATGATCAGGGGAGTGCCTTCGATGTTCGCGCGCGGCACGAAACCCCAGTACCGGCTGTCGGCGGAGTCGTCGCGGTTATCGCCCATGGCGAAGATGCTCCCTGGTGGAACCACCACCTCGCCGTTCACTACGTTGTTTTGGAGCATATCGAGGGCCGGCTGCATCACACCAATCTCCGGCGTCGCATTCGGAAAATTGTCGCGATAAGGCACCGGATTCGCATAGATGTGCTTCACGTACGGCTCGTACACGGCGTGGCCGTTCAGAAAGAGCTGTTTGTTCACCAGCTTGATATGGTCTCCCGGCACCCCGATCGCCCGCTTTACGTAGTCCTCTTTAATGTTCATCGGATATCGGAAGACGATGATGTCGCCGCGGCGGACGTCGCGGTAAGGCAGGATGGCCTTGCCGATGCTGCCGTGAGGCGCGAAGACCAATTTGTCCACCAGCACGTGGTCGCCGATGAGCAGCGTGTCTTCCATGGACGCACTGGGAATCACGAAGGCCTGCACCAGCGCGGTAGTGGCGAACAGGAGCAGGACGATAGTGACGGTCCACTCCGCGATGAAGCCCCGCCGCACGTCGTGCGTCAGCTCCTGGTACCGATGGTAAAGCGCGGAGAGCCCGGATCGGGCTTCGGCAGGCGCTTGTGTCTTTTCTTTTGTCTCCACTGATGCCATTGTATCGGATGAGTGCGGCTGTACCGCGAGTTGAAGATTTTTGAAATCCAGACGGCCTCTGAAGCCGTCAGAAGGTCATTCCGAAACTATTGTATCGGATGAGACGCGGCAGGTGATTCCGCGTCTGCTACAATCGCGAACAGAGGGGGTTTTGCTTGCCAAGAGCCACTCAGGAATTACCCCGCACCCTTGGTGCCCTGCGTCAAAGTTCCTTCTCCGAGGCCAGGCTTTCAGGCCGTTCCGTTAAAGACGAGCTCCGCGCCAACCTGATCTGTAAAATACAACGCGGCGAGACGCTGTTTCCAGGTATTCTCGGTTTCGAGGATACAGTGGTGCCGCAAGTTGTCAACGCCGTGCTCTCGCGGCATAACTTTATCCTGCTCGGTCTGCGCGGGCAAGCCAAGACGCGTCTCATCCGTTTGCTTACCAACCTGCTGGATGAATTCACGCCGTATGTCGAAGGCTGCGAAATCCACGACAGCCCGTACCGGCCCATCTGCCGCCGCTGCCGCGATTTGATTGCGGCATCGGGTGACGAGACGCCGGTGGCGTGGCTGCACCGCGACGACCGGTACGTCGAAAAGCTCGCTACCCCTGATGTCACCATCGCGGACATGATCGGCGACATCGACCCCATCAAGGCGGCCCGGCGCGGACAGGACATCTCCGACGAGTTGACCGTGCACTACGGCTTGCTCCCGCGCGCCAACCGGGGGATCTTCGCCATCAATGAACTCCCTGACTTGGCCGGAAAAATACAGGTCGGACTGTTCAATATCATGCAGGAAGGCGACGTCCAGATCAAAGGGTACCCCGTGCGTTTGCCGCTCGACCTGCTGCTCGTCTTCACGGCCAATCCGGAGGACTACACGGCCCGCGGCAAGATCATCACGCCCCTCAAAGACCGCATCGGTAGCGAGATCCGCACCCACTACCCTGCCACGCTCGAACAGGGCATCGCCATCACCACGCAGGAAGCGTGGCTGCAGCGCGTTTCGCCGGTCGAGGTGCGCGTCCCCGATTACATGAAGGAAGTGGTGGAGCAGCTCGCATTCCTTGCGCGCGAGGACAAACGCATCGACAAGCGGTCAGGTGTCTCGCAGCGGCTGCCAATCTCCGCGCTGGAAAATGTGATTTCGAACGCCGAGCGGCGGGCGTTGCGCAGTAAGGAAGCGTACGCCGTTCCGCGCATCGTAGACTTGTACTCGGCGCTTCCGGCGATCACCGGGAAGCTCGAGCTGGAATACGAAGGCGAACTCAAAGGCGGCGACACCGTCGCCCGCGAGATCGTCCGCACCGCGGTAGGCAAGACCTACGACCGCTACTTCGACAGCGCCAACGTCTCCCAGATCGTGCAGTGGTTCGATCTGGGCGGAAGCCTTAAGCTGGACGACGCCGTGGATTCGGCGACCATGGTGCGCGAGCTGAACGGCATACAAGGCTTGATGGAGAAGACCAAGGCTTTGGGGATCGGCGCCAACGAACCGGACGCGCTACGCGCCTCCGCGGCGGAGTTCATTCTCGAAGGGCTGTACTCCCACCGGCGCATCAACCGCAGCGAGGAGCGCGGCTTCATTGCTGAAGAGCGCCGGCGCGAGCCGAGGGAACGAGAGGAAGGCCGGGGAGAGAGACCGAATTTTAGAAGGCAATTTAATTAGCCGCGAGCTACGAGCCACAAGCGTCGAGCTAACTGCCCGAGGCTTTGGCTGGTAGCTCGAAGCTCGTAGCTGCTTTATGAAAATCCGCTACTCGCGCTACACGGGCGAAGACATGGGGATCGGCGCCGAAGATCTGCTCAAGGCGCTGGCCGATTTTCTGCTCGAAAGCGGCTTCAACACGCAGTACATGCCCTTCAGCGAGTGGAATCAGCATACTCTGGAAGATCTCAAGAAGGCCATTCAGCAGGCGCTCGAACAGGGCCAGCTCTTCGAAGACCAGAATCTCAAGGAGATGATGGAGCGTCTGCAGCGCATGACGCCGGAGCAGATGGAGAAGCTGATCGACAACCTCGTGCAGAAAATGGTCGACGAAGGTCAGATCACCATCAACGAGTCCAGCGAGCAGCAGACTACCGGTCCCGGCGCCGGGGACGCCAAGGACTCCAAAGTAAAGTTCGAGGTCACCGACAAATCGCTCGACTTTCTGGGCTTCAAGACCCTGAAAGACCTGCTGGGCTCTCTTGGGAAGTCGAGCTTCGGGCGGCACGACACGCGCGATCTCGCCACCGGGATCGAAGCCTCGGGTTCGTCGAAAGCTTATGAATTCGGCGACACCTTGAATCTCGACGTCAGCGAGACGCTTTTTTCCGCCATCCGCCGCGAGGGCGCCAAGGTGCCCCTCGACATGGACTATTCGGATCTGCACGTACACCAGTGCGAATACCAGAGCTCGTGCGCCACGGTGCTGATGCTCGATTGCAGCCACAGCATGATCCTCTACGGCGAGGACCGGTTCACGCCCGCAAAGAAGGTGGCTCTGGCGCTGGCGCACCTCATCCGCACGCAGTATCCGGGCGACAGCTTGCGGTGCGTCCTGTTTCACGATTCGGCGGAGGAGTTGGCCTTGAGCCAGCTCGCGCGGGTCCAGGTTGGCCCGTATTACACCAACACTCGCGACGGCCTGATTCTGGCGCAGCGCCTGCTTAACCAGGAACGCAAGGACATGCGGCAGATCATCATGATCACCGACGGCAAGCCGAGCTGCCTGACACTCGAAGACGGCCGCATGTACAAGAACGCCTTCGGCCTCGATCCGCTGGTAATCAGCCGGACGCTGGAAGAAGTGAACCGCTGCAAAAAGCAGGGAATCCTCATCAACACGTTCATGCTGGCCAGCGACTACGGCCTCGTGAATTTCGTGCAGAAGGTGACCGAGATCTGCCGCGGCAAAGCCTACTTCACGACACCGTTCACGCTAGGCCAGTACCTGCTGATGGACTACATGAACCGCAAAACCCGCACGATCCATTAGGGGGCAGGCTTTTAGCCCGCGGCCGGAGGCATGCGAGCGGAGCTCGCGCGCATCTCAATGCCGGCAGATAAACACTCTCGCCGGCGGCAAATTCCGAAACACCCTCTCTGTATGCACGCTGCGGAAATACTGTTTCAGAAACTGTTCCGCCGAAAAATGGGGCAGGCCCACGTTGCGCAGCCAACTGGGATCTCCCCCGGCATGCAGATACTGAAACTGCGACATCAGCCCGTATGGCTGCAGACATTTCGACGCCTGGCCGATGATCGCCCTCCGTTGCGGATCCTCCATCACCGATAAACCCAGCGACGAGACAATCGCGTCCACCTTAGGAACGCCAAGGCGGTCGAGAATCTTGCCCAGATCCTCCGCCCGTCCGACCAGCGGCATCAAGCGATGGTCCGAGAGCTTCTTGCTGACGTGAGCAACAAACGCCGGATTCACGTCGATCGCGTAAAGAACCGCGTCGGGACGCATCCTTCTGAGGATCTCCGAGGTGACAGGGCCCGTACCAGTCCCCAACTCCACAATTCGCCCGCATCGGGCGAAATCGATCGGTCTCAAAAGCGCCGACGCCAGATGACGAGAGCTTGGGAACAGCGAAGCCGTCACCTTGAACGACTGCAGAGATTCGGAAAGGAATAGGCTGTGGCTGATGAGATCCATTATCAGATTGCTTCGGTAAACGATAATGATACCGCAGGTTCTGAGACCTTCGCGTTACAAAGCCGCTACCGTCTCGGTCTGTAACTCCGGCACTTCGATCTGGATGCGGGTACCATGGCCCGGCTGGCTGTCGATCCACATGCGATACTCGTTGCCGAACAGCACCTTCAGCCGCTCGTTTACGTTGGTTACGCCAATGCCGCCGTGGTCGAGCAGCGTCGCCAGCGTCGACTCTGGAATTCCTATGCCATCGTCTTCCACCAGTAGGCGCAAGCGGTCGCTCTTCCGCTCGGTCCTGATCCGGATGGTGCCGCCTTCCACCTTGCTGGAAAGGCCATGCTTGATGGAGTTCTCCACCAGCGGTTGCAGCAGCATGCTCGGCACCAGCATGTCCAGCGTCTCCTCGGCGATATCGCGCTCGAACCGGAGCTTGTCTCCGAAACGCACTACCTCGATCGCCAGATAGTCCTCGATAAAGCTCAACTCTTCACGCAGTGGCGTGAAGGTTTCGTGCTTGCGCAGCAGCCGGCGCAGCACCTTGGAAAGCTTCACCACCATCACGCGCGCCTGGTTCGGATCCGTGCGAATCAGCGAGGAAACAGAGTTCAGGGTATTGAAAAGGAAGTGCGGATTGATCTGGCTCGTCAGGGCCGCCAGGCGTGCCTCCACCAGCAGACGGTGCTGTTCTTCCAGCTTCTTCTCGTTGCGCGTGTTGTTCCAGATTTTGAGGGGAATGGTAACGGCCAACAGGGTAGTTGCGTACAGCGCAACCGTGGGCAGTGCCTGAGGATGGCTTTGCGGATAGAGCGAGAAGACGCCGCGGCCGCTGCCGCTCAGCACCTGGCGCAAAAACTCCGCGGCGAGAATTCCTGCGCCGGCCAACAAGTGGAAAGTCGCTCGTTGGTAGTTCCGCGTTTCTTTGAAGAAGCGCACGAGATTGAGATCCGGGAACGGGGAGAATCGCCAAATCTCCTCCGGATCGGGAGCGAGGTCGCGCAGGACGCCTCCCAACAGGCCGACACTCGCGAGCAATACCATGGTCAGCGGCTGCCGCACGAGCGCGGGCAGCGAAATCAGGATGCCCGAGACGAGCCCGGTGACATATCCGCCCAGAATGCCTGCCAGCAGGCTTCCTTCCAGGGAGAGATCCGCTGCTTCATAGTTGTGGTTCAGCACGCGAGCCGCCACCGAAGCGCCGTAGACGATCGACAGCCACAGGCCCAATTTCAGGCGCTGGCCCAGGGTACGGTTCTCGCGCATGAGCTTGGCTTTGAAATGGTTGGACCGCGCCAGCACACTCGCAATACCAGCCGCCACGGCGAGTTTCGCCAGCAACGAAAAATAGTATTCGAGCGACACCTTGCCGGAAGCCATTATAATAAAAGCATTAAGGTCCCCAATAGCGAACCATGAACAATTCCTCCGCCGGACGGCTGGAAAAAGTGGCCGAAGCGGATTTTCCAACTCAATTCGGTTTCTTCCGGATTTTCGGATTTCGGGGCGGGCGTGCCTCGGGGCCCGTGGAAGAAGCGGTTGTGCTCAAGATGGGCGATTTTGCGGGCGAGCCGCCGCCGTTGGTCCGCATCCATTCACAGTGTCTCACCGGTGATGTGTTTCACAGCCTGCGCTGCGATTGCCGCGCGCAGCTCGAAATCGCGCTGGAAAGCGTGGCCCGCGAAGGCCGGGGCCTCATCATCTACGAGCACCAGGAAGGCCGCGGCATCGGACTTCTCAATAAGCTCCGCGCCTACGAGTTGCAGGATGCCGGCGCCGACACGGTGGAAGCCAACCAGCAGCTCGGGTTCGATTCCGACCTCCGCAGCTACGTCCTTCCCGGCGCCATTTTGCGTTACTTCGGGCTCCAGGCGATTCGCCTCCTATCCAATAACCCTGAAAAAGTCGAAGCAGTCGAGAAGGCCGGCGTGCGCGTGGCCGAGCGCGTCCCCTGCCTGGCCGATGTCTTGGACGCGCGTGAAACCTACCTTCGCACCAAGAAAGAAAAGATGGGCCACCTGCTGGAAGGCTTTTGACCGCTCCAGCAGCCGTGATCGCCCCCTATTCGACGACCATCGTCAAATACATCAGCCGATCGTTGCGCTGCACCTGTAACACCAGCGGATCGGTCTCTTTTAACTTGTCAATTTCCGTTTTCAGCGCAGAAATGCTGGTCACGGGAACGCTGTTCACCGAGACGACAACGTCGCCCACCTGCAGGCTGTCGCCAGTATAAGGCGAATCGCCCGCGCGGGCCGCTACCACCACGCCGTATTGTTTGCGCAGATCCGGCAGCAGAGCGGCGACTTTCTGGTCGATCTCGATCCCCAGGATCCCCAGCTTCGGGACGATGTTCTTCACCGGGTCGACCATGTCGGCGAAGCGCATCGGGTCGTCTTCGCGCTCCACCACCGCCACCGAATACGTGATCTTTTCATTGCCGCGCAGGATGTCGACATCCACCTTTTGGCCCACCCGATAGCGATAGAGGTTCACTTCGAGTTGCCGCGCGTTCTCCATGGTCTTGCCGTTCAGGCTGAGCACGATATCGCCAGGCTTGATACCGGCCTTAGCGGCGGGGCCATCTGGATCCACATCGGAAAGCAGCACGCCCCAATCCTGGCCCAGTTGCAAACCCTCAGCCAGCCCGGGAGTGATCGTCTGGGCAAACACGCCGATCTCCGCGCGATGTACATGTCCTTCGTCGTGCAACTGCTGATAAATGCTCTTCACGATGTTGCTCGGGATGGCGAAGCCCAATCCTTCGCTGCCTCCCGATTGCGTCAGGATGAAGGTGTTGATGCCCATCACCTGGCCTTCCGAGTTCACCAGCGGACCGCCGCTATTGCCCGGGTTGATCGGCGCATCCGTCTGAATGTAGATCATGGAATCGTCGGGCTTGATCTGCCGCGCCACCGAACTGACCACGCCCATGCTGACCGAATTCTCCAATCCCATGGGACTGCCGAACGCCATAATCAGTTCGCCCTGACGGAGGCCGTCGGAATCGCCCAAACTCAAGAACGGAAGGCCGGCGCGATCGATCTTGATGACCGCCAAATCCGTGTCGCGATCGAGCCCCACGATGCGGGCCTCGATCATCTTACCGGCCGGCTGAAGAATGGATTTGCCCACGGGCGTTTCATCCGGGATTCGCACGCGCACTTTTCGGGCATTCGCCACCACATGATAATTGGTGACGATATAACCGTCAGCACTCAGGACAATTCCGGAACCGGTATCCGTTTGCCGTGTAAAGACAGCCGCGTCAGTACGGCCCGAGCCGCTGGAACCGTCGTTGAGCGCGTAGCCAGAAGCAAACACCTGCACAACTGACCGGCTGACACGTTCTGCGAGGTTTTGCAGTTCCGTGCTGAACTCGCGCAGCGACTCCAGACGTTGTTGGCCGGCACGCGATGGGGCACCCTGTTGGGCACCCAGGCACGAAACGGTCAGAAGCAGAAACAGACAAGCGGTAAGCCGGTAGCGCACGTTTCACTCCACTAAGTAGATGCGAATCTCCGCACCAGGGTTGCTGCCCATATGCGGAACCGCTAGATAAAATCGGTTTAGCTCAGGCACGTAAAGGCCCGTTCTAGCCTTATACGCGGTCGCAATCTTACCAAGCGACTGATACTGATCCGGCGACGTCTGCTGAAAGCCTTCCAGGTATCCTTCCCCGCCGGCCACGTACAGCCGTTTCCGCGCCGTGTCGAAAAAAATGTCGTCGGTGTCGCCCGGACAGGGGAATGTCGACACCCGCTTGCCGCTTTCCATGTCGAGCACAAGCACGCGCGCCGGCTTGCGGCAACCGGCAAAGAGCCGGTGATTGGCCTCGTCTAGGGCCATCGGAAAGTTGTTCTGCGGATCGGTCACCGCCCATTTCGCCAACACGACTTTCTTATGGCGGTCCACCACCTCGATCTCACGCGCTTCCGGCGCATTGACGAAAATGCGCGGTCCATTCTTCTCCAGTTGGAACGACTCCGGATGTGCGTCCAGGTAAATATCGCCCAGCCGCTTGTTGGTGGCCGCATCCATCAGCCCCAAGACACCATCCTTGTACCCCACCCAGATCTGTTTACGGGCGGCGTCGTAGCGCACGTTGTCGGCGTCTTCGCCGAAATCGACCTCGCCCAGCGGCTTGAAACTGAGCGCGTCGAATATCCGGAGCAGCCCGTCCTTGCCGTTCGCCGAGTATACCCTATGAACATCGGGCGAGTAGGCGCAGCCTTGCGGTTCGTGCATCCCGGTGAGGCTGGTCAGCACTTTGCCGCCTCCTACATCGACCACCTCCAGCGTATTGTTCTCCAACGCGGAGACGAACAAGTGTTTGTTCTTGATGTCAATCGATAAGTGGTCGATGCGGCCATTGACACCCGGCATGGGAATTGTGCTTTCCAGACGAAATGGCGGCTGGGCACAAGCGAGGCCGGCTGCGGCCAGAAGGGCGAGAAATCGCATACGGGCTATTGTAGCCACCCGCAAATGAACGACCGATGAACGCGCGGCCGTCTCACCGCCCGCGGAATTCGGCCCAGCCCCTCGCGTCCATGTCGCGCAGGATGGGCTTGTACCAGCCGTATTCCGGGTGCTCGGCGAGGTGAGCCGCGGCTTTGAAGTCGCGGCCGCAGCTATGGCCCAGCGCGGCGAACATCGTCATCTTCTCGGCGCTGGCGGCGTCCGTGATCTTGTTCTGCACCGCGCCCACCGGTGCGTACGGCCCCTGCCACGTGGGCATACCGCGGGGCGAAAGCTCGATGTGTCCGCACAGCGTACGCTCGTTCGGATCGTCCTTGCTTTCGTAGGTGTCGAAATGATCCGCCAGGAAGCGCTCGCCGGCTGAGATGTCAATCTTCCCCTTGTTCTGTTCCATGAGCGTCAGCCAGCGTTGATGCCGCGCGTTCTCGCTGCGGCTGCGATCGTCGGGATTGAACTTGGTTTCCTCGTGCATCAGCTTCGGATCCACCGGGAAGTTCGACCCCACGAAAAACCCATCCGTGGTTTTCTGCAGCGTTACGTTCTTCAATCCGAGCTCCAGGTCGGCGATCTCGTTGTTCTTGCGGTCGGCCACCAGCCAGTTGTTGGCGTAGCCGCCGTTGTTGCCCTCCTTCATGATGCGCGCGAAATCGTCGATCGATGCCGCGTATTGCATCGCCTTGCGCGCGCGCACAAACTCCGGCACGCCGTGCGTATCGAAACCCGAGAATTCACTGATCGTCGTCTCGGTAATCACGATTCCCGCGGAGTTCAATCCGAAGTCGTCGCCGCTGTGGATCAGGCCCGGCATGCCGTCCATCACGATGCGGTAGCCGCTCGACGGCGTGATATCGAAGACAATATTCCATCGTTCGCCCGAAGAGTAGCTGGTCCAGTTGTTGTGCGCGATCACGATGCGTCCGTCTTTGGTGTAGCTGCCGGTGGCGGCGAATGCGCTGCAATGGTCGGCCGCGCCGCTGCGCTTATTCTCCAGTGTCTTCGTGTAGTAGGGAATCTCCAGCCAGCCGTTGAGCGCCACAATGTCCCACAGATCCAGCCTGCTCCCGTGCGCCTTCAAACCGTCCACGATGCCCTGGATCTCCTCGCGGTATTCCTGCTCCACGTGCGGCCACAGGATTTCGCGCGCCGTGTTACGGAAGAAAGTCCAGTCCTTCTTTTCGTCGTGCGTCATCTCCAAGGAGATGGCCTTGAAGTTGTCCTGAATCTCGGGCGTCAGAAGATAACCGTGCTGAAAACCGATCTCGGCCGGCGT
>Ga0126381_100003485_pt1 | contig 17079 bp, 13 predicted proteins | sample PanSoiMetPlot_28_FD_96465 | JGI IMG/M metagenome (GOLD analysis project Ga0126381, IMG submission 96465) | Tropical forest soil microbial communities from Panama - MetaG Plot_28 | ecosystem: Environmental > Terrestrial > Soil > Tropical forest > Bulk soil | place: Panama | collected 2016-02-17 | reverse complement strand
GCCGCGCCGGCGCGGATCGTCAACACCGCCTCGAACGCGCACCGGTCAGGGCATCTCGATTTCACCGACCTGCAATCGGCGCGCCACTATCTCCCGTTCCGCGTTTACGGCACCACCAAGCTCTGCAACATTCTGTTCACCCGCGAGCTCGCGCGCCGGCTCGCCGCGCAAGGCGTGACCGCCAACAGCCTGCACCCGGGTTTTGTTGCGACCCGCTTCGGCGACGAAGCCGGCGGCCTCTATGCCGTCGGCGTCCGGGTCTCGAAGCTTTTTTTCGCGCAGACACCGGAGAGCGGCGCCGAAACTCTGGTCTATCTGGCGTCCTCTCCGGAGGTCGCGACAGTCAGCGGCCTCTACTTTCGTGCCTGCCGGCCCGGGACGCCCAGCGCGGAGGCGCAGGATGACGCCATCGCGCAACGGCTCTGGCAGGAAAGCGAGCGATTGGCCCAGGAGGGCGCTGTTCGCCAGTGACGCAACTCCGATCCGAGGTTTGCCGTCTGACAAAACTTGCTAATATCTCCTTCAGCGCCAGGAGGAACACCATGGGCCTGACCATGCTGGACAAGAAGGCGGTCAGCACCGCCAAGACGCCGTGGCCCCCGGAGATCGCCGCCGAGTTCGAACGCGAGCGCGAGTCGCCCAACGGCTGCGTTGGCCAGCGGCTTCTGTCCGAGAACGAGCGGGTGCGGGTCTGGGAAATCCGGCTCAAGCCGGGCCAACGCTTCGGCTTCCATCGCCATGTGCTCGATTATTTCTGGTCGGTGCTCAACGCCGGCCGCGCCCGCGCCCACCTCGATGACGGCTCGACGGTCGAGCACACCTACACGGCCGGAGAGACGCGGCACGAAACCCATGCGCGCGGTCATTCCAAGGTGCACGACCTCGAGAATACCGGCGACAGCGAGCTGATCTTCACCACCGTGGAGTTCCTCGACAGCGCCAACAAGCCTCTGCCGGTTCCCGATTCGGTGCGCGTCAAGTGATTGCACCGCGTTCCGCGGGCCCGCCTCTCCGATCCGAAGCCGGGTAAGTCCGAGTTCGGTCCGAAGAGGTCGTTCCGGCGCTCGAATCGGTTGCTCGATCGCGCGCCGCCTCATCGATGAGCTGATTCAGAAATTCCATGTCGGGCTGTGGCGCCGGGGCGATACACTCGACCCTCAACAGCATGATGCGTTATCTCGATTTCGAGCGGAGAGAACAACACCGCTGCGCTCGCTGCTGCCGATCCTGCACCCGTTACCAAAATTACTCGATTACCTCATCACGAAAGGTGGCATGCAAAATCAAGAAGCATGGCACGCATAATCAACGCGATGAGTTATGTGCCAAATCTCGGCACCCGCCACCTTTCGAGCATATTTAAATTCTATCGCTTTGGGTCCGGGGGCGGGGAACTACTTCGCGGGCGCGTGCGATGCGGAGGCTTGGTCATGGCCGCGCACGCCACGAGTAGAGATCCAAGGGGGCAGCATGAAATCTTGCATCGTCAAACGTTCGATCGTCATTTCCCATCACAAGACCAGCATCAGTCTCGAAGATGCATTTTGGACGGGGCTCAAGGAGATTGCCCGGAGTCGGCGTCTGACCTTGTCCGAGATGGTGGGCGTCATCGAATCGGGGCGCACCCACGGAAACCTGTCCTCGGCCGTTCGCCTTTTTGTGCTGGATCACTACCGCAACCTCTTCGGCGCGGCGGCGGATGAGCGCAATCCTGCCCCCGAACATACGAGACAGGAGTCCGACCCAGCCGCCCTCGACCAGAGGTGATGGCTGACGCCACCGCCGATCAGTGCATGGCGCTTCTGCAGCCCCACATCAGTTGGGTATGGATCTCGACAATCATGGACAACCGGGCGGCCTGCTCAGGTTGAGCCAGCCAGGACTGCCTGTTGGCGAGCGCAATCCACAGGTCTCTGAGACTGTTCAGGACGATGCGCCGCTCGGGATCGGCAACAACCGCCATCGCGCGCTCACATTCGGCGGCTTTGCTCCAGGAGTCCAACAGTATCATGTTGCCAACCTCCAAAGTAAGGCAGCCTTATCAAATATAACGCCGATTGTGGTGACAGTTCCGCCACACTGCAGCCAAATAAAAGGCTCGTAATCACCGCACTCAGCCGGTTCTGAGCCGCGCCATTTCCCTGCTTATTTCTGTAGAATAGCCCCCCGCATCGCTGCCTGGCTGGTCATCCAGCTCGAACCGACCCGGCGATTGATGGATTTTTTACCATCACCGCGTGAGGGCGCTTTTTTCCTTCGACGGCATGCCGCCGCTTTGAACCTGACACACCCCTTGGCCGACTGAAAAACAGGGGCGTAACGCGGCCGTGCGCCTCGCAAAATAGCAAGTAGTGTAGGGAGGCTGCCGATGTCCGCCAAAGTCCGCTCGAAACTGTCAAAATCGGGACCATTCCTGCGGCTGGCATATTCAGCCCCTGTGCCCAGGGACGGGAACACTCACGAAGTCCGCTGCGAGTTCCTTTCCGCCAAGGGTCTGCCGTTCGTGAAGCTGAGAGCCAACGATCAGCCTTCGTGGCGTCCGGAAAGCTTCTGGCATGTTCGACCCACCGGACAATGGGAGCGGGACGCAGAAACGGGCCGCAAATACGCCCGCCAAGCCATCGCCGCCATGAAGTCCGATCAGAACAGCGCTCTCATCTCACTTATTATCCAGGACATCATCAAAGACTCGGTTGAACAGGCGGCGAAAACCGGGCGCAGAAGGCATAGCCCGTTGGCTCTGGGCTTTCTTGCCGAGATCAGCAAATCGGTTGCGATCGGTCTTGGACTGGAGCGGTGGGAGTGAGCATCACCGGCACTCCAAATACCGACCGCGACGTACGAAAATTCTTGCGGTGACGGAGCGCCCGCCGCCTACTCTTCGCCTTCCCGGACGAATAGATCAGCGCGCCGCATGCGTATTCGCCGGGCGCCACCATGAAGGCCGGCCTAGGCCCGGACGGATCATCGCGAAACAGTTCGGTAGTTGAACTCGTCGTTGACGGCGAGACCAAGCAAGCCGACCAGGAGCTTGTTGCGGGGGATCACGACCAGCAGACGGCAAAGCGGGTCACCTGCGCGCCTCGACGGAATCGGCAGAGGGCTCGCTTCCATAGTGATCTGCATCACATCGGGCCGGCCGAAACGTGATAGTGTTGCGGCTCGCGAGGGTGGTCCGACCCTGGGAGGCTCCTATGCGGCGGCGCGACTTCATCAGCCTCGGCGGCACGGCGATTTTGCCGTTGATGGTCATACCGCGTTTGGCCGGCGCCCAGCAGGCGCAGCAAGTGCGGCGGATCGGCGTGCTGATGAGTTCGGCCGCGGACGATTCAGAAGCAAAAGTCCGCACTGCAATTTTCCAGCAGGTCTTGCAGGAACGCGGCTGGACCATGGGCCGAAACCTGCAGCTCGATTACCGCTGGGGTCCCAACATCGCCGATCGCCTTCGGCGGGACGCAACTGAACTGGCCGCGCTTTCGCCGGACGTCATCGTCGCGAGTACCGGCACCGCGGCGCAGATAGCCCAGGAGGTGAGCCCCAACGTTTCGGTCGTGTTCGTCGGGATCATCGATGCGGTCGCCGGCGGCAGGGTCGAGAGCCTGGCCCGCCCCGGCGGCAATGCCACCGGCTTCATCTCGCTTGAATATGGGTTGAGCGGCAAGTTCCTGGAGCTGCTCAAGGAGGTCGCGCCCCGGATGACCCGTGTGGCGGTTCTGCGCGACCCCACGACGCCTGGCGGGAGCGGGCAGTATGGCGCGCTCCAGGCAGCGTCGCCGTCATACCGTGTGGAGCTGACTCCGATCAATGTACGCGATCCGGGCGCCATCGAGCGCGGCATGGCCGCATTCGCGCGCGAGCCGAACGGCGGCTTGATCGTGCAGGCAAGCGCGCTGGCGACTTTCCACCGCGAAACGATCATCGCGCTCGCAGCGCGCTACCGACTGCCCGCGGTCTATGCGAACAGCACATTCGTGTCGAGCGGTGGCTTGATCTCCTACGGGGCCACGCAGGTTGAGTTGTGGCGCGGGGCTGCCGATTATGTCGACCGGATCCTGCGCGGCACGAAGCCGGCCGATCTGCCGGTGCAGACGCCAACCAAATACGAGCTGGCGATCAACCTCAAGACCGCGAAGGCGCTTGGCCTGGAAATCCCGCCGACACTCATCACCCGCGCCGACGAGGTGATCGAGTGACAGGCGCCGGTTATCAGAGATTCAGCGTATGGGTTCTGATCACTGAATTCTGATCCCTGACTCCTGTCACGCCCAGAGCCGTTCCTTCTCCAGGCCCTTGTACAGGTCGGCGACGAACTCGCCGTAGCCGTTGAACAGGAGGGTCGGCCGGCGCTCGCGGGTGGTGAGGAAGGTCTCGGTCGCCTGGCTCCAGCGCGGATGCGGCACCTGCGGGTTCACGTTGGCCCAGAAGCCGTATTCGGTGGGGCCGGAGATTTCCCAGAACGTCTTGGGCCGCTCGTCCGTGAAGCTCACACGCACGATCGATTTGACCGACTTGAAGCCGTACTTCCAGGGCACCGCCAGCCGCAGCGGCGCGCCCTGCGGTTTCGAGACCGGCTTGCCATAGGCGCCGGTGACCATGAAGGCCAGCTCGTTATTGGCCTCCGCCATGGTCAGGCCCTCCACGTAGGGCCAGGGCCAGAAGCTGTTGATGCCGCGCTGACCGGGCGCCATGGAGGAATCCTTGAAGGTTTCCATGCGCACGTATTTCGCGCCCGACAGCGGCTTGGCGAGCTCGACGAGCTTCGACAGCTGGAATCCGGTCCATGGGATCGCCATGCCCCAGGCCTCGACGCAGCGATGCCGATAGAGGCGCTCCTCCAACGGCATCTTGCGGATGAGATCGTCGATGGCGATCTCCTGCGGCTTCTCCACCATGCCGTCGATCTTGACCGTCCACGGCCGGACCTTCAGGTATTGCTGCGCGGTACGCGAGATGTATTTGTCGGTGCCGAACTCGTAGAAATTGTTGTAGTTGGTGTTGATCTTCTCGTCCGTGATGGGCCGGTCCAGCGCGTATTTCTCGTTGCGCTTGGCCGGATAGAGGTCGGCGGTGGGGTCCGGCAGGTCGGAGAGCCGTTGCGCGTTGGCGAGCGTGGGCGAAAGCCCGATCGCCGCCACTCCGGCAGCGGCCAGGAACGCGCGGCGATCGAGGAACAGGTGCTCCGGGGTGGCCTCTCGCTCGGGAATTTCCCAGCCACGGCGGCGAATCACGTGCATTGGGCGATCCTCCAGATCGGTTTTGCGCCTCAACTAGGCGGCGGCGCGTTCACCCGCAAGTAACAGGTGCGGGAACCCCTGCGGCAGTTTGCGCCGTGGCTCTATCGCAGTGCAAACCCCGCGGCCGGTTGGTTAAGCCCAGACCCGCCCCGCACGATACCGATTCGGGCGCCGGTTTGAAACTGCCGGCGCCCGGAGCATGGTCCCGAAAAGCATGCCCTCGCGAATGCGGGGGTGGATACCGGTTTCCCGCCTGCGCGAAGCCCTGGCACTGCCGATCATTTCGGCTTGATGCTTCGGCACGCGAAGGCAGGTCGGAAAGGGCCTGCCCCCCGCGAAAGCGGGGGTCATGCTCCCCGCTTCACACTGATCACGCCGCGGCCGCCGCCTTGCGGGCCGCAATCACCTGATCGGCGGTGCGGCCGGTCAATTCGGCCATGTGGTCGAACTTGGCCGTGAAGCTGCCGACGCCGGCGGTGGCCGAGCGCACCTCCACGATCAGGTCGCCGATCTCGGACTCCGGCATCTGCACCCGCACGATGTCCCAGCCGTCCCAGCCTTCGCGGGTATCGAAGCCGAGGATCTGGCCGCGCCGGCCCGACATGAGGGCGTTCATCTTGGCGGTCGCTTCCGACGGGCAGACGATCTCCACCTGATGAATCGGCTCGAGCAGCACCGGGTTGCATTGCGGCAGCCCTTCCGCAATGCCGATGCGGCCGGCGGTGCGGAACGCCATGTCGGAGGAATCGACCGTGTGATAGGAGCCGTCGATCAGCTTCACCGCCACGTCGACGACCTGAAAGCCGAGCGGCCCCTGCTTGAGCGCGTCGATCACGCCTTCCTCGACGGAGGGGATGTAGTTGCGCGGCACCACCCCGCCTTTGATCTCTTCCGTGAAGGTGAAGCCCGACCCGCGCGGCAGCGGCTTGATGTCGAGCACGACGTCCCCGAACTGGCCATGGCCGCCGGACTGCTTCTTGTGGCGTCCGCGCTGCTGGATCGGCTTCTTGATGGTTTCGCGATAGCCGACCGCGGGCTTGCGGGTCGTGATCGCGACCCCGAAGCGGTCCGCCAGGCGCTCGGTCGCGACCCGCAGGTGCATCTCGCCCTGTCCCCACGCAACGACCTCGTGGGCTTCCGGATTGTGGATGACCGTGATCGAGGGGTCCTCGTCGAGGAGCCGGGAGAGCGCCTGGCCGAGCTTGACATCGTCCTTGCGTTCCTTGGCGGAGACCGCGATGGCGAGCACCGGCGGCAGCGGCGCCACCTTGGCGAGTTGCGCATGCGCCTGCTTGCCGGCGGTGAGCGTGTCGCCGGTATTGGCGTGATCGAGCTTGCCGAGCGCAACGGTCTCGCCGGTCTGGGCGGGCCCGCGCTTCTCGGTCGCCTGGCCGAGCAGTTTGAACACGCCCGCGACCCGGCCGGCTTCGCGCTCGGGCGTCTGGAAGGTGGTGCCGTCGCCGACCTGCCCGTTGAGCACGCGCACCACCGACATCTTGCCGCCGTGGCTCGTATGGAAGGTCTTGATCACGCTGGCGATCGGGTCGGCCCCCGCCTTGAGGCCAAGCCGCTTGACCGTATCGGCGATCCCGGGCGACTCGTGGCGCAGCGCCTTCATCAGCCGCAGGACGCCATTGGTGCGGGTCGCCGTCCCCACCAGTACCGGGCAGACCAGGCCGTCGCGCAGGTCGCGGGTGAGATCGTCGAAGATCTTGTCGCGCGGGGGCGGAATGTCCTCGAGCAGCTGCTCCATCAGCTCGTCGTCATGGTCGGCCAGCGTCTCCAGCATGCTGAAGCGCGCCTGCTTCTGCTGGTCGAGCTCCTCGCCCTTGAGCTCGATCAGCTCGGAGGGGGCGTGCTCGCGGTACACATAGGCACGCTCGAGCGCGAGATCGACGAAGCCGGTGACGATATCGCCCGACATGATCGGCAGCTGGCGCAGGAGCAGCGGCACCCGGGAGGCGGGCTGCAGGAGCTTGAGCACGTCGTGAATGCGCTTGTCGCTCTTGTCGATCTTGTTGAGGAACAGGAAGTGGGGAATCTTCAAATCTTCAAGCTCGCGCAGCAGGAGCTGCAGCTGCGGAACCTTCTTCTCGTCGGCCTCGCAGACCACCACCGCCGCATCCACCGTCGGCAGCACCGCGCGCATGTCCTGCATGAACTCGACCGACCCCGGGCAATCGATGAACGTATAGCTGTCGCCCATGAACGTGGTGGTCGCCACCGAGACCTCGACGCTCATGGTGTGATGCCGCGCCTCCTTGCTGGAATCGCCGACCGTGGTGCCGGCCTCGACCGTACCCTGACGCTGGATCGCGCCGGTGCGGACCAGAATTGCCTCGAGCAGCGTGGTCTTGCCGCTCTGAAACGGGCCCATCAGCGCAATGCACCGTGGACCCGTTGCTCGTGTGCCGTTTTGTGCCATGACAAGCCTCCGAACGCCGAATTGACGGGGTCCTCTCGGGGACCTTGCGGCTATCGTTTCAGGCTGACGGGGGGATTGGCAAGGGGCGGGGACGTCTCACGGTATCGAGGCGCCGCCAGGCCTCGCAACGGGTCGCAGGCGCGCGCCCGTCGGGCACGCGCCGCCAAGGGCCGCGGACCGCGCGTCAGCGGCCGACGCGCAGGCTGAGATTGGCCACGCCTACCGCAAGATTGAGGCCGACCTGTCCGCCGACCGACAGGGGCTGCAGGGCCACCGTCCGGTTCGAGCCGCCCACCAGCACATTGGCGCCGAGGCCCGCTACCACCGTCGCCTCGCCGGTCGCGCCGGCGTAATCGCCGGCCAGGAACCCGTACCCGCGCGAGGTCGAGTTGTAGACGCCCCAGACCATGACGCCGCCGCCCGTGAACCCGATATCGAGGCCGAACTTGGTGATGTAGCCGAAATAGCGCTCCTGCGGCGCCGGCTGATCCGGCTGAAACACGCAGCTCAGCGACTGCTGGCCGCCAATGATCAGGCCGATGCCGCCCGACACGTCACAGGTCAGGACGCCGGTCCTGATCCATTGCGCCTGCGCAAAGCCGGAGCTGAGCGCCACCATGATGAGCGCGCACAACAAGGCCGCCAAGGAATTTCGACGCATGTACCCCTCCCCTCGGTTCATTCGGCCGAGCCCCCTCCCTACCCTCCCCCGCATGCGGGGGAGGGTAGGGTGGGGGCCGGCTGGAACCTCGCCTGTATTGTAATGCATGATGGGCCGGAAGTGGAACCGGCCGCGTCCCCTGGAAATGGGCCGGCGTCACCCCTCACCGCAGGCTGGCGCAGAAGCGCTGGACCCGGCTGCAGGCCTCCTCCAGGGCCTCGGTCCTGGTCGCATAGGACACCCGGAAGGCCGGGCCGAGCCCAAAGGCCGACCCCTGCACCACCGCCACCCCCTCCTGATCCAGGAGCTCGGTGACGAAGTCCTCGTCGGTGGCGATCCGCCGGCCCGAGGGTGTCGTCTTGCCGATCGTCCCGGTGCACATCGGATAGACATAGAAGGCGCCATCCGGCTTGGGGCAATGCAGTCCCTTGGCCTGATTGAGCATGGAGACGCACAGATCGCGCCGCTCCTTGAAGATGCGATTGTGCTCGGCAATGAAATCCTGCGGCCCGTCGAGCGCCTCGACTGCGGCCCACTGCGCGGCCGCATTGGGATTGGTGGTCGACTGCGACTGCAGGGTCGCCATGGCCTTGATCAGCGGCTCGGCCCCGCCCGCATAGCCGATGCGCCAGCCGGTCATGCAATAAGCCTTGGACACGCCGTTGAGCGTCAAGGTGCGGTCATAGAGCGCGGGCTCGACCTGGGCGGGACTCCAGAACTCGAAGTCGTCGTAGACCAGATGCTCGTACATGTCGTCCGACAGGATCCAGACGTGCGGATGGCGCAGCAGCACCTCGGTGATGGCCTTGACCTCGGCGCGGCTGTAGGCGGCGCCGGTCGGGTTCGAGGGCGAGTTGAAGATCAGCCACTTGGTCTTCGGGGTGATCGCCCGCTCCAGCGCCTCCGGCTTCATCTTGAAGCCGTCCTCGAGCCGGGTCTTGACCGCGACCGGGGTCGCGTCCGCGAGCAGCACGATGTCCCAGTAGCTCACCCAGTAGGGCGCCGGGATGATCACCTCGTCGCCCGGATTGAGGGTGGCCATCAGGGCGTTGAACAGCACCTGCTTGCCGCCCGCGCCGACCGAAATCTGCGATGGTTTGTAGTCGAGGCCGTTCTCGCGCTTGAACTTGCGGGCAATCGCCGCCTTGAGCTCGGCGAGCCCGTCGACGTTGGTGTACTTGCTGGCATTGCCGCTCTCGATCGCCTTGATGGCGGCGCGCTTGATGTTCTCGGGCGTGTCGAAATCCGGCTCGCCGGCGCCGAGCCCGATCACGTCGCGGCCCGCCGCTTTGAGCGCGCGCGCCTTGTCGGTCACCGCGATGGTGGCGGACGGCTTGATGCGCTTGAGCGAGTCGGCCAGGAAGCCCATTGAAAATCTCCGTTGCGAGCACGTCTTGCCCGCGCGGGTCTTAGAGCATTTTTGCCAACGGTGGAAAGGAAGAATTCAGCTTTTGCGCGCGAATTTCCGCCAGAAACTTTCCGCCTGCGAGGCGTCCCGAGGACCAAAATTTCCCGCGCCCTGTGGGAGGGCGATTTCCCTTCTGCCAATGTTGTGATCGCAGGCCGCGCGCGCTTCGCCTATGGTCCAAAGCGGTGTCGGGCGGCACGTCATCACATTGCCGCGGTGATATACTAGAAGGGACGGTCGGCGCTTCGATCGCGGCGCCCGCGGATGAGGACTGGATGTATACGCTCTATTCCATGCAGCGATCGGGCAACAGTTACAAGGTGCGCATGGCGCTCGCGCAGCTCAGAATCCCCTATCGGCTGGTCGAGATCGACATCCTGCGCGGCGAAAGCCGCACGCCCGAATTTCTGGCCAAGAACCCGAACGGCCAGGTCCCGCTCCTGGAGGTCGCGCCCCTTCGCTACATTGCCGAGTCGAACGCCATTCTCTGGTACGTCGCGGGCGGCACGCCGCTGGCGGCTGACAATCGGATCGATCGCGCCGAGGCGCTGCAATGGATGTTCTTCGAGCAGCACAGCCTCGAGCCCAATATCGGGGCGGCCTATTTCTGGCTGACCCTGGTGAAGGGCGGGCGCGAGCTGCAGCAGCATGCGCTCGAGGACTGGATGGAGGAGGGCTACCGGTCGCTCCGGGTGATGGAGAATCATCTCAAGGATCACCGCTACTTTGCGGCCGGCCGCTACACCGTCGCCGACATCGCGCTCTACGGCTATACGCATCTCGCCCACGAGTGCGGTTATGATCTCGCGAGCTTTCCGGAGGTGCGTGCCTGGCTCGACCGCATGGCCGCCCAGCCGGGCCATGTGCGGATGGACCAGCAGCCCGCCGACGTGGCGGCGGAGTAAGGATACAGTCATTGCCGGTGCGTAGGGCGGGTTAGCGGCCATCAGGGCGTTTACGCCCGTCTTAGTTTATCATCGGGCCGGCCGAAGGCCGGACCCGGTGGACGGGCTATGGCCGCGTAACCCGCCGCCAAAGCCGCGGCGGATTACGGCGCCATAGCCCGTCGAATAAGACGGGCGTAAACGCCCTTTAGGCGCCTAATCCGCCCTACCCGCTGGGCGGTGCGCGGACCGCGCGGGATCGTTTCGGCGAGCTGGGGGCTCAGCACCGTGAAGAAGCCGTCCAATCTCATCTATGGCATCGAAGAGCGTCCTTCGCTCTCTGTCGCGATCATCATTGCGCTGCAGCACGTCCTCGCGATCGCGGTCAATTTCATCTATCCGCTGCTGCTGGCGCACGAGGCCGGCCTGTCGGCGGAGACGGCTGCCGACATACTGCGCATCGGCATGCTCGCCCTCGCCGCCGGCACCGTGTTGCAGGCGATTCCGCGCGGGCCGATCGGCTGCCATTTCCTCGCCCCCGCCGTCTATGCGAGCCCCTATCTGGCGCCCGGCTTTCTCGCCATCAACATGGGCGGCATGCCGCTCTTCTGGGGCATGACCATCGTGGCCGGGCTGTCATTGGTGGCCTTCGCGGCGTTCTGGGACCGGCTGCGGACGTTCATCCCGCCGGAATCCGCCGGCCTCGTCGTCTTCCTGGTCGGCGCCACGATCGGTGTCGCGGCGTTGCGGCTGCTGCACCAAAAGGACGGATCGATCACGCCGGGCGATGCGTGGATCGCGCTCCTCACGCTGGCCGTCATCATCGCCTTCAACGTCTGGGGCAAGGGCCGCCTGCGCCTGTTCAGCGTCCTGATCGGGATCGTCATCGGCTACGCGGTCGCGGCCGCGACCGGTGTCATGGAAGTCGGCAAGCTGACCTCGATTGCCGACTTGCCGCTCATCGCGCTGCCGAGCGTCGCCCATATGGCGTGGTCGTTCGACGCCAGGCTTATCATCCCGTTCGCAGTGACGGCGCTCGCCACCGCCATGGTCTCCACCGGCATCGTCACCAGCTACCAGCGGATCACCGATGCCGATTGGGTGCGTCCGGACATGACCTCGATCAGCAGCGGCATTCGCGGCGACGCCGTGAGCGCGGCCATTTCGGGGCTCCTGTGCTCTTTCGGTGTCGCCATCGGTCCCGCCAATGCGGGCCTGGTCGCGGCGACCGGTGCCGCGAGCCGTGTCATCGCCTATCCGATTGCCGCAATCCTGCTGCTGGCCACGGTCGTGCCGGCCTTTGCCGGATTGTTGACCGTGATGCCGCCGCCCGTGATGGCCGCGGCGCTTCTGTTTGCGGCGGCCTTCATCATGATCAATGGCGTGCAGATTCTCTCCTCGCGTGTCCTCGACGCCCGCCGAACGATCGTAATCGGCGTCGGCATGCTGACCTTCCTCCTGGTCGCGATCTTCCCCGCCACCTTCGCACGCGCGCCCGACTGGGTGCAGTCCATCGTCAGCTCGCCGCTGGTGCTCGCCACCATCGTGGCGCTCTCGCTCAATCTTGTCTTCCGCATCGGCATCAAGCGTTCCGTGGAGCTGGTGATTGCCCGTGATGCAGAGCCGCAAGAGCGCGTGGAAAACTTCGTGGAGCGAAATGCCGGCAACTGGGGCGCCCGTCGTGATGTGATCGCGCGTGCCAAGTTCAGCCTGATGGAGGCGGTCGAGGCCGTGACGGGGGCCAGCGATCCGCCGCATCCGATCCATCTCGTCATGACCTACGACGAATTCGATATCGACGCGAAGCTCGTCTATCGCGGCAAGCCCTTGCGGCTATCTGACGTGCCACCATCCGCCGACGAGATCCTGATGGACGACGGACATCTGCTGCTCGCCGGCTTCCTTCTCAAGCGGCGGGCCGACGGGGTGAATTCAACCAGCAAGGACGGGCAAAGCGTGCTGCAGCTTCATTTCCGCCAGTGAGATAACGCGCCCCACGCGCCACAATGACCGCCACCGTCATTGCGAGGCCCCATCAGGGCGTTTACGCCCGTCGGAGTTTATCATCGGGCCGGCCGAAGGCCGGACCCGTTGGACGGGCTATGGGCCTCGCAATGACAGTGTTGCGACGGCGCTACAACAACAAACAAATCGACCCGGCGTTAACCCCCGGTTAACCCATTTCACAAAATCGCCCTTATTCGTCAATCGCTTCGCCCAAGTCCGGCCGAACGCCCGCCGGTATCGGGCTCCATCCGTGAAATCAACCAACGATGCTGATTCGCGGAGACCGACAATGTCGAATTTGCCCGGAAATGGATTTGAGAATGGAGCCGCCGCCGAGCCGGCGCTCAAGCACCGGCGCGTCGCGCTGGTTCAGCTGATCGCCATCCTCGCGCTCGTGCTGTCCACCCTGATCGCCGCGACAGCGGTGTCGATCGGGTTTGCGCGCGCCGGCATCGCGGGGGCCCTGCCGATCGTGGAGGCACCTTTAGCGCTGCCGGCCGCCTCGCCTTCGAACCATTGATCGCGGCCGACCCGCTCGGGTTCCCGAGATTGGATTTTCACTAACCTTCGGCGATCGATTCGCCCAATCGCGCTCCCGGACTCTGTCCGGGACAGGACACCCGCTGCCTTGCGCTGCCGCTGGGACAATTGTAACCAGTGGCGTCAACGGGTCAGCCGATTCATGTTCGCTCTTTTCGAAACGCTGCTGCGGCCGACCGAGACGCCGGAGCATCCGGAGCCGCCGGCGGGCCTGGTCGCTTTCTTCTGGCACTTCGCCCGCCAGGCGAAATGGCTGTTCGTCGCGCTGTTCGTGGTCGAGCTCGTGGTGGCGCTGACCGACAGCGCGGTGCCGTGGTTCATGGGCCGCATCGTCACCCTGGTGACGACGGTGCCGCCGGATCGCTTCCTCGCATCGACCTGGCACCTCCTCGCCGGCATGGCGCTGGTAGTGCTCGTGGCGCGCCCCGGCATCGCGCTCGTGCGCTATCTCATCACCAACCAGGCGATCGCGGCGCCGTTCACGAGCCTCATCCGCTGGCAGGCGCATTGGCATGTGGTGCGGCAGAGCTGGGCGTTCTTCCAGAACGATTTCGCCGGCCGCATCTCCAACCGCGTCATGCAGACCGGCCCGGCGGTGCGCTCGACGCTCACCGCCTCGGTCACCGCGCTCTGGTACATCCTGGTCTACGGGGTGACGGCGATCGGCATGACGGCGAGCGCTGATCTCTGGCTCGCCAGCCCCATCCTGCTCTGGTTCGCCGGCTATATGGCGCTGCTCGTCTATTTCGTGCCGCGCATGCGCGAGCGCTCCAAGGTGAACTCGGAGGCGCGCTCGGCGCTGACCGGGCGCATCGTCGACAGCTACACCAACATCCTCACCGTCAAGCTGTTCGCCCGCGCCCACGACGAGGACGAATATGTGCGCGACGCGATCGACCGGCACACCGGCCTGTTCCTTGCCGCACAGCGGCTGATGACGATCTTCGGCACCATCCTGCATGTCCTCAACGCGCTCCTGATCGCGGGCGCCGGCGCGCTGGCGCTGGTGCTGTGGGGGCGCGGCGCGGTGGAAGTCGGCGCCATCGCGATGGTGCTGCCGCTGACGCTGCAGCTCACCAACATGTCGCGCCAGATCGCGCTCTCGATCACCGAAATCTTCGAGGACATCGGCGTGGTGCAAGAGGGCATGATCACCATCGCGCAGCCGCTGCGGTTGATCGACGCCCCGGGCGCACGCCCGCTCGAGGTGCGCGAAGGCCGCATCGCCTTCGAGGACGTGCGCTTCGGCTATGGGCGCGAGACCGGGGTGCTGGAAAACTTCACGCTCACGGTGCGCCCCGGCGAGAAGATCGGCCTCGTCGGCCGCTCCGGCGCCGGCAAATCGACCGTGGTCAATCTGCTGCTGCGCTTCTTCGATCTCGAGAGCGGCCGCATCCTGATCGACGGCCAGGACATCGCCCGCGCCACCCAGGAAAGCCTGCGCGCGCAGATTTCCGTGGTCACGCAGGATACATCGCTGCTGCACCGCTCGATCCGCGAGAACATCTGCTACGGGCGGCCGGGCGCGAGCGAGGCCGAGATTGTCGAGGCGGCGCACCTCGCCCATGCGGACGAGTTCATCCCGCTGCTCGAAGATTGGCGCGGCCGCCTCGGCTACGACGCCCAGGTCGGCGAGCGTGGCGTCAAGCTTTCGGGCGGGCAGCGCCAGCGCATCGCGATCGCCCGGGTGATCCTGCGCAATGCGCCCATCCTGGTGCTCGACGAGGCTACCTCCGCGCTCGACAGCGAAGTGGAGGCCGCGATCCAGTCGAGCCTCGGCGCGCTGATGGCGGGCAAGACCGTGATCGCGATCGCGCACCGGCTTTCCACCATCGCCCGCATGGACCGCCTGGTGGTGCTCGACCGCGGCCGCATCATCGAGCAGGGCACCCACGACGCGCTTTTGCGCCAGAACGGCCACTACGCCGCGCTCTGGCGCCGCCAGTCGGGCGGCTTCATCGACGCCGCCGAGATGCAGGCGGCGGAGTGAGGCGCCCGCGTATTTCTGGCCCGACCGTCGAGGACGCGACGCTCGCCTTTTGATCTAGATCAATTTCAAACATCGAATTTCTGTCCCTGAATTGCGGCCGCGGCTGCCCGAACATCAATCGTCCGCGTCGAACGCGGGCAATCCTGGCGCTGTATGTGCCGTCGTCTGATACAGGCTCAATCCTGCGTGAATGCTCTGCACCGGCTGGTTGAGAGGCGTTTTGGTGAATTTCAATCCAATTGCCGTTGTGCTGCGACCTATCCGCGCGTTGGGGGGCTCATGGTTCTCATGGCAGAGCATGTTGTGGCCGCGATCCGGCGCACCGCTCGGATTTGGTCGGGTGTCCTGGTTGCGCTCTGGGCGCATGGACGCCGACCCGTATCCTTCCGGCAGGTTTTGGCCGCCTGAACGGATCCTGCGCCAAAGAGGAAGCCTTTTGATTTGTGTGCTCGCCTTGATTTGTGTACTCGCCTCGCTGTTGCCGGCGAAGCTCGCAGCGCAGGAGGCGCGCCCGCGATCCATCCTGGTGCTGGACGATACGAATGCAAGGTCACCATTTTATTACTCTGTTTTTTCGAGCATTCGCGCCACCGTGAATGCCGGAGCGGGATCGGCCGTCAACCTGTATACTGAAGGCCTCGATCTGATGCGATTCAGAGACGCAGACTACGAGAATGACTTGCAACATATCCTGGAGCTCAAATACCACGACCGGCCGATCGGTGTGATCGTGACGATCGGCCCTGGTGCGCTCGAGTATATGTTGCGTCGGCGCTCCGCGCTTTGGCCGGCCGTTCCCATCGCCTTTGCGCTGGTCGACCAGCCCACCGCTGCCAGTTTGAAACTTCCGGCCGACGTGACTGGGCACGTCATGAAATTAAGCCTGGCCGATATGCTGACGGCGGCGCGCGCGATCGTGCCCGATCTCAGGACGATCGTTTTCGTGGGCGATCCCTTGGAAAACCACATCGTCTTTCGTCGCTGGCAGGATGCACTTCCGGCCGCTACGGAAGGAGTGGAAACCCTCGACCTCAGCGGCTTGAAAATGCCCGAGCTGCGGCAGCGGGTTGCAAGCCTGCCCGATCACGCCGCCATCCTCTACACCGGCATTCATTCGGACGACGAGGGCCATGTTTACGATGCGAACTCCGCGCTTTCGCTGGTGGCCGAGACGGCCAACTGCCCGATCATCGTCACGTCCCAGAACCAGATCGGGCGCGGCGGGGTAGGGGGATTCGTCGTAATGCCGGCTTTGGTCGGCGAGTCCATCGCGCGCCTCGCAATGCGCATTATTGATGGCGAGAGCGCTGCGAACATTCCGGTCTCGGTTGCAAATACCGTGCGACCGATCTTTGACTGGCGCCAGATGCAGCGCTGGCATGTGGACGAGGCCCGCTTGCCTGCGGGCAGCGAAGTCCGCTTCCGGGAGCCGAGCGCCTGGGATCGATATCGGAGCGAGATCATCGCGGCCCTCGTCGTGATCCTGCTCCAGGCTATCCTGATCATGGGTCTGCTCCGCGAGCGTGGGCGCCGGCGCCGCGCGGAAATCGAGACGCGGCGGAGCATGGCAGAGCTGGCGCATATGAACCGCTACGCGACGGCGGGCGAGATGTCGGCTTCCATTGCCCACGAGCTCACTCAACCCTTGACCGCCATTCTTATGAACGCCCAGGCGGCCGAGCTCATGATCGACTCGCCTTCCCCGAACCTGCAGGAGATCAAGGAAATTCTCGCCGACGTCAGACGCGATGACAAGCGCGCAGGCGATGTGGTATGGCGCCTGCGCAGCCTGCTCAAGAAAAGTCCCTTCGAGCCGCGGGAGATCGATCTCGGTATTACCGTATCCGAGGTATTCGACTTCATGTTGGTTCTGGCAAGGGCTCGCAGCATCACCCTCAGCTGCGCGCTGCCTCCGAAACCCCTGCACGTG
>Ga0126381_100003484_pt1 | contig 17080 bp, 34 predicted proteins | sample PanSoiMetPlot_28_FD_96465 | JGI IMG/M metagenome (GOLD analysis project Ga0126381, IMG submission 96465) | Tropical forest soil microbial communities from Panama - MetaG Plot_28 | ecosystem: Environmental > Terrestrial > Soil > Tropical forest > Bulk soil | place: Panama | collected 2016-02-17 | reverse complement strand
GGCATCCGACAAGGTGCACTCGTGTGCCTGGACCGCTTGTGTGGGACTCAAGAGCGCCCATCCGACAATGAGGCCCAGCGTATTGGATGAGAAGAACGTCTTCATGTTAGGTCTCCTCTGGAGTGTTGTTCTCTGATCGATGGATTTAGGGCAAGGGAAACATCTCGCCAGCGGAGTCATTCTTCAATGCGCCAGGGCTCTCCGATTCATTCTTTGACTCTCTCCTTGAATTCGTAACTAATTCAAAGGGTTATGCCGAGGAATCTCCCGCTCACGGCGATGTTAGGGAGCAAGCCAGATGCGCAGTGCTAAGCTCGCAATGAAGAACAGCTAAAACGCGCGGCCCCAATGAGGAACAGCGCAGGGGACTTGAAGACGATTCGGTTTGGCACGTTCGAGCTGGCCGCGGACGCCGGGGAGTTGCGCAAGCAGGGGCTCAAGATCCGGCTGCAGGAACAGCCACTGCGGGTGTTACACATGCTGCTTGCGAATCCGGGTCGGCTCGTGTCCCGTGACGAGCTTCGAAAGGCGGTGTGGCCGTCTAACTCGTATGTCGACTTCGATCAGGGCCTGAACCGAGCTATCAACAAGCTGCGCGAGGCACTGAACGACTCTGCCGAAAGTCCGCGGTTCATCGAAACCATCGCGAAGCGCGGCTATCGTTTCATCGGAGACTCCCATACCCCGAATGCAACGGGCGACTCCATCGTGGTGCTGCCGTTCATCAACATGAGTGCAGAGCCCGAGAACGAGTACTTTGCCGATGGCATCACAGAGGAGATCATCAATGCGCTGGCGCAGATCAAAGACCTTCACGTTGTAGCGCGAAGTTCGGCCTTCTCCTTCAAGGGAAAACACGTTGACCCCCGCATTGTGGGAGAGCAGCTCAACGTGAGAACTGTTCTCGAAGGAAGCGTGCGCAGGGCCGATAACCAGCTGCGCATCACGGTGCAGTTGGTGAATGCAGCAGACGGCTTTCATCTGTGGTCAGAACGTTACGATCGTGAGATGAAAGATGTCTTCGCGATTCAAGACGAGATCGCACGCTCGATAGCACGTCGGCTTCAGGTGGAGGCCGAGGTTGACGAAGCGGCACCATTAGTCAAACCTGGAACACAGAACCTGGAGGCCTACCAGGCGTATGTCAAAGGGCGCGCGCTCTTGTACAAAAGAGGTGCAGCCATACCGCGAGCTCTGGAAAGCTGCCAGCGAGCAGTGACACTCGACCCGGAATACGCGCTGGCGTGGGCCGGACTCGCCGATTCGTATACAACACTCGGCTACTACGGAATCACACGTCCTGAGGATTCCATGCCCAAGGCGATGGAAGCCGCTCGACGCGCAGTCGCAATTGATCCGACGCTCGCGGAAGCGCACAGTGCGCTTGCGATGGCTTCCTTGATGGCTACCTCGAACGGGGTGGAAGCCAAGGCCGAGTTTCTGCGTTCCATCGAATTGAATCCAAAGTACCTGCAAGCACATTGCTGGTATGCGCTGTTCTACCTCCAATGGTCCGAAGGACAGCTGGCGGAAGGGATGGCACAAGCCAAAGTCGCTTTGGTATCTGATCCTCTTTCGAGCTATGCGCATAGCATCTGCGCCTGGACCTGTATGACCGTTGGGAATATTGCAGAAGCCATTCAGGTCGGCCGACGCGCCATCGAGATCGACTCGGAGAATTACATCGCGCATGTGGCTCTCCAGGAAGCTCTGCGATTGGGCGGCAACCTCGAGGAGGCGATCGCGATCGGACAATTGGCGCTCGCGATGTCGGGGCGCCATGCAATGGCGATGATGTCTCGCGGCCTCACTTTTGCGGATTGGCGTAAGTCGGCGGAGGCCGACGCCGTCTATTGCGAAATGGTCGCTCGGGCACGGCATCAATATGTTGCGCCCGGAGCGCTTGCGGTTGCGGCTTCTGCGGCAGCAAGGGAAAACGACGCGGTTCGCCACGCCCGCGAAGCTTTCGAGACCCGTGATCCGACGTGCCAGTTCGTGTGGTCGCGATACTTTCCTGCAAGCGGGCGGTTATACGCGTACAGAGGCTTCCGCGAAATCATCGCGCTTATGGGGAGCAGCGCGTGGCTGGAGAATTGAGAGGTCATTGGCGCGACCTCGAAGGAATCCGCGAAGCTAAATCAGTCGCTCGGACGTTATCCGTTGCCGATCCCGCAACGCTCCAAGGCAAGCTGCCCCACCCTCCGCGCAAGCTCCGGATTCATGCGGCAGACGCCGTCGTGCTGAATCGAGAAGTCGGCACCTGTGAACGTCACGTTGTCGATTAGCTGCAAGACGGCTCGGTCGACTACTGGCCGCATCGGCTCCATGTGATCGAGGGCAAATCCAGGATTGATTCCGCGAAGGGCTTTCTTCTCATGCATGATGCCGATCGTGGGGTCGTATCCCTTGACGATGAGGCGAATCTGGGTCTGTGCGATGAGCACCGCGTATGCGTAGTTCAGCATCGCGTTCACTGGATGTGTGGCTCCTCGGTTGTAGCGGCCGCGAAAGAGATTGTGCGCCCGCGGCGCTTGATTGGGCGCTTCTGGGCGGCCCCTCAACTTCACCGTTAGATGTCCCTCGGGAGGCACCGGGGCCGCCAGGCCCCCTAGGAGGCTCAAATGATCTCTGGCGCTCACGTAATTCTTTACAGCAAGAACGCCGAAGCGGATCGAGTGTTCTTTCGTGATGTTCTCGCGTTTAAGTCCGTGGACGCGGGTCATGGTTGGCTTATCTTTTCGCTGCCCCCGGCGGAAATGGCGTTCCATCCATCAGACGAGAGCAATACCTCCGAACTCTATCTCATGTGCAGTGATCTGAAAGCCGAGATGGCATCTCTCGCGAAGAAGGGCGTCAGTTGCTCCGTCCCCCAAGAAGCACGATGGGGTTCCGTGACGACGGTGCGATTGCCTGGCGGAGGACAGGTGGGCCTATATCAACCAAGACATTTGACGGCCTTCGCACTCGAATGAGGAGTGACGATGTGGCGGGACATCTAACAATCGTGGGAGGGGTCCGTGAACGTCGGTAGTGTCGCCGCGGGTGCGGGAAGACAGTGTGCACCCGCGGCTCTAGTCGCGCGCTTCTACGCGGCCCCTCAACTTCACCGTTAGAGGTCGGCCCTGTATCTGGCTCCACCTTTTCGCGCAGTACCGGCGGTCACTCCCGCAAAGAAGGAGATCAGTATGAACAAGCCAGCCCTCATCGCTCTAGCCTCCGTAGGCGCTATATCCGGTATCCTCGGTGTAAAAGCTCAGCAGTCTCAAATCGAGCAGAAAGGATTGACCCGGAAAATCATCGCGGAACACGTTCTATCAGGCCCGCTAACTGAGCTCAACGGCAAGTACAAAATGGTGGCCGTCGACTTTGCGATCGCGCCGGGAGGTTATGTCGGGCCGCACCTGCATGCTGGACCTGGCTATCGTTGTGTTACCCACGGAGTGGTTACCAACGTTGAAGCGGACGGTAAGAGCACCGACTATCATCCTGGGGAATGCTACTTCGAGGGCGGTGACATGAGTCACACTCCCCGTAACAATGGGGACACGATGGTCCTGGGGGTACAAGTTGAGCTCTTACCGGCAAGCTGGACTGGCAGTTCCCTCCTGCCGGTTCCTGCGAGCAAGTGACACGAATTTAACTCGCACGGTGGGACGGCCGACCTCTAACAATCGCTGGAGGGGTCCGTGAGAGTCGGTAGTGTCGCCGCGGGTGCGGGAAGACAGTGTGCACCCGCGGCTCCAATCGGGCGCTTCTGGGCGGCCCCTTAACTTCACCGTTAGGCCGCTCCGGAACCTGTAGGAAGCTGCATATGGATCTCAACGGTCGATGCATGTTCGTGAGTGGCACAGCGGCTTCCGGCGTCGTTGATGCCGCGACCCGCCTGTGGTTCATCCAGAAGGGGGAACGGTTGGTTGCCAGGTACGCCGGCGGCAATGTTGAACGTGGCTGCCTTGCTGGTTGGATCACTGGCACGCAACTCTCGTTTCGCTACCTTCAGCGCGAGCACACTGGTGAGTTGCACGGCGGCCGGTCAAAGTGTGACGTGATGACGCTGGCCGACGGGCGCATCCGCATATTGGAGCATTTCCGATGGACTACGCGCACAGGCAGCGGGACGAACGTTTTCGATGAAGTACCCGTGGGTGGATTGCCCGAGCGGCCTAACAATCGTTGGAGGGGTCCGTGAGAGGTGGTCAAAGAGGGCGCTTCACTCGCCCGAAGAGCGAACACCGATTGGCGCGCCCGCAGCACTTCTGGGCGGCCGCTCAACTTCACCGTTAGGCCGCACATGGGCAGATGGCGGCACACAGTAGCTCTCCCGCTTGTTATCTCGTTCAGCGGCTGCATCGAGATAACCACGTATGTCTCGCCGGGTGCGTCGGGGACGGTAATTGACGCCACCTCCAAAAAGCCCATCCAGGGGGCTACCATTTCGGTGGACAATCAGCCGGGCCTATTTGCGCAAACGAACTCCGGCGGACAATTCGTTTTGGTGCCGACTACGCGCACGACACATATCTTTGTGCTCGCTCCATACAGATCACTTCCGCCTGGGGGCACCATCGTTGTTTTTGCCGACGGCTATGCTTCGAGAGAAATAGCTGTTACGGGTGGTACCGACCCGCTCCTTGTCTCTTTAGTCAGGGTTCGCTAGTGCGGCCTAACAATCGGTGGAGGGGTCCGTGAACGGTGGGTGGATACGCGCCGCGGGCGCGGGAGAGATTGTGCGCTCGCGTCGCTTGATCGGGCGCTTCTGGGCGGCCCCCTCAACTTCACCGTTAGGCGGTGGCCTGACACGTCGCACTTTTTGACCGCGTCGCGAGGCTTTGCGACGATGGCACATGCACTTCCGCATTCTCGGCGACATCGCCAATGTGGAGACCATAGCCACGGGCTCGGGCATTCGTGAAATCGCGCGCTTGCGGAAGCGGTACGGCCGCGGACGGTGGCGGAAGCGCAAGGGCACGCCAGAAATCGAGTTACCTAGCGGTGAGATCGTCTTGGTGGAGTTACACTGGTATGAGGCGACCGGCATCGGGCGCCGCGAGTTCAAGATTAAGCGCCTCCTCGAGGGGTGACGATTTATGGCTAGAGCAGCAAAACGCTTTGTAATTTGCGTGGACAACTCTGGATATGAAGTGTCTCTTGAGCGTCGCAAGATCTACGTGTCCCTGCCGGATGCCAAAGCAGAACGTCTGGGTCAGCTGCGGGTGATAGACGAGTCCGGCGAAGACTACCTGTACCCGAAGAACGCCTTCGTCGAAGTCGCGTTGCCACAGCCAATTCGGCGCGCCATCCTGGCCGCCGCCTAACAATCGTTGGAGGGGTCCGTGAGAGTTGGTAGTGTCGCCGCGGGTGCGGGAAGACAGTGTGCACCCGCGGCTCTAATCGGGCACTTCTGTGCGGCCCTCAACTTCACCGTTAGGCGCCAGCCATGACTGACGGTACACGCCGTTCCTTGACCCGAGGCGAGCAGTTCGTGCTCGCTCAGATCCAGGACATCTATGGGCCGCAGAACGAGGAAAGCGACGTGTTTTTCTCTGGTCCGGATGAAGCGGTCATATTCGTGAGGGACCGCACAGGCGCAAGCATAGGAGTTGTCGTCCTCACGAACGTGGCGCAAATGTATGAAGACGGAACAATCACTTCTCTTGATGAGCTGCGACGCGATTGGCTTAGGGCTGGCGCCTAACAATCGTTGGAGGGGTTCGTGAGAGTCGGCAGTCTCGCCGCGGGTGCGGGAAGACAGTGTGCACCCGCGGCTCGAATCGGGCGCTTCTGGGCGGCCCTCAACTTCACCGTTAGAGCGCGGCGCTGGGCGCCTTGCCGTATTTACAGGCCGTAGCTACAATATCCCATGTTCACATGGGACGAGGCGAAGCGACGCGCTAATCTGCGCGAGCACGGCGTCGACTTCGTGGACGCGGAGCGAATCTTCCGCGGTTTTACGCTGACCGCTGAGGATACTCGCGAGGCGTACGGGGAGCGGCGCTTCTTGACCCTCGGGCTCTTAGAAGGCCAGGTCGTCTCCGTTGCGCGCAACGAGCGCGGTGAGGACATTCGTATCATTGCAACTCGCAAGGCCACGAAACATGAAGCGCGCCTCTAGTTCTCGCAAATCGTTGACTAAGCCCTCAAAGGTTCGCAAAACCATCGATGCGGACATTGTTCGCGACGCGGATGCGCCTGAGTGGACACCCGAGATGTTTGCGCGTGCGGTTGCACGAAAGGGCCTAAAATCGGTTCCGAAGAAGGCGCTACTTTCGCTGCGCATTGACTCTGACGTTATCGAGTGGTTTCGGAAACAAGGTGCGGGGTACCAATCCCGGATGAATGCGCTGCTGCGGGCTTACATGGAAGCGCACAAGTAGGCCACGCTCTAACAATCGTTGGAGGGGTCCGTGAGAGTCGGTAGTGTCGCCGCGGGTGCGGGAAGAGATTATGCACCCTCGGCTCCAATGGTGCTTTCCTGGGCGGCCCCTCAACTTCACCGTTAGCTGGCGCAAATGAACCTTGCGGACCTCCATATCCTGCGGGTCGATCGGGCGTACGATGCGACTCTTGCTCCACTTTTGAAGCAGTACTGCTGTGAGATGAAGGCGTGGATTGCGCCCATGTCTGATGCTGAGGGTTTCACGTACCCGCCTGAGAAGGTATGGAACGATGATACCGAGGTCTATTTGGCGCACGTTGTAGACATCCCAGCGGGCTTCGCTCTAGTCGGATCCGCGCAACGCTATATCGGAGACCCGAAAGTACGGGACATGGTCGAATTCTTCGTTGCCGCGCACTACAGGCGCAACGGATTCGGACGAGCCATGGCCGGATACATATGGAATCAATATCCAAGCAATTGGCTTATACGCGTGTATCAAGGCAATACACCGGCCATGCGGTTTTGGGCGGAAGCGGTCGCCCACTACTCGAGTGGAGCGTATCGTGAAGACGTACTCACCATTTCCGGTAATGCATGGTCGTACTTCACGTTTGCGCCATCTAACAATCGTTGGAGGGTCCGTGAACGTCGCTAGTGTCGCCGCGGGTGCTGGAAGAGATTGTGCACCCGCGGCTCTGATCGGGCGCTTCTGGGCGGCCCCTCAACTTCACCGCTAGGTATCATTTGGAACGAGCGGAGACAGCGTTCTATAAGCAGGTGGTCGGCCGACGTTGCGTCCGACTCCGTATCTTTGAACACCTTCGCGAGGGCGACAAAGTCAACGCCCATTTCAGTCTCTATTTCGACCTGGAAGGTGGTGACCCAGTTCGTGCAATTTTTGACTTGGATGTCTTCTTCTGTGGCATCGGGGCTGAGTCTCTGCCACGGCCAGATCGTCATGGCTATCGACTCGTTGAGGTGGAGGAACTGCGGCCGTTTTGTGGAGAGCTCATGAGTCGAGTCGACTTTTTGGTCGACTCAAACGGATGCAAAAAGCTAACCCTCGAGTTCGAACCAACAGGCGGTCTGACGTTCTGGAATGACGAACGAGCTTCGCGACTTGTCACTAAGGCGCCAAATGACCCATGGCAATCGTTGGAGGGGTCCGTGAACGTCGGTAGTGTCAGTGGCTCCGCGCACGAGGGGGTGCCGACCACCTTAGTCGCGACGACTGAGTATCATCCCTCTCGATGAGGACACCGAGAATGTGGAGTTTCACCACTGGTGTGGGTTGCGGGGTCGTCGCTACAGCTATAGCCCTTATGGCGACGGCTTTGTTCTGGCCCTGGCGCATTGAGGCGACTGGCACACCGAGCCGTGCGGAGCTGGCATTGATGCGAGGGATTCTCGACAGGGCAGTGGCGCGAGAGGCACTCCGCCTCGCTGCCCCGTTTCCGGCATCTAGCGAGAACCTGTTAGAAGGATTGAAGATCTTCCGAGACAACTGCGCTGGTGGCCACGGCGACGGCGCGCAGAAAAGTGAATGGGGCGCGACGTCGTTCCTGCCGCGGGTACCGCAGTTCGGCGGCGAACCGACCAAAAGACCAGACTGGGAAATCCACTGGATCGTGACGAATGGGATTCGAAACACCGCTATGGGAAGTTTCGCTCATCTCATGACGGATGATCAGATCTGGAAGGTCACCTTGTTTGTCAGTCGTCTCCACTCGCTTCCCGACAGTGTCGCTAGTCAGTGGGCCAAACGAGGCGCGGTGCAATAGCGTGCATGGAACGGGCGCAGTTCTAACAATCGTTGGAGGGATCCGTGAAGTCGGTAGCGTCGCCGGGGGTGCCGGAAGACAGTGTGCACCCGCGGCTCCAATCGGGCTCTTCCGGGCGGCCCCTCAACTTCACCGTTAGACCAACGCGCGGATGCTGCAGTGATTCTCCGCATCAAGGTAAAGCCCAATTCGCGCAGCTCGTCCCTGATACAGGAGGCAGATGGCTCGTGGCAGGCCAAGTTGAGAGCGCCCCCGGTTGACGGCAAGGCCAACGACGAGCTTGTAACCCTGGTTGCCGCGCACTTTAAGTGCCGCAAAGCTGCTGTGGTGATTAAATCGGGGGCGTCCGGGCGCACTAAGCTCGTGAAGGTTGAAACGCAGTGAGCGCTTTAGCTGCAGTAGCGCGTCGGTCTAACAATCGTCGGAGGGGTCCGTGAGGTGCGCTAGTGTCGCCGCGGGTGCGGGAAGACAGTGTGCATCCGCGGCTCCGATTGGGCGCTTCCGGGCGGCCCCTCAACCTCACCGTTAGACGGCATATGGACCCACCGCAGAGTTTTATCGCCTGGGTCGCGGTAGCGCTTATCGTGCTGGGTTTAGCCTCCTACGCAATCCAAAACAGGGCGGCACGGGGGTTTGCCCAGTTTGTTCTCGGTCCGCGCGGTGCACATGTCCGCTTTTGGGTAGTCTTAGTTCTTTACATTGGCGCGTGGGTTGGGATTGCCTTCTTTATTTGGCACGTCTTCGCTTGGCGTCATGCCGTCTAACAATCGGGGGACCGTGAACGGCCTCGGGTTACGCGCCGCGGGCGCCAGAAGACAGTGTGCGCCCGCGGCGCTGGTTGGGCGCTTGTGGGCGGCGGCTCAACTTCCCCGTTAGGTCGCATGAACGTCAGCGCATTGCTCGACACCTTGCGGAACCTCGAGGTCGAGACGCATCAGCCCCACGTTCGCGCAGATCATTCCCAGCTCGCACGGATTCTTCATCCGAACTTCATCGAGGTTGGTCGCTCAGGCATCGTCTACTCACGTGACAGTGTTTTGGCGGAATTTATGAACCATCCACCCTCGTACAGGGTGTGGTCGCAAGACTTCCACCTAGAGCGACTCGGAGAGGGCGTGGCTTTGCTCACATACAGAACGGCACACGTTGCTGATGATGGTACCCTTGAAAGACACACAATGCGTGCTTCGCTATGGCAGAGCACCGAGCAGGGTTGGCAGCTTCGTTTTCACCAGGGCACGCCCGTGGCGGCATTCGAAAAACATGCGACCTAACAAATCGTCGGAGGGGTCCGTGAGGCGCGCTAGTGTCGCCGCCGGTGCGGGAAGAAAGTGCGCACTCGCGGCTCCAATTGGGCGCTACTGCGCGGCCCTTCAACTTCACCGTTAGACGTCGGCTACTGTGACACCACAGGACTAGAACCCAATGCAGTTTAGTGGCCGGTAATGCCTTCGCTTGGGAGCCGCTATGACACATGGCTACTCTATTGAGTTCCGTGGAAACCTCGAGGCCTGTCGCACTGAGGCCAGAATCTCGAGTCCGTGGCCTAAACCTGACGACGCGCTCGTCGCACTTGTATATGAGACATCGCACGGCTTTGTCGTCAGCTACTTCGGTGTGGCAGTGTCGAATCGCACATTGCCCGGCCTCGAGGCTGCGATTGCGGAGGCTCGAGCAGAGCTGCGTCACTACATAAACCGTCGCGGCGAGAATCGACCGCTTGGCATCACGCGCCCTGGCCTTTCCTTATGGCTCACGGAAAGGGACGATGAAACGGTCGTGGACAGACCCATCAAGTGAGGGGTCCGTGAACGTCGGCAGTATCGCCGCGGGTGCGGAAAGAGAGTGTGCACCCGCGGCTCAAGACGGGCGCTTCTTGGCGGCCCCTCAGCTTCACGTTAGGCAGCTGTGGCGTCGTCGGTCCACGGAAAGGTGGGCGCAATGAGCGGTCGCAAGAAATACGTCTCGGTACAGGCGTACTTGGCAGACGTCCCGCCAGAGTCGAAACGCAGGCTGAACAAGATTCGCCAGCTCGTTAAGAAGCACGTACCCGGCGCAGTGGAAACGATCAGCTATAACATTCCGGCGTTTCGACTGAGAAAGACCTTCATGTATTGCGCTGCATTCAAGAATCACATCAGCATCTTTCCACCGCTGAAGAACGAGACAAGTCTTGCCAGGTTGCTGAGGCCCTATCGCAACGCCAAGGGCAATCTGCGCTTTGATCTCCGTGAGCCGATGCCTTATGGTCTTGTGGTGCGTGTGGCAAGGGCACTCGCGAGGCGGGACTCTGTGCCGAAAGCACGTAAGGTCGATAGGTCGTGAGCCTCTCAAGACAGCTTCCTAACAATCGTTGCAGGGGTCCGTGAGGGTCGGTAGAGTCGCCGCGGGTGCGAGAAGACAGTGTGCACGCACGGCTCCCAGCGGGCGCTTTTGGGCCGGCCCCTCAACTTCACCGCCTAGGCCGCACCTATGACCCGTATGCGCGAGCTTGATGCAACAATCGAGGCGCTTGCGGGGTTTCCGGAGCGGCTCCAGCACTTCTTCAACAGCTTCCCACCCGATCGCGTAGGGTGGAAGCCGCGCGTATGGGACGGCATCCCCAGCGAACGACTTACCGCCATTGAGCAGATTTGTCATGTCCGTGACATAGAGATCGAGGGTTACCGCGTCCGCTTTCATAGAACCAGAACCGAACTCTCTCCAGTGCTGCCCGACCTACCGGGCGAGTCGATGGCACTGGTGCGAAACTACGCTGGTGCTGATCCATTGGCGGCTCTGCGGGACTTTGCCGCGGCCCGGATGAACACGGTTGACACCATCCGGGGGTTTTCCCTGGCGGAGCTACGTCGGGAGGCGATATTTGAAGGTCAACGCACAACGCTTGCCGGGCTCGTGCATTTTCTCTGCAGCCACGACTACCAGCACCTCTCGGGGTTGCAGTGGCTGCTGGGAAAGTCGAACGCCAGTAGTGTGGCCTAACAATCATTGGAGGAGTATGTGAACGACTGGTCGTTACGCGGCGCGGGCGCGGAACAGATTGTGCGCCCGCGGCCCTTGATCGGGCGCTTGTGCGCGGCCCCCCAACTTCACCGTTAGGCGAATGGCCTCAGATCGACGCAGCAGCCTGCAGGAGTCGCCTCAGATGAAGGCATACTTGGTCGTGACGGGTACCATCTTCGGGCTTGTCGGACTCGCCCATTTGCTCCGTCTGTTCGTTGAGGGGCGCCCTTTGTCGGATCCGTGGTTCCTTGGACCCAATCTGGGTCTGTTCCTCGTTGGCGGAGCACTTGCGGTTTGGGCGACACGACTAGTCGTGAGTCTTCGTGGGCCATCCGCCTAACAATCGTTGGAGGGGTCCGTGACCGGCTGGCGGTTACGCGCCGTGGGCGCGGAAGAGATTGTGTTCCGGCGGCGCTTGATCGGGCGCCTCTGGGCGGCCCCTCAATTTCACCGTTAGGCGTTGCAGCGTCAGTGCCATGAGCCAGTCTCTCGCCCTCGTATCGGTTGTCGTGCGTGAGTACGCAGAGGCACTCGACTTCTATGTGGGCGCCCTGGGCTTCACTTTGATCGAGGATACCTACATTCCTGAGCAGGATAAGCGCTGGGTGGTAGTGGCGCCGCCAGGATCCTCGGGAACTAGCTTGCTATTGGCGCGAGCCTTCAGTCCCGCACAGGCTGCTCGCATCGGCAACCAGACTGGCGGCCGCGTGTTCCTGTTCCTGCATACGGATGATCTGCTGCGGGACTACCAGAACTACAGCGCCAAAGGGGTGAAGTTCGTTCGGGAGCCCAAGGAGGAGCCCTACGGGATAGTCGCTGTGTTTAAGGACGTCTACGGCAATCTTTGGGATTTGGTCCAACCGAGGCTTTAATGGCGACGCCTAACAGTCGTTGGAGGGATCCGTGAGCGGCTTTCGTGTCCGCGCCGCGGGCGCGGAAGAGATTGTGCGCCCGCGGCGCTTGGGCGCTCTGGGCGTCCCTCGGCTTCACCATTAGACGCTAGTTCATGAATTCCAGGGCTGCATCCGCTCTCGCTCTTGGGCTCTTCTTCACTGGTCTCGGCATTGCCGGTCTGCTTACTGGCAAGGCCCTGGGCAGGTGGCATATTTTCATCCGCCAGGATGATCCGGTTCTCTATTGGGTGACAGTCACAATTTGCATTGGTGCCGGTACATGTTGTTTGGTTCTGTCTCGGCGCTTTCTACGCGCTTCTAACAATCGTTGGAGGGGTCCGTGAACGGCCTGCGTGTCTGCGCCGCCGGCGCGGGAAGACAGTATGCGCCGGCAGCGCTTGATCGGCGCTTCTGGGCGGCCCCTCGACTTCACCGTTAGAGCGCATGCATGAAACCTCGGCAGCTAGTTCAGGCGTGGGTGGAGGCGTTTAATCGCGCTGACGTGGATGCGTTGACGGCCTTCTATAGCGATGACGCTATTAATCATCAGGTGGCTGAGTCCCCTGTCCAGGGCAGAGAGAATATTCGCCAGATGTTCGCGTCCGCTTTTGCACTGACAAAGAATGCACTGCATCGTCGAGAACATATTTGAGGACGGGGCGTGGGCGATCCTTGAGTGGCGGGACCCCAGCGGTCTGCGAGGTTGCGGCTTCTTCCATGTGGTGGACGGCCAAATCAGGTCTCAACGGGGCTATTGGGACAAGCTGTCGTTCTTACGGCTGCACGGTGTTCCCATGCCAAAGCAGCTCTGAGGTGCTTAGCATGCGCCCTGGCAATCGTTGGAGGGGACAGTGAACTGCCAGTGTGTCCCCGCCGCGGGCGTCGAAAGACAGTGTACGTCCGCGGCGCCTGGTGGGCGCATCCCGGCGCCGCCTCAACCTCACCGTTAGCCGCCACCGTTCGGGAGGCACTGCCATATGAAACTCTACGGGCACGCCATCGCCACTCCTGCCGGCCAGGCAGTGGATCGTGAAGCCCTCTCGGAAATCACGCTTGTCGCATCACCTACCGAACTGCGACGCATCGCCGAGTTTCTATCCACAGCCGCTACCACTATGGAACGCATGGGTGAAACCTACAGGCACGCGCGCCTATCGGACTGGGATCGCTCCTTTCGTTCGTCGCCTCGTTTTGTCGTCGGCTCTTCCGACACCGAGGACGTCTAACAATCGTTGGAGGGTCTGTGAACGTCGGTAACGTCGCCGTAGGTGCGGGAAGGCGGTGTGCACCCACGGCTCCGAATCGGGCGCTTCTGGGCGGCCCCTCAACTTCACCGTTAGGCCATCGCTGATGGCGCGCAGTGCTGAACTTGAGACCTTTGTGTCGCGATACTCTGATGAGATCGCGGCGCAATTGCGACGCGCGCGAGCCGAGCTGCGCAGGCGCATTCCAAACGGGTATGAACTCGTTTACGACAGTCACAACGCGCTGATCTTCGCGTTTGGCCCTACGTCCAAGGCGTCTCAACTCGTCATTTCCATTGCGGGCTATCCGAAGTGGGTGACGTTGTTCTTTGCGAAGGGAGCGGCCCTTGAAGACCCCAAGGGCTTGCTTGAAGGCAGCGGCCCTGCAATACGAAGCGTTCGGCTAGTTCCTTTCGAAGCTCTAAAGTCCAAACCGGTTCAGGCGCTGATAAAGCGAGCGCTGGCCGCGCAGGCGGCTACCTTCAAGCGGGCGCCTCCACTGACGACGGTGGTAAAATCGATTTCAGCCAAACAGCGCCCTCGCAGGCCAGCATGACTGCATGTGGTCGTGCCGACGCCTAACAATCGTTGGAGGATCCGTGAGGTCGGTAGTGTCGCCGCGGGTGCTGAAAGACAGTGTGCGCCCGCGGCTCCAATCGGGCGCTTCCGGGCGGCTCCTCAACTTCACCGTTAGGCGCACACTACTCGAACACTGCGCATGACTGAGCCAAGAAACCCACGCTTCGAGCAAGCCGTCCGCGACAGCTTCGCCGCCCAGCAGTTGATGGGCACGATCGGGGCGCGGCTCGCGCGAGTCGTTGCTGGCGAGGTCGAGATTCGCGTGCCCTTCCGGCCAGACCTGACTCAGCAGCACGGTTTCCTTCACGCTGGCGTGGTGACGTCTGCCCTGGATAGCGCCTGCGGGTATGCAGCGTTCAGCTTGATGCCAGCGGGCGCCGGCGTGCTTTCGATTGAGTTCAAGACAAACCTCCTGGCGCCAGCCCGCGGCGACGAACTCATCGCTCGCGGCCGGGTTGTCCGTGCTGGACGGAGCATAACTGTATGCCAGGCGGACGCATTCATGCGTATCGGCGCTGACGAGACCCTGATAGCCACCATGCTTGCCACGATGATGACCGTTCTTGATCGCCCGGACGTGGTGGGCTGAGACGCAGGCATGCCAAGTATTCCGGAGAGCAGTGGGCGCCTAACACTCGTTGGAGGGGCACGTGAACGTCGGTAGTGTCGCCGCGGGTGCGGGAAGACAGTGTGCACCGCGGCTCCAAGCGGGCGCTTCCGGCCCCTCAACTTCACTGTTAGGCCGCCGTGCGAGCTGCTCAGTGCTATTGTCTGGCTCCTCGCGAGTTTCAGCTTCGGAGATCTAAATGAAGTGGGCTTTCATTTACACTTTGGATGACCCGTCCGCTGAGGCACGGATTGACGTAATCGGCTCGCTGGTATGCGCCGGGGTATCGAACGTCTCGGACGCACCTGCTATGGCGCGGCGGTTAGTTGCGGACGGAGTCGAACTGATCGAGTTGTGTGGAGGATTCGGAGGCGCCGGCCTGGGGCTCGTCGCTTCAACAGTAAGAGACAGAGTTCCGGTTGGAGCTGTGTTTTTTGGAATCGATGCCAGCGCTGGGCTGAATCGCATCTTCCCCGACTCAAAGGGTGATGACTGAGTGGGAAAAGCTCGGGGCGCGGGGCTGCGCAGCGTCGCCTTGTCTGTGCCGCGGGCGCGGGAAGAAAGTGTGCACCCGCGGCGCCAAGCGGACGCTTCTGAGCGGCCCCTCAACTTCATCGTTTGGAGACGCGGCGGAGGACTACGCAAGTGTCTTACTCAGTGCTGCTTGTTTGGCTCATTGGACCGGCGCTGGTCTTGGCCGCATTTGGGGTCATTCTATTCAGGCGGGAGCGCACTCTCGCTTCGGCGCTAGTAGCGCTCGGATTTAGCGCGGTAGTCACTGGTGGGGTAGCCAACGCGCTGCTTAGCTATGACGTATCCTTTATGTACGGTGGGATGGACAAAGCCGTCTTCGCTGTAGCCGTGCAACTCCACGGGTTGCCTTGGGCCTTGGCCCGCTTGTGCGGACCCGCTGGCATGTGGGTAGCTTCGCTTAGCCTACTGTGGCAGATGATCGACTCACGAGGTGCCGCGTCTCCTAACAATCGTTGGAGGGGTCCGTGAGAGTCGGTGGTGTCGCCGTAGGTGCAGGAACGCAGTGCACAGCGGCGGCTCCAATCGAGCTCTTCTCGTCGGCTCCTCAACTTCACGGTTAGACTGCACATTGAGCGACGACGCGCTTTGATGGCCTGGTCTCGGGCACCGTCCAGGGGGCGGACGGCGATATGGTGCAACGCGCAAAGTCTTGTGGATCCTTTCGCATGACTGGCAGATATGCGGAGTGTAGAGTCTCGAGTACAGGCGGGAAACGCTCCGTCCTACATTTCAAACCAACATCGGGGAGGCTGTTATGCGTCGGTTGCTCCTCTTTCTAATGGTCTTGCCCCTGGCGGCTATCGCACAAGAAGCTCAGATGTCGGACGCAAAATACACCGCCGAGGCGCTCTCGGCCGCTCCAGCCGCTATTGCCAAGGACGCAGCAGTGGTGCGTATCGGGAGTGACGGCGCCATGCGGACGCTTCGTAAAGGCACCAACGGATTCACTTGTCTGATCATGGGCACAGACAAGATGTGCAACGACACGAACAGCATGGAATTCGTCCACGCTCTGATGAGCCGCGAGCCGCCTCCCAACAAGGTCGGGATCTCGTACATGCTCGCTGGAGACACTGGGGCGAGCAACACGGATCCGTACGCGACTGGAAAGACGGCCGACAATCATTGGATTGTCACTGGTCCGCATATCATGGTATTTGGTCCACCCAGTAAGGCGTTGGGATATACCGAGATAAAAGACCCCGATCCCAACAAGCCTTACATGATGTGGGCGGGGACCCCGTACGAGCACGCAATGGTGCCTGTGGGACCGACGAAGTGACCTCAGCGGCTTAGTTTGCGGGTGCGCCCGAGCCTCCTCGAGGCTAAGCGCCGTGAAGCTGGTGCCGGTGCGGTCTAACAATCCTTGGAGGAGTCCGTGAGCGGTGGGTAGTTACGCGCCGCGGGCACGGAAGAGATTGTGCGCCCCGCGGCGCTTGATCGGGCGCTTCTGTGCAGCCCCTCAACCTCTCCGTTAAACGTCGTGCTTGACGCTTCCGCGGCGCCCTACGACAGTGTACACGCGATTCCTTGGCGCTAAGACCGCTTCTACACCGAAGAACCGGAGAAGAAAATGAACCTAGACAGACGCTTCCTGGTATGGGCACTGAGCTTCGCCGCCGTGGGTCTCACTTTGGGGATTTACATGGCGGCATCCAATAACCATGGTGAGCTGGTAACTCATGCTCACATTCTATTGATCGGTTTCGTGCTGTCGTTTGTGTACGGGATCATTCACAGGTTGTGGCTGGAGAACCCAGGTCGTGCCATCGCGAATCTTCAGTTCGTAATACATCAGGCGGCAGCGATAACGATTTCCGTGGGCTTATTTCTCATATTCGGAGGCATGGTGTCCGAGGCGAAGCTGGCGCCAATCATGGCTGCGGCCTCGGTCTCGGTCCTGTTAGGGATGATACTCATGATTTACATGGTTATTCGGTTTGGCGCCACGAGAACACTCCAAGCGCACTGAGCATCCTCGAGGAGCACGACGTCTAACAATCGTTGGAAGGGTCCGTGAACGGCGGTAGTGTCGCCGCGGGTGCGGTAAGAAATTGTGT
>Ga0126381_100003482_pt1 | contig 17086 bp, 16 predicted proteins | sample PanSoiMetPlot_28_FD_96465 | JGI IMG/M metagenome (GOLD analysis project Ga0126381, IMG submission 96465) | Tropical forest soil microbial communities from Panama - MetaG Plot_28 | ecosystem: Environmental > Terrestrial > Soil > Tropical forest > Bulk soil | place: Panama | collected 2016-02-17 | reverse complement strand
GACCAGCACGCTGGCGATCAGCGCCACCACCACCACGAGTCCCACCACGATGAGCCCGCTGCGCAGGCGGGTCCTCCGGTAGCCGGATATCCGGCCGTGCGCCGTCTTGACGTCACCGTTCGCGAAGAAAGCGCGGTTGACGTGCCAGCCCAGGACGCAGCCGACCACGATAACGATTAACGCTGCTAGGAAGACAGCCGCTGCGCCCATGGACCGTGCCCCTCCCGGTCACCCGCTTCTCGATGATGATGCCTTAACGGAGCGGCCAGTTTCAGCTGAAATACCGGCCGGCCTGGGGAATCACCGGAAATTATCCCCCGGAGCCGGTGCCGGGCGGCTTGCGCGGGGGTCGGCCCGGCGGCGCGCGGCCGGCTGGCAGGATTGAGGCGACCGCCGAACCGACGGCAACCACCCAGAGAGGGAGCGCATGAACGAGGCGCTGATCGCAGAGACCATCAGCTTCACCGGGCATGGCGGTGACGAGATCGAGGCCTATCTCGCCCGGCCGCTCGGGCAGGACTCCTTCGGCGGCGTCGTGGTGATCCACCACATGCCCGGCTACGACACGTCGACCAAGGAGATCACCAGGAAGTTCGCCGCCCACGGCTACGCCGCGCTGATGCCGAACCTGTATCACCGCGACGCGCCCGGGGCCAGCCCGGACGACGCGGCCGCGGCGGTCCGGGCCAAGGGCGGCGTGCCGGACGAGCGCCTGGTCGGCGACGTGGCCGGGGCGGCCGCGCACCTGCGGGCCCTGGACGGCAGCAACGGGAAGGTGGGCGTCATCGGGTACTGCTCGGGCGGGCGGCAGTCATTCCTGGCCGCGTGCAGCACGCAGCTCGAGGCGGCCGTCGACTGTTACGGCGCCTTCGTGGTCGGGAACCCGCCGGAGGGCATGCCGCTGAAGGTCGGCCCGATCGCGCACCTGGCGCCCAGCCTGTCCTGCCCGCTGCTCGGCCTGTTCGGCGCCGAGGACAAGTACCCGTCCCCGGAGCAGGTCGACGAGCTGGACAAGATCCTCACCGAGGCCGGCAAGGAGCACGAGTTCCACAGCTACGAGGGGGCCGGGCACGCGTTCTTCTCCGTGGACCGGCCTGCCTACCGGGTGGAGGCCGCCAACGACGGCTGGCAGAAGATCTGGGATTTCTACGGCCGCTTGCTGGCCGGCTGAGAGGGCTGACATGTGCACGTACCTGACCGAGAAGATTGCCGTGGAAGGCAGCGGCAAGGGCGCGACGGGCTGGTTCACGCTCACCGACGTGACCGTGTACCTCGATCACCCGCAGCACGCCCCGGCCGAGCACACGCTCAACATCGACTTCCTCAACCCGGCGAACGGGCCATCCGCGCGGGTCGCGGTCGAACTGACGGCCGAATCGGCCCGGGCGCTGGTCCAGGCGATCGAGACTACGCTGCAATCAGCGCCCCCGGGCTTGGCCTGAGCCGCGCTTCGCGCCGACTCCGCCACCGCCAGATTGTCGGCGGTCCATGCCAGGATTGGCCTGAAGGCAGGTAAGCGAAGGCGGTTGCGATGAGGTTCAGGGTAGGGCGCGAGGCACTGGGCGAGGCCGTGGCGTGGGTGGCGCGTGCCTTGCCGTCACGGCCGGTGGTCCCGGTGCTGTCCGGGCTGCTGCTGCAGGCGGATGACGACGGGCTGACGCTGTCCTGCTTCGACTACGAGGTCTCCGCCCGGACGCGGCTGGAGGCCGACGTCAAGGAGCCGGGGGCGGCCCTGGTGCCCGGCCGCCTGCTCGCCGAGATCACCCGCAGCCTGCCCGCCCTGGACGTGGAGGTCGCTACCGACGGCGACCTGGTCGGCCTGACCTGCGGGAGTGCCGAGTTCGCCCTGGTCTCGCTGCCGGTGGCGGAATACCCGGCGCTGCCTGAGGCCCCGCCGGCGGCGGGGACGGTGGACGGGAGCGTCCTGGCCGTGGCGGCCGCCCAGGTCGTCCCCGCCGCGAGCAAGGACGACACGCTGCCCATGCTCACCGCGGTCTGCCTGGACATCGACGGCGAGACGCTGACGCTGGCGGCCACGGACCGCTACCGGCTCGCGGTCCGGGACGTCCGGTGGGAACCGGCGAAGGCCGGGCTCAGGGCGGCCGCCATGGTCCCGGCCCGGACGCTGGCGGACGTGGCGAGGACCATGGGGGCGGGGGTGCCGGTGACCGTGGCGTTCGGCACGGCCGATCCCGGCACCCGGACGGCGAAGGAGCCCGCGCCACGGGACCCCCGCCCGGCCGGCGGCGTGATCAGCTTCGAGGGCGGGGACCGGAGGCTGACCGCCCGCCTGATCGGCGGCGAGTTCATCAGGTACCAGTCCAGGTTCCCGGCCGAGTTCGGTTCCCGGGCCACCGTGCCCGCCGGCCTGTTCACCGAGGCCGTCCGGAGGGTGTCGCTCGTCGCGGAGCGGGCCAGCCCGGTGCGGCTGGCCTTCGGCACCGGGAACGTCGTCATCGAGGCGCAGACCGACGGGCGGGCCCGCGCGGTGGAGACCGTGCCCGCCGACTTCGAGGGCGACGAGCGGGTCATCTCGTTCAGCCCGCACTATCTCCTGGACGGCCTCGCCGCGGCCGCGGCGCAGGCCGCCCCGGCCCGGCAGGCGGCCGGGCCTCGCGACGGCGACGAGGACCCGCCGCCCGCCCCGGAGCAGATCAGGCTGGAGTTCAGCAGCGCGGCCAAGCCCGCGCTGATCACCTGGGCCGGTGACGACGGGCTGGATCCCGAAGATCACGCGGAAGATCCCGCCCCCGCGTTCCGCTACCTGGTCGTCCCGCTCCGGGTTCCGGCCCGCGCGTGAGATGTGCGCTGGCCGGCCCGTGGGACAGGATCTGCTCCCGCCGGTGCGCGGGTAGTGGCTTAGCGGCCTGCCGGGCTAGCGGCCGCCCCGGCCGCGCGGGTAACCGCCTCCGCCGCGGCCCCGGCTGGCCGCGATGAGACGCCACACCACCCTGCGGACCACGGCGAAGACGGCCAGGAAGATGGCCAGCTTGCCAGGCCAGGGGAACGCCCGCAGGTGCAGGTCGAAGAGCACCAGCCACGCCGCGAACGCGGCGATGATCACGGGGAAGATGCCGAACCGGGCCCGGTGCCCGTGCGCCCCGCAGCCCGACTGGTGCTCCTGCCGGGCCCGCTCCCGGTAAGCCCCGGTAGCCGCGAGCGGCGCCGCGGGCGCGGGAGCGTGCGGGAGATCCCGGGTGATCGAGCGCAGTTGGCTCTGCGTGGTCGCCCGGAATACGGCGTCGAGGCGCTGGTCGAACTCCTCCAGCGTCAGCCTGCCCACGGCGTAGTGCTCGCGCAGGCTCGCGGCCGCCGCCTCGCGCTCAGCGTCCCCGATGCGAAGGTCCGGTCCTGTTGCCATGTGATCCTCCGCGTCCAGCCGCCTGCCACCCCTCGTCAGCAAGATATATCTCGTCGCGGCCGTCGGCAAGTCGTGACGCGGCGGCCCGGTCGGTGAGCCTTTTCAAACTCCCCGCGGCGGCCCGCGTCCCGAGCCGAGGCCGGCGGGCGAAAGGGCTCAGTTGAGGAAGTAGCTGCTGCCGCCGCTCTCCGGGTTGGTGACCTCTGCCTCGACCGACATCGTGCCACCCCGGGCGAAGACCAGCGTGAGGGTGATCTGGGTGCCGCCCTTCATCGGCCCCGCCCCGGTGATGAGCAGGTGAGAGGCATCGGGAGCGAGCCGCAGGAGAGAGTCGGCGGGAATCCCGATGTCCGGGACGGTCTTCATCGCGCTGCCGCCGGGCCGGGACGGTTCCCGGAAGGTCACCTGGCCGCCGACGCTGATCCGGGCCGAGGTCAGCCGGTCGGCCGGCCCGTTGTTCCGGATCACCAGGTAGGCCTCGGTGGAGCCGCCGGAGGTCGGCACCTCGACGTAGGCCGTCCCGAGCTGGATCGACGGGGATGCGATGGCGTTCTGCGCGCAGCCGGCCAGGGCCGCGGCGCCGGCCAGCAGCACGCACGCCGCCGCGGCCCTGACAGCCGCGCCGCCCCGGTAGCGCCCGCCGCGGTAGCGGCGCCGCGCCGGCCCGCCGGAGGTACCCGGCGGGCCCTGTCGCTCCTGCATGATCCTGCCTTCGCATCCGTCCCGGCGCTGCCATGGTCTCACGGCGGGGGCCGCCTTCGGTGGCCGGCTGACCGCGACCGGGCCCGCGGCGCGCGGCTCAGGAGTAGTCGCGGAACGCGGGCCAGGCCCGTGCCCAGGATGACTTCAGCCCGGTCGCGAGGTAGACCTGCGTGCCCTGCTCGTCGTCGCTCACGCCCAGGCCGTTCCAGAACGTGGCGACCAGCCGGACGCGGGCGAACTCTTGGCGCAGGAAGGCCGGGTCCAGGTTCACCGCGATGGCGGCGGCGTCGGCCGCGGGCGGCGGGCCCCAGAGCCAGAAGTTGTTGGCCCCGCTGTAGACCTGGGGCAGGCCGAGACCCGGCCCGTAGCGGTCGATCGCGCCCGCCTCGCCGTAGTTCCCGGTCAGGATCGTCGTGTGCCGCCGCTGCGGGCCCGGCAGCGAGTCGTACGCGCGGGCGACCACCGCGACCAGCTTGGGCCAGGAGATCTCCTCGCCGAGGTCGTAGTTGATCTTCTGGAGCGGCACCGTGTGCAGCGCCCGCGCGGGCAGCACCGGGATCGCCACCGGCGCGCCTATCGCGCCGAACGCCACGATCGCCGCGCCGGCCAGGACGGCCGGCCTGATCCCGAAGGCTGGCTTGCGGGCCGCCAGCCAGCGCTCCAGCGGGACGCAGCCCGCGGCGAGCAGGAACGTGTACGCCCCGCCCGGGTAGTACGGCTTGCCGCCGAGGATGAACTGCAGCAGGATCACGATGACGCAGGCCACCGCCACCGGCCGGAAGCGGCGCGCCGCCTCGCTGCGCAGGGACCACACCGCTCCGGTGACCCAGACCGGCGTCAGCAACGGGCCGGTGAAGAAGACCTGCGCGAGCCAGTACGTGGCTCGGTTGTGCCCGGCCTCGGTCTGCAGGGCCCGGAACACGTCCAGGGTGGGCCAGCCGTGCGCGGCCTGCCAGACGACGTCCGGTGCGGCCAGCGCCGCGGCGATCACGCAGCCGAACAGCAGGTAGCGGCTGCGCAGCAGGCGGCGGGCGTCGCTGGCCACGAAGCCCGCGGCGAGCCCGGCGGCCAGGAACGCGATGTTCCACTTGGCTTCGCTGGCGATGCCCGCACACGTCCCGATGGCAAGCCACCAGCGCGGGTCCCGGCTGGCGAGCAGCCGCATGACCAGCAGCAGGGTGACGGCCCACAACACGAAGTCCGGCGTGGTCGTGGTCAGCTCGTGCATGGCCCCGAGGTACTCGGCGCAGGCGGCGGCGGCGAGCGCGGCGAGGATCTGCCCGGTCCGGCCCGCGCCGAGCAGCCGGCTCATCGCGGCGGTCGTCACGACCAGCGCGGCCAGGCCGAACGCCGGCACCAGCCGCAGGCCGACCAGCGTGTTGCCGGTCGCCATCGAGGAGATCCGCGCCAGCAGCGGGGTGAGCGGCGGCTGGTCGACATTGCCGAACGCCAGGTGCTGCCCGGCCGCGAGGAAGTAGAGCTCGTCCCGGACGTAGCCGTAGCGGGCGCTGACCGCCATCTCGACGGCGAACGCGGCCGCCGCGATGAGGGCGATCCAGAGCCAGGGCGCGCGGCCCTGGGGGGTGGCGGAGGCTGGTGCTGCTGACGGGCGCCCGGCCCGGCGGGTGATGTTCATGGGAGCATCGTGGCGATCCGGGGTAGCCCGGCACATCGAGCGCCGGGGCGATTTCCGAGGCTCCTCTCCGGGCCTGAGGACCGGGCGTCGCGGCGCGGCCAGCTCCGCCTGCGGTCTGACTCGCCGGATCCGCCGTGCGGCTGATCCCTCGCCGCCGGGCCAGGCCATACGATCAGGTCGTGACGAGGCTGGCCGCGCGGGCGGCGGGACTACCGCAGAGACTGGTAGCCCGGATGTCGGCGCTTCCGCCGCGCCGCCAGGAACGGATCCAGGACGGCGCGCTCGGCGTCGCGCTCGCCGCCGTCAACGTCTTTTCGCTGCTGCCGTACCGGGCCCAGCTGCACCCGCTGTGGCTGGCCCTCACGCTGGTCGTGGTCCAGGCCGTTCCCCTGGCCTGGCGCCGGTCCTGGCCCGTCCCGGTCATGATCCTCATCGGCGGTGCCCGGGTCGCCTACGACCAGATCGGGTTCGGGTTCGCGCCGTTCCCCCTCGGGCCCGCGATCGCGTTCTACACCGTCATCGACCGCAGCCACCCGGTCTGGCGCTGGATCACCTGCGTGCTCACGGCCGTCGGGATAACGATCTCGCTGGCCACGTCCGGGCACAACGAGCCGTATGACGCGATCTTCCAGGCGCTGATCTTCCTCACCGCGTGGGTAGCGGGCACGCTGAGCCGGGCCAAGCGGGCCAGCCTGCTCGCGGCGCAGGGCCGGGCCGACCGTGCCGAGGCCGAACTCGACCGCCAGGCGTCGCGCGCCGCGGAGCACGAGCGCACCCGGATCGCCCGTGAGCTGCACGACGTCGTCGCGCACCATGTCAGCCTGATGGCGGTCCAGGCGGAGGCGGCGACCTCGCTGCTCCCGGACCGGCCCGAGCAGGCCCGGCGGTCGGTCGAGATCATCGGGGACACGGCCCGGCAGACGCTGACCGAGCTGCGCAGGCTGCTCGGCGTGCTGCGCAGCCCTTCCGAGCGGCCGGAAACGGCGCCGTCGGCGTCGCTGGGCGAGCTTGGCGAGGTGCTCGACCAGGTGCGGGACGCCGGGCTGGCCGTCGACCTTGAGGTCGTGGGGACGCCGGGCCCGCTCGCGCCCAGCGTGGACCTGACCGCGTACCGCATCGTCCAGGAGGCCCTGACCAACACGATCCGGCACGCCCGGGCCAGCCGGGCCGCCGTTACCCTGCGCTACGAGCCGGGGTACATCACCGTCGGCGTCACGGATTCCGGGCCGAGCCACCGCGGGCCGCGGCCGGGCGGCAACGGGCGCGGCGCGGCCAGGCCGGGATCGCTGCCGCAGGGTTCCCTGCTCGCGGGGTCCGGGCTCGGCCTGGCCGGGATCGCCGAGCGGGTCGCCTCGTGCGGCGGCAACCTCACGGTGGGACCCACCCCGGCCGGCGGCTTCGCGGTCACCGCGCGCCTGCCCGCGCTATGACCGCGCCCGGGCCGCCCGCCCCGATCCGGGTGCTGGTGGTGGACGACCAGGAACTGGTGCGCTCGGGGTTCTGCGTGATCCTCGACGCGGCCGACGGCATCACCGTCGTCGGCGAGGCGGGCAACGGCGAGGCCGCGGTGTCGGCGGTGGCCGCCCACCATCCCGACGTGGTGCTCATGGACATCCGGATGCCCGGGATGGACGGCCTGGAGGCCACGCGCTTGATCACCCGGGACTCCTCGGCCGCGCCCAAGGTCGTCATGCTCACGACCTTCGACCTCGACGACTACGTCTACGAGGCGCTGCGCGCCGGCGCCAGCGGCTTCCTGCTCAAGGACTCGCCGCGGCATGACCTCATCGCCGCGATCCGCGCCGCCGCGGCCGGCGACGCCCTGCTGGCCCCGTCCGTCACCCGCCGGCTGATCGAGGCGTTCGCGCGGCGGCCTCCGGAGACCACGCCGTCGCCGTCGCGGCTGGCCTCGCTGACCGCGCGGGAGCGGGACGTGCTGCTGCTGCTCGCGAGGGGCCGCAGCAACTCCGAGATCGCGCTGGCCCTGTTCGTCAGCGAGGCCACGGTCAAGACCCACGTCGGCAACGTGCTGGCCAAGCTGGGGCTGCGGGACCGGGTGCAGGCCGTGATCCTGGCCTACGAGACCGGCCTGGTCGTGCCCGGTGACCAGTCCGCGTGAGCGCCGGCGAGGCTCAGCCGCGTTCCACCGCGGTGCCGAGCAGCCCGATCGGCGGCGAGCCGAGTTCCAGCATCGCCGAGTGGAACCTGCGCAGCGAGAAGCCCGCGCCCCACTCCTTCCTGGCCCGCTCGCGCAGGTCCATGATCTCCAGCTTGCCCCAGGTGTAGCGGCCGTAGGTCGGGTCGAAGGTCGCCCGGCGGGCCTCGGAGGCCGCGGCGGCCCCGGCCAGGTGCGTGTCCGCCTCGAACCGGCGGGTGCCCTCGGCCACGGTCATCCCGGCCGTGTGCACGCCGATCGCGCAGGCCAGCCGGGTGACCCGGACCAGCGCCTCGAGCCAGACGCCGATCGCGAACCGTGGATCGTCGGCGCAGAAGCCCTCCTCGACGCAAAGTTCCTCGGCGTAGTGCGCCCAGCCCTCCACGAAGGCCGCGGAGTGCAGGACGCGGCGGACCTGGGTGGGTGCCCGGCGGAGGGCCCGGCCGTGCGAGAAGTGCCCGGGCGCGACCTCGTGCACGGTGATGCCGGGCAGCGTGGTCGCGCTGAACACCTCTAGCCATTCCTCGATCTCCTGCGCCGGCCATGACGGCTCCGGCGGGGTGATGTGGTACCAGGACGGCGCGTCAGCCTCGCCCGGGGCCGCCGGGGACATCATCGCCATGGCCCAGCGCCGCGACTCGGGGGCCGGCCCGACCCGGCACTCCCCGTCCTGGTAGGGCACCAGGTCGCGGTCCCGGGTGAACGCGATGGCCCGCTGCGTCCAGTCCCGCGCCGCCGCGATGACGCCGTCGGCGTCCGGGTGGTCGCGGACGAGCTCCCGGGCCAGCTCCAGCGGCGGCCGGCCCGGATCCACCCGCGCGCAGCTCTCGGCGAGCCGGGCGGTGAGCCGGTCCCGCTCGGCGTCGGCCCGCTCGGCCAGGCGGCCCAGGTCCACCGGCGTGCTCTCGGCGCTGCTCATGAGCGCGGTCAGCGCGGCCGAGCCCAGCGCGGCGTCCGGGTCGCCCCCGGCCGCCGCCCGGTCGATGTGCGCCACCAGCCGCGCGTGCGCTGAGAGCGCGGCCTCCCGGACGCGCGCGCCGGCGCCCGGCGGGATGCCCGCGGGCAGCCCGCGGATCCCGTCGGCCAGGGCGGCGGCGACCGGCGCGCTGAGCCGGTCGAGGGCCTCGACGGCGGCGGCGATGGCCTGCGGCCATGCGGCGAGGTGCCGGGCCCGGGCCTCGTCCCGCTCACGCTGCGGGGCGTAGTCGCGGTCGTAGCAGGCCAGGTCGAGGCCGGCCAGATGCACCAGGGGGTTACGGCGGTGCATCTCCAGGTCGCCGAGCCAGACCCGGGCCGCGCGCTCGGACGTGGCCAGGTGCGCCTCGTCGTGCGGGTCGTCGAGCGGCGGGCCGCTGGCCGAGGCCTTCTCCATCCGGGCCAGGCCCGCCCGGACCCCGCCCGCGGACAAATCCTGGATCGTGCCGTCGTACTCGTGCCGCCCGCTGTACTCGCGCACCTCGGCCACGTCGAGGTCGCAGACGCTGCGCAGCCGGGGAGTGAGATCATCCATGGCGGAACGCTACCCGCTGCCGCGGCCGGCCGGGCGGCCGCCCGCCCGCCTGGCCAGGCCCGCCCCGGGCGTTCGCGTGGCGGGAAGTCGTCCGGGGGCCGGAGCGCTACGGCCCGCCCGGGCCCGGCTGGACGGCCTGCACGGACAGGATCTGCTTCGGCTTCGAGCAGGCCTGCGCGGTGAAGCCGACGTAGGCCGGCCCGGTCTGGTTGGGCGGGTAGACCTTCAGCCAGGGCGCGGTGACCAGCCCGCAGTCGGCCGGCGGGTAGTTCTCCGCGTTGACGACCTGCAGCTCGGCATGGACCGTCTGGCCGGGCGACACGGTCACCAGCTGCCGGGCCACGGCGGGGTTCCTGGTCGCGGCGGGACCGATCTGGCGGCCGCCCGGCGCGGTGACGAACGACACGCCCGGGTAGCCGTAGAGCGTGCACGAGGCGCCGGAGAAGTTGGCGAACTGGATCGGGTAATAGCTGCTGCCCGCGGCGGCGTTGCCCTGGCCCTTCGGCACCGTGACCTTCAGCGCCGACGTCGCGCAGGCCGGTGCCGCCCCGGGCTGGGTCGGCGCCGCCGTGGGGGAGGTCGCCGGGCTGGCGGTCCCGGGGGACACGGTCGGCGTGGCGGTGACGACCGGCGAGGTCGGCGAGGCCGCCGGGGCCGATGCCGTTCCGCAGGCCGCGGCCATCGCCGCCGAGCAGGCGAGAACGGCGGCGGCGGCCAGTCCCCGCACCGCGCTGGCGGATGATGTCATCGTCGGTGTCCCTCCCGCGGTGGCGCCGGCGGCCACGCAGTTATGACGCCTACCCGGGCGCGGGGGTTGCGGCCGGGCGGGGCTGCGATGGTTGCGGTCCGCGGGCCGGGCGCACATCAGATAGGGGTGGTGGCGGGGTCGCGGGGGAAGGGTCACAGTGACCGTCAGATCTGGCTGGAGGCTCGGGTGCCCGGCACTTCCTCGTTCACGACCAGGCCGCAACTGGCCGGCACGTTCGGCATGGTGGCATCGACGCACTGGCTGGCCTCGGCCGCGGGCATGGCGGTGCTGGAGAAGGGCGGCAACGCGTTCGACGCCGCGGTGGCGGCTGGCCTCGTGCTGCAGGTGGTGGAGCCGCACCTGAACGGGCCGGGCGGCGAGGTCCCGGTGATCGGGTTCGACGCCGCGGACGGCGAGGTCTTCGTGCTGGACGGGCAGGGTCCGGCACCCGCCGCGGCCACGCTGGACGCGTTCGGCGCGCTCGGCCTGGACCTCGTGCCCGGCACCGGCCTGCTCGCGGCCTGCGTTCCCGCGGCCTTCGGGACCTGGATGCTCCTCCTGCAACGGCACGGCAGGCTCCGGCTGCGGGACGTGATGGAATACGCGATCGGCTACGCCGGGAACGGGTACCCGATGCTGGCCTCGGCGAGCGCCGCGGTGGCCGCGGTCGCCGGGACCTTCCGCGAGCACTGGCCCAGCTCCGCCGGGGTCTACCTGCCCGGCGGAGCGGCCCCCGCGCCGGGCGCCCGGTTCCGCAACCCCGACCTGGCCGCCGCCTACACCCGGATCCTGCACGAGGCCGAGGCGGCGTCAGCCGACCGCCTGGGCCAGATCGAGGCCGCGCGCCAGGCGTTCTATGAGGGGTTCGTGGCCGAGGCGATCGCCGGCTTCCTCGACCGCGCCGAGGTGATGGACGTGACCGGGCGGCGCCACCGGGGCCTGCTGACCGGGTCCGACCTGGCCGGCTGGCGCGCGTCGGCGGAGGCCCCGGTCACAGCCGACTTCCACGGCCTGACCGTGTGCAAGACCGGGCCGTGGGGGCAGGGCCCGGTTTTCCTGCAGCAGCTGGCCCTGCTCGACGGCTTCGACCTGACGGCCATGGGGCCGGGTACCGCGGATTTCATCCACACGATCACCGAGTGCGCCAAGCTCGCCTTCGCCGACCGCGAGGCCTGGTATGGGGACCCGCGCCAGACCGACGTGCCGCTGGCCCGGCTGCTGTCACCCGAGTACGCGGCGGAGCGCAGGAAACTGGTCGGCCACGACAGTTCCGGCCAGCTGACCCCGGGGGCGCCCGGCGGTACCGAGCCACGGCTGCCCGGGTTCGCGATCGACGCGTTCGCCCGCTACGCGGCCGCGGCCGCGGCCACGGGCGACGGCGGCCACCGCGGCCACGGCACCGGCGAGCCGCTGGCCAGGTCGCAGGACATCTCCTCCCCGGAACTCGGGCTGGGGGATACCTGCCACCTCGACGTGGCGGACTCGCTGGGCAACCTGGTGTCCGCGACGCCGAGCGGCGGCTGGCTGCAGAGCTCGCCGGTCATCCCCGGGCTCGGATTCTGCCTCGGCACGCGGGCGCAAATGTTCACGCTCACCCCGGGCCTGGCCAGCACCGTGGCGCCCGGCAGGCGGCCGCGGACCACGCTGTCCCCCAGCCTGGCGCTGCGCGACGGCGAGCCGTACCTGGCGTTCGGCACCCCCGGCGGCGACCAGCAGGATCAGTGGACGCTCGGGTTCTTCCTCAACCACGTGCTGTTCGGCATGAACCTGCAGCAGGCGATCGACGCGCCCGCCTTCCACACCGACCACTTCCCGTCGTCGTTCTACCCGCGCGGGTCCGAGCCGCGCTCGCTGGCCGCCGAGGCCAGGCTCGGCAAGCCGGTGCTGGCCGACCTGCGCCGCCGCGGGCACGACGTGACGGTCATGCCGCCGTGGTCGCTCGGCCGGATCAGCGCGGTCGCGCGGGACCGCGGGTTCCTGTACGCCGGAGCGAACCCGCGCGGCATGCAGGGCTACGCCGTGGGCCGCTAGCCCCGCCGCGGAGCCGGTCACGGAGGCCGCAGGGCCAGTCCGCCGACGGCGATCGCGGCCACCGCCGCGAGCACCGCCATCAGGTCCGCGGCGGAGCCGGTCGCGGCGGGCAGCATGGCCGCGCCCACCGCGAGCGCCAGCAGCCCGAGCCCGGCGGCGAGCAGCGGGGCCTGCGGGCGGAGCACGGCCAGCCGGGCCGGGGACTCGGCCAGGTGCACGGCGAGCAGGTACGCCAGCAGGGCCGCGCCCAGCAGGCCGGTGTGCCACGGCCGGGGATGGTGCAGCGCTTCGAGCACCAGCGCGGCGATGACCAGCCCCTCGGCCCAGAGCCACCGGCGCACCAGGTTGGCCAGTAGCCGTCCGGCGTGCAGGACCGGGTTCAGGTAGACCAGCGCTTCGCCGGGGGCGGCGCCGAGCGCGAGCCGCGCGACGCTCGCCGCCGCGCACGCGGCCGCGGCGGCCAGGACGACCGGGCCGATGGGGCCCGCGCCGGTCAGCGGGACGGCCGCCCAGGCCACGCAGGCCGCGGCCAGCACGCCCGCGGCGGCGGTGGCCCGGACTCGCGGTCCGTTCCTCACCGGCGGCTCACCATGACCCTCCTGGTGTACGGGGCCAGCGGCTCGTCCAGGCTCTGCTCGCCGTCCCAGTGCACGAGCGGGATGCCGAGTTCGCGCAGCGAGAACCTGATCGCCTGCTGCTCCATCCGCCAGATCCGGCGGGCGAGCTCGCTGAGGCTGTCCCTCCGGTCCGATGGCTCGACGTTCAGCACGTCGATGATCAGGATGCTGAAGCCTCGCTCCCTCAGGTCCCTGAGCGTCTCGACCAGCCTGCGGTCGAGCAGCGGGCTGAACACCAGGATCAGCGAGCCGGGCGGCAGGCCCGCCCGCGGCAGCCGCGTGATCCCCGCTTCCCTGGAGCGCACGTCCGCCAGCCCGGGATCGGCCAGCATGAGGTCCATGATCCGGTAGTAGTGGCGCGCGCCAAGGCCCGGGGCGATCCACCGGACGGTGTGCTGGTAGATGACGAAGCCGACCCGGTCCCGGACGGCCAGGTACGCGCGGGCCGTGGCGGCGGCGCCGCGCAGGGCCAGATCGACCGGCGTGGACCCGGGCTCGCCGACGTCGGAGCTGGTGTCGGCGAGGATGACCACGTTCTGGGTGCGCTCGGCCGCGAACGTGTTCAGCTGCAGCCGCCCGCGCCGGGTAGTGGCCGGCCAGTTGACCCGGCGCTGCCGGTCACCGGGAACGAACTCGCGCACGCCGGTGAACTCCACGCCCTCCCCGGACGACCGGGACGGGTGCTCGCCCAGGCGGCTGGGCAGCCGGCTGAGCACCACCCTGGTCCGCTGCGCCGCGGGTCGCGGGTAGCAGTCGACCGCGGGCAGGTCGACCGTGGCGTGGCCCTCGGTCAGCCGCCACCGGTCCCGGAGCGTGATCTCCAGCATGCCGAGGCTCCGCCGCCCCCAGCGGTCCACCCGGAACGGCAGGCGGGACGCGCCGCCGCCGGAGAGCGGGGCCGGTTCGGGGACCACCGCGTAGCGCGGGTGCACCGTCAAGGCCACCGAATGGTCCCCGTACCCGGTCACCGTCACCTCGAGGTCGGCGCTCTCGCCCTCGGACAGCCTGGTCGCGCTGGTGCGCACGCTGACGCCGACCCGGCCGGGCCGCTCCGGCCGCCGGGCCGCGAGCAACAGCACCGCCGGGGCGGCGACCCCGGCGAACTCGGGGCGCCGGGTGACGAGCGCGATGATCAGGCCGGCCAGCGCGAGCGTGATCAGCCGCCCGGCATGGGTGGACGCCGACCACCGCGGCCGGACCTGGCGCGTCCCGGCCGGCCCGGCCGTCCCCTGTTCCCGCTGCGCGGCCACGGGCCCGTCAGGCTCCGGCCCGGGCCGCGGGGTCGGTCTGCGGCGTGGGCACGGTCGCCAGCAGCCGGGCCACCACGTCGTCCGCGCTCACCTGGCGCACCCAGAGCTCGGGACGCAGCGTGATCCGGTGGGCCAGGGCCGGGACCGCGATGCTCTTGATGTCGTCCGGGATCACGTAGTCACGCTGGCGCACCACGGCCTGGCCCCGGGCCAGCTGGACCAGGGCCAGCGCGCCGCGCGGGCTGGCACCCACCTGGATCTGGGCGTGCTCCCTGGTCGCCTGGATGATCGCGACCACGTACTCGAGCAGGTCGGGCGAGACTTCCACCCGCTCCAGCGACCGGCGCATGGCGGTCAGCTCGGCCGCGTCCGTGACCTGGCCGAGCTCGGCCCGCTCCGTGGCCCGGTCCAGCCGCCGCTGCAGCATTAGCACCTCGTCGGCGGCCTGCAGGTAGCCGAGCCGCAGCCGCATCAGGAACCGGTCGAGCTGTGCCTCGGGCAGCTCGTAGGTGCCTTCGTACTCGATCGGGTTGTCGGTGGCGAGCACGACGAACGGCTGCGGTAGCGTCCGGGTTTCGCCGTCCATGCTCACCTGCCCCTCGCCCATGGCCTCGAGCAGGGCGGCCTGGGTCTTGGGCGGCGTGCGGTTGATCTCGTCGGCCAGCAGGAGCTGGGTAAAGACTGGCCCGGGGCGGAACACCATCTGCCCGGTCCGCTGGTCATACAGCGGCGCCCCGACCACGTCCGACGGAAGCAGGTCGGGGGTGAACTGGATCCGCGCGAAGTCCAGGCCGAGCGTGCGCGCGAACGACCGGGCGATCAGGGTCTTGCCGAGCCCGGGCAGGTCCTCGAGCAGGATGTGGCCGCCCGCCAGGATGCCGATCATCACCAGCTCGAGCGCCCGGCGGTTCCCGACGACGGCCCGCTCGATCTCGTCCAGCACGGCGCTGCACCGTTCGGCGGTCTGGCCGGGAGTGCGGGTCAGGTCGGTCACAGCTGCTCCAGTCGGTCGACGAGCCGAGCCAGGGTTCGCGGCGGTATGCCCGGCTGCTTTCCGGCGCGGGCCGCCGGGCGCGCCGGGTCCACCCAGTACCAGAGGGCGTCGTCGCGCGGGCGCGGGCACAGCAGCTGCCGCGCGGCGTCCGGGTCGTCGTGCAGGCTGACGCCGTGGCGCTCGGCGAGCCGCGCGGCCAGCAGGTGCTGCAAGGTGCTGCGCAGCACCGCGTCATAGGCCGCGAGGGACTGCGTGCCATCGACCAGCCCGGCGCGCTTGCGCCAGTAGCCGGTGAACGTGACCGGGACCGCCTCGGGGTCCGTCACGTGGACGTCAGCGGGGGCGGAGCCCAGCGGCGTGATCGCGCGCATCACCACGAGCGCCAGCACGGCCGCCCCGATCACCACCACGGCGGCGCCGGGCAGCCCGCCGGTCACGTACCCCGCGGCGGCCGCGAGCGCGACCAGGACAGCCGCGATGCAGATCTCGGGGACCGCCTCCCGCCAGCCGTGGCCGGCCGGGCCTGCCTGCCCGCTCATCCTCCGGCCTCCGCCCCCGCCGCGGGCGCGGCCCCGGCCAGGCTCGCGGCCAGCTCGGCCAGGGCCCGCTGCGCGTCATCCCGGCGGGCCGGCGGCATCGGGTGGCTGGAGAACCGCGCCTCGTAGAACAGCGCGGTCAGCCGCGCCGCGGCGCCCGTCCGGATCAGGCCCTGGCGGGCCGCCCGGGCCAGCAGTTCGTCGGGGGTGTCCGCGGCGGCCCGGGCCGTCCCGGCCCGGGCCAGGGCCTGTTCCATGGCCTCGTAGCACGCGATGATCGCGGCCCGGGCGTCGTCGAGCAGGCGCAGCGCGCTGCGGCCGGACTCGACGACCTCGCGGAGCTGGTCCTCGTCGTCCCCGGCGGCGGGCTCGACGGCCGCGCCGGGCGCGCCCCTGCGCCAGCCGGTCCAGGTGCCGCGGTACGCCAGGAAGAGCCGCACGAGGACAAAGGTCACGATCGCGGCCACCAGCGCGAGGAGGATGATCACGATGGGCTCGCTGAACAGGTGGCTGCCCGGCTGGGCCCGGGGCAGGCCCTGCCGCTGGTTACCCTGCCGGGGCCGGGCCGGCCGCAGCGAGAGGTGCACGTGCGCCGCGGTGTCGAAGACGTACGCGACGGGGATCGCGACCAGCGCGGTCACCACGATGTAGCTGAGCAGCCGGCGCAGCTGCGCGGCGATGACGGCGTCATCCGGTGCTCGCGAGCGCCGGATGAGCAGCGCGGTCAGCAGGCAGGCGAGCACGACCTCGGCGGAGGCCGCGAGCAGCAGGCCGTCGTGACGGTAGGCCGCACTGACCGCGGGTGCGGGCACCGTGCCGCGCAGCCCGACCGCGACCAGGGCGAGCAGCGCCGCGGCCAGCGCCAGGTGGCCCAGCCCCCATCCGCGGGGCGCGCCGCGGGCGCCGCCCGCGCGCGAACGCCGCTGCGACATGCCGTCCAGTCTTCCGCAACCGGGCCGGGCGTGAAGACCTGCGGCCCCGTCGCACACCATACTCACCGGCGGCGCGCTAACCCGCGGCCGCGGAGCAACCGCCGTAGCTGGAACACAGCTGGACTAGCGCTGGGGGATGACTCAAAGATCAGCCTTCCGGGTGACGACAGCGATCCCGCCGCGCGGCACGCTGGGAGCGCAGCGCAGCCAGCCGCCGCCGGCTCCGCTGAAGGATGATCACGCCGGCCCGGCCGGTGCCGGGGGCAAGACCTCATGATTGTGAGGCGCAGGCACGTGAGTGCTCAGCCATCACCGCGGCCAGGAACCCTGCCGCGCCCGGAACCGGACCGGCAGGCGACAGCGGTCATCGAGACCACCGCGCTGACGAAGCGCTACCCGGGCCCGGTCACCGCGCTCGACGGGCTCACGGTGACCGTGGAGCCCGGCATCACCGGGCTGGTCGGCGCCAACGGCGCGGGCAAGTCGACCTTGATCAAGATCCTGCTCGGCCTGCTGGCGCCGACCAGCGGGCAGGCCAGGGTGCTCGGCCGCGACTGCCTGCGCGACGGCGAGCGGATCAGGGCGCTGACCGGCTACATGCCCGAGCACGACTG
>Ga0126381_100003481_pt1 | contig 17089 bp, 10 predicted proteins | sample PanSoiMetPlot_28_FD_96465 | JGI IMG/M metagenome (GOLD analysis project Ga0126381, IMG submission 96465) | Tropical forest soil microbial communities from Panama - MetaG Plot_28 | ecosystem: Environmental > Terrestrial > Soil > Tropical forest > Bulk soil | place: Panama | collected 2016-02-17 | reverse complement strand
CCTCGACGTCGAGTGGGTGCATTCCATCGCCCCGGGCGCGAAAATCGTTCTGGTGGTCACGCCGACGCATTCCTTCACCGACTTGTTCGGAGGTATCATCCAGGCGGCATCCGTACCAGGCGTAGTATCGATCTCCAACAGCTGGGGCGGATTTGATGTTGGAATCGCCGGCGACGCAGAGTTCTACAACGCGGCCGATAACATCTTCAAAGCGATTGGCGCCGCCGGTGAGTCGATTCAGTTCGCAACCGGCGACTACGGCGACAACGCCAGTCGGCTTGGCGGGCTCTACACTTCTACCGGCTGGCCCGCTAGCTCTCCCTACACGACTGGAATCGGGGGAGTCAGCGTCGTCCTTGACGCCCAAAAGCACATCGCCTGGCAGACCAGCTGGGGCACGAACATCACCGAGATTGCGGACACACTTGCGCTCGGGAACCCCCCGCTCGATCCGCCCCTCAACGAAGGCTTCGTATTCGGTGGCACGGGCGGGGCGAGCGACACCTACCGGAAGCCCTCGTACCAGCAAGGCCTCCCCGGCGATCGCCGCCAAACCCCTGACATTTCTTGGGTGGCGGATCCGTACACGGGTGTGGAAATCGTCTTCAGCGTGGATGCACAGAACGATCTGGGGATCGACGTGATCGGTGGTACGAGCGCCTCCTGCCCGATGTTCTCGGCGCTGTGGGCGATCGCGACGCAGCACGCACACCATCGGCTGGGGCAGGCGGCTCCGCGCCTGTATCGCCTCCAACCAGGAGCGATTACCGACGTCGTGAACTTGAGTTCGCCGAATAACGTCACGGGCACGATGCAGGATCCGGGCGGGAGTTTCCCGATCAATTCCTGGGAACTGGCAGCGCCCCTCTATAACCTGCAGACCTTTACCAGCGCTCTGTACAACAGCCCACACTCGACGCGCTGGTTCGTTCTCGGATTCGGTCTCGATAGCACACTTCCGGCTGGACGCGGCTGGGACCCGGCGACGGGCCTGGGCACACCCAACGGCTGGAACTTCGTGCACGCTTTGTCGCACTCTGAGGACTAACCGCGCGGGTGCCCACCCTTCTTTAGGAGCCCTCACAACTTAGCGTTCCCCACTTCTGGCCGTCTTTGCCAGAAGTGGGGGTTGAGCGGCTTGATCCCACTTGCGTCAGCGACGCCACGAGCAAATGCCAGTTCCTCAAGGAAGCCTTTAGCCAGTACAAGGTGAAGAAAGGGGAAGGGAACGCGGCCTGATACAAGCCATTGGGTCGCCACCCATGGTGTCCCGAAGGAAGCCCCTCCGGTCTAAGTAAAATACCCATAAACTTAGGGTGACGACGCGCCTTGGAAGATCAGCCCGTTTTCTTCTTTTTGGTTTGGGAAGACAGCTCTTCCAACAGGTACCCGAGGGAAGCAAATTCGCGGATCACAGCTTCACAGCTTCTCGCCTCAAGCTGCGATCCTGCGATCTGATCAGGAGTGCATCCCCTGTCCGGGAGCAAAAAAGGAGATTGCTTGGCGGATCGAGTCAGGAAACTGAGCGCCTAAGAGGGCAAGGATCGGAATCACTCCGTAAATCACGATCCGAAAAACGAATTCCCGATCCCAGTCGATCTTCCCCGGCGTCGTACCATTGAGATAACTGAGGATGGGATCGCGGTTCATCTCAATAAACACTCCAACAGCAATGGATACCAACACCAAAATTACAATCCAGTTCAGCCAGACCAGCACATCATGGGGAGGAAATGGATAGGAGTTGACGGCCAACAATAACAACAACACACCGGCTAGGGAGGCCGCAATCATCTGTTGTAATTGCGGCAGAACATGGCCAATAAAATGGACCAGGCGACCAACCAAGAAAGACTCTGCAAGATCGCATAGCCGGCTCGCAGCTGACGAGTCCGATTTCGCGGACTCGTCCATTGGACAAACCGATCGAGTCCAGCAGTCATCCAGCACACTCGAGACGCTGCTGGCGGCGACCGCGAGTGGAACCTGCGCCGCGCATTGATATGCAGCTGTGGCCTGCGCATCATGATCCGCCAACGTCTTTTGCGCATGTTGCAGCAATACCTCGGCCCGCTTACCTTCCAAAAGAAAGGAGTCCGAACTCAGGTCCATTAATCCTGCAAGAGGCACGCCGGGACTCTGCTTTGAGGCTTGCCTGGATGTACGCCCTCCCGTTCCAGTTCCCGCCAACGGCAACGACGATCCGGCGGCAAGCAGGTTGCTTGCGCACTCGTGCAGGTTGAGGACCTGCTCAACCGAATGGGAGAGCGCGGCCAAAGCCGGTACCGGCGCCGCCAGATCGAGCTTAAGGGGAGTCGGATAGTCGCTTCGGAATTTCTTGCAAGCATGTCGAAGCGGAGTAGACAGAACATACCGTAGCAGGGTCTGCACTTGTGCCCATGTACGGTAAAACCGAAGAACTCCAAACCAGAGAACTGCACTTACGAGTACGAACGACACCCCGAGAAGCCAATAGAGTGCAGGATTCTCCAGTTCGCGAACGAACGCCACGAAAATGTAGGCACTTCCGACAGCAACCAAGCCCAGGATAATCCACCAACCCGGCAGCTTGAAGGCATCACAATTCATTCGACGTCGTATTTCTTGCTCAATTTCGCCCAAGCCGCGAAGTCTCTGTCCCTGCAAAATGGGGAACGCAGAGCTGGCATGGACGATCAATGATTGACTGTGAATGGAATCGCTACAGGTGGCAGGTTCAAACATGCGGCGGCGCTTGTAGGCAACAATTGCCCAGATAAAGCCCGCCGTCGAGATCAACGACAAAGGAAGCAGAGGCGACACTCCACTCAGCAGGTCCAAATAGCGGAGGCACGCCAGAAATATGCGCAGCATGTGCTTCTCGTCGGCCGCCATAAGGATCCACACGATGGAGACGTAACAGGAAACGGCCACCATGAGAACCGAACCTAGCACTGGAATCGCTGACCGGGTAATTGGGATCAGATTACGCTTGTGCAGCGTTGCGTAGGTAAGAGCTGCTGCGGCGATGAGAAGCAGTAGGAGACTGAGCCAGCTTAATACAATCGCGGCCATCAGCCCAATATGGTCATGTAAGAGCTGCCCAAGGTCGAGATTTCCGACGTACTTCCCCACAATGAGGACCGGAAGTACGAGGCTCGTGGCCAAAGGAATCTGGAAGGCAGCCAGGCTCGCAAGGGCAGGAACCAGGTAGACGCGGGACTCACGCCGATACCTAGTCAGCAAGTTACCTATCTGATCTGCACGCGAAGCCGTCTTGCTGCGCGGTTGGCGGGGCATACCAAGAACCCATCCACAGAACGCAATGCAGAAGGAGGCGTACACAATTACCAGGACAATGGCATGGGGAAGGAAAAGACCACTCCACCACGACCTCCTGATTTTCTCCTCTTGCTCAATTTTATCCTTGTCCTCCGTCTCCTTTAGCTTCGTACTAAGAAGTCGGTAGGTATAGTCCTTTGTGTCCGCCAAGCTCGGGGCGTATGCGTTAACAGGTAACAGATGATCATGGCCGACTACTGTGATCCAGACAGGGGGCAGGAACGTCTCTGGTTCGGCGTCGGCATCGACGCCGCGAAACGGGAAGCGATACTCGCGTAGATGTCCCCGTTGGTTGAGCAAGACGAGGGCCGCATTGTATATCCCTTCCGAGTTCTCATCGGGAAACTGCATCAGATTGCCGGGGCGCAAATCCGGGCTCCAGAACTGATTCGATCCAGCTAGAGGATACGTGCCGACCATCAGCATCCCGGTTAACGTAGAATTGATTTCCGGATGCAAGTACAACAATTCGGTGCCGTAGGTGAAAAGTACGCTCCCGGGAGAATGCTCCCGGACTTCTTGTGCCAGAAACATGGTGTCGCGGATGTCGGTGCCGCCAATGCCTACGTATTGATAATGCTCGCGCGAGACTCTATCGAGAAGACCTGCAATGACCTGTTCTGCAGTCACAGAATCCGCTCGAGAGAATGGGAGTATGTCTCGCCGTAAGCCGGCCTCAGTCAGAGAGTCGGCGAGAGGAAGAACCTTCTTGGAAGAAACCTGTGGCTGTGGGTTCGTTTCCTCCTGAAGTTGCCGAAGCTTCTCCGACGCAGCCCTCAGTTGGGAGATATGCAGCGGATACGGAATGCGGGTGGTAGCTTTTTCGCATTCATCTTCAGAGCGAGAAGCCTCATCACCCTTACGGGACTTCGCGTCCAGTTCTGCCTGCTCTGGTTGATATCCGTAGACGGTTCCACTCTCGAGCAGTTGTGCGATTCGGAAGGGATGATCTTTGGTGTGCTTGTCGATTTCCGTCAAATATTCGCAAAAAATATGGCTTGAAACGTTGCCCGGAACCGCCATCGACCGAAATCGGAAATCCTTTTTGAGTCTCCTGCTTAGGAGGTAGAAAGCACCATCATTTGGATCGTTCGGGTTGTGGATAGCCGTTGCAGTCCCAGAAATGATGTTCACGGGAATCCTTGTTTTCCGGTGTCCCGCATGCATCGAGTCGAGCCAGTAACTAAGCGACAGGTCAAGCGACTGAGCCGAACCTGAATAGGAGGGGCCGAGGATCATGATTCCACCAGGAGCTGGATCTCCGATCTCCTCGATTTCGCCTGTCAACGGCGATTTGAGGTTACAAGTCCTCGATTTATTGGCTATCTTTCGAATGAGATTGTCACTACGGCCATCGGACCAGCCACAAAACCAGGCGATCTCTGCTAGCGCGGCATTGAGTGCTCGTTTGTTGATTCCTACGGACGGCGTTTCCCCAACTAAGTAGACCAGCAAGAGATCGGTTGCACTTTTCTCATTCGTCTCCTTACCTTTGTCGGTCGTTGCCTCGTTCCTTGGGTACGTCGCTCCGGGGTTCGTCAGGAGCAGGAAGCCTGGCTCCTTGTGGTAACGGCGCGTTTCGCAATCCTTTTTCTTCTGGTCCGTATTCATTGCGAGTTCACTGTGATCTTTGCTTCCATCATCCGGTTCAGTGCCACCCTCGAAGCAATCTTGCCAAGGCAAGTCGAACCGAGAAAGAAAATAAGGCTGAGTCTGCAATGCCTGTCGGAGTGCACCGACGAACCGGTCGAACATATGGGGCAACCCCGAATCGATGGGATCCGGAACCGTCATAATCAAGAAATTCAAGGTTGCACGATCCAGCGGATTGTCAGGCGAGCGCCATTGGGACTTCTGACTTGGATCAGATGGAATGTTGAAAAAGCTGCGAACGGCTCTACGATCACGAGACCATGCCTCACTCGCCTGTTGATCGGGCTTCGCCTGTTTTTGTGCGTTTTCGCCCGATGGCATTCGAAAGCTGGCACCGGGCTCTGAAGCCCCTTTGCGGAGGGCAATTGGATAGAAAAGCGCCATCACCGCAAGAAGCGGGATAAGGAAGACGGAAGCGCCGCTGCGATCCAAATCAAACCCCTATCTGCTGCAATCAGCAGGGCCAGGTGTCGGTTCGATCTAGCGCGAACTAAAGTATCACATCTCTTACCTGAATGAGTGTAGCTCGCCCCAGTGCTGGCTAAGTTTGTCGCACTCCGTGGACCAAAGCTGAAGACTATCCTAGTAATCTCTCCAAATAGATGACACAGTTAAAGTTAGCAGCAGTCACACATTTTTGTTACCTTCACAGATAGGACATTTAACTATCTGATCGGATAGTCCGCCTAACAAGCCGGTTAGCATTTCGACCAATCAATCCACTGGGTGATGAACTCTCGGTAGGCTTCTTGCGTTAACAAGTCTTGCTTTTCGTCTGATGCGCTGGCTTGATTTATAGAGGATGCGGCTGGTTTTAGGCCCACTTCCTGGCGCTTTCCCCAACCGCGTTTGTTATCCGAAGACACAATTGACACTTTGAGGATAGGTCGCATGAGGCTGGGGTTGAGCTTCGCCGGACACAATTTTGAGTGCCCAAATTAAGTGCTTTCTGCGCGGCGACTAGTATCGGTCCCAATAGCCTTTGAAGCGATTTTCTCTGAAACAGTGCGTCGCTCCCGACTCCAGAACCGAGCAGCGACGTCGCGCCGCGAACTGCGTGCGGGGGATCTATACGAGAGGATGCAACTAGCCGGACTTACCCCGGCTTTTTTCCTGAGTTCTGCATATTGCCGCTCAACTGTGCCACAACACGAGAGAGTCTGAGAAATAAGCTGCAAGCGAGCAATGTCAATCGTTGCTGGCGTGCATTCTCATCGAGGCCCAGCCGCTGGTGTTAACGGTGGGCCGACCGGCGCCAGGCGACCGTCGCCCCGCTCACGGTGCATTACGATTTTGGCAAGCAGAACGACGATCTGAGGCAGACCGCTTGAAACGCGCAAAACATCGCCCCGTGGCTGGTGCAGCAAAGTCAGCGAAGGGCTAATGTTTTCAATTAGTTATGTTTTGTGGGGAATCGAATCCTGAAAAAGAAGGCTGACGGCGGGTTCAAGTTCGGCGCATCCTGTCCTTAATTAATGGGCGAAATTTCCCACCTTCAGCATACGAGAGTAGAGCGTTCGGCGTTTAACCCCCAAATGCTCCGCTCCGTCAGTAATGCCATTGGTATCCTTCAGCGTCCTGCACCTCGAGGCGGCAAACTTCGGCACTCCCTTTTTAGAAGAAACCGGCGACATACCGTTGGAACTGGCGCACGATGAATGCAGTCTCAGGCTGCACATCGTCGTTGGAATACTCAGTAAAGTAGGTTTCGGGTCTGCATGTATTGTCGGATTCGATCGACTCCACGCATTTGACGGCTTCTGACTGAGTCTGCAGGGAGAACGCAGGAATTCACACAATATTCATGTTCTGGAAACAATCCGCCCACAGAACCTCCGCTAGACTCGAGGGCTCCGGTCCGTAACGGGTCGAAGGACCGGTCCACAATAGACAGAAAAGAAAGGTGGTTACACATGAAGGGATCTCCTCATCTAGCGAAACACCGCAGTCGCGCCGCGTGGCACATGGCGGCCGTTGTAGCTCTACCGTTTCTGATTTCCACCCACGTTCTGGGACAAGGATCGCGTCCTGATCCGCAGCTACGCCCCATCAAACACATTATCGTGATTTACCAGGAGAACTGGAGTTTTGATTCGCTCTACGGCCTATTTCCGGGCGCCAACGGCTTGGCAAACTCCTCGGCAGCGTCGCTGAATCAGACGGACCGGTTCGATAATCCCCTCAGCGGCCAGATGGGACAGGGGTTTGACCTGGTTTCGGGCTCAGTGGTATTAACCACCCCGCCGCAGCCCATCGACACGAATCTCAAACCGCCGGCAGTGGACAGTCGGTTTAACGCTGGCCTGAATACGCTGCTTCCGTACGACGTGCTGACAAATTCCAGTCTGCAACCCAACGACAAAACCGGCGATATCGTGCATCGCTTTTGGCACGAACAGTCGCAGATCGATCACGGCGCGATGGACTGGTTTGTCACCTGGAGTGATAATCCGGGCTTGGTCATGAGCTACTTCGACGCGACCAACATGCCGGAAGGCTTGCTGGCTCAGAAGTACACCATGTGCGACAACTTTTTCCATGCCGCCTTTGGCGGATCGTTCTTGAATCATCAGTTCCTGGTCGCTGCCGCAGCCCCGGTCTATCCCAACGCGCCGCCGAGCATGCAAGCGATATTGGATACCGACGGACAGCTCCTGGTGGACTCCACGACCGGTAAAATCGTACACGACGGCAACGTTACGCCGATGGGCGGTCAGTCCTTCAGCGTTCCCGGAGCGAAGTTCGACAACAATTACGCCATCAATACGATCTTTTCGGCCAACCTGGTTCCGACGTCTTCCACAGTGGGAAGTGCGAGCCTGCTGCCCTCGCTTAACGACAGCAATCCGTCAGACGGGGGCCGGCCATACACCCCCAATATCGGAGACCGCTTGAGCGCCAGTCACGTAAGCTGGAAGTGGTACTCGGGTGGTTGGGACAACGCGCTTGCCAGCACGGCCAGCAATCCTGCCAACAACGGCGTGGTTCCGCCGAATCCGCCAGTCGACCCATTGTTCCAATGGCACCACCAGCCGTTCGCCTACTTCGATAACTACGCTCCATGGGTAGGGGGCGTGCGCAACTCCAAGTCGGCGGCGCACTTGCAGGACGAAAATGACTTCTTCGCGGACTTGACAACTGAGCACCTGCCGTCGGTGGTGTTTATTAAACCGCTGGGGCCCGACAATGAGCATCCGGGATATGCGGGCCTCCAGCAAGGCCAACAGCACGTTGCGGATCTGGTCAATGCTGTGAAGCACAGCGATTACTGGGAAAACTCGCTCATCATCGTCACCTACGATGAACACGGAGGGCGGTGGGATCACGTAACGCCACCGACCAGCAATGGCGTTTGGGGCGACGGTTCCCGCGTGCCGGCGATCGTGATTGGACCTTTCGCCAAGCGGGGATTCGTGGACCATACGCAACACGACACGCTCTCGATCCTGAAGACGATCGAACAGCGGTTTGGACTGGCGCCGCTGAATTCCTTGGATGCAAACGCGTCGTCCCTTAAGAGCAGCCTGAAGCTGGACAACTAGGCACGAGGTTAACTGCAAGGTAACGAACCGTGGACGGCTCCGCCGCTCACGGTTTTTCTTTGCCAAATTGGTTTCTTCCCGCGACTTCTCTAAACGTCATCAGCGCGAGGATAACGGACTAAGAAGTCGATTGGCAGAAGAACCTTAATCTTCCGTCCTGTTCCCAGACCCCCTGTTCAGAGGGCGATCAACGGTTGAGTGTCCAACCGTGCTGGTTTGGGAACCTTCCAGGTCCGGCAGATTACTCAAGTGATATCTCTCCTGGACCTCACCTTCCCCTCGACCCAATTCGACCGAAGTAGCCAGTGGCAAGCCGGTCTCTCCGTTGTACGGCTGAATCCGAGAGTTCGGTAACAAACTTTTTACAAGTCGAAGCGATTCCAAACTCATCCAATCAGATAACGGCGTCGCAGTTTCTGCAATTGGGGCCCTCAACATAACAATCTGATCGTAAGTCGAACCCAGGAGATTGTCAGAAGAAATCGATCTGAGGCAACGCAAGAATCTGCGCAATCAGAATGGCAAACTGCGTCAAATCCACCGAATATTCGTCATTGTCCCTGAAAGATCTCGTATGCTTTTGCGCCGGACCGTCTGACGAAAGTGCCTGGGAGGAGTTCGTCGTGCGGGTCGGAAAGACAATCAGTCTCACGGTCTTGCGCACCGCGTTCCTTTGGGGCGAGCCGTCCCCCTCGCTTGTAGAGGACCTGGTCCAAGTTACTTACCTGAAACTCTGGGAAGACAATTGCCGACACCTCAGGGATTTCGCGATCCAGAACCCCGACGGTATCCTCGGATATTTGAAGAAAGTCGCCGCCAACGCCACCCACGACTATTTTCGACATGGGCATAGTCAATCGTCAGGTGGCAGTCAAACTCACGTCTCCAGCAGCGATGTCGATGTTGAAGCCGGCAAGGAAGTTCATGGGAGTCAGGACAGAATTGCGTTCCAGATTCTGTTGAACCAGATCGATGAGTACCTGAAACGGCATTTGACCGGCGCTGATCAGGAGCGGGACCGCACCATCTTCTGGCTTTACTTCCGGCAAGGTATGAGCACGAAAGAAATTGCTTCCTTACCAACCATCGGATTGGGCCCAAAAGGAGTTGGCAGCGTCATTGAGCGGCTGAAGTACTGCATCCGGGATCGGCTGGTGGGCTTATCCTCGCAATCTAGCGAAGAAACGCCTGCGACCAAAAGCAAACTCCCTCAGGAATTCGTAATTTGATTGTAGGCACTCCGGGATATGGGACGTCCATTCGACAAACATATTGACGAAGGGGAGCTTGAGATTATCGCGGCTACCTTCTCGCCTGAAGGGCAGGATCTGTACAGGGCCCGTCTGACTTCGATTGTTGAGGCCGAGCGTCATCTCGCGTCATGCGCCGAGTGCGGGCAAAAAGTGTCGGATTATCGTCAGGTTGTAAACCGATTTAATGCCGGTGTCGCTCCCGCGGGCGCTCGGCAGCCTGGCTGTCCCACCGATATCGACTGGCATGAAGTGGCTGCCGGCCTCTGGCCGGAACTGAGAGCCCAGCAGTTGATCGCTCATGCCGCGCGATGTGCGCACTGCGGTCCGCTCCTTCGTCTAGCCGCCTCTGCCGACGAGCCGACTCCTCAGGAAGAAGACTTCCTGTTGCAATTGAAGGCGCCGTCCCGCCCTGCGCCTGGCGCGACAAGAACTCCCTCTCCCGAGAACCAACCGTCGCGCATCTGGCGAAGGTTCATGGACTGGAAAATACTGGTGCCAGTGGGCTCACTGCTCGCCCTTGTCGCGATACTAGCCATCAGCCTTCCATCCTCATCCGGACCAATTTCCGGGATGGAACTCGCCCGATTCGCCGCCAGAACTCACGAGCAACACTTGCGGGGAAACCTGGCGCTCGAGGTGCAGACGGATTCCGAACCGCTGCTTAATGAATGGCTGCACGAAAAGTCTCAGTTTTCCCTGGCTTTGCCGGGGCCGTCTGAAGCACCAGGGGCGCCCTTGCCGTACCGAATTGAGGGGGCACGTCTGCTCCAGATTCGAAATAAGGCGGCTGCCTATATCGCGTATCAGTTGCAGCCCGATGTTGTGAGCCTGATCGTGGCTCCCGTTTCCGCGGCTGTAGCCACAGGCGGAGTCGAAGCTGCTTTCAAAAAGGTAACGTTTCATTACTATATGGTCCAGGATTACAAGGTTGTTACTTGGTCGGTGCACGGCTTGACTTATGCCTTGGTTACCCAAGAAGGAAATAAGACGCAGCGCTCCTGTATGGTGTGCCACTCCGCCATGAGAGACCGCGATCTTACTCACACACAGACTCCGCTGGCTGGTCAGAACAAGATCGCCGAACCTGTCTCGCAATAAGTTTCTCCGCACGAACTCGTCCAACCCCCTGCTTAAGAACCGGGTGCTTGCCCCTCACTCCGTTTACGATTCGCTGAGAGCGTCCCATAAGAAATAATTTTCCTCCGGAAAAAGCAAATCCTCGCGAGATCCCGTCTTGTCTGATGAGGGGATTGCACCTCTCAGCTATTTTCAGTCGAGACGAACAATTCGTTAGATCGCTCATAGCTGTTCGTCTTGAACCACTTCAACCCATTACGAATCCCGAATTGAATCGGAGGACAATCATGAATTTCAAGGCTCAGATCAAGAAGACTGCTCCAGTGTGGCACCTCTTTGCGGCGATCGCGATGACGTGTGCCATCGGCGCCGGGACTGGCGCGTCGGCGCAAGTCACGGTCCCGCCCACTCCTACCCAGATCACGCCCGAGGCGGGAAACACGGCATACCTGGTAGGCCATGCCTTCGGCTCGCAGGGCTACACCTGCTTGCCCACGCCGACAGGCGGCACCGCCTGGAACGTTAACCCGCCGCGTCCTGAGGCCACTCTCTTTACAGACGTCTTCGGTCAGGACTTCCAGATCATCACTCACTTCGCCAGCATTGACACGAATCCAAACGAATTCGCGCCAAAGCCAGTGTCTCTCGGCGGCAACGCAACCTGGCAGAGTTCTCTCGACACCAGCAAGGTGTGGGCACTCGCGGTGGGATCGATCCCCGCCGGGTCAGACCCGCAGAGTTGCCCCAACGATGGTGCGATTCCTTGCGTTTTACTGCAGTCGATCGGCAACCTAAAGGGACCAACGGGCGGTAACCTCTTGGCCAAAGCCACTTTCGTCCAACGGCTGAACACCAAAGGCGGCGCCGCTCCCACAACTGCCTGCTCTGTGGGACAGACTCAGTTGGTGCCCTACAGCGCCGACTACTACTTCTACAAAGCGGACCAGAAATAAGGGGAATCTTCTCTAACCGAGGATGCGAGTTATGCATGCGAAGGGCGCCGGTGTTGGCACCTTTCGCCTGCATACCTCGTTCCGACGACATAGTGGGATGCAATTTAGTTGGAGCCGTTGTTCCAGCTATCAAAGAACTCAGAATTGCAAACAAAGCATCGCAAGTGCTGAATCTCATGTAACTAAACGCTGGACGACCGGGAGTAACTGGATGAATCTCGGATCGCCACGTTCCTGGTCGTGACTTTTGTCGGAAGTTCTCTGGTAGCGGACGGCAAGTTTGTCACGCACGAATCAAAGAAACTTGTGGTGTGATTGAGCCTGCTGAACAACAGTTTCGAACTCCTGTAACAGAGACTCAAACTGGCGCTGCTTTCGCAGCGGGCTGAGCCAAGGATCCGTGCGCAGCGTGATTGGCGCGCAGATGAAGCCAGCCTGTGCTGCCCGGTTTAGAGCGTGGACTGCCTTTTCGGTGTGCTTGCCGCGGGCATAGTGCCGGGCGAAATAGACCGAGATCTCGGGATCGCGCGTGGTATCAGCCTGATCCATAATTCGAGCGCTCTGGTCGATTCGACCCTGAAGAAGGGCCAACAGCGAACCCATGAGCGCATTCATCAGACTTGAGAGCGATTCCTTCGCCAGCCGTTCGGCCAGAAGTGCGATCGCCCGTTTCTCGTGACCCAAGGCCGCCCAGGCGGCCGCGTCCAAGTAGTACGCGGCGCGACCGCAATAGGTTTCGATGGCACAGCCGTACTCGCCGGCGAGAAACCAGGTATGCGCGACACTGGTCACAACCGCAGGGTCCAAAATTGCCGCCTGCCGGTGCGCTTCGAGAGAACGGTCCAACAGACCGCGGAAACGGAAGGCTTGGACTAGCCCAGTCAGAGATTCAGGTTCTCCAGGATGTCGCTCTAGTCGCGACCGAAGCCGCTGAATTGCCTCATTCGCTTGGCCTGTATCTACTTGCACCAAGGTATAGAACTGATGACCGCAGGCCAGGTCGGGATCTAGGGCGAACGCTCTTTGGAACGCGGCCTGCGCCAATCCCGGATTGGCCGAGGAAGCGGCACTGAATTTGTCGAGAAACCAGCAACAGCGGCCCAGCCATGCCCAGGCTGCGGCAAAGCCCGGATCTTCCGCCAGACAGGTCCAAAGCAAATCCCGCGCGGGACTCATCGACTCGATAGAGCGTTGTACAGTCAGTTCCTTCGCACGGAGGAATTTTTCGTAGGTCTCACGAGCCACGCCAGGTTCGCCCGCAACCGGCAGCTCGAAACGGTAGCCATGTTTCGAAACTGTGCGAATGGCCTCGCGTCCCACGACCTTTCTCAAACCACCAATCAAATTGGTCAGGTTCGTCTCACTGACGTGCACGTCAGGCCACAGGATCTTGTTTAGCTCCTGTTTCGATACGAGGTGTTCCGCCCGACCCACCAGGCAGAGCAGCGCATCGAAGCTTTTTGGCTGGAGAGGTATGGTCACCCCACATCTCTTGAGCAGCCGATCGTATGGGTACAGTTCGAAATCCGCAAACCGGTAGGCAGCATCGCGGGAACTTTGAATTTTCTTTGAAAATCCTTGAGCCATAAGTGGGATGAACCACCACTTCATAAGCCTACACTGCTCCCATGATTGAAGCCAAAAGATCAAACTCGAAGTCTTCCCGACAGCTGTCCATCGTGCGCCCCGTGTGTTTGGCTGTCATTGTGGTGCTTTGCGTAATCGCATGGCGCCCTCCACGGACGTTCTCGCAAACTTCGCTCCCTGCGCCCACCACAAATCCGCCGCGAGCGAATCCCCTGAGTGAGGGTGAGCACGACTTCGACTTCAACGTTGGCGTCTGGCACACCCATATCCGCCGTATCGTCGATCCTTTTTCCGACTCAAGCAGAGCCGTCGAACTCGATGGAACGGTCTCAGTGCGCAAGATCTGGGATGGGCGCGCGCAACTCGAAGAAATCGAAGCGGACGGCGCGAATGGTCATTGGGAGGGCCTGACCCTATTTCTTTACAACCCCGAATCGCACCAGTGGAGCCAATCTTTCATTAACAGCAAAATGGCCACGCTGGGTTCACCTCTGGTGGGTTCTTTCAAAGACGGTGTTGGCGAGCTTTTCGCCCAAGATACTCTTCATGACAAATCGATTCTCGTTCGTGGCCTCTGGTCGGGAATCACTCCCAACGAGCACCACTACGAGGAGTCCTACTCGAATGATGGCGGGAGGACGTGGTGGCCGGCTTTCATCGCAACGCTCACCCGCGAACGCGCGGAACCGAGTTCCGATGTTGCCGCCGGTGCCGAACCGATGAGCACTGCACCGGAGGACCACGAGTTCGACTTTGACCTCGGTGCCTGGAAAACACACTCCTCTAGGCTTATCCATCCGCTAACTGGCTCAACGACCTGGGTCGAACTGGACGGCGTCACCACCGTTGAAAAGGTGTGGAACGGTCGCGCCAATCTGGCCGAATACAAAGCCAGTGGTTCAAGCGGCACTGTCCAGCTGCTATCGCTGCGCTGGTTCAATCCTAAGACCCATGAATGGAATATTGACTTCGCAACTCCGAACGTCGGCACACTGGGCATTCCGGCCGTGGGCCAGTTCAGAAATGGGCGGGCTGATTTTTACGACTACGAACCGATCAACGGTAGATCTGTGCTGGTGCGCTTCTCCATCTGGACGACCGGGGCCGATTCGGCTCAGTCTGAACAAGCATTCTCCGAAGATGGAGGGAAACGCTGGGAGGTAAATTGGATGACCCACTATACCCGTGCCAAGAAACCCTAGCGCCACGCACGCAACGCCGTCGGGTGCTTGTTGCTTCAGCCTCGTGTTCTGTGAATAACAATTACTTTTGCTGAGCGCGTCCGCCAGAAAATGTTGATTGCACTCTTGCTGACCAGTTGCCCGCTCGACTAATCGGGACCTTACACTTTTTACAACGTTTAACGGATAGTTTACATGCACTTTGATGCAGCTCAAAGTCCCATCGGAAGACCACACTGATTATTAGTCCAGCATCGCACGCGCCCCATGTAGGACGCGATCGCGATTTATAAGCACCCGGGTAACAGACAATCAGAAACTGTGTGTGACGCGCTAAGTTGCGCGATCTGGTGCAGATTTCTTTGCTTCCTACGAGCTGCGCTATTGGTGTGTCTCGCGGCGTCGAGTTAGTACATTGTTAAGGCGAAGTGCCTCCCCCAGTCTCCAAGCAGACTACCGTTTAGTTTGGCGAAGTAATATAGGCTCAAGGCGTCCCTGCCCGCATTGGCCAATACACCAGGAGTCAAAAGATGCTTAGCAAAGCTGTGTCTGCGCCCAGCTGCGAGACTGCCGAATCCTTGGCTAAGCCCAAGACTCGGCGAAGCGCCCTTCGTTATCTGATGGGTGGAAGCCTCGCAGCAGTCTGGATGTCATTTGTGTATCCCCTGATCCGGTACCTGATTCCGCCCGCAGAAGCCGCCGCAACTGCTAACGAGGCGCTAGCTGGAGCGATGGGGGAATTAAAGCCGAACAGCGCCAAAACATTTCGTTTCGGCAATCATCCTGCTCTGTTGATTCACCGCCCGGACGGCCAGTACCAGTCGATGTCCGCGGTCTGTACCCACCTGGGCTGCACGGTGCAGTATCAGCCGGAGACGCAGCAGATTTGGTGTCCCTGTCATAACGGTCGCTACGACCTGAACGGACGAAACCTACAAGGCCCGCCGCCTCGCCCGCTTACCACCTTCGACATAAAAGTTCGGGGCGAGGAGATTCACGTCAGCCGCAGGCAGGATGCTTAGCCATGGCGGGACCTGCGATGGTGCGGCAATGGATCGATGAGCGCGTGGATCTTAGGGGCATGTTCGCGCCCCTGATGGATAAGACTGTGCCCCGTCACCGCTACAGTCACTGGTATTTGCTCGGGGGAGTCACTCTGTTCCTTTTTGGGGTCCAAGTGTGCACGGGACTATTACTGCTCCTTTATTACCGCCCTAGCACAAGCGAAGCCTATGAAAGCCTGCAGTACCTCACCAACCGGGTCGAGTTCGGATGGCTAGTGCGCTCCGTTCATTCCTGGTCAGCCAATCTGATGATCTTCATGGCGTTCGCTCACATGTTCAGCGTGGCGTTTCTGCGGGCCTATCGCAAACCACGTGAACTGACCTGGATGAGCGGCATGGTTTTGCTCCTCCTATGTCTGGGATTCGGCTTCAGCGGTTATCTCCTACCTTGGAATACATTGTCGTTCTTTGCCACGAAAGTGGGGACCGAAGTCGCAGGTCGCGTACCGGTCATTGGTCATCCCACTCTGGTTTTTATGCGAGGCGGCGAAGATATTGGCGCCGCAACCTTAGCGCGCTTCTTCAGCCTGCATGTGGTCATTCTGCCAGCCCTTACGGTGGGGATGATTCTGTTGCACTTACTGCTGGTGCAGAAGTTCGGGATGAGCGTTCCTCCCTCTGTTGAAAAAGAAGGACCGCGTTTTGGAAACAAGGTGAAGTTCTTTCCCAACTATTTCCTGCGAGACGTCATGACGTGGTCGGTTGCGTTGGCAGCCTTATTGATCCTCGCCGTAGTTCATCCGGCAGAACTCGGCAAGAAGGCAGACCCATTTGGGCCGGCGCCTGCGGGAATCAAGCCGGAGTGGTATTTCCTCGCGCAATTTCAGACTCTCCGATTACTACCTGCGACGATCCTCCACATCGATGGGGAATTAATTGGTGTTCTTGGATTTGGTCTGGCAGGCGCTCTGTGGTTAGTCCTCCCCCTGCTCGAAGGCCGGCTGGGCCGAAAAAGCGGACACTGGGCGCGGGTCGCGGTACTTGCCGGACTTGTCTATCTCGCGTCCACGACGCTCTATGCCTACTTCACAACTTAGGGATGCAGGTCTGATCAATGCGTGTTCTGGCAATACTTGTGACATTTGTGGGATTGGCGTCAGGAGGACTGGGTGAGATGGCGGAGGCTCACGTGAAGTCGGTCTCCGACGAATTCGTGTCCGACATTCACGCGCAAAAGGGGATGACTTGTGTCAGCTGCCACAAGGGCAGTGAGCCGTCTGAGAAATCGATTTCCTACACCGTCCGGCGCGACCGCATTCCCGAACTCTGCGGATCTTGTCATGCCGATGCCGCTCGGATCAAGCAATCCAATCCTTCCCTGCGCACCGATCAACTCGCGCAGTATCGAACCAGCGTGCACGGATTCAAGTTTGCGCACGGGGACAAGCGCGTTGCGGTCTGCACGGATTGCCATACCGTGCACAGCATTCGTCCGGCGTCGGATCCGCGATCGTCGGT
>Ga0126381_100003480_pt1 | contig 17093 bp, 15 predicted proteins | sample PanSoiMetPlot_28_FD_96465 | JGI IMG/M metagenome (GOLD analysis project Ga0126381, IMG submission 96465) | Tropical forest soil microbial communities from Panama - MetaG Plot_28 | ecosystem: Environmental > Terrestrial > Soil > Tropical forest > Bulk soil | place: Panama | collected 2016-02-17 | reverse complement strand
CGCGGCCTGACAAAAGCACAACCGGAGTTGTGCCTCCAATGCCATCAAATGAGGCGCGCTCAGCTGCAACGTTCCTCACACATGCCGTATCGGGAAGGAAAGGTAACCTGCACGAGCTGCCACAATCCGCATGGCACACCAAATCCGAAGCAACTCATCCAAAGCACCACAAATGAAAACTGCTTGAGTTGCCACACTGAACGCCGCGGACCGTTTCTCTGGGAACACCCACCGGTCGTAGAGAATTGCGCGAACTGTCACGAGCCGCATGGCACCACCAACCCGCAACTCTTGAAGGTGCGGATGCCGCGCGTATGTGACTCCTGCCATGACAGCAGCCGCCATCCGACCCAACCACAACCGCTTAACTCGATCAAAAACTTCAATCGAGGCTGCACCAACTGCCACTCCTACATCCACGGATCCAACCATCCATCAGGCTCCGCGTTCTTGAGATAACGAAGGGAAACCCAAATGATCGCTTTAAGTAAAATGGCGGTTCTTACAACATCGCTTTTCCTGGCGCTGCCCTTGGCTACGCTGTCGCAGACCCAGACTCAAGACCAGGAACAACCCGCCAACAATGCCCAAGGCAAAGACGAAAGCAAAGCTCAGCCCGTGGACCGGGGCACGGACCACGGCTACGTAGATTTTGGCGTGCGATTCGCCACCGGCGATGTGTACGGGCGACCCGACCTGCCCTTCAGTCCTGTGCTCAAAACCTCAAAGTTCAACGAATACCGCGACGTGCGAAATGGTTTCTTTGTGCGTCGCGCTGACGTAAGGTTTGACAACGTCCTGAACACCAAGAACTACGTTTCCTTGCAAACGTCGAAGGCAGTGTACCGGGATCAGAGTTATCTGGGTTCGTTCGGTGAATACGGCAAGTTCCTGGCCCAGTTCCGCTACGACGAGATCCCTCATATCTACAGCAACACCACACGCACGCTATTTACGCAGGCTTTACCCGGCTCTTATGTATTCCCCGCGCTCATTCGCCAAACGCTGCAAGCAACGTCAAGCACTAACCTTCCGAGCACCATCAACTCGCAGGTCGTGCCGCAGATGAACTTCATGACGCCGCAGATCCTAAGGCAAGGTGGCAGTGCTTCTTTCAGCTACGATGTGACTCCGCACTGGAACTTGAATGCGATGTACTTTCGGGAAAGCGAGCGAGGAAATCGTCCGATCGGGCTGATTATGAATTCCAGCCCCAGCGCGAGCGCGACCTCCGGCTTTGGAATGGAGTTGCCCGAGCCGATTCGCTATTACAACAATCTGGTGCGCGTGGGCTTCGACTATGGGCAAAAGAACTGGACACTTGGCGGGGCGTACATCGGTTCGTTCTTTCAAAACGGTATCCACCAATTAACCTGGGACAACCCGTTCCTGTTTACAGGAGAGACGACCAAGACTCCGTTGACCGGGCGAATGGCGCTGTATCCGGACAATCAAGCGAACTATGCGAATTTCGCAGGAGCAACGTACCTTGGGAAGTATCTACGGTTAACGGCAAGTGTTACGCCTGGGTGGTTACGTCAGAATGAACCTTTTCTTCCGTACAGCACCAACACGGCGATCAACACTTGCGGACCTGGAGGAAACCAGGCATGCACGTCGCTCACCGCATTGCCTGAAAGCAGCTTACACGGGAGCACACAAACGCTTGCAATGAACTACAACCTGGTGAGCACCGTTTGGAAGAGTGTGGAGCTCAAAGCAAACTACAGACATTACGACTACAACGACAACACCTCCGTGTCTACCTTTACTCCAGCGCAAGGCGATGCGTCGGACCCTGCTGGTGGGCAAGAGAACACGCCGTTTGGATTCAATCGAAAGAACCTGGAACTTACAGGAAACTGGTACTTCGCCAAGAAGAGTTCGGCTAAGGTTGGCTACGAGGCGGAATGGATGGACCGCTCGCACCGGGATGCCGCGCATTCCTTAGAGAACTCCGTCTTCGGTGCGATCGATTGGGTTCCGATCAAGGACCTACTGTTCCGGGCTTCCTACCGACACAGTGACCGAAAGCCAGACAATTATCAGGACGATCAGGCCAGTGACCCCGTAACCGGCGCGCCAGTCCTTTGCCCGGACAATTCAAACGTTAATTTCACTGCCGATGAACGATGCCATCGCAGGTTCGACGAGGCAGCGCGACTGAGGGACCGCGCCGACGGCCTGCTGCAATACGCCCCGTCCGACAAACTGACCTTCTCGGTCTTCGCCGGCACTTTGCAGAACAACTACAATCGACGCGATGGAACAAACAGCCCGACCGCGCTCAACTTCCTCACCGCGACAGCGGCCACAACGGCCCCTTACTATCTGTACGGACTTCTAAAGGACATCTCCTACAACATAGGCTTTGACGCGGACTACGCTTTGTCCACGCAAGTGACCTTATTCGCCGAATACTCACACGAAAAAAACTACACCCGGATGATTTCGCGGAATCGATCACCGGTTTCCCTTCCCGGGACGATCCTGACTTGTACTGGTTGTGACAGCGCGAACAATGACTGGGAAAGTCTAACGCGAGAGCCCGTCGACATTTACAGCCTGGGCACTGACCTGTACTTGGGGAGCAAAACTTCTCTCACTACTTATTATTCGCTTTCGGCCACCAAAGGCAACGTTCTCACACACCCTCTGGGAGATCCAACCATCGTCTCCGGTCCAAACGCTTTCGTTTTGACCGGCACTAGTGCGGCCGTCGACTATCCCGAAACCGTCAGCCGGCTTCACGATTTTGCCGTGGTTTTCAAATACAAGCTCACAGAGAATTTGACGCCGAGAGTCGAATACCGCTATCAACAATGGGACAATAGGGACTATCAAACCTCGCCGATGACTCCGTATATGGGATGCGTCAGTCCTATTCCCAACGGACCGCCGGTAACCAATGCCGTGCCTGGCTGCACGACACCGATCCTGCTCACAAACACTCCTAACCCTGGGACATCGCCTAGTCCTTTCTACCCCGGCTTCGTGGTCGGCGACACGAGCGCGGCTCGCTATCTGTTCCTCGGAGTTGATCAGCCTTCGTACCACGCACACACAATCATGGCAACGCTTGAATACCGATTCTAGAAAGGAATGCCCTCAGGCGTAAGGCCCCGAAACGCGTCAGGAGCAAGTGCGCGCCTACTTGAGTGTCTTTATGAATTCCGCGATGGCCTTGGCTTGAGCCTCGGTCACTCCGGAAATTCCCTTCTTGTGTGGTGGCTTTGAGTTCGGCTCACCTTTCGTTATGTGCGCCGCGATTTTGTCTGCATCTAGCGCCGTCCCCTTTAGCGCTGGCGCTTTCACTGCGGGCTTTCCTTCGCCGGTCGCGCCATGACAACCGGCGCATTTTGACTTATACAGCGCCGCCCCATCATCGGCCGCCCACGAAACGACAGGAACAGCCGCGACCAAGATGATGCCCAGCGTATTTCGAACTGAGGACTTAAGTTTCATGAGTTTGATCCCCTTTCAAGAATCTTGAATAACTACGAAACGTCCATTTCCAAACCAAGGCTGATCTTTTAAGAATTCATTTCTTCTGAACTTTCGATATATGTTCCTCAATGCCGAGTGTTTTCAGGATTTGCGGCGAGGCTTCATCCATAGCCAGTGTTTCATGGCAAGCGCTACAGTCCTGAACAATAGCCTTACCATCCTTGGTTATGTGCGAACCGTCGTGACAACGAAAACACCCAGGAAAGTCCGTATGTCCGAGATTGTTGGGATACGTACCCCAGCCAACCTTCAGGTCCGGAAACACATTGCGATCGTAAATTGCGAGAATCGCGCGAGCGGCTTCCTCAATATCCCAGTATCGGTTTGCAAAGAGGTCTGGAAAGTTCTGCCGGTAGTAACTGGCAAGAGCCGCAGGCAATTTTTCCGAAGCTTCGTCCCTTGAACCATAGCTTGCTTTTAGCAGTTCCACTCCCTTCGTCTTGACAAACGGCAAGCTTGCGGAAATTTCGCCCCGAGCGAGAGCGTTATTCATCCCGCGCTCGGGGGATTCAAAGGTGTGTGTGGGCCGATTGTGGCAGTCGACGCACTGCATCTCATGCTTTGGAAGGTTGTCGACTGCGTCTTGCGTTGTTCCTTCGCTTAGAAAAACCTCAGCGCTCCCTGATGTTGTGTTTCTGTATTCCACCCAGGGGATGGTTTGTCTTTTCGCGTCATCCGTAGCGTATCGAATGTGTATGCCTGGCCCGAGATGCGCACCATGAATGCCGGCAAATTTGCTGCCGCCTATCATCATCAACAAAACGGTTTGTGTACGCGTGTTTTTCTCGTCTTCCGCGTAGTTGTTGATCACGCGCAATCTGACAGCGCCGAACTTCTGTGACCAATGACAGTTTTCACAAGTCACAGCAGAGGATACGAGGCGGTTCGTTTCCATAGCGGACGGAATCGGCCGCGGGTAGCTGTTCATCAGGACCTCGAAGAGCTGCCGAGTGCCAGCCGCTTTGCTCGCAACCCAACCTGCCGCACCCGGCGCTACGTGGCATTCCACGCACTCCAATTGAGAGTGAGGCGAGTTTTGGTGTGCTACAAACTCCGGCCTCATGACGTGACAAGACTGGCCGCAGAATTGTGGGGTTTCCATGTAATTCACCGCCCGGTATGTGATTTGAGTTCCAACAATCACGTTAAGAAGGGTTGTAAGTCCGAGAAACCCGGCCAAACGTTCAATTGCAGCCTTTCGATCAAAGACAGGTTCTTGGACCTCCCTCCGGAGGCGGTTTTTCCCAAGGTAAATGCCGAGGGGAATCAGCGCTAAACCGATAAAGAACATGCACGGAAGAAGGAGGAAGATGACGATCCCAACATATGGATTGCTCACGTGTCCGCGCATTTGGAGGGGCAGGACGAACAGCCAAGAAATGCCTGCCGTTGTCACCAGGACGGTACCAGCGAGACTCAGCCAATGAAGCGTTAGTAAGTACCAAACGGGTCTGCCAGTGGGGGCATTCATGAATCACGCAGTACGTGGCGTTGAAAATCTAGACAGTCGAAGGGTGGAGTAGCGACTGTCAACTTTGACAGGTGAAGTTTCAGAGGCGTGGCACTAACTTACGGCAGTCATTGGCGATAAGAGCAGAGTGGTCTAGCAGAGGCGAATGTCCACGAGCACAAAAGAGAGATTCTTAGATTCCTTGAATCCGAAAAACGAAGAAGTCGGGAACGGCCGGCCATCGCTCAGCCGCAGAGACTGGTTTAAGGCCAGCGTAGGCGGAGGCGTTGGGCTCGCTCTCGGCAGCCTCATCGACGTGCCTGCAGTTAAAGCTGCGAGCCAAAAGTTGAAACTCTCGGAGGTTCGTGAGTTTACAACGTCCTGCAATTTCTGCTCGTGTGGGTGCGGGATGATTGCGTCCGTACGGGATGGCAAGTTGATTGCCATGGAAGGCGACTATGACCACATTGTGAATCGCGGGTCGCTGTGCGTGAAGGGCATATCCATGTTCGCAACGCACGCCTCACCGAACCGGCTTGCAAAACCGCAGTACAGGGCGCCGGGCAACGACCACTGGGAGGACATCTCTTGGGAAAACGCGGTGGAGCGGATTGCGCAGAAGATCCGTAAGACACGCGACGAGACGTGGGTCGCCACCGAGAAGCTAGGCGACACGGATGCTCCGGTCAACCGGACGGACGCGATCGCCTTCATGGGCGGGGCGCAAAACACTAACGAGGAGTGCTACCTGTTTCAGAAAGCCGCGCGGCTACTCGGCATTCCATTCGTCGAACACCAGGCGCGACTTTGACACAGCCCCACGGTCCCCGGTCTGGGGGCGGCATTTGGACGAGGGGCGATGACCAATCACTGGATTGACCTGCAGCATTGCAAAACGATTCTGGTGGAAGGAAGCAACGTGGCGGAAAACCACCCTATGGCCTACAAGTGGATCCGGAAGGCGCAAGAGCAGGGCGCAAAGATCATCCACGTTGACCCTCGGTTCACCAGGACTTCTGCGACAGCCGATATGTATGCCCGGATCCGGCCCGGTGCCGATGCAGCGTTTCTGAATACAATGATCAACCACGTTCTTGTTCACAAGTTGTATGACGACGACTACGTCAAGACGCACACTAACGCCCTCTTCTTGGGCCACGCCGCCTTCGACTTCAAGGACGGGCTTTTCAGTGGGTTCGACGAAGAGAAGCACAACTACGACACAAAGACTTGGGGCTATCAGCTCGATGCGGAAGGCAAGCCGCGTGTTGCCGCGAGCCTGGGTGATCCGCACTGTGTTTTTGCGCAGCTCAAGAAGTTCGTTTCGCGTTACACGCTCGATGTGGGCGAGCGCATCACCGGCATCCCCGCGACCCAAATCCAGCAGATCGCGGAAACCATGGCCAAGAACCGGCCGGGAGCCATCCTGTACGCGCTTGGCATGACACAGCACACCACCGGAGTGCAGGGAATCCGTGGGTTCACCGTTTTGCAGCTCCTGCTCGGAAACGTCGGAAAGCCGGGCAGCGGCGTCAATGCGCTAAGGGGCGAGCCGAACGTGCAGGGCGCGTGTGACATGGGCGTACTCAACAACTATATGCCCGGCTATCTCAATTACCCGGCACACACGGAGCCTACTCTTGCCGAATACACGAAGAAAAATGGAACCGGAGACCGAAAATTCCTAGTCAATACCCTCAAAGCGTTCTACGGGGATGCAGCCACTCCCGCGAACGATTTCGCCTACGCCTGGCTGCCTAAACGAAGCGCCGCAAAAGACTACGGCACTCTGGCGATCTTCGAGAGCGCACTTGCGGGAACGATGAAGATGCTGTGGATCGTCGGCCAGAATCCGGCGGTGACTACTCCCAACCTGAAGCTGACGTTCGATGCGATGGCAAAGCTCGAGATGCTTGTGGTTCAAGAAATTTGGGAGACGGAAACAGCAAAGTTCTGGCGTCGTCCTGGTGTCGATCCGAAATCCATTTCCACTGAAGTGGTCCTCCTGCCCGCCTCATTCTTTATGGAAAAGAACGGAACCATTACCAACTCGGGCGGCTTGGTGCAGTGGCGACACGCCTCGGTTAAGCCTCCCGGCGAGGCCAAGCCCGATGGAGAAATTGTTGATCTCATATTCCGCCGCGTGCGCGACTTGGTGAAAGATTCGGCCGAGCCGAAGGACCAGATCATCAAAAGAGCCTCGTGGACTTACACCACTGCCGAGGACGTTCTTCGTGAAATTAACGGGCGAGCGCTGGTCGACTTGCCAGGGAGCGGCCTGAAGGCCGGCGACCTCGTCAACCGAGTTGCCGACCTGCAGCCTGATGGCTCGACTTCTTCCGGGACCTGGATCTACGCGGGAGTTTTTGGCGGCGGAGTAAACCTTACCAAGCGTCGTGACTCGAAAACGGACCCGGGAGGTCTGGGCTTGTATCCGAACTTCGCGTGGACCTGGCCAAACAACATGCGCATTCTCTATAACCGGGCGTCGTGCGATCGACATGGCAAACCTTATCCGGGATCGCAACCAATTGTCTCGTGGGACGAGAAAGCAAGGCGGTGGGCGGGATATGACGTTCCTGATGTTCCTGTTCTCACCGACGGACCGAATACACCGAACGGCCAGCGAGCATTTCACTTGAATCCGGAAGGTGTCGGGCGCCTGTTCGCTGCGGTGTACCAGGACCGTGACCCGAAGAACCCACAAGTTCCCCGCGATGTGGCCTACGTGCCGAAAGACGGCCCGCTGCCGGAAATGTACGAGCCCGTGGAGAGCCCGGTGGAAAACCTCCTGCATCCGAAGGTGAAACACAATCCGCTGCTCAAGTATCCGCGTGTCAAATCCCACCAGCCGATAGGCACGGTCGCAGAGTTTCCTTATGTCCTTATGACATCAACCGTGGCAGAACACTGGTGCGGCGGGTCCTCGACGCGCAACATCCCGTGGTTAAACGAACTCGTACCCGAGCCCATGCTCGAAATTCCTAAGAGCCTGGCTCAAAAACTAGAGGTAAAAACCGGAAACTGGGTAAAGGTATCTTCGGCGCGCGGTGAACTCAGCGTGAAAGCTGTGGTCACGCCCAGAATGAACACACTCAAGGTGGATGGGCGTGAAGTCACGATCGTGTGGATGCCCTACAACTGGGGCTATCGAGGGCTGTCCACTGGGCCAAGCGTAAACCATCTCACGATTGATGCAGTGGATCCTGGGGCTGGAACTCAAGAAACGAAAGCTTGCTTAGTCAACGTCGTCAAGGCGCATGAGCCGCTCTCAAAAACACACAAGGCGACAGGGAGACGGTCATGACGAAGACGACGTCGGCTGCCCCCATAAAAGCGACGCTGGTCGACACAACCAAATGTATCGGCTGCCGGGCTTGCCAGGTGGCTTGTAAGCAGTGGAATAACCGCGAAGGGGAAGAAACTGAGTTGCCATTGGGGGAGATGGGATTTCAGAATCCGGCGACGCTTAGCGCAAAAACCTACACGCTCATCTCGTTTCATGAACTACCAAATGAGAAAGCTCCTGGCGGCCTCGATTACATTTTCACCATGCACCGTTGCCTCCACTGTCTGGAGCCGGCATGCGCATCGGCCTGCCCGACGACTGCGCTGAAAAGGCAGCCGGATGGTCCAGTTACATACGAAGCTAGTAAGTGTATCGGATGCCGCTACTGCATCTGGGCTTGCCCGTGGGGTGTGCCGACAGCGGAGTGGGATTCGCTTGCTCCAAGGATACAGAAATGTACGCACTGCGCCGACCGTTTGGACCAACCCCTCCCGTTAGCCAGGAACGGGCAGGGGCTCGGCGTTGATGAGAGCAACTCCTTTCTTGCCAATATCGTCGTGCCAGCCTGCGTAAAAGCTTGCCCTGCAGACGCCCTGAGATTTGGCGAGCGCGATGAAATGCTGCAGGAAGCGCGCAGCCGGATTTCCGGCGGCCCTGATAAATATATCGATCATATTTATGGAGAAAAGGAGGCTGGAGGCACGAGCGTCCTATACCTGGCTTCTGTTCCATTTGAGAAAATTGGACTCCCCGCTATTGGCGACAAGCCTTATCCTTCCATTTCCAAAGCTGCTCTTCACGCTGTTCCTCCAGCGGTGCTGGCTGTCGGCGCGCTTCTCGGCGGGATCTACTCGTTCTTTAAGCGTAGAACATTGGCAGTTGCGGCGTCGCCTGAGGGAACTGAAGCGCACGACAATGGACCGCATGTCGAATTTGCGCGACTCCACCAGAAGTTGCTAACGCCGTTCAACTGGCTACTCCTAGCGCTCATGACATTTGGGGGAATTTCATTGATTGCCCGGTTCGCGTTGGGGCTTGGCGCCAGTACACACCTTTCCAATACTTACGCGTGGGGACTCTGGATCATCTTCGACCTGGTCTGGATTGCGGTGGCTGCTGGCGCTTTCGCAACGGCCGGCCTCATTTACGTCTTCCAGCGCAAAGATCTTTATTCCATGGGGCGTTCAGCCGTCTTGATGGGGTTTCTGAGCTACTCGTTCGTGACCGTCACTCTCGTCGCGGATCTAGGTTTGCCCTGGCATTTCTATCAGCTCGCGTTCCAATCCCCTGAGGCTTCGGCCATGTTCGAGGTGTCGTGGTGTGTGGGCCTATACGTTACCGTTCTGCTTCTGGAATTTCTCCCCGTCCCGTTGGAATGGCGGGGACTCAGGAAGGCTCTGGACATCTGGCAACGCTGGTCGAGTGCCTACGTTGCGTTCGCATTGACGCTGTTCGTTTTCCTGCTCTCACTCAGTCCGAGTTATACCGCGTTCACGGCGGTTCTGTTCTCCTTCCTCGCCTGGGCCTTCCGTGCCAAAGGGAAAAGGGCTGAACCGATAATGCTAGCGATCGCTGCCGTTACACTTTCTTTCATGCACCAAAGTTCACTCGGGTCACTCTTTTTGCTCATGCCAGATGAACTTGCTGCACAGTGGTGGTCTCCAGTAATGCCGGTTTCGTTTCTCCTATCCTCAATCGCGGCTGGTACTGCTCTCCTTATCCTGATCGAAATGTGGATTGCTAAGGCGTGGAAGCGGCAACTCCGGATGCCTCAGCTTGCTTCGATGGGCCAAATCACATTCTGGTCTTTATTTGCTTACCTGGTGTTTCGACTTGGTGATATGGGCGTGCGCGGTCAGCTTGCCAACGCATTTTCGGGGAGCCTCGGCGCGCTTCTTGCCATCGAAGTTGTGGTGGGAGGAGTTTTACCTCTCGTAATTCTTTCCCGCGCGTCGTTACGAGCCCTTCCTTTGGCGCTCTTCAACGGAGCCCTGCTGACCACACTTGGCGTGATTCTCAATCGTGTAAGCGTTGTGTATTTGGCTATGAACCTCAAAGGAGCGATGCCTCAAACGGTTCCAGAAACTTACTCCCCTTCGATTTTTGAGTGGGGAGTGTCTGTTGGTCTCATTGCTGCAAGCATCTTCCTTTTCGGACTTGGCGCTCGACTGCTTCCGGTGCTCCTCAGAGAAGATGCCGGGTAGGGATATCATCCAATGACGCAAGACGCTTGGCTGACGGCGCACCCGTATCTTTTGTCCGTCGCACAGTTTCACGCGCAAGTTGAAAAGGCTGCAGCCAGCATTCCGACGGCCCTTGCTTGCGTTCCGAACTGGCACAACTATGAAGTGGATTACCTTTCGGGCGTGCCGCTCCTGCAAAGTTGTGGCTCAACAATTGATCCGAGTCCCGTTGGGATAACTCTCGAAGCGTTGATAGCAAGATTGAGTTGGAGTGCTCTGCCTGACAAGTTGGCGCAAGGCATCCGAGACTTGCGGGCGGAACTTGATCAGGATGCAGACGCTCCGCACCGTGCTGTTGCCAAGCTGTTTGATCTTGAAACGCGGTCTTCCATGGGCAACGGCCTGCTGCAGTATCTAGGCTGGACCGTGATGGCCCGCTATCTCTGCAGGGTCGTGGCCGCGTTCGGCAATTGGCGGGATGAGGAGCGATGGCTTCGCCGATACTGTCCGACTTGTGGCTCACTCCCAGCGATGGCTCAATTGGTCGGAATAGACCCGGGTCGGGTGCGGCTCCTCTCTTGCGGTTGTTGCGGCACGCGCTGGCGTTACCGGAGAACGGGCTGCCCATTTTGCGTGAACGAAGACGATGAGCGGCTTGCCATCCTGGTGGTCGAGGGAGAAAAAGACCTGCGTATCGATTACTGCGAGTGCTGCAACGGATACATTAAGGCATATAACGGCAGCGGAAACGAGTCGGTATTGCTTGCGGACTGGACTTCGCTTCACCTGGACATCATCGCCAGGGATCTGGGATTAAATCGATTAGCTGTCTCGCTGTATGAAATGTAGTTCAAATGGGCTGCTAAGAGGTTCTAATGGATATGAATATAAATACTCGGCAAGTATCTGGGGTCACCATTGTAGACATCAGCGGACGGATCGCTCTCGGCAAAGAGAGCGCCACACTGCGAGAACTGGTGTCCGAGCTATTAAGCAATGGGCACAAAAAGATTCTGTTCAATCTCGCCGATGTCAGCTACATCGACAGCTCAGGCTTAGGCCAATTAGTCAGCGCTTACTCCGCGGTGCGAAACCGAGGAGGAGAATTGAAGCTGCTCAAGCTGACAGAGAATGTCCATAACGTAATGCAAATCACAAAGCTCTACACGATCTTCGACATCATGGATGACGAGGCCGCGGCCATTAGGTCCTTCGGCCAATCGGCTTCGACTACTGCCTGACCATCGGACTGGACTCCAGCTACCGCAGTCAGCGCATCCTGCAAAAGGCCCTGCATATCGTCCTTGAGAGGTGGCAAGTGCTCGCTTCACTCGACTCCCCTTTCAACCGCAGCTTCAAGGCCTTCCGAGACAAATGTCAGCGGAACGCACTGCGAACCGAGGCACGGTTTATTGCGTTTCCAAAATCTCCCGGCCATTCGTTTTTTGGACGGGCCGGGCATTCATGGGATACAACTTGGCGAACGCAGCCACCTGAGCCTCGGAAAGATCCACTGGAGTCTTCATTACGTACCAGGTCACGCCCTCTGAACAGGGTGGTGTGGTAAGCGAACCAGCAAACGTGTAGTATCCGTGGTCAGCCGGAAGCAAGTCTTTCACGCTGACAGCTGCTCCCGAAACTTCTACTGCCTTCTCTTTTTCTTTCGGAATATTCTTCCAGACTAGATCAATAAGCCCGCTAGGACTGCCCTTCTTCAAAAATACAGCGACCACCGCCAGGCGCCCCTCCCCATCTCCATGTACCAGGTGGGTCACCATGTCGTAACCGTGTCCGTTCACACGCTCCTCGCTCGGATGATGAAAATGAAATTGCTTCAATGTAAAGGTTTTACCGCCCACCGTTAGAGTACTGCCCGCCGGGTAATTAATCTGAATGGTGTGGCCGTTATCGATTATGTTCAATGGGACCGAGTTGTAGTCGAATTTCAGCGCTGGCAGGTCGGCCTTTTTCGCGTCCTTTATGTCGATAGGCGACTGTGTTCTACCACTTGAACAGGCTGCGTAACGGGGCTCGAGGTTTCCCCATTCCTTAGGCCCTCCGTGGCCACTGTAACTCCAGTGCTCTGCTGTTTGCTGGGCGCTTGTAAGGCCTGCAAATGGCATCATGCACATGATACACAGGCGGAAACATCCTCCTTTGAAATTTGGGTCTTTCATTCTCAGTTCTCCCGCACAGACTAGTCTCTGACAAATACTCCTCCCAAAAGTGGGTTTGGGGCACCTGTCAAAAAATACCAGTGTCGCGAAAGATTTGTAGGGCTTTGAAATATCGCTAACTCTTGAACCCCGTTAATCAGGCACAACAATTGCTTCTAGATTCGCGACTGATCGGGGATGGATTGAAAAAGACAGAGGTCCCATCCTCGTTTTCACTCTTGCTCTCTCTTCATCATCCGGAGATTCTGTCTAAGGAGGGAACGCCCTGGCAACCGTTGCGGTTGATTGTGCTGTTGCTGGCGAGGATGGCCTACCCGCAGTCTGCCAGTCCGGCGTTTCCCGATCCCGGCAACGCACACACCGTCACTCCCTTACGAAAGCTGTACATCCTTCACGCTCACTGGTTACCCGCGAGTGGAAAGAAATGTCTAGCGAGTGCCCCGTTCTTCCCGGACGGATGATTCCCCTATTCGACTGCACCGACGCCGCCACACTTCAGAGTTCCGCACCAAGGGCGCTCGGGGGCGTGTTGGACTGTCACTTCTGCCAGTGTGGGGACCAGTCTTGGCCTGCTAACTTGACCGCTAAGGGGACGAAGAATACGCCGATCTAGCAACGGGACACCTAGTGGACAATAGGGACTACGTAAATCGCGCTGTTGAAGTGTCCACCCACATCGGGCTGATATTCTTTTTGGTTGCCGCTTGTTTCCTTATCTTGCGTCCCTTCCTTCCTTTGATTACCTGGGGAATTATCATCGGCATCGCCGTTTACCCGGGTTACGAAAAGCTGCAGCGTGCCTTGCGCGGCCGTGGAGTGCTGTCCTCAGTCATTATTACCATTCTCCTTTTAACCTTGTTGATCGTTCCGGCACTCCTGCTTGCAGGAACATTGCTTGGAGGCATACAAACCCTCGCACCACAGCTGAAGGATGGAACGCCAATTATCCCGCCGCCCCCCCCCAGCATCGAAGGCTGGCCAGTCATAGGTGCTCCTCTCAAAAACGCGTGGAGCCTGGCTTCGACGAACATAACCACCGCCCTCAAGGGCTTTGCGCCACAAATCAAAGCGATAGTCGCTGGGTTGCTATCCGCTTCTGCCGGAATTAGCCTCATCATGCTGCAATTCGCCCTCTCCATCGTCGTTGCCGGAGTCCTTCTTGCCAAAGCAAAGAACGCAGTTGGAGGCGCGGATTCAGTGGCCATCCGTATTTTTGGCGAAAGAGGTCCGGAGTTTGAGCGGCTCGCCAGCGCCACAATCCGTAGCGTCACTATAGGAATTCTTGGCGTGGCTTTGATCCAATCGCTTCTCGCGACGCTTGGTTTTGTTCTTGCAGGACTACCGGCCGCCGGTTTGTGGGCGATTGTGTTCCTGATTGCTGCAGTGCTGCAGGTGGGGACGCTTGTCCTTATTCCCGCCGTCATTTATGTGTTCGCGATCTCGAGCCTTACCAAAGCCGTGATTTTTTTGGTGTGGTGCCTCGTGGTTGCCCTGATGGATAACGTACTGAAGCCCCTTCTGTTGGGGCGAGGCGTCCCAGTTCCTATCGCGGTGGTATTTCTCGGTGCGATTGGCGGATTCATAGCATTGGGCATAATCGGCTTGTTCGTTGGTGCGGTCTTTTTGTCGGTGGGTTACAAGCTGTTCATCGCCTGGCTAGGTCGAGCTTCCGTCAATACGCAGGAGATTTGATAGAAAGCACAACTGTTTTCAAAGACGTAAGCAGCGTTTCGTTGATTGCTCCTTCCCACATCTCTCTGTTGCTGTGCAAACGTGATGAGTACTGCAAACAGCATCCTAACCGACCTAGCCGAGGCATATCTGCGCCGTCGCTACTCGATTCTGTTCTATACGCTCTTCCTTACTATGGTCGCAGCTCCGGTTCTTAGCGGCTTAAAACTGAGTGGAACCCTGTTCGAGTCATTGGTGGCTGCAAGCCTCCTTGCCGCGATACTACCGGCCAACTCGGTGAAAAGCCGATCCCTTCTGGTCGTGCTCATGATGGCTGCCTGGCTCGGGCGTCCACTTACAGATTGGCTCGGGCACAAGGTTCTCTCCGCAGTGACGCTGGGAACATGGACCATGATTGGGATGTTTGCAGCAGTTTCAGCCCTGCGCTTTGCCATGGGCGCTACCGAGGTCGATGCCGAACATCTGTATGCGGCTCTTAGCGCTTATTTGCTTGCAGGTATTTGTTTCGGTCTCTTGTATTGGGTGCTTGAACAGATCAGCCACGGCGCCTTCGCCTCGAGCGGCCAATTCTCCCAGACGAGTGCAATCTATTTTAGCTTCGTTACACTGGCAACGCTTGGTTACGGAGACATCACGCCGCGTGCGGACATCGCTAGGGGCCTAGCCATTGTCGAAGGCGTTGGCGGACAACTGTTCCTGGCCGTCCTGGTCGCACGACTAGTCAGCCTGTATTCGAAGCCGGGAAAATCAAATTGAGCAGTGATTGGTCTATTGGAGGGCGGAAGTTTGACCCCGGTTCTTCTCTATGATTTCCCCACTGATTTGTGGTGAGGCTCTTTCAGTATTTGGAGGTACGCAAAAGCAGCGGCCATTCCAATCAATACCTGCCACCAATGTTGGTATCCCGTGCCAAGATACGCCGCGACGATGGTAACCACGGCGGCGAGAGTTCGAGCGACATACGGATGTTCTTTTAATGCTATCGCTTCAAAAATAGCCGTCAGCACCCAGAAAACAGCCAAGGCCAGTGTCGCAAAAAGAATGGTATCAAGCATCGGTTGGAACCCTTCGGTAGGTGCGCACTGCCACCTACCGGCCAAGCTGCAAGCAAAGAGAAGGGTCCGCAGGGTTGCCGCGGACCCCACGTGAACAGGACTTCTTGTCTAACGTCCTACGCCGATGCTCCCGCAACACGTTCGGCTACCTTCGTCTCGACGAATTCCCTGAGGAAGCGTTGTGTCCGTTCAACAAACGTCATTTTGGCCGCAAGGCAGGTCTCCAATAGCAGACTGACTCCATGATGCCCAACCGCTTCTGCTCCTGCGATTAGAGCGCGGTACTCGCTGATCCGAAATTGTGCCAGGTGATTGAGTTTCATCAATGCGAAAATACGTCTGGCCGCGGGACTTTGAATTTCAGCCAGCTCCCTGCGGAAGTCTTCTATCAATGTTTCCTGTAACCGCCCAGTGAGCTTTGCGGGGTGTTCGCCGAGAATTCTGAAGCACTCGTCGAGCGTATCAAGAACCTTTCCTGATACGAACGCTCGCGCCTGCAGAGCTTCTTTGATCTGAGAATCTTGAACCAACTGCCCAATCTCCTCGTAGATCTTCTCGGCTTTTTCTGCCCCCTGTCGTACATCAGTGAGCAGCATCACAAAAAGCTCTCTCGGGGTTTTTATAGGCATAGCTTTCCTCCTTGTGCAAAAGGATTTGCACCTCTGGTGATTCAACTCTAGGAGGAATCTCGTGCGCAGCTGTCAAAAGTACCAGCGTGAGTCGGACCATTCTACGAACCCGGGCTTAGCGCCGGGCGCGGCAGCTTCTAAATTGCGAAGGCTCGAACGAACCCTCTCAACCTTCAACCAAAATAATAATCGTCTCGTGGCGGGCTGAACCACCTGTCAGAAGTGACAGATGATGCCGTTTGTATCGCACGGAGCGATGGGATGTTGTCGGGGACTAAGTCGGTCAGGTGAATGCTGGCCCTTTTGATCGGATCAGGTCGGCCACTTCTTGTATGAAGGAATCTGTAATCTCAAACATCTTTTGACGCGGAGGCTTTGCGATGCGAAAGTGCGTAGACAGAACCCCCACGATTTGCCCCGAAGGCGTCCTAAGCGGTATAGATTGCACCGCGCGAACGCCTTCCTCGAGAATGATTTCCCTCGCCCTTGTCCCCCGAAAGATAGGGTCGTTTGCCACGTCATCCACGATCACGCGATGCCCGCTCGATAGTGCTGTGCCGCAGGAACACTGGCCGAGTTGAACCTTTTCGAAAAAATCAAGGAACCGCCTGCTAAAGCCGAGCTGCGCAGCGATGTGAAGGTCGTTCGCGTAAGGATCCAGAATCTGCAAGTTGCCCATATCAGCCCCGACCATTTCGATGGCGCGGGCCACCACCTGAGATAGGGCCAAATGTAGGTTGGACGACAACGGCTCAGACGGCGATGTCGGGAGCAGTCCATCGCTAACGAATTGCCGGCCCTTAAGAACTGCTTCTAGAGCGGGAAGCAAATCACGCGATGCGTGAGGCTTATGAATGTAACCTGCGCCCAGACTAAGAGCTTCGCTTACTAAATCGGCGTCAGACTCAACACTCAAGAACAAGATTCTTGCGGAGGGGGAAAGCTTATGAATGCGTCTCGCTACTTCGATTCCATGGAGGGTCGGCAGACTGATATCCAGGAGAATCAAATCCGGTTGTATCTCTTCCGCCTTTTGGACGGCTTCCAACCCGTCTGAAGCCTGCTTAACCTGAAACTCAGCCCTTGCCTTCAGCAGAGAACAGACGAACTG
>Ga0126381_100003479_pt1 | contig 17094 bp, 16 predicted proteins | sample PanSoiMetPlot_28_FD_96465 | JGI IMG/M metagenome (GOLD analysis project Ga0126381, IMG submission 96465) | Tropical forest soil microbial communities from Panama - MetaG Plot_28 | ecosystem: Environmental > Terrestrial > Soil > Tropical forest > Bulk soil | place: Panama | collected 2016-02-17 | reverse complement strand
GGAGCCGGAAAGCCGTCGATGCCGAGTGGCAGTTCCTGGAAATGGCAAAGCGGCACGGCGTGTTGGACGAGGTTCCCTCCGAAAAGGACCATGCACTTCTCGTAGGCGACTGAGCGCGCGATCGATGAGGATGTCACCGTCCGTGAGCCGGATATTGCCCGGCTCGCTCGTGTTCGCGCTCGCCATCTGCACCTGGCAAATCATCTCGCTGTTCTTTCTGCCGGTGTATTTTCCGGGGCCGGCCGTGCTGGTAGACCGGATGATTGCGATCTACAGCAACCCCGCCTCCCTCGTCGTGGTCGGGCAAACGCTGGCGCGAATATTCGAGGGCTTTGTGATTTCGATGGTCGCCGGGACGGCTGCCGGCCTTCTGATGGGACGGCAGCCTGAAATCGAGATCTTTTTCGACAGCTGGATCATGGTTCTGTTGACGATTCCGGCGGTTTGTTGGGCATTCCTCTCGGTGTTGTGGTTTGGATTGTCGGAAGCGGCGCCGGTTTTGACGATTGTCCTAATCGTCTTTCCGTTTGTCGTGATCAACATATGGGAGGGCACCAAGGCGGTAGAAAAAGCTTTGCTCGATATGGGGAGAGTCTACAGAGCCGATCGCGGCCTCGCGCTGCGCAAGGTGGTCCTGCCGCAGCTGATGCCCTACATATTTTCCTCGCTGCGGATTGCTCTGTCCTTGTCGTGGAAGATCGCCCTGGTCGCCGAGGCGTTCGGGGTGGCGAGCGGGGTCGGACAACAGCTTATCTACTGGTTCCAGGACACCCGGGTCGACATGATGCTCGCCTGGGGCGTGAGCTTCATGATCGTGATGGTACTGATCGATGTTTTGGGCTTTCGCTGGTGGGCGCGCCATGCTTTTGCTTGGAGACATCAATTCGCAACTTGAAGCGGCGCCGCGAAGTGGATGGTCCCAGGCCGGGGAGCCGCGGTTCTATTGAGATAGCCCGGATCAATCTGGCGCAATCCGCGAGGCAGGCCCCGTCGGCGTCCGCGGTCATCACGGTAGGCAATCTGACAAAGCGGTTCTCGGCGCCTGGCGGCGGCGACAAGTTCACCGTCATCGATGCGGTGAGCTTGACGGTGGCCGAGGGAGAGTTCGTCAGCATCGTTGGACCGTCGGGTTGCGGCAAGTCGACCCTGTTGAACATCATTGCCGGCATCGAACCGTATGACGGCGGGTCGGTCACGATTTCACCGCCAGCGGGCAAGGCGGGTGTGGAGCCGCACATCGGCTATGTGTTTCAGAGCCCGAGATTGTTGAACTGGCTGACCGTCGAACAGAACATCGAATTTGTGCTCGAGGTGGCGATTTTGGAAAGGGCGAAGCCGACGATCCTGTTTGTGACCCACGACCTGTCGGAGGCGGTGTTTCTTTCGGATCACATCTACATGATGAGCACCAAGCCGGCGCGCATTTTCAGACACGTGCCGGTCGGGATCCCGCGGCCGAGACAGCCTGAAGACGCGATGATCTTCGATCTGGAAAAGGCCTTGGTGCGCGAATTCTTCAGCGTCGTGGCGGAGACGGGCTAAATGGCGTCAGCCGCCAAGAGCGTCGGCCTGAGAATTGGCTCGATCTTGCTCCTGATCCTGCTCTGGTGGATGGCGTCCGAGCTCGTGCGCGATCCCGACGTTCTGCCGGGGCCTGTGGCGATCCTGCGTGCGATCGCAATCGACCTCACCACACCTGGGCCCGAAGGAAAATCGGCCTATTTCGACATTGGGATAACGCTGCTCCGAATCTTTGTTGCGTTCTTCGCTGCGATGGTGGCGGGCATCGGGCTCGGCTTGGCGATGGCGCTCAATCGGATCTTACAGCGCTCGCTGTTGGCGGTGATCCCGCTGGCACTGACCATGCCCACCATCCTGATGGTGTTTCTCGCCGTGCTGTGGTTCGGCTACAGCGAGGCGGGCGGGTTGGTCGCCGTCATGGCGGTCGTCACGCCTTACGTCACGGTCAATATGTACGAGGGCGCCAGCGCCATGGACAAGTCGTTGATCGACATGGCGGTCGCCTTCAAGGCCCGAAGACCCCTGCTGCTTCGCAGGCTCTATCTGCCACAGCTGATGCCTTATATCTGTGCCGCCAGCCGCTTTGGATTCGGCATGACTTGGAAGATCGTGGCGCTCGCGGAGACCTTTGGTCTCAAATACGGCATCGGCTATATGTTCTTCTTCTGGTTCGAGCAATTCGACATGACCCAGGTGCTGGCCTGGGTGATCATGTTTGTCGTGTTAATGCTGATCTTGGAGCATAGCGTCTTCGCTCCGCTCGAACGGCGAGCGTTTGCCTGGCGAATATCACACGCGTTATAATCCGGCGCGAAGACCCTTGCCCGTCCCCCACCCCAGCGCCGTGGCGCCTGCAACGGAATATCAAAACCGTGTGCGCCGCCTTGTGGCGGTCGCGGGCGGCTTGTCCAGCGAGTGGGCAGGCGGCATGCTCCGGCCGCGTCACAATGGAGGCCCCGATGCGCCTCGAAGGCAAGGTCGCGGTGATCATCGGCGCCGGGCAGAGCCCCGGCGAGGGGATCGGCAACGGTCGCGCAACAACGCTGCGGTTTGCACAAGAGGGTGCACGCATCCTCGCCGTCGACCGAATAATCGGCTCGGCGGAGGAGAGCGCCGCAATGGCGGCGGCGGAGGGGGCTGAATGCGTTCCGTTCGAAGCCGATGTGACCAATGAAAGCACGCTGGCAGCCGCGATACGCGCAGCCGAGGCGCGCTGGGGCCGCATCGACATTCTGCACAATAATGTCGGAGTCGGCATCGGGGGCGGAGACAAGCCCCTCGACGAGCTGACGGAGGAGGCGTTCGACCGGGTCTGCGGGATCAATCTGCGCGGCACGATCATGGCATGCAAGCACGTGCTGTTAATCATGCGACGGCAGCGCTCGGGCGCCATTATCAACATTTCTTCGGTCGCGGCGCGCGAGAACACGTATCCGCTTGTCACTTACAAGGCGACTAAGGCCGCGATGATCGCCTTTACCGAGCAGCTGGCGTTGCAAAACGCCCCCTACGGAATTCGCGCGAACTGCATCCTGCCCGGACTGATGGATACGCCGATGGCGGTCGACACGCGAACCCGCGCGAGCAACCGCAGCCGCGCCGAGGTCGCCGCCGAACGCGACGCTAAGGTGCCGCTGCGCGGCCGCATGGGGACGGCTTGGGGCGTCGCCAGTGCCGCGCTGTTTCTCGCCTCGGACGAGGCCAATTTCATCACCGGAGTGGCGCTGCCGGTCGATGGCGGCGCGCTGGTGCGGGTCGGCTGACCAACCCCTCCACTCAACGCGGCGCGGGCGCGAGCGGGTCGAAGGGGTCGTCGGGCGCCATGAATTCCGCCGCGTTGAAGCCCATCGCCGCGAGAAAGGCCTCGCGTATCTCCGGCGGTTGCCCGGTCTGGAAGATGTAGCCTTCAAGGCTGCGCCGGCTCAGCGGGTCGCGCAGCATCTCGGCGCGCGTGAGACCATTCATTAGCGGCCCGCGGTTCGCGACGGGCAGGCGAATGGAGCGATTGACCGCCGGGTCGCGGATCACCGCCTTGGGGTCTTCTCCGCGCCCGACGGCTTCGAGGTCGCGCAAAAAGCGGCGGCGGATCATGACAATGCCCTGGTCGCTCGGGCCGAGATACTCGCGGCTGCGGTCGGCGATCCGTCCCTGTCCCACCCAAGTCACGAAGTCCTGGTTCATCACATGGCTGGTGATCCAACGCCCGGTGTTCGCATCGGCGATCGGACCCTGCCAGGTCGGGATCCGGTCCTGGACATAGGGTTCGCGCTCTTTCGGCACACGGTTGAAGGCCCAGGTGATGCTGAGCGTGTTATCGTCGTCGATCGGCACGCGGTATTCGATGTGATTGCCGGTGAAGAGGGCGTTCGGCCATAAGCAAACGCGGCCGATCGTCCACAGCTCGTCGTGCTCGCTCGTGTCGCAGCGGATGCGCTTGTACTGAAAGCCATACTCGAATTCGCTGAAATCGACCTTGACGTGGTGCGGCGTGTAGGGCCCGGTCCTGCCTTTCAGCCGCAGGCTCCAGTTCGAATGGGTCCATTCGAAATGCACCGGGTCGATCGAATTTTCCTGGCACTGGAACCAGTTGCACGGGATCTCGGCCTTGACGATTTGGCGGAAGCCATTGGGCCACGAGAAGAATTCCCAATCCGGCAGTAACGGCCGCGGCTCGGGCCCGAGATAGGCCCATATGAGCCCGCCCCATTCGGTGGCCGGATAGGCCTTGATATGGACCGCGTCCTTGAGCCGCGCGTCGGGATGCGCCATGTCCTCATAGGGTTGCGCGAGGCAGCTTCCCGCCTCGTCATAGAGCCAGCCGTGGTAGTTGCAGCGCAGCCCGCGCGCCTCGACATAACCATAAGAGAGATCGGCGCGGCGATGCTGACAATGCCGGTCGAGGAGCCCCCAGCGCCCGCTGAGATCCTTGTAGAGCACGAGGTCTTCGCCCAACAGCCGCACCGGTTTCGTGCCCGGCTCATCGAGCTCGCTGGCACCCGCGATCGGCCACCAGTAGCGGCGCAACAGCTCGCCTATCGGCGTACCGGCGCTCGTCTGGGTTAGCAGCTCCCAGCGGTTGCGCGGCTCTTCTTTCCGGTCTTGCGTCACCGAGGCTCTCCGCTTGTCATGGCGACGGAAACGGTACCGGGGAGGCATCCCATGAGCAATACTATCAGCAGCCTGTGCAAGACGGGGGCCGAGCATCTCGCGTCATTGCACGACGCGCGTGCCGTGTTCATCGATGGCAGGCGGGTCGAGGACGTCACGGTCGATCCAGCCTTCCGCAACGCCGTCGCCTCAGCGGCGGCTCTCTATGATTTCCAATCCCGCCCCGAAAACCTGGAGCGGATGACATTCGCGTCGGGCGGCGGACGCCGCGTCAACCGCTGCTGGCAAATCCCGCGCAATTACGAGGAGCTCGTGAAGCGCCGCCAAGCGCTCGTCGCCTGGGCCGAGCAATCGGCCGGCTTTGTCGGTCGCTCTCCCGATCACGTCGCATCAAGCCTCCTGGGCCAGGTGATCGGTATCGAGGTGTTCCGCCGGCACGGCGAGGCGCGGGCCAAAGCGCTGCTCGATTATTTCGACTATGCGAGCCGCAACGATCTCTTCGTCAGCTACGTCATCATCAATCCGCAGGCCGATCGCTCGAAGGCCTGGGGCGAGCAGGACAGTGAACTGGTGGCGCAGATCGTCGACGAGGATGTCGGCGGGATTACGGTGCGCGGCGCCAAAATGCTCGGAACCAGCGCGATCATGGCGAACGAGCTGCTGGTGGCCAATCTGCAGCCTTTGAAGCCCGCCGAGGAAAACCTCGCCTTCTCCTTCGCTATGCCGATCGCGACCAAGGGCATCAAGCTGTTGTCGCGGAAATCCTACGAGGCCGCTGCCGTCTCGCTACTCGACAACCCGATCTCAGCGCGTTTCGACGAAAATGACGCGCTGGTCTATCTCGACGACGTCAAGGTGCCGTGGGACCGCGTTTTCGTCTACCGCGACACGATATGTGCCGGGCCCAGTTTCACGATACGCTCGGCCACACCTTCCAGAACTACCAGGCGCAGATCCGGTTGAGTGTCAAGATCAAATTCCTGGCCGGGATGGCGTGCCGCCTCGCCGAGACGATCGGCATGGCCGGGATGCCGCCTGTGCGCGAGGAGCTCGGCTGGATCGCGGCTCAGGCGGCGATGGTCGAGGCGATGCTGACGGGGATGGAGGCGGCCGGCCATATGCAAGACGGGGCCTTTGTGCCGAACAAGCATTTCATGTACGCCGCTCAGGTTCTGACCCAGGAGCTCTATCCGCGGATCGTCGACAAGATCCGCGGCCTGGCGGGCGGGGCGCTGATCATGCTGCCTTCATCTATAAGGGATTGGAACGATCCCGGGCTTGCCGAAATCATCGGCAAGACTCAACGCTCACCGGCCGGCACGCCCCGCGATCGCGTCAGGTTCATGAAGCTCGCCTGGGACGCGATCGGGTCCGAATTCGGCTCCCGTCACACTCAATACGAGATGTTTTACGCTGGGGCCCGGTTCGTCAGCTGCGGCCACAGCTTTCGGACATATGATTGGAATGCCGCCGGCGCTCTCGTCGATTTGCTGCTTGAAGGCTCTGAACAATGAGGGTTACTGGGCCGCCAGCTGGCCCCGACGGAAATATCGGGCACGTAGGCTGTCGCGCGGGCCGAAGAGGAGCGAGGCGAGATAAACCAGCCCCGCGACGAGAATGATCGCCGGCCCCGAGGGCAGGTCGAGATGATAGGAGAGCAGCAGGCCGACAAAAGCCGAAGCGAGGGCTAGGGCGCCGCTCGCCGCGCCCTGCAGCCACAGCTCGCGGACCCAGAAACGCGCGGCGGCGGCCGGCAGCATCATCAACCCGACGGCCATCAGCGTGCCGAGCGCCTGAAAGCCGGCCACGAGGTTCAAGACGACGAGCGCAAGAAACAACGTGTGGAACAACTCCCCGCGACCGCCAAGGGTGCGCAGGAATCCCGGATCGAAGCAATCGGCGACGAGCGGACGGTATATGACGGCGAGGGCCAGAAGGCTCAGCGTCGCGATCGCGCCTATCAGGAGCAGGGCGGTGTTGTCGACCGCGAGAATCGAACCGAACAGGAGGTGCAACAGATCGATACTGCTGCCACGGGCCGATACCAGCATCACGCCGAGAGCGAGAGAGATCAGATAAAAGGCGGCAAAGCTGGCATCCTCGCGCAGCGGGGTTAGTCGGGTGACTAGCCCCGACAACAACGCCACTGTCATGCCGGCGGCGACTCCGCCGAAGCTCATTGCCGGCACCGACAGACCGGCGAGGATGAAGCCGAGCGCCACTCCCGGCAGCACGGCGTGGGACAGCGCATCGCCCATCAGGCTCATGCGGCGGATCACCAGGATCGTGCCGATCGGCCCACAACCGAGCGCCAACGCCAGGCAGCCGACCAGTGCGCGGCGCATGAACCCGAATTCAGCGAACGGGTGGAAGGCCAGATCGTACAGGGTCATGGCCGGTGGGTCAGATAACCGTCACGCGGGAACGCGCTGCCAATCCTCCGCCTTTGCAGGCCGGGCATCCGCCATCTGGCGCGCCCGCCGCAAATTGGGTGGGACCAGCACCTCCCGCGTCGGTCCCCAAGCGATGCATTCACGAGCCAGGAGGAGCGTGTCGGGAAAGTACGCGCCGACCTGGTCGAGATCATGGAGAACGGCGACAACGGTGCAGCCTGCGCGATGCCAGCCGATGATCAGCCGAAGGAGATCTTCCGCCGTGCGCCAATCGATCGCACTCAAAGGTTCGTCGAGGAGGATCAGCTCCGCATTCTGGACGATCAGCCGGGCGAACAGCACGCGCTGAAACTGGCCGGCGGAAAGCGTCGCGATCGGCTGGCGCTCGAACCCTTCGAGGCCGACCGCGGCGATCGCTTGTTGCGCCGCCTCGCGCAGTTCGCCGGTTACCCCCCGTGCCCAGCCGATCCGGCCCCAATGGCCGAGTAGTACCGTATCGAGGACCGAGATCGGAAAGCCCCTCTCGATCTCCGCGTGCTGCGGCAAATAGGCGATGCCGCCGCGACCGAAACGCGCCCGCTCGATCCGTCCGTCCGCCGGCTGCAGCAAGCCGACAATTCCTTTCAGCAGTGTGGTCTTCCCTGATCCGTTGGGGCCGACGATCGCGGTCAGCGAGCCGCGCATAAAAGACCCGTTCACACGATGGACGGCCGGACAGCCGTCATAGGCCAGCGTGATATCGCGGAGAACGACAGAGCCTTCGGAGAAGGCGCTCATGACAGCGCCCACCAGATTGCGAGCCAGAGCAGGCCCACCGGAAACAGAGCCTTCACCAGTCGCTCGCCGGCACTCTGCTCAAAGAGGTCACGTTCGAAAATACACCGGAGACGCCCGCGCGTTTGCCGCGCTTTCACATTCACCGGTTTGCGCCTCGGCAAGCTGGACACAACCCGCGGGCCTCGATGATCTGGCGCTCGATAGCAAAGCCCCGCCCCTCGCCGAGCTCGCGCAGGCTCTGCACGATCGCTTCGTCCCGGACCTCCTCGGTCGCGCCGCAGTCTTTACAAATCATGAATTGACTCTCGTGGGGATGCTCTATATCGCAACAAGCGATAAACGCACTCGATGTCTCAATCTTATGGATCAGTCCATGGGCGAGCAGAAATTCCAGCGCGCGGTAAACGGTCGGCGGCCCGAGTTTGCCGCGCCCGCGCTGGAGCTCCGCGAGCAAAGCATAGGCGCCGGTCGGCTGGTCCGACTGCAGGATCAGCTCGAGAACCCGCTGCCGGACCGGGGTCAGCCGTGCCCCCCGCATTGTGCAGATGCGCTGGGCTTGCGCCAGTGCAGCATCGATTTGCCGAGGCATCAAGAGCGGCCTCCTCGCATGCTGTAGACGTTATACCGTAACGCTGGAGGCCCGCAACTCAAAGGGGTGACCGAGCGGTCCCCCATCGGCGAGAGGCTCGGCTAATCCGCGGCGATGGCGCGGCGGCGCGGTTTGCCTCGGCCATTGGAAAAACGGTCGAGCAGGCGGGCCGCGACCCGTGGGCTGACGAAGTGCGAGACGTCGCCGCCCAACCCGCCGATTTCCTTGACGAAACGCGAGGAGATGAATTGGAAGCGGTCGGACGCCATCAGGAAGACCGTCTCGATCTCCGGGTTCAGCCGCGCGTTCAAGCTGGCCATCTGCAGCTCGTATTCGAAATCGGACACGGCGCGCAGGCCGCGGATGATCACGCTCGCGCCGACCGACCGGGCGAAGTCTACCAGCAGCGTGTCAAACGCACGCACTTCGATGCGGTCGGCCTCGCCGTTTTCGAGGTGCGCAATCTCATCGCGGACGATTTCAACCCGCTCGTCGGTGGCAAAGAGCGGTCCCTTCCCGTCGTTGCGCGCGACGCCGATGACCAGCCGGTCGACGACCTTGACCGCGCGGCGGATTATATCCGTATGGCCGTTGGTGATCGGGTCGAAGGTGCCGGGGTAGATTCCGATGCGCGGCCGGGTCATGCGTCCCCCTCATTGGCTTCTTGGTTGTCCGACGGTTCGTCGGTTTCGTCGGCGGCGCCATTCTCCTCGGCTTCCTCCGGAAGCCGTGCCACCGAGACGACCCGCTCGCCCTCACCGATTTTGAAGATTACGACGCCCTGACTGCGTCGCCGCGCGATGCGAATGTCGTAGACCGGGCAGCGGATCACCATGCCGCCATCGGTCACGAGCATGACCTGGTCGTTCTGACCGACCGGGAAGACCGCGACGATCGCATCGCTGCGGCGGCTGAGATCCATATTGTCGATCCCCTGGCCGCCTCGCCCGGTAATCCGGTAATCATAGGCCGAGGTGCGAACGCCATAGCCTTTTTCGGTGACGCTCAGTACGAATTCCTCGCGCGCCGCGAGATCGGCGTAGAGCTCCTCTGGGATCGCACCCTCATCGCCGCCGTTTTCGCCATTGGGCTCGCCGGGTTCGAGCGGCGTCTCTGCGGCCGCCTCGCTCTCCTCGCCCATCTGCCGCCGCCGCTTCGCGGCGAGGCTTAGATAAGAATTGCGCACATCGGGAGCGATCTCCTCGTGGCGCAGAATCGACATCGAGATCACTTGGTCGCTCCCGAGCAGCCGGATGCCGCGGACGCCGACCGAGGTTCTGCCGGAGAAGACGCGTACATCGCCGACCGGGAAGCGAATCGATTTGCCATTGCGCGTCGCAAGAAGCACGTCGTCGGCATCACTGCAGGTCGCGACTGCGATCAGCCGGTCGTCGGCATCTTGGCCCTCAAATTTCATCGCGATTTTGCCGTTGGCGCGAATATCGCCGAAATCGCTCAGCGCATTGCGCCGGACGTAACCGTTGGCGGTCGCAAACATGACTGTGAGATCGCCCCAGCTTTCTTCGTCTTCGGGCAGCGGCATGACGGTCGAGATCGTCTCGCCCGCCGTGAGATTCGGCAGCAGGTTGATCATCGGCCGGCCACGTGCCTGCGGCGTGCCGAGCGGCAGACGGTGGACCTTGAGCTTGTAGACCCGGCCGGAGGACGTGAAAAACAGCACCGGCGCGTGCGTCGAGGCGACAAAGACTTGGCTCAGAAAATCTTCTTCCCGCATCGCCATGCCGGCGCGGCCGCGGCCGCCGCGGCGCTGTGCGCGATAGGTCGAGAGCGGCACCCGCTTGATGTACCCGGCATGACTCACGGTCACCACCATCGCCTCGCGCTGGATCAGCGCTTCGATATCGGCTTCGAACTCGACATCCTCGATGACAGTCCGTCGGGGCGTCGCGAACCGCTCCTTGATTTCGAGAAGCTCGCCGCGCAGGACCTCGAAGAGGCGCGCGTGCGACCGCAGGATTTCGAGATAGCCTGCGATCTCCGTGATCAGCCCCCGCAATTCCTCGGCGATCTTGTCGCGCTCCAGCCCGGTTAGGCGCTGCAGCCGCAGGTCGAGGATTGCGCGTGCCTGCTCTTCAGAAAGCCGGTAGGTGCCGTCCGCAGCGACCTCGCGGCCCGCCTCGCCGACGAGTGCGACCAGCGGTGTGACATCGGCGGCCGGCCAGGCGCGGCCGATCAGGCCGGCTCGGGCCGTCGCAGGATCCGGCGCATTGCGGATCAGCGTAATGACTTCGTCGAGATTGACGACGGCAATCGACAGGCCCAATAGGACATGCGCCCGGTCCCGCGCCTTGCCCAGAAGATGGCTCGTCCGCCGTGTGATCACTTCCTCGCGGAAGGCGATGAAAGCGGCGATGATTTCCCGCAACGTCAACAGCTCGGGTCGGCCGCCGTTCAGCGCCAGCATATTGACGCCAAAGCTCGTCTGCAGCGCGGTGTGCCGGTAGAGCTGATTGAGAACGATGTCGGGCTCGGCGTCGCGCTTAAGTTCGACGACGACGCGCAACCCTTCCCGGTCGCTTTCGTCGCGCAGATCGGAAATGCCCTCGATCAGCTTCTCGCGAACCGTCTCGGCGATGCGCTCGATGAGCTTCGCCTTGTTGACCTGGTAGGGCAGCTCGGTGAAGACGATCGCCTCACGCTCCTTGCGGATCTCTTCGATATGCGATTTGGCCCGGATGACGACGGCGCCGCGCCCGGTGCGGTAGGCGGATTTCGTGCCCGCGCGTCCGATGATGATGCCGCCGGTCGGAAAATCTGGCGCCGGGACGTGCTGCATCAATTCGTCGATCGCGATCGCCGGATTGTCGAGATAGGCGCAGCAGGCGTCGATCACTTCGGCGAGATTGTGCGGCGGGATGTTGGTCGCCATCCCGACTGCAATGCCGCTGCCGCCATTAACCAGCAGGTTTGGAAAGCCGGCCGGCAGGACTCTCGGCTCGCGCTCGGTCTCGTCGTAATTCGGCTGGAACTCGACTGTGTCCTTGTCGAGATCGTCGAGCAGCGTATCGGCGACACGGGCGAGCCGGGCCTCGGTGTAGCGGTATGCCGCCGGCGGGTCGCCGTCCATCGAGCCGAAATTGCCTTGACCGTCGATGAGCGGTAGGCGCATCGCGAAATCCTGCGCCATCCGTACCATCGCGTCGTAGATCGCCAGCTCGCCGTGCGGGTGGTATTTACCGATGACCTCGCCGACGATGCGCGCCGATTTGCGATAGCCGCGGTTCCACAGATTACCGTTCACCTGCATCGAATAGAGGATGCGGCGGTGGACGGGCTTGAGCCCGTCACGGACATCGGGCAGCGCCCGCGCCACGATCACGCTCATTGCGTAATCGAGGTAGGAGCGCCTCATCTCCTCTTCGATCGTGACGGGAGTTATATCGGGCGCGGAAGGAGGTGTGGAGGTGAGGGCCAAGACGTTTCTGTGCGGTGGCTAGGGACGAAACGGCGACTCCGCTCCGAACGCGCAGCCGCCGCTGGATATATGGTCATCCGCTCGCAACATTACCGTGTTTCGCAGGTGCGAACAGACAACCGATTGGTCGGCTGGCTGTGTATGCCCGAAAAGCGAGTGTTTTATCCGGAGCTTTGGCGGGATATTAAGGTGGAGGGCCAACGATCGCGCGATAGATCGCGAGAATCAGCACCGCTCCGACGATGGCGCCGATGAACCCGGCACTTTGGCCCGCCCGGTACCAACCGATCTGCTGTCCGAGCCAGGTCGCAAAAATCGCACCGACAATACCGAGCAGCGTCGTGACAATGAAGCCGCCGGGTCCGGCGATATACAGTTTGGCAATCGCGCCTGCAAGAAACCCAATGATGATGACCCACAACCAGTGCATCCCCGCCCCCCGATTTCAGCCTCTAACGAGCGATAGAACGGCAGGTCCCGCCGGCGAGGTTTCGCTCAATGAGCGCTCGACCAGCCGCGTGACGGCGGGATAGTCGATTTTGCCGGTGCCGAGAAGAGGCAGGCGCTCTGTTTCGATCACCTCGCGCGGAATGGCAATCTCCGGCAGCCCCAGCCGGCGCGCCGCTTCGAGGAGCCGATCACGGTCGGTGCCGCGCGCTTCGGTTACCAGGATCAACTTCTCGCCCCGGAGCGGATCGGATAGGGCGATCACCGCGTGGCGGGCATCGGGAACAGCCGTCTCGGCGATCCGCTCGGCCGCGGTGAGCGACACCATCTCGCCGCCGAGCTTGGCAAAACGTTTGAGACGCCCGACGATCGCGACGAAGCCGTCGGCATCCACCGTCACGATGTCACCCGTATCGCAACAGCCACCGGCGGGCGGCTCGATATGGCCACGCCGCAGATAACCGGCCATCACATTCGGGCCGCGGACAAAGAGCCGGCCGCCACGGTCTATCCCCGGCACCGGCTCGATCCAGTGCTCGATCAGCGGCAGAAATCTACCGACGGTGCCGGCGCGATAGTGCATCGGCGTGTTGAAAGCGATCACCGGCGAGCACTCGGTCACCCCGTAGCCCTCGAGGATCCGTTTACCGAACCGCTGGTACCATATTTCTCCGGTTTCCTTACGCACCGGCTCGGCGCCGGCGAAGACATAGCGGAGCGCGTGGAAATCGTAGGGATTGGCGCGGCGCGCATAGCCGGTAAGAAACGTGTCCGTACCGAATAGGATCGTCGCGCCGGTCGCGTAGGCGATCTCCGGCACAGCGCGGTAATGCAGTGGTGACGGATAGAGGAATACCCGCACTCCCGACAGAAGCGGCAACAGGAACCCCCCGGTCAATCCGAAGCTGTGAAACATCGGCAAGGCATTCAAGGCAAGATCGGCCGGGCTGAAATCGACCCGCGCGGCGATCTGGCGTCGATTGACGAGCAGATTGGCGTGGCTCAGCGTGACGCCCTTGGGTTCTCCTTCCGAACCGGACGTGAACAGTACTGCCGCCGGATCATGCGCCAGGACACCCAATCGGCGATGCAACGCCCGAGCGAAACGCGACGCAACCGCGCCGTAGAGCTTGTCGGTGAGGCCGAGCTTCGCTCGGACGTCTTCGATCCAGATTATCTCCAGCTCGGCCGTCAGCCGCTCCGCCAGCTCGGCGAGGTTCGCGAGCTCGACGAAGCGACGCGAAGTGACGACCCGCCGAAGCCCGGCCATCCGGCACGCGGAGAGCACGCCCTCCGCACCGGAAGTGTGGTTCAATATCGCCGGAACCCGCCCGATTGCCTGCAGCGCGAGGAAGACGATCGCCGCGCCGACGGAATTCGGCACCATCAGGCCGACCATTTCGCCACGATCCGTGCCGCGGGCAAGCATGCGACCCAACACGAGAGCGGCGACAACCACGCGGCCATAAGTGAGCGGCGGCGTCACCGGGTCCTCGATGATCCGGTGGCCGCCGCCATGTGCGGCGCGCGCCTCGAGCAGTGCAGCGAATAAACTCGGCGGATCCGGCCGCCTGGCCATCATCTCGGACATGATGTCGTAAAGGGCCGCACCGGCGCGCTGGCGCCGCGCATGTCCGCGCCATTCAGCAGCGACAGCCAGCTTGCGCGCCGGCAAGATCGTGATCGTCACTTTTGGAAACCAGCGCCGGCGAAGGCGTCCGGCAAGCCGCGAGAACGGGGTGAATTCGACCCCGTCGAGACGCACCGGCAGAACCATCGCGCCGGCTTTGTCCGCGATCAGCGCCGGTCCGTCATACACCTTCATTAGTGCGCCGCCGGTGACATTGAGGCGCCCTTCGGGGAAAATCACGCAGTGTCCGGCATCCTCTTTGAGAGACTTTATCAGCGACTTCGCCGCGATCGGCCGTGACGGGTCCATTGGATAAATATCGACCGCCCAGAGAAACGGGCGGACCCACCATCGCTGGGTCTGGGCCGGGTCAATCGCGAAGACCGGCCATCCCGGCAGAAAAGCGGCGATGAGCGGCGCGTCGAGAAACGATACGTGGTTGGGGACGATAATGACCCGGTCACCCGCCGCTGCGACGTGCTCGAGCCCCAAGACCTCGACCCTATAGGTCAGGCGGAACAGCAGCCGGGCGAACATGCGCAAAGCATCTCCCGGCATCCAGCCGAAACGCCGGGACGTGCCGCTATAAAGTGCAGAAGTGATCATCTCGCTTGTTCTATCAGGAATACCGCAGGCATGCTCGCGCGCGTAGCAGTACGGAGTGGATCGAATGCGCGTCTTTACGATGCTGCCGATGAGGCATTGGCGCGAGGCAGGCTCGTTCGGGGCGGCAGCCGAGTCCGCCGGGTTCGATGCGGTGACGACAGTCGAGCTCGGCCACGATGTGTTTACACCGCTAGCCTTTGCGGCGCTCGCCACCGAACGGATCGAGCTGACACCGTCGATCGCGGTGGCGTTCCCGCGCAGCCCGACCGTGATGGCGAGCCAGGCCTGGGATCTGCAGGCGAATTCGAACGGGCGGTTCGTGTTGGGGCTGGGCAGCCAGGTGAAGGGCCATAACGAGCGCCGCTTCGGCATCGCCTGGAGTGCACCGGCGCCGCGCTTGCGCGATTATGTCCGGGCGCTGCGCGCGGTCTGGTGCTGCTGGGAAACAGGCGAAAAGCTCGATTACCGGGGCGAGCACTACAAGCTCGATTTGATGACCCCCGATTTCTCGCCCGAACCCACCGGGCTGCCGATGGTGCCGGTCACGATCGCCGCCGTCGGTGATGCAATGCTGCGGGTGGCGGGAGAAGTCTGCGACGGCGTCCGCCTGCATCCGCTTTGTTCGCGCCGTTACCTCGATGAAGTTGCGCTGCCGCGGATCGGAGAGGGAATGCGGCGCAGCGGGCGCAGCCGCGCCAATTTCGATGTTTTCGGCGGCGGGTTCGTCGTCACCGGACCTGATGCGGAGAGCATCGCAGCAGGGATGGACAGGGTGCGTGAGAGGGTCGCGCTCTATGCTTCGACCCGCACCTATACGCCAATTCTCGCACTGCACGGACTCCAAGAACTCGGGCTCGAGCTTCATGCGATGTCGATGGAGGGCCGCTGGAACGAGATGCCGGGCGCGGTCTCCGACGAGGTGGTGCACATCTTCGCTGCTTGCGGCACTTACGGCGACATCACGACAGCGATCGAGGCGCGGTATGGCGGCCTCGCCGACGCGATCGAGCTGAATTTTCCGGCGAGCACACCCGCTGGGCTTCAACGCGAGCTGCTAGCCGACATTCACCGCATCCCTCACGCGTTCGAGGGCTTCGATACTCGCTGGTGAGCGGGTCAGGACGCCCTCGCCTCTTCGATACGCAAGATTTCGACACCGGGCGGCGAAGTGAGTATCTCACTGAAGGCGCGCATCCAATTGCCCGTCTGCTCGGTCGAGCCGACGCCCCGATTACGGAACTGGTCAAGCTGATCGAGGCTGGTCAGCTCGACTTCGAATTGCAGCGCAGCGCCCGCCCCATGCCCGCGCGTCAGAGGCACGAGCATGCGGGCGTTGAGACCGTTGCTGCGAGCCGCCTCGATTTCGCGGCGGATAAAATCGATCGCGCGCTGGCGATTGACCGGCTGCAGGTCGTAGGAAAAGCGAGCCAGATACATGACGTTACTCCTGCGCGTGTGTCGGGCCGGTCAAAAGGCCGTCCCGTCTCCTTGGTCAACACACGCCGGCAGCGCCTGATGCATCAATGCGGCTATTTTTGCTCCCCAGCTAAAGAGGCTTACGCGCGGCCCTTAAGGCATCCTGCACAGTCGCGAATTCGAGAGGCTTCGAACGCCGCTTTGAGGCGCCACCATAATCGCCACGCTCGGCGGCAAGCTTTTTTGTGAGGCGCAAGCGCGGGTGCTGCGTGGCATGGCCAGAGATGCCATGTTTATGGCTTCCCGTTCCGCCTCGGCCGTGCTGCATCCTGTCTTCTTATTATTCCTATTGTTATGTGTGCTGCGAAACTTACTACAGCCATAGAGGCCGCTATGAGTCCGTCTATTCAATCGGCTGCTCGACGGGCCGCCGCAGATGCTTTATTCGGCCACGGGCGAGCTTTGCCTCGCGGCGGCGTTCCCGCGATGCCGCCGTCGGGCGCGTCGGCACCCGCGGCTTGCCGGGCTCGGCGGCGCGGCGGAGCAGATTGATTAGCCGCTCATAGGCATCCTGGCGATTGCGTTCCTGGGTACGGAAACGCCGGGCGGTAATCACGAGCATGCCTTCGGCCGTCATCCGCCGGCCCGCCAGCTGGCGCAGTCGCGCGAGCGTCGCCTCATCGAGGGCCGGCGAGCAGGCCGCGTCGAACCGGAGCTGAACCGCGGTTGCGACCTTGTTGACATTTTGTCCGCCCGGACCCCCGGCGCGCACAAAGACCTCCTCGATCTCGTCCTCGTCGATCGCGATACGCTCGGTTATGTGGATCATGCGGGCTTTTCCCGCCTGAGCTATGCCAGTATTCCGCTATGCGCCTCGAAGACATCGTTACGACCTCGCGCAGTGTCAGCGGGACGAGCGCCCGTTCCGACAAAATTCGACATCTCGCCGCCTGTTTGCGGTGTATCGAGCCCGGTGCTGTGCGAACCGCCGTTGCGCTGCTGTCCGGCGAGCCGCGCCAGGGCCGCATCGGGATCGGCCTGGCGATGCTGCGCGCCGCCATGCCGAGGGCGGCCGCAGCGGCCGCTACGCTAACCCTTGCCGAGGTCGACGCGGCGCTCGACCGCATAGCGCGCACAGCCGGCGCCGGTTCGGCGATGGATCGCGCGCGCT
>Ga0126381_100003478_pt1 | contig 17094 bp, 15 predicted proteins | sample PanSoiMetPlot_28_FD_96465 | JGI IMG/M metagenome (GOLD analysis project Ga0126381, IMG submission 96465) | Tropical forest soil microbial communities from Panama - MetaG Plot_28 | ecosystem: Environmental > Terrestrial > Soil > Tropical forest > Bulk soil | place: Panama | collected 2016-02-17 | reverse complement strand
GCCATCTTGAGGTTCGCCAACTGGGAGACGATCCCGTTCCACTTCATCTGGATCAGCTTCACCCTGCTCTACGGCTTCCGTACCTGGGCGGCCAAACCGACCATGTGGGTGCTCGGCGCGGTCATGGCGACCACCGCGGCCGGCATCGCCCTCGACGTGGTGCGCAACACCGAGCCGCCCGAGGAGCTGACCGAGGTGCCGCTGATGGCGGCCATGTTCGTCGCGATGGTCTGGCACGCCCGGCGCAAGCTTGCCGCGGAGCAGCAGTCCCTGCTGGTGAGCGAGGAGAACGCCCGGCTGCTCGCCACTCAGCGGCGGTTCTTGCAGGACGCCTCCCATCAGCTCCGCACGCCCATCACCATCGCGCTCGGGCACGCCGAACTGCTGGCCAGCGACCTGTCCGGCCACCAGGAAAGCCAGGACATCCAGGTGGTACTCGGCGAGCTGACCCGGCTGCGCCGGATCGCCGAGCGGTTGCTCGTCATCGCCGCGGCCGATGACCCGGAGTTCCTGCATCCGGAGGCGGTCACGCTGGACAGCTTCGTGATGGACGTACTGCGCCGGTGGCGGCCGACCGCCGACCGGCGCTGGCAGCTCGGCCGGCTCGACAAGGTGGCCATCGCCGCGGACAGGGAGCGGCTCGGCCTCGCCATCGATGCGCTGCTGGAGAACGCCGTGCGGCACACCACGGCGGGTGATGTCATAAAGTTGTCGGTTACAGCCGCTGCGGGAGCTGACGTCCGGATCACCGTCACGGACTGCGGTTACGGCATCCCGGCTGAGCAGCTGCCCCGTGTGTTCGACCGGTTCCGTAGCGGCGACAGCGGGTACCCGCGGGGTACCGGGCTCGGGCTCGCCCTGGTCCGGGCCGTCGCCCGGGCCCACGGCGGCGACGTCCTGGTCCGCAGCCGACCGGGGCAGGGCAGCGAATTCGAGCTGCTGCTCCCGTCGCCGGCCGCAGGGCGGCCAGCGGAATCGTCCGACAGCGAAGCCGGGAACGGAGGTTGGCAGGAAGCATGCCAGAGCGAACCTGGAAGGCAGCCTTCGGCGAAGTAGGCCGGTCCGCGGCCAGGCACAAGCTTGCCTCGGCCATCATCGCCGTCGCCGTCGTGGGCTCGTTCGCTGGCATCGCGTGGGCCGGGACCGGCTCCGCCAAGATCGCTTCGCCGGCCGATAAGCCCGCGGCCGCGTTCAGCGTGCCGGTACTAGGCCCCTCCGGCGTGGGCACGTCACGGGTCTCGCTCGGCTCCTACGCGGGGAAGCCGCTGATCGTCAACTTCTTCGCGTCCTGGTGCCCCCCGTGCAAGCAGGAGACGCCGCTGCTCGCCAGGTTCTACCACGCCGAGCACGGCAAGATAGCGCTGGTCGGGCTGGATGAGAACGACTCGCTGGCCAACGCGCTGAAGTTCACCAGCCACGAGGGCGTCAGCTACCCCGTCGGCTGGGACCCCGGCATCCTCGCCGCGTCCGCCTATGGCGTCAGCGGTTTGCCGCAGACCTTCTTCCTCGATGCCCGGCACCGCATTGTCTTGCGGATATACGGCGCCGTGACAACCGCGGACCTGAGCAAGGGCGTGGCGCTAGCGACCCGGTCCGCCGCCGGCTAGTACGACTGCTTTCTTGACTTGCCCACGGAACCGATGGCACCGGTCAGGCCGAACACGGCCCCGCCGTGCCACATACCGCTGAATATCCCGTGGATGAAGCCGCCACCGGTGACGATGGTCAGTACGAGCGCGATCGCGGCGGCCGCCACGGCCGGCAGGACAGCGAACCGCCAGGGATTGCTCCTGGCCCACCTCGCGGCGCGGCTCGACTTGGCTCGCCACAGCGCGCCCGCCGCCGCCACCACGAGGAACACCGCGGCCCCCAGCGCAGCTGAACCGCTCAGGGCGGCCACGCCCAGAGTGCCCCCGATGACGTGCAGGCCCAGGTCAGCAGCCGCGACCACACCACCGGTTACCGCCGCCGATCCCCATGGGGCACCGGACATCACCTCTCCGGAGATCGACATCTCCTCGCGCCGGGATAGGTCTTGATCACTAGGTGCGGACATCGGCATCCCTCCGTGCACCAAGCGCGATATTCACGTCATATCGCGTCTTGAGTCAGAGTACCACGCAACCGCGATAGATCATCGGATGCGAGTCCGCGTGTTTGCTGAGGATTGGCCCGAGTTCCGCTGAGGGCCGCGCGGACGGTGCGAGCCCGCGGGAGAGCGGCGGTTCGCCGGCGCAGTCCGGGTTTTGGGGCCGGCCGGCACGCTTGACCGGTGCCTGGGGCGGGAAATCTTAGCGGTGAGGGGCCGTTTCCGGGCAAAGGCAATGGAGATGCACGAGGACGACAGCGCATGCCCGCAGTCGCGCCGTGCGAAGGCGCTGCTGATCTACTCGGTCGTGGCCATATTCGCCGCGGCGACTGGTGTCGGGGCGACGCTTACCGTCCGTGTCATCGGCTCTCCTCCCCGTCCGCCGACCGTCGTGCGAGCCCCCGCCACGATGAACGAGGGGGCCGTCTACCGGAAGGTCGAGCCGACCGTGGTGGACGTGAGCGCCAATTTGCAGTACCTCGATGAGACCGCGGAGGGCACCGGGTTCGTGTTCGACGCCGCCGACGGCCTCGTGCTGACCAACAACCACGTCATCGACGATGCCACCAACGTGACGGTGACCGCGGTGTCAACCGGCAAGGTCTACCGCGCGACCATTCTCGGCTATGACCTGCGGGACGACGTCGCGGTGCTCAAGATCAAGGGCGGGACCGGGCTGAAGGCCGCCACCATCGGCGACTCGGACAGCCTCACCGTCGGCACCCAGGTGCTGGCCCTAGGTAACGAAGCGGGACAGGGCGGCCCGCCGACGCTGGCCGCCGGCGTCATCAGCAGCATGGGCCGGAGCATCATCGCCAGCGACCAGAGTTCGGGCCTGACCGAGACGCTGCACGGAATGCTGCAGACCAGTGCCGACATCCGCCCGGGCGATTCCGGCGGACCGCTGGCCAATGCGGCGGGCCAGGTCATCGGCATCGACACCGCGGCAGGCAGCGGCAGCTCGGGAACCAGCTTCGCCGGCTACGCCATCCCGATCAACAAGGCGCTGTCCATGGCCGAGCTCATCGCGGCCGGCCGGGCGAATCCGGCCATCAAGCTCGGCATGCCCGCGTTCCTCGGCGTGCTGCTGCCCGACAGCGCCAGCAGCAGCCCGCTTCAGCAAGCCGGCCAGCAGCACCGGCGAAACGGGACCGCGACAAGGAACGAGTCGCAGTGCCTGACCGGAGGCAGCAGCTCCTACACCGCGGTGCCGGCGGCGATCGCTCCGGTGAGCTCCGGCGCCCTGGTCGACGGTGTCGTGTGCGGCGGGCCTGCCGTCCGGGCCGGGCTCGCCGCCGGCGACGTCATCACGAGCCTCGGCGCGCACGCCATCACCTCGGCGCGCTCCCTCACGTCCATCCTGGCCGAGGAGCGACCGGGCACCAGAACGTCACTGACCTGGGTAGGCATAGACGGCGCCAACCACGCCGCGACCGTCACCCTAGGCACCGCCCCCGCCGGCTAGTTCCGGTCACCGCCGCCACCGGGCACCGCCCCAGCCCAGGCACCGCCGGGCACCGCGTCCCAGCCCAGGCGGCGCTGCCGCCATCGCAAGCGGGATCGATTGCGCAACTTGCACGCTCTGGCGGGGTCGATTGCGCATTTGACACGCTGGGCTCAATGCGCCTCCGCAACGGGAAGCCTGGCCGCCCCCCTCCCGGCGCCGTCTTATCTGGAACGTCACGATTCGCCCGGCTCTCGTAAGCGCCAGGCGCAGGTGGCACGGCGGATGCGCCGGGGGCGGTGGCCCACCACCCCCGCAAGAACAGGGGCTGTGGGCCACCGCCCCCGGTCGCGCAGGGCGGCAGCTGCGGACCGGAACCGGCAGGGCGGCATAAAACGGGCATCGCTATGCGGCACGCCGCAGGATCGCGCCATTTGAAGCGCCGCCCCACAAGTTCGATTTCGTATTCGACACACTAGCTCACGTATCGTAGCGGGAACATGAAAGCCCAGCACTTCTGGTTACATCCCCGCACCTAACGCGCCGCTAGGCGAACCGGGGAATGTCTCGAAAAGATCGCGGACACTTACCCCCCAATTTGGGGAGGTAAGTGTCCGCGATAATAGATTCGAGTTTCATCCATGCCCAGAGGGTGCCCGACCTATTGGGATATGCCCGATACGGGCAGGTCAGCCTCGGCCGCGCGGGTTAGGCCACGGGGGAGTCGAGGTCACGGGACAGGTCAGGCCTCGGGTGAGGGCGAGGGCGGGCGGGACGAGGACGGGCAGGGCGAGGGCGGGCGGGGCGCGTTCGCGCTTCCCGGAGCGTGTCGATGGCGCTATCGAGCCCGCTGGAGCGTGTCGATGGCGTCAACGAACCCGCTGGCGACGCGGCCGGCAACCGGCCCGCGGGGCGGGGCGGTAACTGTTGTATTACGGGGGCAGCGGGTTGGGGTTCTGGGGCATCTGGTGGGCATCTAGGTTGTCTGCGTAAAGTATTCAGCTTTCGTTCAGGATGACCGGGCTAACTTAATGGGGACGTACCCTGGTCACGTCGAGGGCGAGGATGATGCGAGAGAACGACAGCGACCACGAGGGCCAGCCCGATGAGTACGTCAGCCCGTGGGCACCACGGACGGACTGGGGAGGGGATGACGGGCTCCCGCCGTACTACGCGGCCAGTCATCCCGGGCCCGGAGGGCCCGCGGGGCCAGGACCCGCGGGGCCAGGACCCGGGGCCACGCCCGCTCGCGACGACACGATCTCGTTCGGTAACGCACCGCCCGCTTACGGCCCGCCGGAATGGGGTAACTGGGGCCCAAACGACCGTAGCTGGGACCCAAACGACCGTAACTGGGGCCCGGGCGATGGTAGCTGGGGCTCGGGTGACGGTAACTGGGATCCGGGCGATGGCTACGGCCCGCCGCCGCCGCGACCGGGGGGTGCTGGACGGCTGTTCGTGTACGTGCTCGTCGCCGCCGTCGCGGCCAGCATCGGCGCCGGTGTCACCGTCGCGCTGCACCGCGGCAATGACGGCTCTTCCGCGGGCGTGTCCGCGCATGAGAACATCCCGGCCCAGCATAACAACGCGGTCGGCAGCGGATCGAACGCCCGGCTGAACCAGACCAGGGTGGAGAACAAGGTCGAGCCCGGTCTGGTCGACATCACGTCCACGCTCAAGTACAACAGCGAGACCGCCGAGGGCACCGGCATGATCGTGTCGGCGGACGGGCTCGTGCTGACCAACAACCACGTGATCGACCAGTCCACCAGCGTCGTTGCCCAGCTGGTCGACGGCGGGCGGACGTACCGGGCGAAGGTGGTCGGCTACGACGCCAGCGGCGACATCGCCCTGCTCCAGCTCCAGGGAGCCAGCGGCCTGCCCACCGTGAGCTTCGGCAACTCCGACCAGATTAACGTCGGCACGCCGGTACTCGCCCTCGGCAACGCGGAGGGACGGGGCGGCGCGACTCCCGCGCTGGGCATCATCAACGGACTGCACGCCGCCATCAGGGCGAATGACGAGGGCTCGGGCGGCACCGAGAACCTGCGCAACATGCTGCAGACCAGCGCGCAGATCCAGCAGGGCGACTCCGGCGGCGCCCTGGCCAACAACGCGGGCCAGATCGTCGGGATGATCACCGCGGCCAACACCACGTCCGGCCAGGCCGACGGCACGACCGGTTTCGCGATCCCGATCAACACCGCCGTGTCGGTGGCGCGGCAGATCGCCAACGGTACCGCGAGTTCCACGGTCTACATCGGCACGCCCGGCTTCCTCGGCGTGGTCCTGCCGCAGAGCAGCAGCCCCAACCCGCAGCAGCAGGCCAGCGACGAGCAGCAGGCGCTACAGCAGAACAGCAACAGCGCAGGCGGCGGAGGCGGGGGCGGCGGTTTCGGCGGAGGTGGCACCGACTGCATAGAGAACAACTCTCAGCTGAGCCCCCCGGCCAGGATCGCGCCGGCCAGCACGGGCGTCGTCATCATCGCGGATTTCTGCGGCACCGCGGTCACTGACGCCGGGCTGGCCCCAGGGGACGTGATCACCTCGGTCAACGGCAAGGCGGTGAGCACGCCGGACTCGCTGCGCAACCTCACGGCCAACTACCATCCCGGCGACACGGTTTCCATCGGCTGGAAGGACGTCAACGGCGGCCAGCACGCCGCCCCGGTCACTCTGGGTGCCGGGCCGGTGCGCTGAGCCACTCCCGCAGCCGGGACTCGCACTGCGCGATCTTCTCAAGTTCCACGTACTCGCCCGCGGTGTGCGCGATCTGCGAGATACCCGGGCCGTAGTTGACCGCGGGGATGCCGAGCTCGGCGAACCTGGCCACGTCGGTCCAGCCCAGCTTGGCACTTGGCGTGCCGCCGACCACCTCCGCGAAGGCCGCCGCAGCCGGATCGGCCAGCCCCGGCCTGGCGCCGGGGCCCACGTCGAGTATGGTCACCGGCCACGCCTCGAACACCGACCGGACGTGCGCCCGCGCCTCATCGGCGGAACGGTCGGGCGCGAACCGGTAGTTGACCGTGACGACGCACTCGTCCGGCACCACGTTCCCGGCCACACCGCCGCTGATGCCGACCGCGTTCAGCCCCTCCCGGTAGCGGAGCCCGTCGACCACTGGCTGCCGGGGCTCATACCCGCGCAGCACGTCGATCACCACGCCAGCCTCGTGAATCGCGTTGACGCCCATCCACGCCCTGGCCGAGTGTGCCCGGCGGCCCGGCACGGTCACCGCCGCCCGCAGCGTTCCCTGGCAGCCGCCCTCGATCCCGGCCGACGTCGGCTCCAGCAAGATCGCGAAGTCCCCGGCCAGCAGCCCCGGGTTCAGCCCGGCCAGCCGGCCCAGGCCGTTGCGCTCGGAGCTGACTTCCTCGCAGTCGTAGAAGATGTACGTGACGTCGTGCACCGGCTCGGGCACCGTGGCGGCCACCCGCAGCTGGACGGCGACGCCGGACTTCATGTCGGTCGTGCCGCAGCCGTACAGCCGCGGTCCGTCGACGCGGGACGGCAGGTTATCCGCCACCGGCACGGTATCGATGTGCCCGGCCAGGATCACCCGCCGCGCCCGGCCCAGCGAGGTCTGGGCGACCAGCGCGTTCCCGTCCCTGTGCACGGTCAGCCACGGCAGCTGGGCCAGCGCCGCCTCGATGGCGTCGGCCAGCGCGCCCTCGTCGCCGCTGACCGAAGGAACGTCGACAAGCTGGGCGGTCAGCGCACCGCCATCGGCGGACAGATCAAGGTCCATCAGGGAAGCTTACGGCCGACCGGGCCGTCGACATGCCCTTGGCCGCGGCCCGCAGCGCCTGCACGATCACCGCCACCGAGGGCCGGCGGACGCTCGCGGTGCGGACTACGGCGTGGATGTCGCGCGCCAGATCGAGCCCGTGCGGCAGCTCTCGTACGACGACCCGCCGCTCACCGGCCCCGACCGCCAGCCGCGGCACGATGGCGATGCCGACGCCGCGCGCCACCAGGCTCACGATCGTCGACAGGCCCTCGAACTCGGACAGGACGGCGGGCGCGACCCCGGCGGCACCGAGCAGCCGGTCAACGGCCTGCCGGGACGACTCTCCCGACGGCGCGGCCAGCCACGGCTCGTCGCGCAGGGCCCGCAGATCGACGGGCAGGCCGGGATCGGCCGCATGATGGTCCCTGGGCAGGGTCAGCACCAGCTTGTCGCGGATCAGGTGGTAGCTGGTCAGGATCGACGGGTCCAGGTCGTCGGCGAGGCGGCTGGTCCAGTCGTCCACGATGGCCACGTCCACCGCTCCAGAACGCACCTGGCGCATCCCCTCCCTGGCTCCGGTCTGGCGCAGCACGAGGGCGAGCCGCGGGTGGGCGCGAAGGCTCCGGGTCAGCGCCGGGGCGAACGCGACGGCCGCGGACGGGAACGCGGTCGCCACGATCCGCCCGGCCGGCTCGGTGGCCCGGGCGGACAGGTCGGCCTCGGCCTCCTCGACCATGGCCAGGATGCGCTCGGCGTGGCCCGCCAGCCGCCGCCCCGCGTCGGTGAGCTCGGCCCGCCTCGCGGTCCGGTCGAGCAACGGTGCACCAGCCTCGCGTTCAAGTGTGGCGAGCTGTTGCGAGACGGCGGACGGGGTGTATCCCAGGACGGCGGCGGCCTTCGAAATACTGCCTCTAGCTGCGAATTCGTGCAGCAACCTGAGCCGGTGCAAGTCAAGCATAAGCCAAGCTTACGCTCGGCCCCAGAGATCACCGCTTGTGCTAATGCTCTAGTCTCGCGCAAACTTGGGCAAGTGTAAAAAAACACCCCTTTCCCGCAGCTAGGAGCGCCAGTTTCCGTGGCTCTCACGATCACACCCACTCCCCTCCCCGAGGATGCCCCGCCTTTTCCGGCTCCCGCGCCGCTCGGCGCGGCGCCGAAATTCGGCGTCTCCGCCACGCTCGCCGCCAACGAGGTCCTGCAGACCCGCCGCCGCCGCGGCCTGCCGGTACTGCCGCTGGCCTTCGGTGAAGCCGGCCTCCCTGTCCACCCCGCCCTGTGCGAGGCACTGGCGGCCGCGGCCGGCTGCAATGCCTACGGCCCGGTGGCCGGCAGCGCCGCGCTCCGCGAGGCCGCCGCCTCCTACTGGGGCCGGCGCGGCCTGCCCACCGACCCGGATACCGTCGTCTGCGGCCCGGGCAGCAAGGCGCTGCTGTACGCCCTGCTGGCCGCCATCGACGGCGACGTCGCCGTGACGCAGCCGAGCTGGGTGAGCTATGCCGCGCAGGCCAGCCTGGCCGGCGCGACCGCGCACCTCATCCCCGCCTGCGAGGGCCGCGGCGGCGTCCCCGACCCGGCCGGCCTGGCCCGCGCCATCTCCTTGGCCCACGCCGCCGGACGCCCGATCCGCGCCGTTATCGTCACGCTGCCCGACAACCCGACCGGAGTGCTGGCCAGCGGGGCGGCGGTCAACTCGCTCTGCGCCGTGGCCGAGCAGCACGACCTGCTCATCATCTCCGACGAGATCTACCGTGACCTGGTCTATGACGATGAGCCAGAGTTCAAGAGCCCCAGTTCAATTGCACCAGAACGTACGGTGGTTACCACGGGCCTGAGCAAGAACCTGGCTCTGGGAGGCTGGCGTCTCGGGGTCGCCCGCCTGCCCGGGGGCCCCGGCCCGCTCGGCCGCGAGCTGCGCGACCGCCTGCTGGCGATCGGCAGCGAGATATGGTCGGCGCCGGCCGGCCCCGTCCAGCAGGCCGCCGCCATGGCGTTCGCCGAGCCGCCCGAGCTGGTCGAGCACGTTACCCGCAGCCGCCGCCTGCACGCCCGCGTCGCCCGCGCGGTCGCCCGCCGGTTCGCCGCGGCGGGCGCCACCGTGCGCGCACCGCAGGCGGCGTTCTATGTGTACCCCGACTTCGGCCCGCTGGCCGATACGCTGCTTGACCGGCACGGCATCGTCAGCGACGACGGCCTGGCCCAGCTGCTGCTCAGCCGGTACGGCGTGGGCGTGCTGCCGGCCAGCGCGTTCGGCGAGCAGGAATGGCGGCTCAGGTTCCGTGTCGCGACCGGCCTGCTCTACGGCGAGAACGACGCGCAGCGCGCCGCCGCCCTGGCCGCGGACGACCCTTGCTCGCTGCCCTGGATCGCCGGCGCCCTGACCCGGCTGGAAGAAGTCCTCGCGGACCTTCAGTAGCCGTAGGACACAGACGGCGACGACCCGGTGGGCGGGGCCGGCGATCCCGAGACGACAACCTCGTGCCATGTCCCGCCGGAGACATCCAGGTTGTTTCCCCTGGCCTGGCCGGGAGCGGTGTCCAGCGAGGCGGTGTACAGGGGGTGCCCGTCGTAGGTGGCCTGGATCGAGCCGTCCGGCCGGGTGATCGTGCCCACTTCCCCGCCCAGGCCGGTTCTCGCGGTGACCGGCCCGGCGACCGGAGGCCAATGGACGGCGCAGCTGCCTGTGCACCTCGAGGCCGTCGCGCTGTCGGGCTCGAACCAGTACAGCGTGAACCCCTTGTCGTTGGCCAGCACCGTCACCGGGCCGATCTTGGCGGTCGTGAGGGCCACGGCGGCCGCGCCCGAGCCAGAACCTGACGAGCTCAGCTGCCACGCCCACCCGGAACCCGCGACACCGGCCAGCGCCGTCACGGCGGCGGCCACCAGCACTGTTTTCCGCTTCGCTCGTCTCCGGCCCCCGTCAAGGCGCTGCCTTCCCGCCTCGCTACGCTCGTCAGTCCAGGCAGCGCCGGGGGCCTTCGGCTCGCTCGCGCACGCGGCCGGCAGCCTGCGGAGCAGTGCGGGCAGCGCGGCCAGTTCGGCCAGCTCTTCCCGGCACCGCTCGCAAACCGCCAGGTGCCGCACGACCTTGACGCGGTCAGCCGGAGCGATCGCGCCGAGGACGTACACGCCCAGTTCGACACGTATGTCAGAACACGTGCCCGTACCGCTCATCTATACCTGTGTCAGTAGCCGCCACCGCTCTTCGAGGAGGGCGTCGCGGCGCCCGATCCCGAAGCGGTGACGTCGTACCAAAGCCCGCCTGAGGCGTTCACTCCGTTGCCCTTGTCCTGGCCGGGGGCGCTGTCACCGGCGTAGGTGTAGAGCGGGTGACCGTTGTACGTGGCCTGGGTCGAGCCGTCGGCACGGGTGATCGTCCCGAGCGTGCCGGTCACGCCCGAGCCGGCCGTGGCCGGGCCCTTCACCGGCGGCCAGTAGGTGGCGCAACTGCCGTTGCAGACCGACTTGGTCGAGCTGTCCGGTGCGAACCAGTACAAGGTCATGCCAGCGGCGTTGGTCAGGATAACCTTCCCGCTGATGGTCGCGGTCTTGATCGTGCTCCCCGATGTGGCGGCAGCAGCCGACGATGATGCCGGCGACGCGGCCGGCGCTGACGAGCTGGTCCCGGACGACGCCCCGTTGGTTGAAGAACTGGAACAGGCCGCGGCAAGCAGCCCGAGCGCCGCCACGCCGACGGCTCCGAAATATCTAGTGCGCATGGAAGTGTCTCCCTTGAGCGGCGGTTAACCTCTCCACCCGTGATCACGTATACAAAACGCGTACGGTTCAATTCGCTAGCCGTACGAACGATGGTTGCCTGACCGGCCGGCTGGATTTACCGTGCGGCGACGGGCAGCAGTTCCGGGCGCTTGGGCGGGCGGCCATCGCCGCTTGACCTGCCGCGGATCCTGCGGTTGAGCCACGGCATCGCGTAGTCCATGGCCCAGCGCGCGTCCTGGCGACGCGCGGAGAACCAGGTATGCGCCGGGGCACCGGCAGGAAGCGGGCCGCGCCAGTCGCCGTCAACCGGGAGCCCGAGCACCGCGCAGGTGCGCAAGGCGACCAGGCGATGACCCTCTGACGTCAGGTGCAGGCGGTCCTGGCTCCAGGCCCGCGGGTCGCAGAGCACCCGCATCGACCACAGGTCAACCAGCTCGCAGCCGCGCTCGTCGGCGATCGCACGCAGATGCATGTTGTAGGCGGCGATCCGGCCGCGCAGCAGCCGGATGATCGGGAAGGCGCGCGGGTCAAACCCGGTGAAGATCAGCACCCGGCGGCCGTCCGCCCGCAGTCGTGCGACGCCGGAGTCGAACAGGCAGGCGAGCTCGTCCACGTCGGCACCGCGGAGGATGTCGTTCCCGCCCGCGGCGAGGCTCACCAGGTCTGTGCTGGCAGGACCGGGCGCGAGGCCGATCGCGGTCCCGATCTGCTCCTCCAGCACATGGCGCACCAGCTTTCCCCGCACGGCCAGGTTCGCATAACCGAAACCGGGTTGCCTGGCGGAAAGCACGGCGGCGACCCGGTCGGCCCAGCCGAGGAGTTCGCCATCGGGACCATAATCGTTCAGGCCCTCGGTGAAACTATCACCGAGGGCCACGAACGAGTTGATGCCGGAGGCCTCCATACGCTCCATGATGCCAGGGTCACCGGGGGAGACTAGGGAGCATGCGCAGTAGGCCGGCCGTGTTGATCGCGGCGATGGGGTTCATGTTCGTGGTGGCGGGCTGCGGAGGTCCGGCGGGAGACAGTCCGGCTGGCACCGCGCCGGCCATGAAATCGATAGGGGCGCCGTCAGCCGGCGCCACGGGCGGTCCCGCCGCGGTCTGGCCCGCATACGGCGGCAGCGCCCAGCATGCCGATGCCGCGACCGCGGCTCCGGCCGGGCGGCTGTCCATCGCCTGGCGAGCTAACCTCGACGGCGCCGTCTACGGGCAGCCGCTGCTGGTCGGCAGCCTCGCCATCGCCGCCACCGAGCAGGACTCGATCTACGGGCTGGACGCGGCCACCGGCCGGGTCGCGTGGCGGACCCGCATCGGCACGCCGGTTTCCCTCGACGACCTGCCGTGCGGCGACGTGAACCCGCTCGGCATCACCGGAACGCCGGTATATGACCAAGCCGACGGCCTGGTCTACGCGGTCGCCGAGACCGCCGGCTACCACCACGTCCTGGTCGGCGTCCAGGCCGCCACCGGCGCCGTCAAGGTCCAGCGCGACATCCCCACGCCGGACGGGAATCCCCGTAACGACCAGCAGCGCCCCGGCCTGGTCATCGAGAACGGGCGAGTCTACGTGGCGTTCGGCGGCCTGTACGGCGACTGCGGCCAGTACCGCGGATCGGTGGTGAGCGTCCCGCTCACCGGCAGCGGCCCGCTGGTCTCCTACGTCGTGCCCACCGCACGCGAAGGCGCGATCTGGGGTACCGCCGGCCCGGTGGCCGGGCCCGACGGCACACTCTACGTCAGCACCGGCAACGGCTCGGACTCCGCCACCAGCTTCGACGGCAGCGACGCGGTCACGGCCCTGTCCCCCGGCCTGCGCCAGACCGGCATCTTCGCCCCCGTCACCTGGAAGCAGGACAGCCAGAACGACCTGGACCTGGCGTCCACCCAGCCTGCCCTGCTGCCCGGCGGACGGCTGCTGGCCGACGGCAAGAGGGGCACCGCGTACCTGCTTAACGCCTCCCACCTGGGCGGGGTCGGCGGCCAGATAGCGCAGGCCCAGGTCTGCGACGCCTACGGCGGCACCGCGGTGAGCGGCACCACCGTCTACGAGCCGTGCAGCGACGGCGGCATCGCCGCGGTCAGCACGGCCGGCGACACGATCCGCGTCCTGTGGCGCGGGCCGTCCAACGCGGCCGGCTCCCCGGTCGTGGGCGGCGGAGCGGTCTGGGTCAGCGACTATTCGGGCGGCACTTTGTACCAGCTTGACCCCGCTACCGGGTCGGTCAGGCAGACGCTCGGCCTGGGTACGTCACTGCCGCATTTCGCTTCGATGTCGATGTCGGGCACCCGTGCCTATATCGGAACCAATCAGGGTGTGGTGGCGATCGCCGGAGCCTAGGCCGGCAGCGATCTTGACCAGCACGGGGGCGCAACTGCCCGGGCGGCGCGAGATGGCGGGGAGGGAGAACCACAGGCCGTTCTGAGATAATGGCTTGGTGGTTGATTACCTGGAATCACCGGCACCGGCGTTCCTTTTCGACCTGGACGGGACGCTGATCGACAGCGTCTACCAGCATGTCATCGCGTGGCGGGCGGCGCTGGCCGGGATCGGGATCGACCTTTCCGTGTGGCGGATTCACCGCCGGATCGGGATGAGCGGCGGGATGATGGTGTCCGCGCTGCTGCGGGAGACTGGCCGGGTCCTGTCCAAGACCGACATCGAGCAGTTGCAGGAAGCGCACAAGGCGGAGTTCCGGGCGCAGGCGGACACGGTCCGGCCGCTGCCCGGCGCCAGCGCGCTGCTCCAGGCGCTCACCGACGCCGGGGTGAAGTGGGCGATCGCCACCAGCGGCTACGCCGCGACCGCGCGTTCCGCGCTAGCCTTGCTCGGGCTGCCCGACGACACGACGATGATCACCCGCGACCGGGTGCGGCACGCCAAGCCCGACCCGGACCTGTTCCTGGCCGCGGCCGCCGAGCTCGGTGTCGAGCCCCGGCACGCGATGGTCGTCGGGGACAGCGTGTGGGACCTGCTCGCGGCGCGCCGCGCCGGTGCGCTCGGCGTCGGGCTGATGTCCGGCGGCTACGGCCGTGAGGAGCTGGAGCGGGCCGGCGCGTACCGGGTGTACGCCGACCCCGCGGAAATGCTGGCCCGCCTCGACGAGCTGGGCGTCCGAGTAGACGACCCGTGAGGGCCCCGAACGAAATAACACAGCGCTGGGCCGTTATGACTGCCGGCGTCGCGTTCGTTGTCGCGGAGCTGCTGTTCGTGTCGCCTCGGATGGGGCTGAGCTGGGACGAGACCGTCTACGTGAGCCAGGTCAGCGGGCACGCGCCGGCCGCCTGGTTTGATCCGGCGCGGGCGCGCGGCGTGCCGCTGCTCGTCGCACCCGTGGCGTACCTGACCGGCTCGATCGTGGCACTGCGGGTGTACCTGGCGGCGCTGTCCGGGACCGGGCTGGTGCTGGCGTTGCTGGTGTGGCGGCCGCTACGCCCGGCCTGGGTGCTGGCGCTGGCGGGGGTGGCGTTCGGCGGGCTGTGGGTGGCACAGTACTACGGGCCTCAGGCCATGCCGGACATGTGGTCGGCTCTGGCCGCCCTGGCCGCGCTCGGGTTCTTCCTGCGGCGCGCGCTGGCCGGGGTCGCCGGCTGCGTGGCGTTCATGGCGCTGATCCGGCCTGGTGACGCGGTCTACCTGGCCGTGCCGCTGCTGGCCGCCGTGGTCGCGATCCGGGCGTGGCGGCGGTGGCAGCTGGCCGCGGCCGTGGTGTGCGGCCTGGTGGCGGGCGGAGCGGAGTGGGCCATCGAGGCGATCCTCCGGTTTGGCGGGATTGCCGCCCGGTTGCACGCGGCGGGCGCGGAACAGAGCGGGTTCGGGTTGCACTTCGCCCTGCCGGACGAGCTGAAGGCGCTGAACGGGCCCACGCTGTGCCGGCCCTGCGTGATTGGCTACCGGCAGCCGGAACTCGACCTGTGGTGGGTGCTGCTGCCGGTAATCGCGGCCGTGGGCGCGGTCGCCGCGCGGCGGGCGGGCGATTCGCTGGCTTCGGCACTGCTGCCCGTGGCCTGCGGGCTCTGCCTGGCCGCGCAGTACCTGTTCATGATCGACTACGCGGCGCCGCGGTTCCTGCTCCCGGCCTACGCCGTGCTCTCGATCCCGGTCGCGGACGGGCTGGCCTGGCTGGTCACCGGCGTGCGGCCGGACCTGCGGCTGGCCATGGCGGCGGTGGTCGGCTGCGCCATGGCGGCCCAGCTCGCCGCTCAGCACGCGGTGCTCGACCACGAGGCCGGCGGGACGGTCACGTTCCACGACGACTACTCGGTGATAGCGGCCCGGCTCTCCAGCCTGGGCGTCCGGCCGCCGTGCCTGGTGAGCGGCGTGCAGTACATCCCGATCGGGTTCTACGCGGGCTGCGCGTCGGCCAGCCCGGCGGGATCGGGCATCCGTGCGCTGCTGGTCGGCACCGGCCATCGTCCTCCGGCCTATGCCCGCGGATGGCGGGCCTACCCCATCCGGGGGACAACCGTACTGCGGGTAACCGCCTACATCTCGTAGTAGTTGCGTGAGGACTTCGCGAGCAGTGACGTTTGGGCGGCTATCGTGCGGTTATATGGATGCGTAAGCGACACGTACGGTATGTAACAGGAGGCGAGTCGCGGTGCCCGCGGTGCGTCGGATTTTCGTTGGCGTGCATGGGTCACTCGGGAGCCTGCAAGCGTTGCGGTACGCGACGGACGAGGCGCGGCGGCGGAAGATCCCGCTGGTGCCGGTCCTCGCGTGGCTTCCCCCGGGTGGCGATCTCGCCGAGCGCCGCAACCCCTCGCCGTACCTGCGCCGGATCTGGCGTGAGGCCGCCTGGCAGCGGCTGTGGGCCGCGTTCGACGACGGCCTGGGCGGGGTACCCGGCGACATCGAGGTCACGCCGCAGGTGGTCCGCGGGGAAACGGGACCGGTGCTGGTCGATGTCGCTTGTTCGGCGGAAGATCTCCTGATAATAGGAACGGGCAGGCGTTCAACCCTTGGGCGCCTGCTTCATAGCTCGGTGGGCCGCTACTGCATGGCTCACGCCAGGTGCCCGGTCCTGGCCGTGCCGCCCTCGGCGCTGATGGACGAGATGGGCCGCGGCCTGCGCCCCTGGCAGCTGCGCCGGCACGCCGCGCATGGGTTCCGTTAGGACTTCGCTAGCGGCCGCATGGGCCCCATAAGGACGGGATGACCAGGCCGGATCCGGGCCTTGACCAGGGCCGTGAACGATTTCTCTCTATCGGCCTGACCGTCTTGGTCTTCGTCGTGCTCGCCCTCATCGTCAAGGGGGTCGAGCGCTTTGAGCGCTGAAAACTGGCTCGGCCTCATCGCGGGCATCGCGCTCACCATCTACCTGGTAGTGGCCCTGATTAGTCCCGAGAGGTTCTAGTGAGCGGCGCACTCGCCGGCTTCCTGCAAGCCGGCCTCCTGATCCTGGCCCTGGCGGTCTGCTACCGGCCGCTGGGCGACTACATCGCGCGCGTCGTCACGTCCGGCAAGGACTGGCGGGCGGAGAAGGCGATCTACCGCGCGATCGGCGTCGACCCCAGGGCCGACCAGCGGTGGAGCGTGTACCTGCGGTCGATGCTGGCGTTCTCGGCGCTGTCCGTGCTGTTCGTGTACGGGTTTGAGCGGCTGCAAGGACACCTGTTCCTGTCGAACGGCATGCCCGGCGTGACGCCGGACGTGGCCTGGAACACCGCGGCCTCGTTCACCACGAACACCAACTGGCAGAACTACTCCGGCGAGACGACGATGGGCTACCTGACCCAGATGTCGGGGCTCGCCGTGCAGAACTTCGTGTCCGCCGCGGTCGGCATCGCGGTCGCGATCGCGCTGGTGCGCGGGTTCACGCGGAGCAGGACCGACCGGCTCGGCAACTTCTGGGTGGACCTGACCAGGATCGTCATCCGGGTGCTGCTGCCGCTGTCCCTCATTGGCGCGGTCATCCTGCTGGCAGGCGGCCTAGTGGACAACTTCACCGCGACGCATGTGATCCACACGCTGACCGGCGGCTCGCAGAACATGGTCGGCGGCCCGGTGGCCTCGCAGGAAGTCATCAAGGAGATGGGCAACAACGGCGGCGGCTTCTACAACGCCAACTCGGCCCACCCGTTCGAGAACCCGAACCCGTTCACCAACATCTTC
>Ga0126381_100003477_pt1 | contig 17095 bp, 14 predicted proteins | sample PanSoiMetPlot_28_FD_96465 | JGI IMG/M metagenome (GOLD analysis project Ga0126381, IMG submission 96465) | Tropical forest soil microbial communities from Panama - MetaG Plot_28 | ecosystem: Environmental > Terrestrial > Soil > Tropical forest > Bulk soil | place: Panama | collected 2016-02-17 | reverse complement strand
CGGCGCACGAAAAAGGTATCACGCACAGGGATCTGAAACCCGAGAATATTTTCCTTACCGAGGAAGGACGGACCAAGATTCTGGATTTCGGGCTGGCCCAGATGGAGCCGCTCCTTGCGGACGAACAGATGGGGCCAGCCTCGACTTCGTCGAGCGGCGCAACCGGGATGCTGATCGGGACCGTGGCGTACATGTCCCCGGAACAGACCGAAGGCAAAAAGGTGGACCAGCGCTCGGACATTTTCTCCTTCGGATCCGTGTTGTACGAGATGCTCACCGGAGAGCGGGCCTTTCATGGGAAAACCAAGGTCCAGACGCTCTCAGCTATCCGCGACGAGGAACCGCCACACATCGCCAGGCTTTCTGCAATGGGACTGGACGCGATTCTGGTGCGCTGCCTGCGTAAAGCGCCGGAAGAGCGCTTCCCCTCAGGACAGGAACTGCTGGCGGAGCTCGAAGAGTCGAGCGAAAGACCCGTTCCGCTCCTCCGTAGAAAGGTGCTCTGGGCCGGCGTTCTCACGATTGCATTAGGCCTGGCTGCCGTTCCAGTGCTCCGAAATGCTGTTCTCGGTTCCGGCCCTCGACTGACGTCGATCGCGGTGCTTCCTCTCACCAATCTCTCGAACAATCCCGAGGAGGAGTACTTCGCCGACGGTATGACCGACGTGCTGATCGCCGATCTCGCCCAGATCAGCTCGTTGCGGGTCATCTCGCGGACATCGATCATGCAATTGAAAGGCACAAAGAAGTCTCTGGCGGAAATTGCCCGACAGCTGCACGTGGGCGGGGTGGTCGAAGGAACCGTGCTGCGTTCCGGCGACCATGTGCGAATCACGGCCGAGTTGATCGATGCCTCCAACGATCGGCATGTCTGGGCCGCGACTTATGACCGCAAGATCGGCGACGTGCTTACGTTGCAGGGAGAAGTGGCACGAGCGATTGCCGGCGAGATCCAGGCGCGCATTACGCCGCAGGAATCGGGCAGGCTGGCGACCAACAAAGCCGTAACACCAGCGGCATTGGACGCGTTTCTGAGAGGCCGCTACTATTGGGGGCAATTCACGGAAGAATCGCTGGTCAAGAGCATCGAGAGCTATGAACACGCGACTAAGATCGATCCGGCATACGCCGCAGCGTACGCGGGAATGTCGGAGTCGTGGACGGGCCTTGGATGGATCGGGGCGAGACCGTGGGACGAGGTCCGCGTTCCGGCAAGAGATACGGCTGCGAAGGCCCTGTCGATCGATGATGGACTCAGCGAAGCTCACGCCGCCATGGCCGTGCTCGCCCTGCGCGAATGGGATTGGAAAACAGCGGAAGCAGAGGACAAGAAGGCCATCGCGCTGAATCCGGGTTATCCGACGTCTCATATGTCGTACGGCAATATCCTGCGCTACCTGGGACGCGCCGACGAGAGCATTGCCGAGGCCAGGCGCGCGGTTGAACTCGACCCGCTGGCGCCATTGACCAACGAAGTACTGGCAGATGCCTTTTTGAGCGCACGCCGTTACGATGAGGCAGTGGCGCAGTGCCAGTCGGCGATCGAGCTGCACCCCGACGAATCCAGATTTCACTACATTCTTGGCTGGGCGTACTTCTATAAAGGTATGCACGACAAAGCCGTCGAGGCAATCAGCAGGAGCATTGCACTCGACGGTGGGGATCCGGATATCTCACCCGACCTCGCCTACATGAATGCCGTAACCGGGAACACAGAGGATGCACGCAACACACTGAATCTGCTTCTGCGACTTGCGAAGGAAGCGCCGCTGGACGTGGGACAGATTGCGTTGATCTATGCCGGGCTCGGTCAAACGCGGGAGAGTCTGAATCTGCTGGAGGAAGCATACAAAAAACACTCGTCCATGATGACTTGGATCAAGGTGGATGCGCGCTTTGACCAGATCCGGCAAGAGCCCCGGTTCCAGGCCTTAATGCGCGCCGTAGGCTTGATCTGAGATTACTTCGATTTCGCGCAAGTGCAGATGAGCGTCTTCTTCGATTCGGTGGAAGGGAGAGCCGATTCCTTCTCTTCGCGCGAGCGCGCCGTGAACGTCGTGGTCACTCCGGCGGTCAGGACGATGTCGCGCAAGTGCGTATTGGTCCCGGTAATCGACCGTCCCCAACCCACAAACAGGTTCGTTTTTCGGGTAATGCCGTAACTCGCCGACGCGCCGACATCCAGCAGATTGATCCGGCTGATCCGGTCATGATTGAGATATTGCTCTTCCGAAAGATTGTTGGGGAACAGGCCGTTGATGAAGTCGATTCCGTTGTGGCTGTGGGTCCAGACCGTCGACCCTTGAATGGACACGCGGCGGGTGAGGACGTATCCGAGTTGGAATTCCGCGTAGCTCCGTTTAGGAGCGACGTTAGCAACCTCCTGTACCATACCGAATGCGTATCTTCCCTGCACAAACGCTTTCGGCAGCCACGGATTCAGTTGGCGGCCGAGGTTGACACCGATTCGGTACTCCCGTTGATCCGTGCCTACAGCTCCGTGACCCAACGTGTAATAGGAATGGCTGGGAATGTAGGCCATAAAGAACGGCGTAATCATCAACTTCCTCCGGCTGACGTTATAGCGGACGTCAAACCGGAAATCCTGAAGGCTGCCATGATAGCGGCCGTCATCAAGCTCCACCATCGTATTCGGCTGGCCGCGAACCCATAAATGCGGCTGTGTCCCGTCGTATTTGCCTTCGATGAACGGCAGTGCGATTCTTACGGCCAGCCTGTCGGTGAGCGAATAGTCCAAATCGAGCATCACGGCTTGAAGCGTAGTGTGGCCGCGGTCGACAGCTTCACCTTGGGACATCGCATGATAGCGATCGAATCCGTACTGATAGAGCAGTGACACCGTCCCTTGGCCGCTCGCGTTCAGCCAGGCCTGGGCATGTGCGCACCATTGGTTGGCTGCGCATGTGACAGCAAGAGTGACCGCCAGTCTGCTGGTACGCATGGGGCGTTTACCGGGTGGGCTATCGCGCGGCCTTCGCCTTCCACTGCAACGCCTGGTCGATGGCCTCGAAGTACTGGTCCGCGCCGCTCGGCGTCTTCAGCAGACAGTGATACTTCTTCTGAGTCGCCGAGTCCTCCGCCTTGGTGCTCCTGTACGCAACCGGCAGGATGATGGGATGAAATGGCGAGGTGGTCACGCGTGGGCTCAATCCGTCGACTACCGCAACGTCCGCCATCACGACGTCATACTTCGCTGTCTTGAGCGTTTCGTCAAGCTTGGCCGGATCTTCGATGAATTGAAATCGATGGCCGGCTTTCTTGACAGCCGGTTGAAGCTCAAGTTGACGAACAAGTGGCGAGCTGGGCAGATCTCGTTGGGCGTAGGCAAGGATTGTGACGGGATGGCCGAGTTTCAGTTGCGCCAGACGAACGCGCATCATGAGCATGAGCTTGTCGCCGCACGCCAACGCAACCGCGGCCGTCAGGAAAAATGCAAGAGGAAGCAATAGCTTACGCAAGGTGACGCCCCTCCATTCGGAACGAGTTTACTCTGGCGTCCCTTGATCGTCAAGGTGGGAAAAAGAGGTGGGAACACCTGAGTACTTACATCACCAGCAGCCCGTTCGCGCCCGGAATCTGGCGGACCCAGGAATTCATTTCCTCTTCGTTTTGGAGGAGATCGCGCAGCGTGGCTTTGCTGAGCACCTGGTCGACGGCGACCTGGACAGCGCGCCAAAGCGAGCGTACAGAGCAATCGACGGATCGCGTGCAGATCGCGGCCTGGCCGGAGTGGCTGTCGCAGAAATTGCTTTCGAACAGCCGTCCGCCGAGAACGTCGATGACATCGCCGATGACGATCTCTTCGGCCGGACGGGCCAGCGTGTAGCCGCCGTCTTTGCCCCGCGCCGCCTTCACGAAACCACCCTTACGAAGCACACGAAGAATCTTGGCTGCATAGGCAGGCGATACGCCTTCGGCCTGGCTGATCTCGGGAATGGTGAGGCCTTCCCCAGTGTAGCCGGCATAGGCCAGGCGCACGAGGCAGCGGACGCCGTACTCTTCGTTCGCGCTTAACTTCATCTGGTGAGCCTCGCGATGGGAATGATGTCTTCCAGGCCAAGTGCCAGCTTGGCGGCTTCCGACATGCGATCTTTGGACCAGGGCGGATCGAAAGTCAGCTCAATCTTTGCCGACGTGACACCGGGCACCGAACGGACCGCGCGCTCCACCTCACCCGGTAGTGTGCCGGCCACCGGGCAGTTGGGCGCGGTAAGCGTCATCCGCACATTTGCGGCTCCCGAGTCATCGACCTCGATGCCGTAGATCAGACCGAGCTCATAAATATTGACCGGCATCTCGGGATCATAGACCTTCTTCAGGGCCTTGATGATATCGTCTTTCAACATTACTCCGTGCTCGCTACTTCGTCGCTTCCGGCCAGCGCCGATTTCAACGTGTGCCAGGCGAGCGTGGCGCATTTCACGCGGGCAGGATAATCGCGAACGCCGCAGAATACCACCAACTTGCCGAGATCCTGGCTCACGGGCGTGTCAGTGGTCAGTAGCTCGTGAAATTTCTCAAGCATCCGCATCGCTTCCTCTCGCGTCTTGCCTTTGAGACTTTCAGTCATGAGCGAAGCCGACGCGGTCGAAATAGCGCAGCCGGAGCCTTCGAAGCTGGCGTCCACGACCTTGTCGCCGTCCATCTTGAGAAACAGCTTCAGTTTGTCGCCGCAGAGAGGGTTATAGCCTTCAGCCTCGCGGTTCGCTTCCGCCATCGCATGGCGGTTGCGCGGATGCTTGCTGTGGTCGAGAATGATTTCCTGATAAAGATCGTGCACCATCAGGAGAAGATCTCCTTCACTCTTTCCAGGCCCTCGGCGAGCGCATCGATCTCGTGGAACGTGTTGTAGAAGGCAAGCGAGGCACGCGTCGTGGCTGGAATGCGGAAGCGGTCCATTACGGGCTGGGCACAGTGGTGGCCTGTGCGGACGGCGATGCCCTGGCGGTCGAGCACGGTGCCGATATCGTGCGGGTGGATGCCTTCGATCACGAATGAGAGCACGGCGGCCTTCTCGCGCGCGGTACCGATGATGCGCAGGCCGGAGATGCGCGAGAGCGCTTCGGTACCGTAGGCCAGCAACTCGTGCTCGTAAGAGGCGATCTTGTCGAGGCCGATCTTATTGATGTAATCGAACGCCGCGCCCATTCCGATTCCGCCCGCGATGTTGGGCGTGCCGGCTTCGAACTTGTAGGGCAGGTCGTTGTACGTCGTCTTCTCGAACGTGACCGTGCGGATCATGTCGCCGCCACCCTGGTACGGCGGCATGGCCTCGAGCAGCTTCGTCTTCCCGTAGAGGAATCCGATGCCGGTGGGTCCGCACATCTTATGGCCGGAGAATGCGTAGAAGTCCGCGTCGAGCGCATGCACATCGACTTTCAGATGCGGTGCGGCCTGGGCGCCGTCGATCAGGGTCAGGGCCCCTGCTGCATGCGCCATCTCGATCATCTGCTTCGCCGGATTGACCGTGCCGAGCGCATTCGAGACGTGCGCGAAGGCCACCATCCGGGTACGCGGGTTGAGCAGCTTTTGATATTCGTCAATCAACAGCTCACCGCGGTCGTTCATGGGGATGACGCGCAGAATCGCGCCCTTCTCCTCGCAGAGCATCTGCCACGGCACGATATTCGAATGGTGTTCCATGGCGGAGATGATGATCTCGTCGCCGGCGGCAACGTTTTTGCGGCCCCATGTGTTGCTCACAAGGTTCACGGCTTCGGTGGTGCCGCGAACGAAGATCAGCTCGGCCTTCGAGCGCGCGTTGATGAAGCGTTTGGCTTTGCCGCGTGCCTCTTCGTATGCCGCGGTCGAACGCTGACTCAGCTCATGGACACCGCGATGGATGTTGGCACAATCCACTTCGTGAAATTTTCGAATGGCTTCGATTACCGCGTACGGCTTCTGCGCGGTCGCCGCGCTATCCAGATACACCAGCGGTTTGCCGTGGATGGTCTGTTTCAGAACTGGGAAATCCTCCCGGATCCGCTCCACGTCGAAAGCTGCTGAAACCCTACTGCTGAGAGTGCTCATGGAATTTCTCGAACAGGACCCGTTCGAGCGAGTCCCTTAACCCCTGAACCTTGATTCGGTCGACGATGTCCTGCGCGAACGCATAAGTCAGCAGATTGCGCGCCTGCTCTTTACCAATGCCGCGCGATTGCAGGTAGAACATGGACTCGGCATCCAACTGACCGATGGTTGCGCCGTGTGTGCAGCGCACGTCGTCGGCGAAAATCTGGAGCTCCGGTTTGGTATTGATCACAGCCTCGTCGGAGAGCATGAGGTTCTTGTTGGTCTGCTTGGAGTCGGTCTTCTGGGCGTCTTTGCGCACCATGATTCGACCGTTGAAAACGGCCGAGGCGCGGCCGTCGAGAATACCCTTGTAGAGCTCATGGCTGGTGCCATGCGGCTTCGCGTGGTCGATGGTGGTGTGATTGTCGATATGCTGCGTACCGTTGACCACGTACAGCCCGTTGACGATCGCCTCCGTGCCTTCGGAAAGCGTCACGCCGATATCGTTGCGCACCAGCGCTCCCCCGAGTGAGATGTTGTGGGTGGAGAAATTGGCGCTACGGCCAAGCGTGGCCTGGAGCGTCGCGATGTGGAAAGCGGCTTCGCTTTCGAGCTGGACCTTGTAGTGGTCCACAATCGAGCCTTCACCAGCAACAATCTCGGTCACAGCATTCGTGAAGTAACTTCCGGTTCCCTTGTAAGTCTCGACAATCGCGCACTGCGCGTTCACTCCAACGATGATCAACGTACGAGGCTGGAAGGCCGCCTTGCCCCAGTAATCAGGTGCTTCGTAGGTGATGCTAATGGGCGTTTCCAGCACAGCACCAGCCGGAATCCGCAGCACCCTCGTCTGGTCGTTGATGAACGCTGTGTTCAGTGCGACAAAGGCGTTCGAGCGACAGTCCGCGTGATACGCTAGGTATGGCTTCGCCTCTTCTAGACTAAGCTCTTCAACGATTTTGGGCGCGTGATAGAGTTGGTCCGGGAAAGCCGTGGTAAACTGCTCGCGGGCGATGGGCGCGACGTTAGTGAATCGCCACTCTTCGTCATGCGTGGTCGGAAAACCGACCTGCGCGAACCGCTCGAAAGCAGCATCGCGGAGTTCCTTCACCCAGGGCGCCGCCGGCTGCTGACGCGTAAAAGCATCAAGCCAGGAAGCGGCCTGTTGCGACGTGGCCGTCATACTTTGCCCACCGCCTCAGCCTCATCGTAGATGCCCAGGGCCGCATACCCGCCCTCCTCGAGCTGTAGCGCGAGTTCTTTACCGCCGGATTTCATGATTTTGCCCTCGGCGAGGACATGCACGTAATCGGGCACAATCTCATTCAGCAACCGCTGATAGTGCGTGACCACGATCATGGCGCGATCTTTGCTGCGCATGGCGTTCACGCCGGAGGCGACCAGCTTGAGCGCATCAATGTCGAGGCCCGAATCGGTCTCGTCGAGGATGGCGAGCTTCGGTTCCAGCACCGCCATCTGGAAGATCTCGTTGCGTTTCTTCTCGCCGCCGGAGAAGCCGGTGTTGACCGGACGGTTGAGCAGCGTCTGATCCATCTTCATGAGCGCCATCTTTTCGCGGATCAGGTTCAGGAAGTCCATGGCGTCGAGCTCTTCCTCGCCGCGGTTCTTACGAATGGTGTTGAGCGCAGCCTTAAGGAAGTACATGTTGCTGACGCCGGGGATCTCGACCGGATATTGGAACGCCAGGAAGATGCCGGACTGCGCGCGCTCTTCCGGCGCCATTTCGAGCAGATCCCTGCCATCGTAAATCACCTGTCCAGCGGTGACCTGGTAAAGCTCGCGGCCGGCGAGCACCTGGGCCAGGGTACTCTTGCCCGACCCATTCGGCCCCATGATCGCGTGAACTTCACCCGCATCGACGGTAAGGTTGATGCCCTTTAGGATTTCGCGGTCACCTACCGTTGCGTGCAGATTCTTGATTTCTAACAATGCCATTTCGCTCTCTTCGATGCTGATTCGCCGGCGGCAAGACCGCCGGCGTTACCCTACGCTTCCTTCCAAGCTCACTCCCAGCAGCTTCTGCGCTTCGACAGCGAACTCCATGGGGAGTTCCCGGAATACTTCCTTGCAGAAACCGTGCACGATCATCGAGACCGCATCTTCGGTGGTAATCCCGCGCTGCCGGCAGTAGAAAATCTGATCCTCACCGATCTTCGAGGTGGACGCCTCGTGCTCCACCGTCGAGGACGTGTTCTTCACTTCCAGGTACGGGAACGTGTGCGCGCCGCACTTGTCGCCGAGCAGGAGCGAGTCGCATTGCGAGTAGTTACGCGCGTGCGTTGCGCCCTTCAGGATCTTCACGCCGCCGCGATACGTATTCTGCCCGTGACCGGCGGAGATGCCCTTCGAGACGATCGTGCTCGTCGTGTTCTTCCCGATGTGGATCATCTTGGTGCCGGTATCCGCCTGCTGGTAGTTGTTGGTCAGGGCGACCGAGTAGAACTCGCCCACAGAGTTGTCGCCGATCAGCAGACAGCTCGGGTATTTCCAGGTGATGGCGGACCCGGTCTCCACCTGGGTCCAGGAAATCTTGGAATTCACGCCACGGCAGGCGCCGCGCTTTGTGACGAAATTGTATATACCGCCTTTGCCTTCCTTATCGCCGGGATACCAGTTCTGCACCGTCGAGTACTTGATCTGGGCGTTATCGAGCGCTACCAGTTCGACCACCGCCGCGTGCAACTGGTTGGTATCGCGCATCGGAGCCGTGCAGCCTTCGAGGTAGCTGACGTAGGCGCCTTCGTCGGCAATGATCAGCGTCCGCTCGAACTGGCCTGTATCCTTGGCGTTAATGCGGAAATACGTGGAAAGCTCCATGGGACAGCGGACGCCCTTCGGGACATAGCAGAAAGAGCCGTCGCTGAATACGGCAGAGTTGAGCGCCGCGAAAAAATTGTCCGAACTCGGAACCACCGAGCCGAGGTACTGCCGGACGAGGTCGGGGTGCTCGCGCACGGCTTCGGAGAACGAACAGAAGATGATGCCCATCGCCTTCAGCTTCTCTTTGAAGGTGGTGGCTACTGAAACGGAATCGAACACGGCATCGACTGCGACGCCTGCCAGCATCTCCTGCTCTTTCAACGGGATTCCGAGCTTTTCGTAAGTTCGGAGCAGCTCAGGGTCGACCTCGTCAAGGCTCTTGGGTGCATCCTTCTTGGGTTTTGGCGCCGCGTAATAAATAATGTCCTGGTAATCGATCGCCGGATAGTGGACGTTCGCCCAGGTCGGCTCCTTCATGGTAAGCCAGTGGCGATAGGCCTTCAGGCGCCAGTCGAGCAGCCACTCTGGTTCCTGCTTCTTGGCGGAGATAAGCCGGACGACGTCTTCGTTCAGGCCGCGGGGGATCGAATCAGCTTCGATCTCGGTGACAAACCCCCACTTATATTCCTGATTCGCAAATGTTTCGATGGTGTTGGTCGAATCGCTCACCGGCAGAGACTCCTAAACTGTTGGGCTGAAACCAGATTAGCTAATCTGTACTTTCTAGTCAAGATTACTCATCTAATGGATGCGGAAGAGGGTTAAATGGCTTCAGGGGAGGAGTCAGAGACAGGAGTGATAAGACAGCGGCTGAGTGCGCGCTGCCGGCACCAGGGAAATTCGCGCCTCCTCCTTCTGCCTCCCGACTTCGGTCTCCTGCCTCCTTTTTGTAATCCTTTTCTTCTTGCCCCCCAACAGATTTCATTGGACACTGAAGGATTAAAGGAGACCCACGGAAGTTGGAAAGAAATGGGCGCAAAGGCTCGCTGGTGATGGAGCCGACAGAGCGGTGGACGCCGCAGGTGGCCAGCGACCACTACGATGTCGCGGCTTGGGGCAAAGGGTATTTCTCAGTTGGGGATAACGGCCACATTCGGGTGCACCCCGAGAAGGATCCGGGGCGCTCGATCGATCTCAAAGAGTTGGTGGATACACTCGTCCTCCGTGGGATCGATTTGCCGATCCTGATCCGCTTTGCCGATATTCTGAAACACCGGCTTGGCGAACTGCACAGCGCATTCGAAACGGCCATCGCGGAACATCATTTCCAGGGCGGCTACGTGTGTGTCTACCCCATCAAGGTAAACCAGCAGCGGCAGGTGGTGGAAGAAGTGCTGGAGTTCGGCAAACCCTTCCGGTTCGGGCTGGAAGCCGGCTCAAAACCTGAGCTCATGGCCGTGATGGCGTTGGCCGACAACGATACGCCCATCATCTGCAACGGTTTCAAAGACGACGAGTACATCGAAATGGCAATGCTGGCGCAGAAGGTCGGCCGGCACATCATCCCGGTGGTCGAAAAATACACCGAGCTGCACCTTATTTTGAAATACAGCGCGCGCGTCGGCGTCCGGCCGAGTATCGGGCTGCGGGTGAAACTGGCAAGCCGCGGGTCGGGACGATGGAAGTCGTCAGGCGGATACCGCTCGAAGTTCGGCCTGTCGGCCACCGAAGCCATGCGCGCTTACGAGGAACTCAAGGCCCTCGGCATGGCAGACTGCCTCAACCTGCTCCACTTTCATCTCGGCAGCCAGATCACCAACATCCGGCAGATCAAAGCGGCTGTGAACGAAGCGGCCCGGGTCTACGTGGACTTGGCCCGCGCCGGTGCGGGCCTGAAGTACCTGGACGTGGGCGGCGGGCTTGGCATCGACTACGACGGCTCGCAGACAGATTTCGAATCGAGCGTTAACTACACGCTGCAGGAATACGCCAACGACGTCATCTACCACGTGCAGAACGTCTGCGACGAAGTCGAGGTTCCGCACCCCACCATCATCACCGAGAGCGGCCGCGCAATCGCGGCGTATCACAGCGTGCTGGTGTTCAACGTCCTGGGCGTTGCCGGCATGGGTGACACCGACGTACCGCCCGAACCGCCTGCCGATGCGGAGCAGCCACTCATTGATCTCCAGGAAACGTATCGCGGCCTCACACAGAAGAACCTGCTGGAGAGCTACCACGATGCGCAGCAGGCGCTCGACCAGGCACTGAACCTGTTCAGCCTGGGCTACCTGTCGCTGGAGCAGCGCTGCGTCGCCGAGAATCTGTACTGGGCCATCTGCCGCCGTATCCAAAAATTGGCCGGCGATCTCGATTATTTCCCGGAAGAGCTGGAGGGTATCGATGCCATGCTCTCCGACACCTATTTCTGCAACTTCTCGCTCTTCCAAAGCATGCCGGATAGCTGGGCAATCAAGCAGCTCTTTCCGATCATGCCGATCCACCGGTTGCACGAGCAGCCGTTGCGGTCGGCCGTGCTGGGCGATATCACCTGCGACTCCGACGGTAAGGTCGATGCCTTTATCGACCGGCGCGACGTGAAGCGGACGCTTTCCCTGCATCCGTTCGATGGCGGAGACTATTACCTGGGTGCGTTCCTCCTGGGAGCGTACCAGGAGATTCTCGGCGACCTGCACAACCTGTTCGGCGATACCAATGCAGTGCACGTTCGCCTTGGACCGACGGGCGAGACGATCCTCGATTCCGTCATCAAAGGCGATACGGTGCGCGAAGTCCTCGACTACGTTCAGTTCAAGAGCGAGACGCTAGTGACGAAGCTCCGCCGGGATGTCGAGGCAGCGCTCCGCGAAGGACGTTTGACCTACGAGGAAAGCGGATCTTTGCTGCGCTTCTACGAAGAAGGCTTGCACGGATACACCTATCTCGAAGACGTTCACGAGCGCTAGTGCGCTTGTTTTGGTGGGGCAGCCGGTTTCGCCTGCCCAGCCGCCGAAGGCGTCCTCACGGCCGCGCTGAAATCAGGTGCAGGCCCGTTCCGTCCAGCACGTAGACGCGATCGTACTCAGCCATGTACTCCACGCGTTCCGGATGATCTTTCGTGCGATCCACAACCAGCGAGTCGTCGCGATAATGCAGCCGGAACATGTGGCTTAAGATCCAGTCTCCCGGATCGAACGGATCGGAAAGAAACAGCACACGCGCACCGCGGCGCAGCGGAGGCGCGGCGTCGAGCGGTGCAAGAACGGAGCGCACGGACCGGTAGTTGGCTTCCACCCAGGAACTGCCAACGGGCTTGCGAACCGCATGCAGCGGGACCAAAACCGCCGCGAGTGCCGCAAACAGGGCGAGCTGTTCGGGACGCGCGCCGAGTGCGGCGGACCACCGCGGCAGATATCGTAGCAGCGCGTCGCGCGCGGCCTGGAGCGCCGAGGCCGAAAACAGCCACCATCCGGGTAGCGTGGCGTAAACCACGAAAAACCCCCGCGGCGGAACGAAGATTACCGGAAGAGCGCCGACCACCACCACCACCCATCCGAACAGCATTTCGCGGCGGCGGCTGTAGAGCGCGAGCGCGAGCATGCCGGCAAACAGCAGCACGATCTTGGCCGTATTGAACGGGACCGCACCATAGAAGAGATCCGTCAGGTAATGCCGCCAGGCGGCGAAGAAAGCGTGAGCAGAGAAGTGCGGGGCATAATCCGGATTCGCCGTCATGGCATGTGGGCCGGCGATTTTTCTCACGACGTAAAAGATGGTGAGCGGCAGAGTCAGCCACCACCACCAGGCTCCCCGTCGCAGCCATGCCGTGAAGTTCTTTTGATAAAGCGCCTCATACAGCACAATGTACAGGGGCAGCGTAACTGCCATCTCTTTCGAGCCGAGCGCGAGAAGATAGAGGACCAGAAGTCCGGCGGACTGGCGCCAGTCCGGGAGTCGTCCCGCCTCGCGTATTCCAGCGTAATAATCGAACGCCCAGAGCAGAAACAAACCGCAGAGCAGATCGTAGATCGTGCCCGTGCTGTAGTACAGATCGGCCAAATGGGCATGGTAAGCGCCGAGCAGGCACGCCAGTCCCGCAATCTCGCGCGAGCCCGCCAGCCGCAGGCAGAAACGATAGAGAAGCGCCAGGTTCGCAAGCAGCAGTATGAACGCTACCGCTCGAAAAGGTAACGGATCGAGTCCGGCAAGACCGAAAATCGCGCGGTATACGAACTGCCCAATCGGCCTGTCCTGCGCCATCAGCGCGGAAGGGCTGGCGGACCACGCCTGGTACAGATTCATCATGTCGTCGGGAGTGAAATAGCCGCCAAGGCCATCTCCCGCAAACGCGAACAGAATCGCACAGACCACCAGCGCAGCCGCGATTCGCCCGCGTGTTTCGGCAGAAGGCATGAAGCTCTACTGTAGCGCGCGAATTCGCAAAGGCTTCCGGGCAGCGCATGCTACACTCCCCTCATGGCCGGTCCGCGAGATGTTCCTGACGACCCGCCGCCGTTTCTGGGTACGTGGCGGCGTGTGTACTTCGCGGTGGTGATTTATCTCGCAACCATAATCACCGTGTTCTACCTCTTCACCCGAGCCTACCGATGAGGACGCTGGACTGGATCGTCCTTTTTACCTCGCTGATTTCCATCATTGCCTACGGTCTGTACCGCAGCCGCGGAAGCAATACAGTCGATCGCTACCTGCTGGCCGGCAAGAGTATGCCATGGTACGCGATGGCGCTTTCCATCATGGCGACGCAGGCCAGCGCCGTCACGTTCATCTCCACCACCGGGCAGTCATACGTGGATGGAATGCGCTTCGTGCAGTTCTACTTCGGGCTGCCGCTGGCCATGATTGCGATTTGCGCCACCGCGGTGCCCATTTTTCACCACGCAAAAGTATACACAGCTTATGAGTACCTGGAGAACCGCTTCGACGCCAAGACGCGCGCACTCGCCAGCCTGATCTTCCTGGCGCAGCGTGGGCTTTCGGCCGGCATCACGATTTACGCTCCCGCCATCGTGCTTTCCGCCATTATGGGCTGGCCCGAGCGGACCACTACGATGTTGATGGGCATAACCGTGGTGACTTACACCGTGGCGGGCGGCATCAAGGCGGTGACGTGGTCGGATGTGCAGCAGATGTGCATCATCTTCGTCGGGCTGCTGGTAGCGTTGATCACGGTTTTTGTACTGCTGCCCCCGAACGTGTCGATGCGCGACGCGGTGTTTCTGGCCGGCGCGGCGGGCCGACTGAACGCCGTCACGACCCATTTCGACTGGAACGACCAGTTCACTATCTGGAGCGGGCTGCTAGGTGGAACGTTTCTGTTTCTCTCCTATTTTGGATGCGACCAGTCACAGGTGCAGCGTTATCTCACGGGTAAATCGATTGCCGAAAGCCGGCTGAGCCTCTTGTTTAACGCGGTGGCGAAGATTCCGATGCAGTTTTTCATCCTGTTCATCGGCGCCATGGTGTTTGTGTTCTATCTGTTTGTGCAGCCGCCGCTTCTGTTCCAGCGGGCGGAGTTGGCGCGCATTGAATCCTCAGCTGCGTTCCAGCCCGTCGCCGGCGATTACCAGCGCGCCTTCGAGAATCGTCGCGCGTCGGCGTTGGCGTTGACCGCGGCCCATAGAGCGGGCAATCGTGCGGAGGAAGCACGCCAGCAATCGCTCTATCGAGCGGCACAGCACGAAATGGACATGGCTCGCAGTCGCGCGGCCTCACTGGTCCAGTCGTACGGCGGCCCGAAGGACTTCCGCGATACGAACTACATCTTTCTCACGTTCGTCACACGTTACCTGCCAGTCGGGATTGTCGGGCTGGTGATCGCAGTGATTTTTGCCGCCACGATGTCGGCGAGCTCGGGCGAGATCAACTCGCTGGCGACTGTTACGATTGTCGATCTCTACCGCCGTCACGTTCGCCGCAACCGCAGCGATCACCATTATCTGGCAGCTTCACGTTGGGCTACGCTGTTTTGGGGCGCGTACGCGGTCGCGTTCGCTGGATGGGGCAATCGGCTGGGGCCGCTGATCGTCGCGGTGAACAAAGTGGGATCGTTGTTCTACGGTTCCCTGCTGGGCTGCTTCGTGCTGGCGTTCGGATTCCGCAGAGTTGGTGGAACGGCGGCGTTCATGGGCATGCTCGCCGGTGAGGCAGCCATCTTCGCCGCATTCGCGTTCACCGGAATTTCATGGCTGTGGTACAACGTCATCGGCTGCGTGGTTGTGCTGGCGGTCGCGCTGGCGATTACCTACCTTTTACCCGGGCGCGCTTCCGCCACAGGATCCACCCTACAATCGCAATAGCCGCAACGATGGTAATGTCGAGCAGGTAATGGTGAATTTCGCGTTCGACGGCGTGCCAGCGCTCGCCCAGAAAATATCCAAGCGCGACGAAAGTCGCCACCCATAGACAGCCGCCCGGATAGGCGAAGAGCGCGAACTGGTGCGGCTCTACGTCGCTCATCCCGGCGGCGTAAGCGGTGAGATGCCGCACGCCCGGCACAAAATAGCCAAACGTAAGGCCCCAGTGGCCCACACGCGCAAACCACGCGTGTGCCTTGTGAACGTGATCTTCGGTAATCCGCAGATACCGCCCGTAGCGATGGATCAGCTTGATCCCGAACGTGCGGCCCAAAATGTAGCTGATCGTGATTCCGCAGAGACTACCGGCCACGGCCGACAGGTACACGAGCGGTAGCCTCAGGCGGCCGCGAAACACCAGATAGCCAGTGAAGGTAAGGAGAGTCTCGTCCGGGACCGGCAGCCCAACGATACCGAAAACCAGCAGGCCAAAGATGCCGATATAGCCGTACTGCGAGATCCACTGCTCGATCTGCTGTTCCATCAGGCGCTGTTCCAGCGGGCGGTCAGGCCGAAACCACCAGGCTCGGAATCTCCACAGCGGTGCGATCGCCTCCCACCACAACGATTCCGGTCTCGCTGACGTAATGATGCTTGCGATCGCGATCGAGATCGAAGCCGATGGTCGCATCTGCGGGAACGCGCACGTTTTTGTCGAGGATGGCCCTGTGCAGGCGCGCACGGCGGCCGATATCGCAATTGTCGAGGATCACGCAATCGTCTACAACGGCTCCGGAATGGACGCGCACTCCCCGGCCCAGCACCGAATTTCGCACCATGCCGCCCGTAAGCAGGCAGCCGCCGGACACGATGCTATCAATCGCCTGTCCGCGGCGATTCTCCTCGGCGAACGTAAATTTTGCGGGCGGATCAGGATAGCTGACACTGCGGACCGGCCACTCGCGGTTGTAAAGGTTTAGTGACGGCTTTACGGCGCGCAGGTCCATATTGGCTTCGTAGTAGGCCTCGATCGTTCCGACGTCGCGCCAGTACGGAACCGATTCGGGTGGCTCGCCGGGAATCCGATTCGTCTGAAAATCATATGCATAGATCTCGGCCTTGCCCGCGAGTTTGGGGAGAATGTCGCGGCCGAAATCGTGCGCGCTTTCCTGCTCGCCGGCGTCCTCATGCAGCAGGCGCAGCAGCGTGCGGGTGGAAAAAATGTAGTTGCCCATCGAGGCAAAAACGCGGTCGCCGTCGCCGGGGATGGTGGGAGCGTCGGCCCGCTTTTCGTGGAACGCCAGAATGTGGCCGTCTTCTGATACCTCGATGACCCCGAAGTCGGCGGCGAATTTCTTCTCGACGGGAATCGCAGCCACGGTGACTTCGGCGCCCTTCTCGAGGTGGTACTCGACCATGCTCGTCACATTCATGCGGTAAATGTGATCGCCGCCGAAGATCGCCACCATGTCGGGGTCCGACTGTTCGACTAAGTTGATGTTCTGATAAATGGCGTCGGCCGTCCCCTGATACCAGGTTTCACCGGGGGAGCGCATCTGCGCCGGCACCGGAATTACGAACTGCGACTTCAGCAGCCCGCCGAATTGCCATCCTTCGCTCAGGTGTTGTAGAAGGGACTGACTGCGGAATTGCGTAAGTACGTACACCGCGTAGATCCCTGAGTTGATGAAGTTGCTGAGTACGAAATCGATGATGCGGTACTTGCCGCCGAAAGGGACGGCCGGTTTCGCCCGTTCCCTGGTGAGTGGATACAGCCGCGTGCCCTTGCCGCCGGCCAGCACGATTCCCAAGACTCGTACGCGCATAAATTGTGAAGTGAGCCTTTCATATTCTTCCAGGCAGCATCGGCAGATGCAAGGGCAATTTGAGGGCCGAGGCAGCTTGGAACTCGAGGATCTCTGCGAGCGCTCTTACATGTACTCCGGAATCTCAATGCCAAGTATCGACGCGGTGCGCTCCAGTTGCCGGCGGAAAAAGTCGGTCATCCACAGCAGGAAAACCTTCTT
>Ga0126381_100003475_pt1 | contig 17097 bp, 9 predicted proteins | sample PanSoiMetPlot_28_FD_96465 | JGI IMG/M metagenome (GOLD analysis project Ga0126381, IMG submission 96465) | Tropical forest soil microbial communities from Panama - MetaG Plot_28 | ecosystem: Environmental > Terrestrial > Soil > Tropical forest > Bulk soil | place: Panama | collected 2016-02-17 | reverse complement strand
GTGATGCCGTTCGGATACGGCGTTCCGCCGGGCACGCCGCGGACCGCTGGCAGCCCCGATAATACGACGCAATTCAGCCGCGATCTCATCGAAGATCTGATCCCTTTTATGCAGGGGCGGTATCGCGTGTCGACGGACCGCACCGACCGCGCGATTGCAGGGCTCTCCATGGGCGGCGGTGAATCGCTGTCGATCGGGCTGAGCCACCTCGATCTGTTTACGTACGTTGCGGGCTTTAGCGCCGGTTTGCGCGCTGCAGATATTTCGAGCACGTTCGGGCCGGCTGTGGCGAGTCCGGCAGCCGTAAACGACAAGCTGAAGCTGCTGTGGGTGGGCTGTGGGACAGATGATAGCCTGTTTGCAGCGAATCGCGCATTCGACGTATTTTTGACCGAGCGTCGGATCAAGCACACATTTCACGAGAGCTCCGGCGCGCACACGTGGATGGTGTGGCGGCGCTACCTGAACGAGTTTGCTCCGCTGCTGTTCCAGCCAACGGTCTCGACGGCCGATCTGCCGCCCCTGCCTGGGAAAGGGCTGGCGCAACATCCGTTCCTGTATTGCGGCGAATGGCAGAATCGCAGCACGTCGCAACAGACAATGTATATCGTTCGTGGCGGCAAGGTCGCGTGGTCGTACACCAATCCGCTGAAGGGTGAACTCGGCGATTGCAGCATGCTGGCGAACGGGAACATTCTTTTCTCGCGCCAGTTCGGGGCGAGCGAGATCACGCCTGATAAGAAGATCGTATGGAATTACGACGGGCCGCCGGGCGTTGAGATCCATACCGCCTGGCCCGTCGACTCCGACCGCGTGTTGATCATGCAAAACGGAAATCCCGCGAGGGCGCTCATCATCCGGAAATCAACGAACCAGGTGGAAAAGGAGTTGACGCTCCCCACGCGCGTGCCCACCAGTACGCACGGCCAGTTTCGGCACATCCGCATGACGAAGGACGGACACTTCCTGGTGGCGCACCTCGATCTGGGTAAAGTGGTGGAGTATGACGCTGACGGCAAAGAGCTGTGGTCCGTGCCGGCGCCATCGGCGTGGGCGGCGGTGCGACTGAAGAACGGCAACACGCTGATCAGCGGCAATCAGCATGGCTATGTGCGCGAAGTGAATCCCAAGGGTGAAACGGTGTGGGAGATCAACAACGACGACCTGCCCGGAATTCCGCTGTACACTGTGCAGGAGGTTTCACGTCTCGCCAACGGGAACACTCTGATCAATAATTGGGTGCGCGATGTGCCGACACCCGAGTGGCCGAAGATCGTGCAACTCATCGAAGTCACGCCCGAGAAGAAAGTTGTTTGGGGGTTGCGCGACTGGAGCACGCTCGGGCCGGCGTCGTCGACGCAATTGCTCGATGAGCCAGGCGCCGCGGAAAAAGGCGAGTTGCAGCGATAGCCGATGCCATCACCGGAGTGCCGGTCGAATTAGAGAACGTTCACCCGCGCCGGCGTCTGGCCTTTCGGAAGCACAATTAGCGTCTCGTTCTTTGCGGTTGGGAGCACCAGCACACTGCCGCCCGCGTCTTCCGATTTGCGCGAGTTCCGGTATATCGTAATCTCGGAAGCGCCCCAGGGATTCGCTAGCCGGAGCGTTCCTCCCGCTTGCGACACAATCTCCACCAGGGGAATTTTCCCGCTCTGTTGCGCTGCGCTCACCAGGAATCCGCCGCGGGCAAGCAGAGTGAATGCCGCATCCCAGTCCTTGGGCCATTCGGCAAATACTTTGATCGGTTCCTCGCCGGTCACGGATTCCGGGTGGCTGTCGAGCAAAGAGGCATGAATCCCGGCGGTGAGGCCGGCGAGATGCTCCGCGTCGATCGCGCCGGGACCTTCACGCAGCCGCAGCCGGTTACGGAAAATTTTGGCGCCGCCGATGCCCTTGTCATCGATGAAGCTGCCCAGGCGGGTGAACCCCAAAAAACGGCTCTTGATTTCCGGTTGCGGCCCAATTGGCTCGATCGCTCCCGGGCCGTTGTAAACGAAAGCGCCGAACGGCCCGCGGCCCGGGCCTCCGGCAAATCCGCGAACCGAGCCTGCCATCGGCACAAGATGATCGTTCACGTCTTTCCAGGCAGATCGTAGATCGGCGTCCACGCCGAGAATCTCCGCTGCGCGGATAGCCAGCGGGAAGATCATGTGCATACAGGACACTTCGTAGGGAGCGTCGCGCGAATCCCAGGCGGATTCTCCACTGTTGGTGTGATTGATGTGATAGATGCCGTTTTCGTCTTTCTGGAAATTCGGGAAGTGCCGATAGAATTCCGCCGCTCCCTTAATGATCGGATACGCCTTCTCCCGCAGCCAGGCTCCATCGAGCGTCAACTGGTATCGTTGCCACGCCAGATTGCCGAGCCGCGACGCTACACCCAGAATGTGCGTGGTGTGGCCGAAAACGCCGGAGCCTTTCGACTGAAAAACATAATAACCGTGGTCCCAGTCCCCATCGTTGCGGTAGTTCCAGCGACTGGTATGACGGTTCTTGTTTTGTGCGTATCGATCAAATTCCGCCGAGCGCTGTTCAAACGGTTTGCGCGCCAGCATGAGATCCTGCAATTCTCTTGCGATGTTGTCCGGCAGCTTCTCCGGGCCGCTGAACGCGATGATCTCGGGAATGTAGATTCCCTCCGAACCCCACTGTTGCCGGGCAGCGGTTGCGCAGGCTTCGTACATTGCCGTGTACATTCCAAACAGCGGATCCATCAGGTCCAGCCGGTTGGCCGGCATCAGGCCGGTGTAGTAAGCGCTGGTATTGGCCCACCAATATTGCGATCCCCACCGGCTCATGTCTCCATCGGTGAACCAGAGCATCCCGCCGAAGCGCGGCGGGTACTGGCCGCGCGAACTTGAGCCCATCAGATAAAGAAAGTAGGTGTAATTGGAATCAATGAAGTCTGCCTGGCCCGAGCTGCTGTGCAGGTAAACCATGCCTCTCGACCAGAAGGTGTGCCACCACGCGCTCGTCGCTTCGCCAACTCCCTCGAAACCTCTTGGTGAGGCGGAATCAATCTGTTGCGATGCCGACGCGGCCGTGTCTCGGCTGTCGGCGCTGGCGGCACTACCGATCCAAATGGCGAATCGTCCTCTCGCTGGTGCCACGGAGAGCTGCACGGTATTGTCGTTCAGGTATCGGGTGCGGGAAGGCCGGCCGGTAACGGCGATTGCCACTGCCGAGGAGTCGTAAAAAGTTCCCTCACGGAATTGCTGTGTGAGTGTGATGCGCCCGTCTTTTGAACCAAGAATCGAAGTCGCGGTGTGGGCCGCGGTTCTGAAAATCACCTCGTGATTCTGTCGCTGCTCCCAGGTGCGATCCTTGGTGAATTGCATCTGATATCTAAGCATCCTCAGGTCGATGTTGATGGGTTCCGGACGCTCGCGCCGGTCATCGATTTCGATGGCCATCACATCACCGTTGGGCCAAGCCAGCGCGCGCACCGAAAGACCCTTGCCTTGCGCCGTCATCAGCGCGTCGTAGACCCCGAGGTGCTGATGGAAGTCCCCACCGGTAAAGACGTCGTCGCCGGCCGCCACCAGGTTGATATCGATATAGCCGCACACGCTGCCGTAGTCGGAATCGGCTCGCGGGAAACTGAAAGATGTGTCGTCCATAGCATGCACGTCCACGCGATTGACCTGGAGATGCAGGGCCGATGGTGTAGTCCAAATCAGACTGCCCATCCGGCCGTTACCGATGGGCATGCCTTCTTCGGGGCGTGAGGCAGGCACGTCATAATTCAAGTCTGCTCGCGATACCTGTATCCGCCGGTCTACCTGAATCAGACTTTCGCCGAAAGCGGCGTGGCCGAACACCAGCAAAGCAATCGCTGCCAGTGGGCTCCTGGCGATCGAGGACGAGTTCATAAGAACGATTCTACGCTCAGAAATGAAATCTGGCACCCAGATTTAACGCTAAAATCGATTGACTTCTTGATATATCAGTTTTATACTCGCAACCATCTGCTACCCGGCCCACGCCGGCGAGGGGAGAAAAAAACATGGGCAGAACGCATTGCCGCCAGGTTGCGGCTATCGCTTTCCTGGGGCTGTTTTTCTTTCATGCGGGCGCGCACCTGCGCGCGCAGGCACTCTACGGATCCATCGTTGGAGTGGTCACCGATGCTAGCGGCGCAGTCGTCCCCAGTGCCACGGTAAAGGCCACGCAAACCGGTACCGGCCAGGTTCGCCAGGCTACGACCAACGAAGCCGGCTCCTACAGTTTCCCCACTCTACTGCAAGGGACCTATGACGTCGCAGTAAGCCATCAGGGTTTTGAAACCTTCATCACGCATGGTATTTCGGTGGCGATCGACGGTGTGGTGCGCGTCGACGTTTCTCTGAAACTCGGGGCCACTACGGAGTCTGTGCAGGTGTCCGGGCAAGCAGTCGAACTTCAAACGGACACGGCGGACGTGCGCACGCAGATTTCCGCCAAGGAACTGGACGACGTGCCGGTCCCGACGAACCGAAACTACCAGAACCTGCTCGTCATGGTGCCCGGAGTATCACCGCCGAATACTTCCAGTTCGCCGGCGGCGAATCCGGCGCGCGGAGAGGTCTTCAGTGCCAATGGCACCACGCAAGGTGCCTCGAATACGCGCATCGAAGGGGCCAATGCCATCAACTCGTGGATGTCGCACGAGACCGGGTACGTGCCGGGCCTGGAAGCAATCGAGACCGTTAGTGTCTCCACCGCAAGCTTCGACGCGGACCACGGGCTTGCCGGCAGCGCGTCGATCAATGTGACTTTGAAGAGCGGCACAAACCAACTTCATGGTTCGGCATTCGAATACAACCAGAACAGCGCCATGAAGGCCGACCCGTTCTTTCTGCCGGCCGGGCAAGGCAAACCGAAGTTCATCGATAATCAGACCGGGGGTACCTTCGGCGGTCCGATTCGCAAAAACGAGCTATTCTATTTCGCGAGTTATGATGGCCAGTTCGATCGTCAGTTTGCCTCCCAGATTGTGACGGTTCCGACAGCCGCCATTCGCTCGGGCGACATGTCGGGCTCCTCCACTCCGATCTACGATCCGTTCACCGGCACACCAACCGGCGCCGGGAGAACGCCCATGTCCGGGAACATGATCCCTCAATCGCGTCTTGACCCTACCGCTCTCCTGATTCAACAACTCTACCCGCTTCCCAACCTACCCGGCATTTCCAACAATTACTATGCTACGGGTGATTACTTGGTAAATCGGCATAAGTTCGATGGGAAGGTCAATTGGAATCCCACACGGAAAGCCACAGTGACAGCCCGCCTGGGCGTGCTGGATTATCACGTATTCAACCCTGATCTCTTCGGTGACAACGGCGCCGGCGTCAACAGCTCGGCCACACGAGATGGAAACATGAACGGCACTGTTATCAACGGCACTATCGCGGGCACCTATATAGTTAGCCCGCATTTCATCGTGGACAGCTACTTTGGCTACACGCGCCTTGACACCTCGCAGGAGCCGGTAAGCTTCAGCAAGGGGAACCTGGGTGTAAACAAATTCAATTTGCCCGGCACGAATGGTCCGGTAACGGGGGACGCGGGTTATCCCTCGTTCAGCATCAGCAGCTACACCGCTTTTGGAAAGTATCCGGACTCTCCGGTCTACTATTTCGACCCGGCCTACGACTATGTCGCCAACGCAAGCTGGGTCAAGGGCAACCACACCATCCGCTTCGGCCTCGACATCATGCGGATCGACAACAACAACTGGGAACTCTCAACAAACGGCGGATCGTTCTCATTCGGCGGCGGCCCGACAACGCTCTTCGGCGGCCCTTCTGCCAATCAGTACAACAACTACGCCACTTTCCTGTTCGGGCTCACTACAGGTGCTACGAACAACTTTCTCCAAGGAGGAAGCCGGCAGACCAGCCGCATGTGGGCGGACAGCCTGTACGTGCGCGACCAGTGGCAGGTCAGCCGTGTTCTCACCGTGTCGCTCGGCTTGGGCTGGGAGTATCTCCCATTTGGCACGGGCGCGAATCGGGGCTTCGAAACCTACAACTTCCAAACCAATACGATGTACCTTTGTGGCTTGGGCCAGACGCCGGAGAACTGCGGAGTGCAAGTTCCGAAAAAGGACTTCAGCCCCCGCGTCGGTGTCGCGTGGCGTGTGACGCCGACATTTGTGGCCCGGGCGGGATTCGGCATCAACTTCGATCCTAATCCCCTGGCGTGGGTGCGCGACTTCGTGGGAGAAGCCGAAATCACGCAATCTGCAAGTTGGCCTTCGCCTGCCAGTTCTTACCAGTACACAAGCCTGTTGAAGGACGGCATCCCGGCTGTCGTGTTTCCAAACATCAGCAACGGCGTAATCCCGAATTTCCCCTTGACGCAGGGCTTTACGGTTCCGCCGGCTGTCTATCACATGCCCTATATAGAATCCTGGAACTTCACGGTGGAAAAGCAGCTTCCAGGTCATTTTCTCGCCCAGGCCGGTTATGTGGGCGACCGCCAAATCAAACAGCTTCAAGTGATGAACGTTAATGTCGGAACGCCCGGCGGCGGCACTCCGAGTGAACCGCTGTATCAAGCCTTCGGACGGACCGGCAGTTCGGGACTGATCGAAAACTACGGCCGGAATTCCTATGATTCTCTTCAGACCAGGCTCATGAAGAGTTATTCGAATGGCCTGACTCTCAACGTGGTCTATACATTTTCGAAGGCATTAGCGTTGTGCTGCGACGCGCTGAGCGACAAAAACCCTGCTATCGAAGCGCCCGCTTACCGAACCTTGAACAAAGCGTTCTGGGGATCGAACCGGACGCACTCTTTTGCCATGAATTCGGTCTATCAGTTGCCTTTCGGGCCGGGCAAGCCCTGGTTGACGGGCGGCGTGGCGGGCGCGATCGCACGGGGGTGGCAACTGCAGGGCCTCCTACTTATGTACAGTGGAACGCCGTTCTCTGTCAGCGCCGATGGTACTTCTCTGAATGCGCCGGGCAATACGCAGCGGGCAAACCAGGTGAAGCCCAGCGCGGCGATCCTCGGCGGAACAGGGCCGAACCAGTCCTGGTTTGATCCGCTGGCATTTGCCCCAGTCACCGGCGCGGTATTCGGCACCGCGGGGTTCAACTCAATCTTTGGACCCGGCGCCATCAACCTCGATTTAGGCTTGGTGCGCGAGTTTCAGTTGCGCGAATCTTGGCGTTTGCAATTCCGCGCGGACGCTTTCAATGCCACCAATACCCCGCACTTTTCAAACCCCAGCGCCAATGTGTCAAACATGGTTCTGACCGGAGATGGCTCGATTAAGAGCCTCGGAGGATACAGCACAATCACCTCCACCAATTCGTTCCTTGGTAGAGAAGGCATCGACGAGCGTATGTTGCGACTCGGCATGCGGATCCGATTCTGACTGCTAGAGGCCACACCTCGCTCTGGGTGCCACACCAGGCTATTGCCAGCCATAGATGCAGAGGGAGCGTGGCCGGCAAAGCGAGTCATGAGGGCAGCTGCTACCGTGGGCTGGTCTAAAGCGCAACCGATGGGATCGGGCTGAAGGTAATCGAGAGCATGACGTCGATTACCCTAGCCGAACGTAAACGAGAAGGCCTCGAAGCGTCAAGAACATTCCAGCTGCAGCAGCCTGGGCCGTAGGATCCAAGTAATTGCGCGATTCAGAACGTGTCCCTTGTTTACTTGGTTTACCTCATTAGCCAGGCGCGGGAGAATGAACTCTTGAAAATGATAAACTTGCGTGACCAGCAGTTTACAAACTCCCTGGGCTCTACGCCAAAAACGGGGGCAGCCCAAACCGAGAGGGAGCCGACGCAGATTAGGGCATGAGTGCTTCTACGTTGTGTCTCATGACCGAAGTACGAGAACCACACATCGGCTGTGTGTAGACCACTCAGAGGCAGTTCGCAAAGGAGGTCCAATGAACTTCAGGCAAATCGATGAATCTCCTAAGACCTTCATTCTGATCTTTAAAACCGGAGACGAACTTGCGGAAGATCTCCGTCAGTTTGCTAAAGAGCAAAAGCTATCGGCCGCCGGCTTCAAGGCTGTCGGTGCACTCTCTTCTGTGCGGTTTGGGTGGTTCAGCTGGGAAAGCAAGAGATCTGAGTCTTCAGCCTGGCAGTTTTTTCGTATTATCGGCAACTCTTCTGTAAAAAGGTGCGAGGCCTGGCTCCTTGATTGGTTGCGTTCGAATCGCACTGCCCGACCTGTTGGTGTTCATTTCAGCGCTTAACAGTTCGTGGCGGTCCGCTATGATTGATGCGTGCCGAATCGCCAACACGCCGGACCTGCCCCGACATCTTCAGATGCTCCCGAACCTTCGCTCGCCGAACGGGCTCGAACATTAGCTTCGATTGCTCGCATTGGCAGCCTCTCCACGCAGTCACGCATGTTCCCAGGTTTTCCCTTCGGATCGATGATGCCTTTTGCAATCGACGACGTCGGCCGTCCCGTTTTCTTTATCAGCAGCATGGCGATGCACACTCAGAATCTGCAACAGGACGAACGTGCCAGTTTGTTGATCACTCAGCCAGATGTCTCCGGTGACCCTCTTGGCGCCGCTCGTCTGACGCTGGTCGGGCCAGCAAACATCACGCCGGCTGCCGAGGTCTCCGACCTCTACATGTCGCGCTATGAGAACGCACGACATTGGCAAGACTATGCCGATTTCGCTTACTACCGGCTGGCTATCTCCGGCGTTTACTTCATTGGTGGGTTTGGCATCATGGGCTGGGTTCGGGCGGAGGAATATGCGGCAGCGGCACCCGATCCCCTGGCGACGGCTGCATTCGGGATTATTCAGCACATGAATTCAGATCACGCAGATGCCCTTTGCCGCATCGTTGCGCGGTATGCTGATGAAGCTCCCGATGAAGCATCAATGACTGCGATTGACCGCTTCGGCTTCCACGTTCGACTTAAGACCGGCGACCGGATCCACGGACTCCGTATACCGTTTCCACACGAGGTCAAGGACACGAACGAGGTGCGATCTGTCTTCATTGAGATGATTCGGGCTTGCTCATAACCGTTCAAGCGGCGCTTAGGGTCCGGCGGATCCGGACTATGGCTGCTCGACCACCGGGAGGACACGGTCGGCTTTGACGTTGTGCAAGTTCTGGACCGAGCCACTGGGCCACTCGATTTCGATTCTGTCTGCCTGGCTGCCGGAGCCCAGGCCGAAATGGAGCCGCAGATCGCTCTGCGAGAGATAGCTTCCGCCGCTTCGCACTACATCGATCTGCGTCCTGCCCGCGACCGTCAAACGCACGCGCGCTCCGATCGCCGAGCGATTCGATTTCGTGCCGATCAGGTGGAGAATAATCCAGTGGTTTGACCCCGCCGCGAACTTTTTCAACAGAGACGGCTGCTCATTCTGATTATTGATCAGGACCTCGACGGAACCGTCGTTGTCGATATCGCCGAGAGCGGCGCCGCGCGAGGAGTGAAGTTCCCGGAACGCCGGTCCGGCACGATCCGACAAATCCTCAAAGCCGCCGTGCCCATTGTTGCGATATAGAATCATCGGGTTCTTAAATCGGACCGGAGTGTTCAATCGGTCTACCTCGGGGAAAGCATGTCCGTTCACTAGCAGCAGGTCCTTCCAGCCGTCGTTGTCGAAGTCGAAGAAGCCGCAGCCCCAGCCGACGTAGTGCGTGTTTTGAGCCAGTCCCGCGGCGACGGTTACATCGTCGAATTCGCCGTTCGCCCGGTTGTGATACAAGGTCTCACGCTCGTCCGAGAAATTCGTGCGGAAGATGTCGAGCCTTCCGTCGCCGTCGTAATCGGCTGCCGTGACGCCCATGCCCGACATCGCTCTTCCATTCTCGTCGTAGGCGACGCCGCGAAGCACGGCTTCCTCCGTGAATGTGCCGTCCCCTTGGTTGACATATAACAATGATGGAGTCTGATCGCAGGCAACATAGATATCGGTGCGGCCGTCGCCGTTGAAGTCGCCGGTCAGCACGCCGAGTGCATAATGGCCAAACGGATCCGCGATCTTCGATTCTGTGGAGACGTCCGTAAAAGTTCCGTCGGCGTTGCCACGGTAAAGGATGTTGCGGTCGAATGGCAGGCCGCGCGGTCCGCAGTTTACAGGAATGCCGCGATACCAGCAGTAGGGATTCGAGCCCGGTCCCGGCGTTGTTTTGGGATCGAACTGCAAGTAGTTGGCGACGAAAAGATCCAGCCGGCCGTCGCCGTTGTAATCGAGAAATGCGCAGCCGGAGTTGTAGCGCACGCGGTCCTGCAACAGATGCGCGGCCGCCGTGACGTCTTCGAATCGCTTGCCGCTTATGTTCCGGTACAGCCGGTTTTGACCCCAGTAAGTGACGAACAGATCCGTGTAGCCGTCATTGTCGTAGTCGCCGGCGCAGACGCCCTGGCCCCAGCCCTCGGAGGTCAGTCCCATGGCTTCGGTCACGTCCTTGAAACGATCGTGGCCCTCGTTGTGATACAAGCGGTTGCTCCCGCCCTTCCCGGAGACGACGAAAATATCCAGCAGACCGTCGTTGTCGTAATCCAGCAGCCCGATGCCGCTGCCGGTGGTCTCGATGATGAACTGTTTCGAGACAGTGCCGCCGTTGGGGAAGGACTGCCGCAAACCCGCTTGAGCAGCGATATTCCGAAACTCCACGTCCGGAGCTGAGGCGAACCAGAAGAAAAACGCGATGACGCTGAGGAACCTCATTGCTTGGGCGGCTTCTCGCCCAGCTTCTTCAGGAAGTCTGTGAATTCACCTTCGGGCGGTTTCTGTAACTCGTCGAGCAGAGCCTTTTCGCGTTTTGCGGCTTCCATATCGCCCGAGTTGCGGTATGCCATCATGAGGCTGTAGTGCGCGGTTTCGTTACCGGGCTGTACCTTGACTGCATGCGTGAGCAGCGAAATTGCCTCCGCGAACTTTTTGTCCTCCAACCGCAGCCTGCCCACCGCGACCAGCGCTTCTGCAAAGTCGGGCCGCAGCGCCAGCGCACGCTCGAGGTGCTGCGCGCCCGTATCGCGCTTACCCTGCGCGATGAGAATCTGGCCTACTTCATATTCCGCGGCGGCATCGCCGGCATTCAGCGCCAGTTCAGCGTCGAACTCCCGGCGCGCGCTTTCCGTCGCGTCAGGACCGTGCGCGTCGATCAGCAGGACCCGGCCCAGGCGAAAGTGCAGGTCGAGGGCGCGCGGATTCTTCTCGATGGCCTTCCGGTATTCCGCGGCCGCTTCCTGATACTTCCCCTGGATCTCGAGAATCTCCCCCGAAAGTTGATTGACCCGATACGATCCGGGTGTCTTGCGGAACATCTGGTACACAATGTCGTTCCATGTCCGCATGTGGGCGCGCGCCGCCTGATACAGAACGTCCGGATCGGCAGGGTAATCGGCCTTGAGGTTTGACTCCACGCAGTTCAGCAGTGCTTCACCGGTAAGCCGGTGCAGTTCCGGATCGGCGGCTGCTGCGAATGCGGCGGAAAGACGGGGTAGGGCATCCATACAGCCGCCCGTCGCTGCCCGCACAAGCGCAAGAAATACCGGTGCCTGGGCGTCCTTCGATTGTTCCAACAGGCCTTTCGCTTCGCTGTACCGGCCCGCGTGAAAAGCTTCCAGGCCGCGGTTCAAAGCGTCGTCAGCCAGCGCCGGCATGACGCAAAGGAAGAGAATGCTAATGGCCCGCATCGTCGAGAACCAGGTCGAGACCGCTGAAGCGGCGCCGGTCTTTCCCCTCAAAGTAGCGGAAGCTCAACAGCGGCGGCTGACCGGGAGCGATGCGAGCGACGGCGGCAATTCGCTGCGATGGGCTGTCGGCAATCGACACCATCCTGCCGGACGCCTGAATCTGCAGCAGAATAGCGATGAGGGCGGAAGTCATCGCGAATCAATCTCCCTGAGCGCGCGCCTTGCGGCTTCATCGCCCGGCTTGCGATCCAGCCACTCCATGATGACCCCTCGCGCTTTGTCGCGCTCTCCAGCCTGCAAGTAGATGCGTGCCAGATTGAGATATAGCATATCGTAGTCGGCCGCCTCCCGGATGCCATAACGAAACGCCGCGATCGCGTCGGAAGTCTGGCCCATCTTCAGATACAGCACGCCGAGATCGTTGAGTGCCGGAGCGTAATCGTGCTGCAGCAGGATGGCTCGCTGGAAGAGGCCGCGCGCCTCCACAAAGAGGCCCTTCTCCGCCAAACGCTGCCCAAGACCGTCGGTGGCCACGACGGATCGGGGCGGCGCTGCCAGCAGTTTGCGAATCATGCCGCGTGCCTTCTCGGTGCGCCCGGCATCGAGATGGATTTGTGCAATGGCCATCAGAGCCCGTTCATTTTCGGGCGTGCGCCGCAATACCTCCTCAAGGTACGGTAGTGCCTGATCGGCGTGACCCGCCCAGAAGAATGCCGCACCAAGCTTGAAGTAATCGCGCACCGGCTTGCTCGCCGCGTAACGGCCCTCGAACGGAAACGGCCGCGGATGTCCAGCTACGTCGGCGCGCAGTTCGGCGGGGCCAGGCACAGTGGAGTAGACCTTTATCGCCCGGTTCTGTGAATCGACGAGCAGCGCAAGCGGCGCCGTAAATTCGGCACGGTAGTCGAAGAGATACCGCCGGAAGACGCGCCACAGCGCGTCGTCGGGCCCGTTCGGATCGGCGACCAGCAGCCCGGCGGCTTTCGCGCGAACCGGCAGAGGGACGGGCTCGATCAGCCACGAAGTGTGCAGCCGCGGCTCATTGTCCACCGGAATCGGCGGCGCGGCAGGGAAGACGCGACGCTGTGCGAACGGCCGAGCGGCCACACCGTCCGCCCCTTCCTCGATCTCGTAGAGGTGCCCGGCGGCCAGATCGTTGAACACCTGTTGCAGGCCGGATGGCCAGCGGATCTGCACGATTTTCGCAACCCCTGCGTCGCCGAGGCCGAAATGCAGTCTCTTTGTGTGCTGCGAGAGAAAACCGGAGCCCGCCTGTACACTCTTCATTTTGCCATCGACGCGAACGACGGCTCCGATCGCATCGCGGTTCGACTTCTTTCCACGCAGGGAGAACGCGATCGCGTTGCGCCGGCCCGCACAGTTGTTTTGAAAGACGCGGACCTGCGGTCCCAGCCGGTTCTTAAGCACCAGGTCGAGGCTGCCGTCGCCATCCAGGTCCGTCACTGTGAACGCGCGGGAGTCTTCCGCAACGTCAAGCCCGCTGATGCCGGAGCAGTCCATATAGCGGCCCTCGCGGCGCACGTAAAACACGTTCGGTTCGGGCGCGCTCCAGGAGTAGTCTTCGCGGATGTACTGGTTCAGCGCATTCCATCCGTCCTCATAGGCGGCCGATGGGCGCGCGTCCGCCGGGCTATTGGCCACCACCTCGCGCCAGAAGAAACCTATCGTATCTTCCGCGCTCTTGTTGGACAGCATCCCGCAGGCGATGAAGATTTCGGGATAGCCGTCGTTATCGAAATCGTGCCCGTCCGATGCCCACGCCCAACGGCCCATCTCAACGGCTTCCTTGGCGCCCATCTCTTCGAAGCGTCCGTTGCCGAGATTGCGATACAGGGAGTTGCCCTTCGTGTGCCGCCGGTACGCTTCCGCCAACCCCGGACTGTGCCGCGCTGGAGTGAAAGCGGGGGAAGCGACGACCCGCCGGCCGCAGGCGCTCCACATGTTCGATACGTAGAGGTCCGGGTGGCCGTCGCCATCGTAGTCAAACCACGATGCGCTCATACCGGGTCCGATGTCTTCCACTCCGGCCTCGGCGGCCACGTCGTGGAACTTGCCCTTATCGTTCTTATACAGATTCTTTCGGCCGAAATCGTTAGCCACGTATAGACTCGGCCACCCGCTGTCGTCGTAATCGCACCAAGCCGCGGCGAAGCTGTAGCGGTTGTTATTTTGGTCGATGCCACTCGGCACCGTTACATCCTCGAAGTGCCCGGAGCCGTCGGCGCTCAGCTGGTTACGAAAGAGAAAGTTGGGCGGCCCGTTCCGCGCATCGTGGTACGGGACGGGATAGCTGTACTGCGCTTCGCTCTGGAAGTAGATATAGGTGCATGCGTACAGGTCTACCGCGCCGTCGCAATCGTAATCGGCGGCGGCCATGCCGGTGAAGGTCCCTTGCGGCGGCCGTGCGAACTGAAATGCATCGGTCCGCGCGGTGAACCGGCCGCTGCCGTCGTTCAGGAGCAGCATCGGTCCAGTGGGAAGCAGGACGACCAAATCCTGCCGGCCCAGGTTCCGGAAATCCACGAATAACGCGGACGCGGTATCGTCCAGCAACCCCACTCCGGCGCGGTCCGTGATGTCCACCATTGCGCCGTTCTCCAGCTTGTACAGCCGATTCGGCAGGCCGCCGGGCTGCAACACATAGATCTCGTCTGCGCCATCGTTGTCGATATCGCCGGCGGCGATTCCCTTCATGCCGAACACGTCGATGCCGCAAGCCGGGTCGAGACGCGACCGCCAATAAGGAATCCCGCGCGCAAGCTGCTCGCGAAACGAAGGTGTTCGGGCGAACACGCTCCAGGTGATGTCGGTGAACAACGGCGCGGGCGAGGTTGCCACCTGCTCGCCGGTCACACCGCGGATGCTCGTGTCGCCTGACGACCAGTTCATCTTGTAATAGCCGGTGCGATACTCGCGCTGACCATTCCGGCCTGAGGCGGATATTTCGAAACGAACGAGATCGTCTGGCAGGGGGAAGTAGCGGCCAGGCCGGTTCTTCTGCAACTGCTCGACCACGCGCTGCGCAATCGTCTCTTCCGCAAACGCGTCGCTGCCCGGTGCAATTTGTGCACGAAGCGTCTCATACGGCATGGGCTCTGCGGCAGCTGCCAGCCGGCGGCGCGCGATGGCAGCGGCGGAGCAGGCAGCGATAAAATCCCGCCGATCCAGCCTCACAACTCCAGCCAGCCCTGCATCGCTGCGAAGATGGACTCGAGCCGCTGCGGCGTGGTCGCGCCGTGCAGCGGAAAATCGGCGGGAGCGATGGCCAACATCTGGTCCGTACCTTCGGCGACAAAAAGAAACGCGGTGTTCCCGCGGTATTCGGGGTATTTCATGAACTCTTGCCAGATGTACTGGTGAAAGATCTCGAGATCCACATACGATCCGAGCATATCCGCCTGGGTCGGAATGGGACTCGCTGCATCCTGGTCGGCGTAGATCAGCAGACTGGAGAATGGTTTGATCTTGTTGCGGATGCCGTAGGAGATGAGCGTTACAACGGGGCGGGCACGCCGGATCGCCTGCACCGAGGCCCATTCCACAAACGTATTGTTGATCAGCAGTGTGCCGTTGCCGCTCAACAGCGTTGCCCGCGCAAATTCGCCGAGCACGAGGTCGTCGCCTAACTCCGCCTCGCCAGGCCGGATCTTCATCTGCTTAAGTCGCGCGCCGAGTTGTTGTGGGCCCTGAACGCGCTCGCCCTCCACCACCTGCTGCACCTGCTTCTGCAGGCGTGAGCGGAAGTCGGCGAGGCGCTGGTGACTGAGCCGCACCACACCCTGGCGCTTCGATATTGCGGCGAGCGCCTCACCGGCTTCGACACACCACGCGCCATACGCCGGCGCGCTCTTTTCTGCGGCGAACAGATCTGCGATCGAAGGTGCAGCAGCCAGACGTGGTTTCCCGGTCAGGAGCAGCGAAGTATAGTCGGCATCATCGGCCGGCGGATCCAACGGCACGCGAGTGCCGTGCTTTGCGATCCGCAGCCACAGCTGATCCGGTCCGGCCGGGATCTCCGCAGGAGAGAGCACTACAACCAGCCGCGGCCGGCCGTGCGACGCCGTCTCGGCATCCAGCACCGGATCGACCTGCGCAAAGACACCGCTCACCGCTTTTCGCCAAACAGAGTAGTGCGGCGACCTATTCAGGAAATCGACCTGTTGCAGCGTGAACGTGCGCTTAGGCCAATTGACCGCAGTCACACCCATTTGCGTCTCGGCTTCCCGCACGGGCTCGAACAGCCGGTCGAGATCCTTCGGCTCGAGCCGATTCAATAACCCGAAGAAACGTTCGTAGTAACTCTTCTCGGCAGGGAATAACAGGTTCCAGTCCTGGATCTGATCGTAAAAGTAAGTCGAAAACGTTACCGGCAGGCGAACGAACAGACCGCCCTCGATCAGCTTCTCGATAACCGGCGAGGTTTTGGGCTTGCTGGACGCCATCACAGTATCTCGCGCGCCGCCTGCCCCACCATCTCCCCGACGCCGATACCCAACAGCGACGCCGCGGTGGCTGCGATGTCCACGTGGTGAATAGGCCGCTCTGTCTCGCCCGCGGGAATGCCGCCGCCCATGGCCAGCATCCACATGTTGCGGCACGATGGGTCACCGCTCCGATGATTGAGGAATCCGTTAGCCGCATTTACGTCGCCGTCGCGCCCAAGCTCCGGCAGGATCAGCATCGTAGTCTTATCACGGTATTGCGAGTTCGCCTGCACCGCGTCCCATAACATTCCGGTGAGGCGATCGGTTCTCGTTACAGCCTGGAGGTACAAGGAATATGAGCCCCAATGCGCGACGTCCATGTCCCAGAAATTAACCAGCAACATGTGCGGAGCGAACTCGCGCATCACTTCCTGCGTAATGAAAAAGGTGAGCTCATCACCCGAGGCCGGTGCTTCCGGTCCGTTGATATAGTCCACGAGGCTGCGCGTCAAGGTTTCGCGAATGTGCTCGTCCAGTCCGTGTCCGCCTTTGAAAATCGTCCAGCCGACGCCCTCGTAACCTTCGCTCAGGATGCTCTCGAGCTGCCGGCGAACGTTCTCCCGGTCGGCCACACCGCCGTTGGGCCGCTTCCGCACCACTTCCTGTACTGCTTCGAGCAGGAGCTGCTTGGGAAGAACGACATTCGCGCCATAAGGAGATCCCCAAGCGGAATCGCCGCTCGCGCCCATGGAGGCGAAGCTCTTGTTGGTTGCGATGATCCACGCGTCAAGCGGCGCCGCCTTGACGCCCTTTCGGAAGTATTCGAAGATCGTGGGGCCGGCGGGCGGCTGAAAACCGAAATCGTCCACGCGCTGCCAATTGCCGGTGAGAATGCTGGCGGTCGAATTGAAATGCGAAAGCACGCCGCCGTTGATGCATGTCCGGTAGAAGAAACCTTGCGGCCGCATCTCCAGGCGTGGAATATTGCGCAATCCTTCTGGTGCGAAGGTCTCGGAAT
>Ga0126381_100003474_pt1 | contig 17098 bp, 13 predicted proteins | sample PanSoiMetPlot_28_FD_96465 | JGI IMG/M metagenome (GOLD analysis project Ga0126381, IMG submission 96465) | Tropical forest soil microbial communities from Panama - MetaG Plot_28 | ecosystem: Environmental > Terrestrial > Soil > Tropical forest > Bulk soil | place: Panama | collected 2016-02-17 | reverse complement strand
GGTATTGACGAGCGACGCGGCGGCAGACTTCCCGATTCGAGTGACGTAATCGCCGCCTGCGCTCGCGGTGCAGAGTGCGCCGCACGAGCCGTTGGTGTCGGCCGTGATCGGATGGAAGTTTGCGGCGGCGCTTTGCTTCGAGAGCGAATAGAGCACGGTGTTCGCTCCGGAGAGACGCGTTTTGCGATTGGCGACGCGCATCGAGTTGTAGATGGCGAGAAGCGCGGCCCACAGCGGCGAGCCCGCGCTCGTGCCGCCCGACGCAGACAACATCGGGCGACGACACGGGATACGCAGCGCCGGTGTCGTTGTCGCCGGACGCGCCTAAGAACGTGACGCCGGTCGAGACGAAGTGATTATCCTGGCGCGATTCATTCGAATTGCTGCTTGAATTTCGGTGCGAACGGCGGCGCGGAAAGCGGCAGATTGCTGACTCATATCGACCCCCCTCAGGGTCGTTAGTACGGGCTCTACTGGCAGAGATTTGCGAGGAGGATAGCATTCGAGATGGAAGCGGGGCTATGGAGCGAGGCGCTCAATCTAGTGGTATGAAGGTTTTGCGATTAGAGGTGCACCAAAATGGTTCAACGGCAATGCGCGCCGGGCCGCGAGGATGCTGCGAAATACAGATGCAGGCAGATGAAAACACAAACGCGATTCGCTTCGGCGAATCGCGTTTGTAGGTAACCATTCAGGCGTCTTTGAACCAGCTACGCGGCTGTTGCGTTTTTCGAACGGCGGCGCAGACCACCGCAAAGCACGAGCAAACCGGAACCGAGCAAGAGCATTGAAGACGGCTCAGGCGCACTTACGGTGCCGGGCACGAATTCGACGTCATTGGGCAGGTCCGTCAGGCTGTCTGTATAAAACGTGAAAGAACTCGGCAGGTCAGAGACGTTGTTGAATGTGAAGGCCGCGGAATTACCTGTGTCAACTTCAGTGAAAAAGTGATTTGGATCCGAGGGAGTCAACGCGGGCGTGCAAGGCAGCGGGTTCCCCGTGTTCGGGTCCTTCATGACGCTTCCACCGGCGTCGAGCGCGTGCGTCGGGTCAGTCGTGTTGTTGCAGTAAAGGCCGCCATAGGTAAGGCCAGCCAGACTCGGAAATGTGAGCGTGAGAACGGATCCCGGGGTTATCGTGTGGGGGATCTGAAATGCAAATAGAGTTGTGGCGGGATTACCGAATTGGCTGACGAACGAGAATGAGAAAACCGGGTTCCCAGCGACGGTGTTGCTCAGCTGAGTGGCCGATTGGCAATTCGTCATGAGGTTCACGCAATTGGGATCAGTATCGCCATAACCAGAGCCGCCAACTTCCACGCGACTCGCCCAAGTGGGAGCGACGGAAAGGAGAAACAAGAGCACTAGACTGGAAAGCAGTCGTCCATTAAGGTTCATAGTTCTTTCCCAGGGTTGGATTTTGAGAGACGCAATACTTAGAGCGAGCGGCTGGGCGCTTTACTCCGCTGAAGCTATAGCAATTTTCTTTCCCAAGATGGAATGACTTATTTCGTTTAGTTTGAACGACCCATCGCGCGGAGCTCGGCGGCAGGCCACAGGATTTCGCTTTTTGGTGCAAGGCGTTGCACATCAGAGTGCGTCTGCCTCAGGGTGGGTGACAGGCGTGGCGACCGGTACCGGCGAACGCCATTGTCGCGATCGAGAGGCCGCGAGGTTTCGGAGGTGGCTGTGGCATAATTGCAAAACGTTCCGAGACTCCCTCGATGGACGATCCCAAACCGGACATCCCCGACCAGGAAACGCTAGGACTGAACTCGCCTCGGGGTGAAGAGCGAACCGCGTCCGGTTTCAGCTTCGACGCACGAGCCACGCAGGACCGATTGTCTCCACGGATTTCTTCGTTCGTAAAAGGTGAGCTGCTGGCAGGACGCTTCCGGATCGTGCGGTTTGTGGCGCGAGGCGGAATGGGAGAGGTGTATGAGGCGGAAGACACCGAGTTGAGCGAGCGGGTGGCGCTGAAAACGATTCGGTTCGAAATGGCGGAGGAGGATCGAAGCGCCGAGCGATTCAAGCGAGAGATTCAACTGGCGCGAAAGGTGACGCATTTGAATGTGTGCCGGACGTTCGACGTGTTCCGGCACATCGACACCCACGCGGATGGGCGAACGACCGAAACGATGTTCGTCAGCATGGAACTACTCGCCGGCGAAACGTTGAGGGACCGAATCCGTCGCGGCGGGAAAATGATGGAAATCGAAGCCCTTCCGCTCGTGGAGCAGATGGCGGCCGGGCTCGACGCCGCGCACCGGGTGGGAGTGGTGCATCGGGACTTCAAGAGCAGCAACGTGATTCTCGTGCCGTCCGAGGCCAGTCCAGGCGGAGTGCGAGCCGTAATCACCGACTTCGGATTGGCACACGGACTCGTTCCCTCCGGACTCTCTCTCACCGGGCCCCGAGAGATCGTGGGCACGCCAGCCTACATGGCACCCGAGCAATTGAACGGCGGAACGATCACCCCTGCCACTGACATCTATGCGTTGGGCATCGTGATGTTCGAGATGCTCACGGGCTCGGTTCCGTTTAACTCCGAGAATCCACTCTCGACAGCGATGAAGCGGCTGAGCGAGCCGGCACCATCGCCGCGGGTGCACGTTCCGAGCGTTGACCGTGGCTGGGAAAGCGGAATCCTGCGATGCCTGGAGCGCGAACCCAGCGAACGGTTTGCGAGAACCGAGGAACTGATCAAGGTGCTGAAAGGCGACGAGGTCATGTTGCCGAAGCGGCCAACTCGCAAGAGTTCCGCTGACGACAAGAAGAGAGTTTATCTAGCCGTTGGGGTGGCCGCTCTTATTCTTTGTGCGTTAGGCTACTTTGGATACAAGCACGATTTCTGGCGTTCGCAGCAGGCCAGCAAGTTGACTCCCGCAACGGAGAAGGCGCGAACATCGGTTGCAATCCTGGGTTTTCAAGACCTCTCCGGACAAGAAAGCTCCAACGTGCTGGGAGAAATGCTGGCCGACAGCCTATGGTCGCAGCTGGACACCGATCAGATTCGGTTCATACAGCCGAGCCGGATAGACGAAATGAAGCAGAGCCTGGGCATGCATGACACTTCCGAATCGTTAAGCAAGGAGCAGGTAGGAAGGATTGCAAAGTACCTCGGGAGCGATGTTCTCGTCACTGGTTCCTACCGAGTGACCGGAGGGCCGAGCCAGTCCACTATCGATTGGAATATTCACCTGATTCGTGCAGCGGACGACGAAAGTATCGGCTCGATTCCGACCACGGGTAAGGAATCAGATTTGAATGCGATGGCGGTTCGCGCCGGGAAGCTGATTCGAGGAAAGCTCGGAATCGAACTCAGTGCTTCGGAAGAATCGCGAATGGACTTAGCTTTCTCGACGAATAGTGATGCTTTGAAATACTTCTCAGCAGCGAGAGAGAAGCTGAGGAACTTTGAGGTGCTGGCTGCAACGAAGCTGCTCGAGAAGAGCATAAGCGCCGATCCTGATTTCGCACAGGCGCACAGCCTGCTTGCGGAGGCATGGTCCGATCTGGGATATGACTCAAGAGCGGAGGAGGAGTCAAAAAAAGCACTTGATCTGACCGGGAAAATGTCGACGGAATCGCGCGGGATTATCAGCGGCCGATATTTTGAGATGAGTCGCAATTGGAACAAAGCAATCGAACAATACTCGTCATTGTGGACACTTTTCAGCGACGACCCGGAATACGGACTGCTTCTAGCCAGAGCGCAAATCGGAGCCGGCAAGGCGTCGGCGGCGCTGACGACGCTATCGCAACTCAGCAACCGAGCTCTGCCTCTCGGTCCCCTGGCGCAGATAGATCTACTAAGAGCCGAAGCGCAACAATTTCTCGCAAATTATCGCGAGCAGCTTTCGGCTGCAAACTCCGCCGCGGAAAAAGCCAAATCGCTGGGGTCGAATCTCCTGCTCGCACGCGCCCGGGTTTTTCAATGCTGGGCAACCATGTACCTGGGAAGCCCTGCTGACGCCAAACCTCTGTGCGAAGAAGCGAGCAAACTCAATACGCAAGCGGGAGATCAGCTCGGAATCGCACGCGCTACAAACCAAATTGCAAACGCGTACTACAGCCAGGGGGATTTGAACAAGGCCCGCCCTCTCTACGAACAGGCGGCGGCAATCGCGCAAACGATCGGAGACAAGCTGGATGAGGCGGGAGCGCTAACCAACATTGCGAATATAAAAAATTCTCAGGGCGACTTGGCGGGAGCCAGGAAAGCTTACGAGGACAGCATTGCAGTCGCTCGGGACCGCGGTGACAGAGGCGGCGAAGCGCTCGCGCAACAGAATCTCGCTTCCGTGCTTTACAGCTTAGGTGATTCGCGGCAGGGAGGTGCAGTGTTCGAGCAATCGATCAAGGCCGCCCATGAGATCGGAGACAAGCGAACTGAGTCTCTCGCCCTAAACAACCTCTGCATGGCCTCTCTCCAAGGCGGTGAGCTTGAACGAGCGCTTAAGAGCTGCGAAAGTTCCCTTCGGATGCGGACGGAGATGGGTGACGCCGGACGTGAAGCGAGGACGCGCGATAATCTAGGAGACGTACAACTCGCTCAAGGAAATCTCTCGAGCGCGCGGAAAAGTTATCAAGAAGCTTTGAAGACGCAGCAATCGCTGGGGCAGAAGGGCGACGCGGCGTACTCACAGATTTCGCTGGCGGCTTTGGCTCTTGAGGAAAAAAAGCCAGAGGATGCGAAGAAGCTTGCGCAAGAGGCGGTGACGGAATTGGCGAGCGAGAGAGATGTGGGAGGCGAGGGACAGGGGCGAGGGACGCTGGCGCTGGCATTGCTCGATTTGGGCGACATCGCGGGAGCCGGGGCGCAGATCGAGCAGGCGACGAATCTGGCACAGCAGGCCAACGACCGGAATTTGAACTTGATGATTGCGATTGCGAAGGCGCGGATCGAGGCGCCGTCGGGGAAAAGTGCGGATGCAATGAAGGAACTCGAGTCCGTCAAGAAGGAAGCGCGCGCGGCGGGGCTTGTGGTGATCGAGTTCGAAGCGCGGCTCGCGCTGGGCGACGTTGAGCGCAAATCTGGGCAGAAGGCCAAGGCGCAGGTGACTTTGAATGCGCTCGCACGCGAAGCGAAGGCCAAGGGTTTCAATTTGATCGGTGCGAAGGCAGCGAGTGGAGCGCCACAGTAGAGCCGACGGGACGCACCTTCCGCCTTACGCAGCTTCGTAGATGTCTCTGCCGGGCGTATCATAGGCGGTGAAATCGTGTTCGAACGGCTTCGATTCGTCGCCGGTGACACGGCGTTCGCGGGGCATTCGACAGATTCCGGGATTGAGTAAGTTTCAAAATGATAAGGAGGGTTTTACATGGCACCGAAGAACGATAAGAGCGACAAGCGGGGGCCGAGTTACAGCCAGCTTTCGGAGGGAACGCGGAGGGCTGAACCGATTTTGCACCAGAATGCGCGTGAGATTCAGCCGTACGGAAAGATTGCGAAGCTGCCGATCGCGCTGGACGAAAAGGTGTGCGCGAAGAGCGCCGAGAACTTGAATCAGCTACTTGCCGACACGATGACGCTGCGCGACATGTACAAGAAGCACCACTGGCAGGTGGCGGGGCATACGTTCTATCAGCTGCATCTGCTCTTCGACAAGCATCATGGCGAGCAGGACGAGCTGGTGGATGAAATCGCGGAGCGGATCCAGTTGCTGGGCGGAATCAGCCTGGCGATGGCCGCGGACGTGGCGGAGACGACTATCATTCCACGGCCGCCGCGAGGGCGCGAGGAAGTGCCAGTGCAGCTTTCGCGTCTGCTGGAGGCGCACGAGATCATTTTGAAGGAAGCGCGGACGATGGCGAAGCAGGCGAGCGAAGCAGACGACGATGGGACCAATGACTTGATTGTGAGCGACGTGATCCGCACGAATGAGTTGCAGGTGTGGTTTGTTTCCGAGCACCTGGTGGATGTGCCGGTGGTTCGCGCCGACGAAGCAAAAGCTGCGACGGCAAGGTAGCGAAGATGACAGCGGAAACTCCCAGCCTCCCGCTCAATCAACTGAAGCTCAACAGTTACGCGCTTGACGACGCGATGGTAGTGGAATGCGCGGGGCGGCTTACGATGGAGTATGCGCCACGCCTGAAAACGGAAGTGAAAGCGATGATTCCGGCGCAGAAGCACATCATTCTCGATCTCGGCGAAGTCGCGTTCATGGACAGCTCGGGAGTTGGAACGCTCGTGGGCTTGTATATTTCGGCGCGGAACGCCGGTTGCAAGCTCGAAGTTTGCAACATGAGCAAGGCGGTTCGCGATCTGCTGGGGATGTCGCATTTGCTTTCGGTGTTCGAGGCCTGCGGACGGTACGGAATGAGAATGTAGGTCCGCGATGCGTCCTTTATTTTCAATTTTGTATTCAATTCACTCTTAGGATTTGGAGTCTACCGTGTGCAGGAATATCAAAACACTCTTCAATTTTGATCCGCCAGTGACGCCTGAAGAGGTGCGGGCTGCGTCGCTGCAATTTGTGCGGAAGATAACGGGCTTCAACAAACCGTCGCAGGCGAACGAAGCCGCGTTTGAAGGCGCGGTGAACGAAATCGCAAAAATCTCCGGGCGGCTTCTGCGATCGCTGGCGACGACTGCGACGCCGAAAAATCGAGAAGAAGAGACCGCTAAAGCCAAGGCTCGAGCGGCGATTCGATTCGGTACGTAGGCGCGAGCAAGTTCGAACGGAGTGGCAACGAAAATGTTGGTGAGATGAAGAGCCGAACCAAGGGCGGAATTGCGTCTGCGCTCCGAGGCGTATTTTTAGCCGCGTGGTTCGGGATTTTGGGCGGCGGATTCCCTGCTGCTCCACAAGCTGCCGTAGAGCCAAACTACACGATTCGAGCGATACGTTACGCGAACCTCGCGAAATTCCCGCTTGCTGAGCTCGTAACCGGCGCACCGAAGGATCAGACGATTGACATCGCCATGATTTTCTGGGTGATTCAGGGTGGTGGCCGGACGATTCTGTTTGACAGCGGTTGCCATCGGCGGAAATGGATTGAGGAATACGGCTTGAGCGATTTTCTGTCGCCGGATCAAGCGTTGAAGCAGGCTGGAATCGAGGCAGACAGCGTGACGGACATTATTATCAGCCACGCGCACTGGGATCATATGGACGGGATCGATCTTTTTCCGAAGGCGACGATTTGGATTCAGAAGGGTGAGTACGAATATTATTCGGGCGCGGCGTGGCAGCCGGGCGGGAGAAATGGCGGAATCGAGCCTGAAGATGTGCTCGAGCTCGTGCGCAGGAATGAGCGCGGGCAACTGCGATTCGTCGATGGGGATGACGTTGAAATCATTCCGGGGATTCGCGCTTACACAGGGTCGCGCCACACGTTTGCGTCGCAATACATTCGCGTGAGCGGAGAGCCGCCGTATGTGCTGGCGTCTGACAATTGTTATCTCTACGAGAATTTGCGGACGCATAACGCGGGGGCGACGTTTGATCCATCAGATGCGGCGGGAAATATTGCCCAGCAGGCGCGCATGGTTACGCTCGCGGGCTCGGCGGATCATGTGGTGCCCGGACACGACCCGGAGCAATTCAAGCGCTTCCCTACTGCTGGGCGCGTGGCGCAGATTCGATAGCAATCATTGCTCGAATTCCGCGCGCGGTGCGGAATTATTTCGCGCGCGTTGCCTTCCAATCGCCCGTTTTGCCGCGACCGCTCATGGTGCCGGACATAGAATCGCCGTCGACTGTGCCAGTGTAATCAAGCGGGATGCCTGCGGTAACGTGGAACTTGATTTTGTTGCCATCAACCGTGCCGACGATCGTGCCGGACTGGCGTGGGCCTTTGAATGTGCCGGTGATCTTGCCACCCTCTTGCGTGAGAGTCATGGATTGCTTGGCGTTGCCGGTGTCGCCGGCGACGTCAATGGCCAGCTGCCGGCGACATTCGCGGGTTTGTCCTGAGCGGCGGCTGCGCTTGCGACGACGGCGAGAAAAATAAATAGCGCCCAGGACTTTTCCTGCTCTTATTCTGCTTTTCATTATTTCCTCCGGGTTCGGTTCAGGGATCCTAGTGGCGCGTCTTCTTGTTTGGAATCAATTCTCTCGAGTTAAACGCAAAACGATTCGATCGAGAAAATCTGTGTATTTTCGTCCAGCGCCGGGGCTGAAGTATCTCGCTGATGACACGGTGCCGCAATCAATTTTTGCCTCTCGTTTGAAGCGCTCGTTTCGATTGACACCATCGCGCGCGGCGGTATACATTCCGCGAGCCAATCAACTGAAATATTGAGTCTTGAGGAGATTGCGGCGCCGTCCGTGACGGCGAATTTTGTATCCCAGCATCCGAGGGAGTGCGGTCTGAATGCCCCGCCTTTTCTTTACAGCCGTTTTACTTCTTCTGACGGCTGCCGGTGCCTTTGCACAGGAGGCGCAGAAGAATTCTCCGGACGTTCTAACCCTTACAGCGGCGATCGCCGAAGCGCAGCAAAATAACCGGTCGATCAAGATTTCGATTCAGGGCGTGCTGTACGCGAACGACGCCATTCTTGCCGCAAAAACGCAGCGTTATCCGCAATTCAACGTGGAGTTGATTGGATCGGGACTGCTGCAGGCGATCGACGTCACGATCCCGCAAAATGCGCTGGGGACCATCAACGGGTCACAGGTGCCGGCGAAGGACGCCGTGATCACCACGCAACCGAAATTCTCAGCGCTGTCTTTCATCCAGGCTTACCAGCCGCTCACACAGCTCTACAGCGCGCATTTGAATATTCAGCTGATGAAGGTGGGAAAGCAATTAAGCGAAGAACAACTGCGCCAGCAGCGGCAGCAGATCACGAACTCGGTAAAAGAGGCTTACTACGGGCTATTGCAGTCGCAAAGCGCGCTGGAAGCTGCGCAGGAAAACGTCAAAGCGCTTCAGGAAGTAGACCGCACGACTGAACAGTACGTGCAGGAAAAAACGGCTCTGCCATATCAGTCAACGGGAGTAAAGGCGCAGCTGGCGCAGGCGGAGCTGCAGGTGATCACACTGCAGGACACCCTCGAAACACAAAAAGAAAATCTCAACGACTTGATGGGCCGGGATATCCGAACCGAGTTTCAACTGGGCGGTGTGCCCGAGGCCCTTCCCGAGGAACAGAACCTGGAACTGGCGCGCAAGACGGCTCTGGCAAACCGCACAGAGATTCGACAGGCACAATTCAAGATTGACCAAGCCGTTTATTCTCGACGGCTGCAGAAGGCGCAATACATTCCCGATGTGGGGATTAAATACCTTTTTTTTTCGCCCTTCACCATACAAGGATTTCCATCCAGCGTGAATTCGCTGGGAGTTTCGTTCAAATGGGATCTCTATGATTGGGGCTACAAACGGCACCTGATGGATGAGAAGCAGAGAAATATCGAACAGAGCCAGTTGAATCTGACTGAGACACAGAGCCAGGTGGTGATTGATCTGGACAACCGTTTTCGGAAACTGCGAGAAGCGCGGGCGGGGCTGAAAGTGGCTCAGCTGGGAGAGGACGCGGAGAAGCAAAAACTGCAAGTGGTGATGGAACAGTACAAGCAGAAAACGGCGCTGCTCAGCACGTTACAGACGGAACAAGCGAACATGGCGCAGGCTCAATCTCAGTATCAACAAGCGCTATCGAACTTCTGGAGCGCGCGTTCTGAATTCGAGAAATCGCTGGGCGAGGATTAGATGCGAAGAGTGCGAAGTTACCGGCGGAGGGTGTCGTCAGTTTATTGCTTACTGGCCGCGTGTGTTTTTGGCGGATGCGAATCGTCAAAGAAGGCGCCGGAGAAGCCGCCGACTCCCGTGACGGTGACGGAAGTGCGGGAGTACTCCGGACCGGAAGGTGTGGTTTATTCGGCGAGCATCACGCCGTACGACCAGGTGAACGTTGCGTTCAAGTCCGGCGGGTACGTGACGATGATTCTGCGGCGAAATGGCGTGGACGGACGAGAGCGCAATCTGCAACAGGGCGACTGGGTGAAGAAGGGTGAGGTGCTGGCGCGGGTGCGGGAGTCGGACTACCAGCATGCCGTGGAGCAGTACAAAGGACAACTGGAGCAGGCGCAGGCTGGGGCGGAAAAATCCAAGCAGGATTTTGGTCGCGCGCAGGCTCTTTACAATGCGAACGCAATGACGCAGTCCGACTACGATGCGGCGAAAGCGCAGAACGACTCAAGCCAAGGCACGGTCGTGACGGCGCAGGCGGCCGTGGCACAGGCTCAGCAATCACTCAGTGACTGTGAACTGCGAGCGCCAACGGATGGCCAGATTCTGAGCCGCAATATCGAGCTCGGCGCTCTGGTGGGGACAGGAACGACCGGGTTCACGATGGGTGATACGAAGCGCGTGAAAGCTGTTTTTGGAATTCCAGACACTGTACTTGCTTCCGTGAAGCTAGGCAAGAGACAAGGAATTCAAACGGAGACCTATCCACAGGAATTTTATGGCCTGGTGACAGCCATTGCGCCGCAAGCGGATCAGAAGAGTAGGACTTTTCAGGTGGAAGTGACGGTTCCCAATTCGAATGACTTGTTGAAGTCAGGCATGGTGGCAACGCTCGACCTCGGCCAGGCGAAACTGGCGAAATCGGTGCCGGTGGTTCCGCTCGGGGCTATCGTTTCTGGTCCAGGCGGAGAAAATAAAAGGTTCAGCGTGTTTGTTGTCGTGCGCGATGGCGACAAAGACGTGGCAAGGCAACGGACCGTGCAGCCAGGCATGACGTATGGAGACATGGTGTCGATCGCGAAAGGCGTGAGTAAAGGCGACCGGGTGATATCGAACGGCGCCACTCTGGTGAACGACGGGCAAGTGGTGCGGGTGGTTCCTTAGACCTTCAGGCAACCGAAGAGACCAACGCATGGCACACCGAAGCGACGGGGACTACATACAGAACGAGCACAATACCGCTCGATTCTTCGTCGAAAACCGCCAGGTTTCGGGAATCCTGCTGCTGGCCATTTTCGCGCTGGGAATTTACGGCTACACGCAGATGCCCAAGCGAAAGGATCCAGATATTCCGGTGCGCGTCGCGTCGGTGCAGACGCAGTGGCCCGGAGCGACGGCGGAGCAGGTGGAACAGCTGGTGACGAGGCCGATTGAATCGAGCCTCGCGCAAAACCCCAACATACGCCCGCCGAAGGGCGGCGATTTCGGCATCAAGTCGCTCTCGTTGCCGAATCTTTCGATTATCCAGGTGCAGCTTTCCGACAGCGCAAAGGATTCAAAAAGAGAATTCAGCGACATGAACTTGAAGTTGAATTCGCTGAGCCTTCCGCAAGGCGCAGGGCCAATCAAGTTCAACAGCGATTTCGGAGACACCGCGGCGCTGATGCTGACGGTGGCGAGTCCGCTCGAGGATCCCACCGCGATTGCGGTGCGCGGCTATGCGATTGAGGCGCAGCTCCAGCGTACGCGAAAGGAGCGGCGCGGAAAGGCCAGCGGTTTTCCGGTATCGCTTGTTTATTGCTATCCACTGACAGCTCCGGATGAGGCCATCCAAAGAAACGTCCGGGCGTTCATTCGTTCCATCGAAGCGCGAGCGATTCTAAGCCAAACTCGGTTTGTGAATGGTCCCGGATTCACCGCGGTCGATGGATTTACGACTCAAACCGATGCAGATATCTACGCCTACATAAAGTATTACGTCGAAACGAACGTACACGAGTCTGAGATTCACCCGGACGCGTGGCCTCCTGTGGTGGTGCGCGATCCCAGCAGAGTGGGCGCGCAACTTGCTGCGGCGCCGGGAAACAAATACACCTACCGCCAGCTAGATCAATTTACGGATCTACTCTCGCGCACGATTTTGGGAGCGCAGGAAGTCTCGCGAGTGGATCGAAACGGAGTGCTGCAGGAGCAAATCTACCTGGATTATTCGCAGGAACGGCTGGCGTCGTACGGATTGCAGCCTTCGAATCTGAAAGGAATCCTGAACTCGCGGAATATCACGCTGCCGGGAGGAGCGATTGAAGCAGGTTCGAAGAACATTCTGGTCGATCCCTCGGGCGAATTCACGAGTACGACCGATATTGGGAACGTGATCGTAGGAACGTCGGGAGCCGGATCGGCTGTTTACCTGCGGGATCTGGTGGAGATTCGCAGCGGATATCAGAGTCCGGCGCGCTATTTGAATTATTACACCTGGCGCGATGAGCAGGGAAAGTGGCAGCGCACGCGAGCGGTGACGCTTGCCGTTCAAATGCGCGGCGGAAAGCAGATCGCGCAATTCGCGCAGCACGTTCAGGAGAAACTCTCCGAGACGAAGAAAATGCTGCCCGCGGACTTGATCATCGCGGCCACGTCTGATCAGCCGCGGCAGGTGAAAGAGAACGTCGATCTTTTCATGGACGCACTGTATGAAGCGATCGCGCTTGTGGTGATCGTATCGCTCGTCGGATTCTGGGAATGGCGCTCCGCGGCGCTGATGGCGATTTCAATTCCGATCACGCTGGCAATGACGTTTGGATTTGCGCACCTGTTGGGCGTCGATATTCAGCAGGTTTCCGTCGCGACACTGATTATCGCGCTGGGACTTCTTGTGGACGATCCCGTAGTGGCCGGCGATTCGATCAAGCGCTCGCTGGACGATGGCCATCCGCCGGTGATTGCGGCATGGCTTGGGCCGACGAAGCTGGCGCACGCGATTTTGTTTGCCACGATCACAAATATCGTGGCGTATCTGCCGTTTCTCATGCTGACGGGCACGACAGGCGAATTCCTCTACAGCCTGCCGGTGGTGATGACCTGTGCGTTGGTGGCATCGCGGCTCGTCTCGATGACGTTTATTCCGTTTCTGGCCTACTACCTGCTGCGTCCGTCGAAGAAAACAGAAAGTACGATGGAGCAACGCGAGACGAGCGGATTCACCGGGTTTTACTATCGCGTAGGAAAATTTGCGATCGATCATCGCTGGCCCGTGTTTGGAGCGTCGCTGCTTTTCCTGGCGGTGGGGCTGTTTTTCGGGCACCGGTTGAAAACACAGTTTTTTCCGGAGGACGTTCAGTATCTGTCTTTCCTGGACGTGTGGCTGCCGAACGACGTCCCGCTGACGGAGACCAACCGGTCAGCCATCCAGGTGGAAGGTCTGATACGGAGTACAGCCGAGGCCTACGCAAAAGAGCATCCGGGCAAAGACGGGAAACCGCAACCGGTGTTGAAATCGTTGACGACGTTTGAAGGCGGGGGAGGGCCGAGGTTCTGGTTCTCCGTAACGCCGCAATTGCAGCAGCTCAACTACGCTCAAATCATCGTCGAGCTGTACAACAAGGACGACACGCCGAAACTCGTAGGCACATTTCAGGACGCAATCTCCAAGAATGCCCTGGGCGCTCGCGTGGACGTGCGCCAACTGCAGACGAATCCGGTGGATTATCCGGTGGAATTGCGGGTTACCGGCCTCGCGGATGTGAGCGCGCTCGACGAAGCGAAAGACATCGCTACGTTGCGGTCCATCGCGGGCAAAGTGGCGGCAATTCTGAGTGTTGTTCCCACTTCCGCGCGCGTTCGAGACGATTGGGGAGCGGAGGGGTTTCAGGTGGCGCTCAAAGTGGATCCGGACCGGGCCAATCTGGCGGGCGTAACGAATCAGGATGTGGCCAATTCGTCGAGCGCGGCCTTGAGCGGCGCGTCGCTGACAACTTTACGGCGCGGCGACCAGCAGATTCCCGTGGTTGCGCGGTTGCGGATGGAAGAGCGCGTGAACCTCTCCGACGTTCAGAATCTCTACGTGTATTCATCACAATCGAACAACCGGGTGCCGTTGCTCGAAGTTTCGTCGGTGGAAAACACGCTGCAAAATATGCGCATCCGGCGTCTCGAACATTTCCGAACGATATCCGTGCAGAGTTTCACCCAGCCAGGATATCTGGCTTCGGAAGTGTTCACACCCGCGGCGCCGAAACTGAAGGAAGTGGAAGATTCATTGCCGCCCGGCTACAAGATTATTGTGAGCGGCGAGCAGGCCAAGCAGGTGGACGGGTTCAGAAATTTAACCGTGGTGATGGCGATCTCGATTGGGATGATATTTCTTGCGCTGGCCTTTCAATTTAAGCATTCCATCAAACCAATACTGGTGCTGGCCGCGGCGCCCTATGGAATTTCCGGAGCGTTGATCGCGCTTTACATTATGGGGTCTGCTTTTGGGTTCATGGCGTTTCTGGGAATCGCAAGCCTGATTGGCGTGATTGTGAGCCATGTGATCGTGCTCTTCGATTTCATCGAGGAGATGCATGAGAAGGGTGAGCCGCTTGAGCAGGCGTTGCTGGATGCTGGTATCGTCCGGCTGCGACCGGTGATGATCACGGTGGGCGCGACGATACTGGCGCTTTTCCCGCTCGCGGTTCACGGCGGGCCGCTGTGGCAGCCGCTTTGCTATGCGCAAATTGGAGGACTGGGAGTGGCGACGTTCATCACGCTGCTGCTGGTGCCGGTGCTTTATTCGATCTTTGTGCTCGATCTGAAGATTGTGACCTGGGGCAAGGTGGATGCGCATGCGGCGGATCATCTAAGTCTTCAGTCGAAAGGAGAAGTGCCGTCATGAATCGCGGTTCAAAGGCTATGCCGCTAGAAAGTCGAGCGTTGCGTTGCCTGGTGGTTCTGGTCATTCTGGTCGTTCTCCTTCTGCGCGGAGGTTTGATTCCTTCGACGTTTGCACAGAGCCAGCCCTCGACGCCACCCTCGACTCCGTCCGCGCAAAAAGATGCCGAAGTGATGCTCCAGATGAGTCGTGCCATTCAGGATCTGGCGAAGCGAGTTTCGCCCGCGGTTGTCGAGGTACTTGTAACTGGCTATGGCTCCCCGAGCGATGAGGACGAAAAGGCGTCGAGCGCGTTGGGGCGAGAGCGAGCGCTGGGATCTGGCGTAATTGTCGATCCGGACGGCTATATCGTGACGAACGCCCACGTCGTGAAAGGTGCGGACCGGGTGCGCGTGGCGCTAACGCCGCCGATAATTGACGAGTCGCAAGCAGAAGGCTTGCTCAAGGCGCGTGGAAGGATACTGCCGGCGCGAATTGTAGGAGTAAGCAAACTGATCGATCTCGCCGTTTTGAAAGTGGAAGCGACTGGCCTTCCAACGCTTCCGATTGGCCGTTACAACCGAGTACAGAAGGGCGAGATCGTGCTGGCGTTTGGCAGCCCGGAAGGCCTGCAGAATTCCGTGGCGTTCGGCCTGGTGAGTTCGGTTCTGCGGCAACAAAATCCGGACGATCAGATGGTATACATACAGACGGATGCGGCGATCAATCCCGGAAACAGCGGCGGCCCGTTGGTGGATGTGGAAGGCAACGTGGTGGGCATCGATACTTTCATCTATTCAAAATCCGGCGGGAATGAGGGGCTGGGATTTGCCATTCCGGGCGGCATCGTGCGGTTCGCGTATGAAGAAATTCGAAAATACGGACGGGTGCGGCGGCGGGCGATTGGCGTCGATCTTCAGTCGTTGACGCCAGAACTGGCTGGCGGTCTGGGACTCTCGACGGATGTGGGCGCGATCATTTCCGATGTGGCGCCGGGCGGGCCTGCGGACCGGGCAGGACTGAAGACGGGCGATGTAATCGTGAGCCTCGATGGTTTTCCGGTGAACAATGTTCCGCTGTTTACGCTCGGTCTCTACGTGTTGAATTCCGGCGGCTCGGCGAAGCTTGGAATCTTGCGCGGCACTCAAAGATTTGAAGCAGATGTGGCGGTGGTAGAACCGCGCAGCGATCCGCAGAGGCTTTCCGAGATGGCTGATCCGGCGAAGGGCCTGATTGCGAGATTGGGTATTGTGGGAATCACAGTGACGCCGGAAGTGGCCGAGTTTTTAGGCGGCCTGCGGATGCCGTCAGGCGTGGGGGTGGCGTCGCTGGTATCTGATCAGCTCGCCGTTGATTCAGGACTGGCCGAGGGCGACGTCATTCATACATTGAATCGCGTTCGGATTGCCACTGTGGAGGATCTTCGCGCGGCTTTCATGAGTCTGAAGCCGGGAGATCCGGCTGCAATGCTTGTGGAACGAGCCGGAAAGCTCACCTACTTGACGTTTGAAATGGAGTAGCGGATGGAAACTGCACGGCACCGCAGTTTTCTTTCTGCGATCTTGTTCAGCGCTTTTGATAGTTCGCGTTTTGCGTTGCAACAGTTAGCTGCTTGCTGACGCCCTCGACGGTCGTGCTCGAGACGTGGTTCGTCCCATCCGGCAAACGATCAAATCTGACTGTGAGATTCATGCCGTCGCTGGGCCCGTCCATGTATGACGCGATCTGGATGCTTTGAAGCGCCTTCTGTTCTTTATCGATTGACAGAGTCATTGAATCGCCCGGCTTAACATAGTCGTGAATAACGAGCTTCACGCCCCCTGGCCCGGGGTTCATCGAGATGTTCCCTTTCGCGTAGGCAGTTTCAATCAAGTCCTTGTCAGGCGGGACGTACTGCCCGGCGAGAGCCTTCATCCGCTCCGCGTAGTCTTCATATTCTTCTTTTTTCTTTTCCACCACACGCTGGCGGAGATGTCCGCCACGGCCACCTGATTGCTGCGATTGTGCTGCCGGTTCTGAATCGAGAGACGTTTTCTGGGGCTTCCCGTCTGGCCCCATTTGAACTTGGAAGTGCTGTTGCTTTTTCTCCTGCCCTTTCAGGCTGATTGTGACGGTTTCCACCCACGTGTATTGCGCAAGGGCCTGCTTGTTCTTTGCCATCGATTCCTTCAACTGGCCGACTTGCTGTTGAAGGCCTTCTTGGGCGTAAAGCACGCAAACAGAAGCAAGCACTGTGACGAAAAGGAATGAATGCAAACTCTTCCGAGACATCTTCCATCTCCTTCAAAACTATTTGCGAGAGCAGAATTTTGACGCCGACGCTGGGCGCGCACTCTTATACGTCTGGCGGTGGCTTCTGTAAAGACAATAAGTGAATGCGGAGATTCACCTCTGCATCGATTAGTCGCGGTTGGCTCTGATTGTGTAAGCCTCGATTCGTCTTACCCCGAAACGAGCTTCCTCCGATTATCTCGCCGTCAAGCAGGTGACCTTCGCGCCTGCATCGACATGCGCGATACAAAACTTGGGACCAGACCCATGCGAATTTCACTAAGACTGAGGCTATCGCTCTTCGTTTTCTGTATCGCTCCGCTTGGAATACTTACGG
>Ga0126381_100003473_pt1 | contig 17100 bp, 15 predicted proteins | sample PanSoiMetPlot_28_FD_96465 | JGI IMG/M metagenome (GOLD analysis project Ga0126381, IMG submission 96465) | Tropical forest soil microbial communities from Panama - MetaG Plot_28 | ecosystem: Environmental > Terrestrial > Soil > Tropical forest > Bulk soil | place: Panama | collected 2016-02-17 | reverse complement strand
GTCCTGGATACGGCGACGCCGCGCATCGCGGGCCGGCGTACGGCGGTCCCGGGTACGACGCCCAGCAGGGCGGGCCCGGATACGGTGGGCCGACATATGGCGGCCGTGCGTACGGCCAGCCGCCACCCGGGGGGTACGGCGGCGAGCCGCCGCACGGGGGATACGGCGAGCCGAATCGTTTTCCTGGCGGGTACCAGCCGCCTGGATACCAGGGCGACGGGTACCAGACGCCCGGTTACCAGCCCAACGGCTACCAGGGCAACGGGTATCAGCCCAACGGGTACGCCCCCGGCGGTTACCCCGGCGGCGGTTACCCCGGCGGCTACGACGGCAACGGCTATCCGGCTGACCGCGGCGGATACCCGCCTGGCTATCCACAGCAGCAAGCGGACTTCGCCGGCCCACCGCAGGGTGGCTACCCCGGCCAGCAGCCGGTGAGCCCTCCGGGGCCGCAGCCGGGCGGCTTCGGGTATCAGGGGCAGGTCACCGGCGGTTACCCGCAGCAGCCTGGATTCGGCGGCCAGGTGCCCCCGGCGGCTACCCGGGCCAATCCGGTTCAGGGCGCTCCAGGCGCCGGGCCTGGTTATCCGGGGCAGCCCGGGGGGCATCCGGGTCAGCCTCCATTCGGGAACGGCTATCAGAGCGGCGCGTTCCCGCCGCCCCCTGGCGGCCAGGGAACGCAGCCGCCCCTGCGGCAGCCAGGCGGGTTCGCGCCGCAACAGCCAGGAATGTACGCGCCGCAGCCGCCTGCCGCCTTCCCCGGTGCGGCACCGGCCGGCTTCGGCCAGCCGCAGCCTGGGGGCTTCCAGCAGGGCGCGCCAGGTGGCTTCGCGCCACCGCCTCCTGGCGGCTTCGCACCAGGCCAGCAGGCCGGTTTCGGGTCGGCACAGCCCGGCATAGCGGCGGCGCCTGGCTTCACGCCCGCTCCGCAGCCGGGCGGCTTCACGCCCGCTCCGCAGCCGGGCGGCTTCGCGCCCGCTCCGCAGCCGGGCGGTTTCGGGGGCAGGCAGCCGGGTGGCTTCACGAACCAGCAGCCTGGCGCCCTCCCCGGTTTCCAGCAGGATGGGTTCCAGCCCTTCCAGCAGGACAGCTTCGGCGGTCCCGGACAGGGACCGCGGACCGGCACCGCGCCCAAGCGCGGCAAGAAGACCAAGCTCCTGATCGGCGGCGGGGTCCTGGTGGCCGTCGTCGCCGCGGGCGGGGTTTACTTCGTGCCCAGGTACGTCAACCCGAGCGATCCAGGCTGCTCGATGTACACGGGGACAGTGCTCAGCGCGTACAACCAGACGATCGGCGATCTCAACGCGCAGGCCTCGCAGTCCAAGCTGACCAGCGACATGGACACGGCGATCACCGGGCTGAATGACGCGGCGGGCCAGGCGCAGAGCGCCGCCGTCAAGTCCGCGCTGCGCGCGCTGCTCGCGGATCTCACCACGGTCCGCGCGGACGTGCAGAACGGCGCGGTGCCGCCGGCGACGGTAGCCGCCCTCAACGCCGCCGCGAACACCGCCGACAAATCCTGCTGACCGCCACCGACGAGGCTGACCGCGCGATTTGTTCCGGGTTTCTGCTGCTATAGCACAATGCCGCTTAGCCTGGGTTGATCTTGGTGGGGTGGCGGCTTCGCCTCGGCACTGGCGAAGCGTCCGCGCCCTCGTCCGGTCAGCCTGCGGCGCCGCACCGGCACCACCACTCCCAGGGGCCACCGCGATCGGAATAGCGCGAAAGATCCTCCCGGTCCCGACCCGCACGATCTTTCGCCTTATCGGAGACCAGGCCGGCACCGGCCACGATCCGGGGCGGCGGCACGCCGGCACCGGGCGCAGGCGGCCCTCCGGCACCGGCAGCCGCATCAGGTGAACCCCGTGGCGCCCAGGACTGCCGCCGGCGAAGCCGGGTCTAACAAGCTAAGCGGCATTGTGCCCTGACAACAGAAACCGGGGACAAACCGAGCGCGGACAGCGTCCACGGGGCGCGCGAGTCCGCGCCAGGTGCAGGAGGTTGCGGGGTGGCAGGAGGCACGGTTCGTTCGGGATAATCGCCTTTAAAAGCGTCCCGGATCGGAGAGGCGGCTCCAGTGAGCGACCTGGAAGTGATCACGTACCGGCCGGAGCCGCACGAGTTCGCCTGGACGTTCGGCGGCGCCGCGCCCATCAGGAGCATCAAGACGCCCGTGGCGCTGAACCTCTACACCGAAGACTGCTTCGCCGGGCGCGTGCACAGCGAAGACGATCTCGTCTCGCGGCTGAACATCACCGGCCTCAACCCGCAGACCGGCCCGTTCTACATCGAGGGCGCCGAGCCCGGCGACACGGTGGCCGTGCACTTCGCGAGCATCGAGCCCGCCCGCGACTGGGGGGCGTCCACCACGGTGCCGCTGTTCGGCGCGCTCACGGGGACCCACCTGACCGCGCTGCTCAACGAGCCACTCGAGGAGATCATGTGGCTCTGGCAGTTCGACCGGGCGGCAAGGACGTGCCGGTTCACCGCCCGCAAGAGCGACTTCACCGCAGACCTGCCGATGGATCCGATGCACGGCACTGTCGGCGTGGCCCCGGCGAACAGCGAGGTGCGCAGCGCGCTGGTGCCTGACGCGTTCGGCGGGAACATGGACACCCCGGAGATGCGCGCGGGCACCACCTGTTACCTCGGGGTCAACGTGCCGGGGGCGCTGCTGTCGCTCGGCGACGGGCATGCCAGGCAGGGCGAGGGCGAGACCTGCGGGGTCGCGGTCGAAACGGCGATGAACACCACGATCGTCGTCGAGCTGATCAAGGGGCGCGCCACGCCGTGGCCGCGGCTGGAAAACCAGACGCACATCATGTCCGCCGGCTCGGCCCGGCCGCTTGAGGACGCGTTCCGCATCGCGCAGCACGACATGGTGACCTGGTTCGCCGAACTGTGCGGGCTCGACCCGATCGACGCCTACCAGCTGGTCACGCAGGCGGTCGAATCCCCGCTGGCCAACGTGTGTGACACGAACTACACGTCGATCGCCAAGATGCCCAAGCGCTACCTGCGCAGGTCCGCGTTCGACGGGGTTCACGAGCATCTTCGCGGGCTGGCGGGCAGCCTCTGAGTCTGCCCGACCGGCTTCGGCTCGCCGCCGGACCTCATAGTGTGAAGGATGCGACAGCCCGACCCAACCGCCGACGCCCACGGACGGACGCATGGAACTTGACCCCGCCGTACTCGACAGCCTGCGCAACGCCGTCGGCGCCATGCCCGACGACGTGCCGCTGCGACTGCACCTCGCGGGGCTGCTGCTGCGCGCGGGCCACCGGGACGAGGCGGTCAGGCACCTAGGCGCCGTGCTGCAGCGCGACCCGGGCAACGCGCAGGCGATCGCCATGCTCACCGCGCCGCCCCCCGCCGCGGGCGAACATCCGGCCGCTCCGGTTTCCTCAGTTTCGCCCGAACGTGCCGGGCCTCCTGCCGCCAGCCCGCCTTCTGCTCCCCCGGTCCCTGACGCTCCGGCGGCGGCACTGCCCGCGGACGCGGGCGCGCCTGGCCCGGCCGGACCCGGCGGCGGTGCTGACGGTCCCGCGGCCGGCGCTGGCGACGGCGGCGATCAGGGCGCCTCGGGTGACGGCGTCTCGGGTAACGGCGGGCAGAGCGGCGGCCCCCCGGGCGACGGCGCGGCGAGCTACGACTGGTCGCAGGCGGAAGCCGAGCTCCGTGACGTGCTGCCCGCGATGTTCGTCGACGACGCCGGGTCGACGTCGGCCGGCATCGAGGAGGCACGGGCCTACGACGCGGAGCACGCCGGGGTGACGCTCGCCGACGTGGCCGGCCTGACCGAGGTCAAGCAGCGGCTGGAGGCGGCGTTCCTCGCCCCGATGCGCAATCCGGAGTTGCGGAAGCTGTACGGCAAGTCGCTGCGCGGCGGGCTGCTGCTCTACGGGCCACCCGGCTGCGGCAAGACGTTCGTCGCCCGTGCGGTGGCCGGCGAGATCGGCGCGCGTTTCATTACCGTGTCGTTCGCCGACCTGATCGACATGTTCGTCGGGCGCAGCGAGCGCAACATCCACGAGCTGTTCCAGGTCGCCCGCCGCAACTCCCCCTGCGTGCTGTTCCTCGATGAGGTCGACGCGATCGGCCAGAAGCGCTCCCAGCTTCGCAACACGCCGATGCGTTCGGCCGTGAACCAGCTGCTGCTCGAACTCGACGACGTGGCAAGCGACAACACGGGCGTGTTCGTGCTCGCGGCGACCAACCACCCGTGGGACGTCGACTCCGCCTTGCGGCGGCCCGGCAGGTTCGACCGCACGCTGCTCGTGCTGCCGCCAGACGGGCCGGCGCGGGAAGCGGTGTTCCGCTACCACCTGCGGGAGAGGCCGGTCGGCGGGATCGATCTCGCGAGGCTGGCCAAGATCACCGACGGGTATTCCGGCGCCGACATCGCGCACATCTGCGAGAGCGCCGCGGAGCGCGCCCTGCTCGACTCCGTCAGGCGCGGCGAGCCCCGGCTGATCGGGCAGGCCGACCTTGAGGCGTCCGTCACCGAGGTGAAGCCGTCGCTCGGCACCTGGTTCGACACAGCCAGGAACGTCGCACTGTTCGCCAATGAGGGCGGCGCATACGATGATCTGGTGGCATACCTACGCAAGCGACGCCTGATCTGACGGGGTTGAATTTGACGGAATCGCGGGTGCCGGGACTGGCGACTTGACGGAGCTTAGGCAAGAGCTGACCCGAGCCGCCACGATGCTCGACCTCGGACGCTACGACGAGGCGTCGGGCCTGCTTGCCCGGGTGGTCGCCGCCGAGCCCGCGAGCAGCAGGGCGTGGTGCCTTTTCGCCCGCGCGCACCTGGGGGCGGACCGCTATCAGGAGGCGGTCGACGCGGCCAACAGGGCCGCGACGCTCGAGCCCGCCGAGGAGTGGCCGCACCGGCTGGCCAGCAACGCGCTGATGCACCTGGGCCACCACACGGACGCGCTGCGCGCCGCCAGCGAATCGCGCCGGCTAGCCCCGTCCTACTGGCAGACCCACGTCTGCGTCGCGCAGGCCGCGCTGGCGGCGTCTCAGCCCGCGTTCGCGGCCGCGGCCGCCGCGGAGGCGCGCAAGCTCGCCCCGAACGAGCCTGACGTGCACTTCCTTTCCGGCAAGGTGGCGCTGGCACGCGGCGACCTGGACGGCGCGCGGGAACACCAGGAACGTGCCCTCGCCCTCGACCCGGCGCACAGCGGCGCCATGAACGAACTGGGCCGGATCAGGCTGCGGCGGCACGACACCGCGGGCGCGATCAGGCACTTCATCAGCGCGGCCCGCGCGACGCCCGGCGAGCACATCTACAGCAGGAACATCGACGTGGTCATCTTGCGGACCGTTTCCCGGATGATCTACATCTTCGTGCTGATCGCGCTGATCCTGCTCTGGGTGCCGCCGGTCCTGCACCTGGACAAGTTCCCGTTCATCGTCGGCTTCGGCCTGCTCGCGGCGGGCACGGTGGCGAGCTTCGCCTGGATGGTGCTCAGGCTGCCGCGGGAGGCGCGCCGGCTGGTCCGCCGGACGCTGCGCACCCGGCCGGTGGCGACCGCGCTCGCCGTCGCCATCGGCGGCGTCGCCGTCGCGTTCGCGGCGGTCACGTTCGTCCCGTCCAGCGAACTCCCGCAGGCGCTCCCGGTCGCCATCATCATCACGATCGGCGCCCGGATGGCGGCGACTGCCCGGCTCCGGTCAACTACCCGGAGGTAGTCGCGGCTCGGTCTGCTAGCCCCTCGCTAGCAGAAGTTGCAGCTTGACTTGGCTGGCTGGGCGGGCATCCAATGGGCACCAAGTGCGAGGCAGGCTTGGCGAGGGGAGCCAATTCAATGACGAATCTGGCCAGAGTCCTTCCGGATGCGCCGGCGGATCGCGCCGATCTGGCGGCCATCAGGCAGGGCGACCTGACATTGACCTATGGCGGGCTGACCGCCGCGGCTGGACAGATCGCCACGTTCCTGCGCAAGGAGGGGATCGTCGCCGGCGACCGGGTGGCGGTGATGCTGCCGAACGTGGCCGCGTTCCCGGTTCTGGCCTACGGCGTGCTCGCCGCGGGCGCGGTGCTGGTCCCGATGAACCCGCTGCTCAAGGGGCGCGAGGTCGAGCACTACCTGGGTGACTCGGGGGCCGGCCTTGTCTTCGCCTGGGAGCCGTCCGCGGCCGAGGCGGCTAAGGGCGCCGAGGCGTCCGGCGCGCGGGTGATACCGGTCCCGGCCGCCGACGCTGACGCCGCGACGCTGCGCGACGGCATGGACCCGGCGGCGGACTGGGCGGACAGGGACGACGACGATGACGCCGTCATCCTCTACACGTCCGGCACCACAGGCACACCGAAGGGCGCGCAGCTCACCCACGGCGGGCTGCGACGCAACGCGGAGATAACCTCCACGTCGCTGATCCGCACCGGCCCGGGCGACGTGATCATGGGCTGCCTGCCGCTGTTCCACGTGTTCGGGCTCACTTGCGGGCTCAACGCCGCGCTCGTCAGCGGCGCCTGCCTCACGCTGCTCCCCCGCTTCACCCCGGACGCCGCGCTTGAGGTCATCGGCCGCGACAAGGTGACAGTGTTCGAAGGCGTTCCCACGATGTATTCGGCCATGCTCAACCACCCGGCCAAGGCCGACGCCGACGTGTCGTCGCTGCGTGCGTGCGTGTCCGGCGGCGCGGCGATGCCGGTGGAGGTGCTTCGCGGGTTCGAAGCTGCTTTCGGCTGCATCATCCTCGAGGGCTACGGGCTATCGGAAACATCGCCAGTCGCGTCCTTCAACCACCCGCACGCGGAGCGCAAGCCCGGCTCGATCGGCACGCCGATCGAAGGCGTCGAGATGCGCGTGATCGACGCGAACGGCGACGACGTGCCGGCCGGCGAGGTCGGCGAGATCGCGATTCGCGGGCACAACGTGATGAAGGGCTACTGGGGGCGGCCGGAGGCGACCGCGGAGGCGATTCCCGACGGCTGGTTCCGCACCGGAGACCTGGCGAGGACCGACGAGGACGGCTACTTCTTCATCGTCGACAGGAAGAAGGAAATGATCATCCGCGGCGGGTACAACGTGTACCCGCGCGAGATCGAGGAGGCGCTCTACGAGCACCCGGCGGTCGCCGAGGTCGCGGTCATCGGGATACCCGACCCCCCGCTCGGCGAGGAGGTCGGCGCGGCGGTGGCGCTGAAGCCAGGCTGCACGGCGACTCCAGAGGAACTGCGTTCTTTTGTCAAGGAGCGGGTCGCCGCCTACAAGTACCCGCGGCACGTCTGGCTCGTCGACGAATTGCCGAAGGGGCCGACAGGCAAGATCCTGCGCCGTTCCGTCCAGCCACCGCAACAGTGAACGGGCGGCGGCGATGAGCGGCGAACCAACGAACGCGGCCGACGCGGACGAAGCCATGGACGCGGCGGACGCCGCCGCCTACCTGGACCTGCTGCTTTCCGACGCGGCGCTTGGCGTCCTGCGCCGGTTCATGCCGGGCGGCTACGCCGGCAGGCTCGGCCTGCGACTGGCCCGCCGGCCGCGCACGGTGGCGCGCCGTGTCGGCGAACTGGCCGGCGAACTCGAGGCCATCGCGGCCGGCCGCTCGGGCATCAGTCCCGACCGGCGCGACCGCCGCTTCGCCGACCCGGCCTGGACACAGAACCCAGTGCTGCGCCGGATCGTGCAGGCCTACCTGGCGGGCGGGCAGTTCGCCACGTCGCTGCTCACCGACGCCCGGCTCGACGCCCCGGACGCGCAGCGGGCTCAGTTCCTCGTCGGCAACCTCATCGACGCGCTCGCGCCGAGCAACAACCCGCTGCTCAGCCCGGCCGCGTGGAAGGCCGCCATCGACACGGGCGGGCTGAGCGCGATCCGCGGGCTGCGCGCGCTCGCCGCGGACATGAGCAGCGCCCCGCGGGTGCCGTCCATGGTGGAGTCCGGTGCGTTCGAAGTCGGCCGCGATCTCGCTGTCAGCCCGGGCGCCGTCGTGCGGCGGACGGAAATCTGCGAGCTGATCCAGTACGCGCCTGGCTCGACGCGCGTGCACCGCTTCCCGCTCGTGATCGTGCCGCCGATGATCAACAAGTTCTATATAACCGACCTGGCCCCTGGCAGGTCGCTGGTCGAGTACCTGGTCGGGCAGGGCCACCAGGTGTTCGTGATCTCGTGGCGCAACCCCGATGCCCGGCACCGCGACTGGGGCCTGGACGCCTACGGGCAGGCCATCGTGTCCTCGCTGTCCGCCGCGCGGGCCATCTGCGGTGCGCCGCAGGCGAGCATCATGTCGCTGTGCTCGGGGGGCATCGTGTCGGCGATGGTGGCGGCCCACCTGGCCGGCAGCGGTGAGCTGGCGTCGCTGTTCTGCGGTGTCACGATGCTCGACTCCGGCGACTCCAGCGACTCCAGCGACTCCAGCGGCGGCGGTGGTGGTCCCGCGGCGCTCGCGTCCCAGCGGACGCTGGACCGGGCGGTAGCGGCCTCGCGTGCCCGCGGCTACCTGGACGGGCGGGCGCTCGCCGAGGTGTTCGCGTGGCTGCGGCCCAACGATCTCATCTGGAACTACTGGGTCAACAACTACCTGCAAGGCAAGCCGCCGCAGCCGTTCGACATCCTCTACTGGAACGCCGACACCACCAGGATGACGGCCGCGCTGCACGGGGACTTCATCCGCCTGTTCTCGTCCGGCTCGCTCGCCAAGCCGGGCGCGGCCACGATGCTCGGCACGCCGGTCGACCTGTCCGCGGTGACGGTGGACGCGTACGTGGTGGCCGGGATCGCCGACCACCTGTGCCCGTGGGAGGCGTGCTACGCGAGCGCCAGGCTGCTCGGCGCTGACGTCAGGTTCGCGCTGTCGACTAGCGGACACATCGCGTGCATGGTCAACCCTCCCGACAACCCGAAGGCACGGTTCCGGGCCGCCCCGCCCGCCGGCTCCGCCGCCGACTGGCTCGCGGACACGCCGGAAGGCAGCGGAAGCTGGTGGACCGATTACTCGTCGTGGCTCGCCGAGCGAAGCGGCGGGCTGCAGGACGCCCCACCCGCGCTCGGCGGGCACGGGTTCGTGCCCCTGGACCCGGCTCCCGGCCGATACGTGCTGGACCGGTAGCGGATGCCGGGTCCCTCCTCGCGCTTTCGCGGGCGCGCCGTGCCCACCACGCGCAGCATCGTCGTCGGCGGACGGCATCTGCGAGTCGACGTCACGCCTGCGCGCGCGCCGGGTTCCCCGCTGGGCGTGCCGCGCGAGCAGGACGCGGACCGCGTGCCGTTGCTGCTGGTCAATGGCATCGGCGCCAGCCTGGAACTGCTGCAGCCGTTCGTCGACGAGCTGCCCCCGTCGACAGAGGTGGTCCGCTTCGACCCGCCGGGCGTCGGCGGCTCGCCGCCGCCGGCCATGCCGTACCGGATCGGCGGGCTGTGCCGGCTGATCGACGGGATGCTCTCCGTCCTCGGCTACGACCGCGTGGACGTCCTCGGCATCTCCTGGGGTGGCGCGGTCGCCCAGCACTTCGCCGCGTTCCACCGCGGCCGGTGCCGGCGCCTGGTGCTGGTGAGCACCGCCACCGGCGCGCTGATGGTACCGGCCAGGCCGGCCGTGCTCGCCCGGATGGTGACACCGCGCCGGTACCTCGATCCCCGGTACCTGCGCCGGGTAGCGCCGCTGCTCTACGGCGGATCCGCGCGAGACGACCCGGACCGGATAGAGCGGTTCATGCACGCCGAAAGCCGCGTCGGCTCGTCGAAGGGCTACATGTACCAGCTTGCCGCCGCGGCTGGCTGGACGAGTGTGCCGTTCCTGCCGATGATCCGCCAGCCCACGCTGATCATGGCGGGCGACGACGACCCGCTCGTCCCGCTCGCGAACGCGCGGCTGATGCACGCGCTGATCCCGCGGTCGCGGCTGCATGTCTATCACGGCGGGCACCTCGGCCTGGTGACCGAGGCGGCCGAGCACGCGCCGGTAGTCTCACGATTTCTTGGAGAGCCATGAGTGACTTCTACGGGATCGAGCAGCTGCTTGACGACGCCGGGCGCGATGCTGTCAATCGCACCAGGCAGTTCCTGACCAAAGAGGTCGAGCCGGTGATCAACGGCTACTGGACCCGCGAGGAGTTCCCACACCACCTGATCCCGGCGATCGCCGGGCTCGGCATCGCCGGGGTGGCCTACCAGGGGTACGGCTGCCCAGGCGGCGGCCCGCTGCTCGACGGCGTGCTGGCGATGGAGCTGGCCAGGTCGGACCCGTCCATGTCCACGTTCATGGGCGTGCACAGCGGGCTCGCGATGGGATCCATCTACCTGTGCGGCTCGGAGGAGCAGAAGGAACGCTGGCTGCCGCGGATGGCCCGGTTCGAGAAGATCGGCGCGTTCGGCCTGACCGAGCCCGACGTGGGCTCCGGCGTGGCCGGCGGGCTCACCACGACCGCCCGTCGCGACGGGGACGAATGGGTAATCGACGGTCAGAAGAAGTGGATAGGCAACGCGACCTTCGCCGACTACATCGTCATCTGGGCACGCGACCTCGGCGACGGCCAGGTCAAGGGGTTCGTCGTGGAGAAGGGGACACCCGGCCTGTCCACCGCCAAGATCAAGGACAAGATCGCGCTGCGTGTTGTGCAGAACGCGTACATCACGCTGGACGGCGTACGCGTCCCCGAGTCCAGCCGGCTGCAGCGTGCCACGTCTTTCCGGCAGACCGCCGCGGTGCTCAGGCTCACCCGGGCGGGGGTCGCTTGGCAGGCGGTCGGCTGCGCGATGGGCGCCTACGAGCACGCGCTGGCCTACGCGAAGGAACGCGAGCAGTTCGGCAGGCCGATCGCGGGCTTCCAGCTCGTGCAGGATCTGCTGGTCCGGATGCTGGCGAACATCACCGCGTCGGCGTGCATGTGCGCCAGGCTCGCGCAGCTTCAGGCCGCCGGCGAGGCGGCCGACGAGCATTCCGCGCTGGCCAAGGCGTTCTGCACGGTGCGGATGCGGGAATCGGTGGGCTATGCCCGCGAACTGCTCGGCGGCAACGGGATCCTGCTCGAGCACCAGGTCGGCAGGTTCGTGGCCGACGCCGAGGCGATCTACTCCTACGAAGGCACCAGGGAGATCAACACCCTCGTCGTGGGCCGCGCGATCACCGGGCTGAGCGCCTTCGTGTGACACCTGCGGCGGGGGTTGGGCGCCGCAGCGGGGCCACGTGCCATGATGGGTCCGTGAACTGGACAGCACCTAAGGTAACCAGGCCAGAAGGGCCGTTGACCGGCGGGGAGCGGGTCCTGCTGCAGTCCGTCCTTGACTGGCACCGGGCGACGCTGCTCTACAAGTGCCAGGGGCTGACCGGCGAGCAGCTCGCCGAGCGCGCGGTCCCGCCGTCTGGCCTGTCTCTGCTCGGGCTGATCCGGCACATGACGCGAGTCGAGCGAGCATGGTTCCGGCAGCGGTTCGCCGACGAGCCCGTCGAGGACGCCTACGAGCGGGACGCGGCCTTCACCGCGACCGACCCGGCGCGCGCGGCCGCCGACTACGCGCGGTTCACGCAGGAGTGGCGCCTTGCCGACGCCGCCGCCGCGAACGCGCCGCTCGACGCGACATTCAACCACAACGGCGAGACGATGTCGCTGCGCATGATCTACCTGCACATGATCGAGGAGTACGCGCGCCACCTCGGCCACGCGGACCTGCTGCGCGAGCGCATCGACGGGGCGACCGGCGAATAGCGCGGGCGGCGGCCCCACACCATCAGTGATCACCCCAAGAACGCGGTTAGGACACGTCTGGCCCGGATATGAAGCTCTGCGCAAGTGACCGGAGCTCGGCGCGGGCCAGCGGTCCGGCCGGGCGCGACAAGCGGAAGCTTTCGGGGGAACCAGATGGCAGCAGATTTCAGCCAGCTCACCGCCAAGGCCAACGAGGCTCAGGCGCAGATCAAGGCCACGATGGGCAAGGACCGTGACCAGATCAAGGCCCAGGTAGAGAAGGCGCAGACGCAGGCCGAGAAGCAGGCCGAGCAGATGAAGGCGAACGCAGCCAAGCAGAAGGCCCAGGCCGACGCCAGCATGCAGGACATGCAGGACAAGTGGAAGGCGCACGTCGCGCAGTTGCACCAGCGAGCCGCGGACAAGAAGGCCGAGCGCGACGTCCGCAAGGCCGAGACCAAGGCCGAGGCGGCCGAGGACTACGCCGAGGACGCCGTCAACTTCGCCATAGCCGCGATACAGGAAGCCGAGTACGCCGTCCTAGACGCCGCGCTGGCGCGGTCGGACGCCGACACGCTGGCGGGCAAGAGCTAGCCAGCGGCCGTTCAGGTGGGGGAGCCGGCGGCCGCACCGGTTTCCCGCTGGTTGTCCCAGCGGGTCAGCGTCCTGTTCCAGTCAAGCGGGACGGTGTAGTCGTCACCCTGGGCGAGTTCGCTCTCCCAGTCCTCGACGGGCACCCGCCACATGACCTCGAACTCGATGCCGCTCGGGTCCTTCGCGTACAGCGACTTGGACAGCCGGTGGTCGCTCTCCCCCACCAGGGCTCCCGCCTCGAGCAGCTTTTGCCTGGCCTCCACAAGTTCGTCCAGGGTGCCGACCTCCCAGGCCAGGTGGTACAGCCCGACTTCGGGGCGACCGGATGCGCGGCCGGCGCCGATGTCGAACAGGCCGAGGTCATGGTCGTTGGCCGAGCCGGGCGAGCGCAGGAACGCGGCTTGCCCGGCTATCTGCATCCGGATCTCGAAGCCGAGAGTCTTGGTGTAAAAGTCGACTTCGCGCTCCAGTCCGTTCACGTACAGCACGGCGTGATTCAGGCGGCGGACGGCCATGGCGACTCCCGATCTGGCTGACGGTACTTCCCGGATAATTGACGAGTGAAGATCTTTATTTCCTTCGACATGGAAGGCGTCGCGGGCATCGTCGACTGGTCGCAGTGCACCGCGCCGGGGCAGGCCTACGAGGAGGGGCGCGCGCTGCTGCTCGGCGAGGTCAACGCGGCGATCGACGGGGCGATCGCCGGCGGCGCGACCGAGATCGTGTGCAACGACTCACACGGGAAGATGAACAACCTCAACCCGGCCGACCTGCACGGCAGGGCGACGTACGTCGCCGGACGGCATAAGCCGCTGTACATGATGGAGGGCATGGACGACTCGGTGGACGCGGTGTTCTTCGTCGGCTATCACGGGTCGATCTCCGGGGAGAGCTCGGTGCTCTCGCACACCTATAACCCGGCTGTGGTGTCGAAGGTCGAGCTCAACGGCATCGAGTGCGGGGAAAGCGGCATCAACGCCCTCGTCGCGCTCGGCTGCCGGGCACCGGTCGCGCTCATCACCGGCGACCAGCACACGATCACCGAGGGCGACCCGTTCTTCAAGGAGGCCGAACGGGTGGTGGTGAAGGAGTCCATCACCCGCTTTTCCGCTTCGCAGCTGCACCCTCTCGACGCGCGGGACAAGATCGCGGCCGCAGCGGAAGCCGCCGTGCGGCGGGCCGCGGCCATACCGGCGCCCGGCATCGCGCTTCCCGCCCGGCTCGACGTCTACGTGCAGACCGCCGACATGGCGGAGATGGCGGGCTGGGTCAAAGGTGTCGAAAGGACCGGCACCCGGACAGTGCGGATCGAAGGGAACGATCCGCTCGCCGTATTCCGCTCGTTCGTCGGCGTGACCTACATCACGCGCGTGGCCGAGGGACGGTAGGCGATTACCTGCCGACCTGCCGACGGCGAATCGAGCGCAGGCGACGACGCTGCGACTTGTCGAGCATCAAGTACCCGCCCACGGGGATCGCGGCGGCCACGAGGAATACCAGGGCAACGGCCCACAACGGGATGCCGACGATCAGCAGGATCAACGCGATGACGATCCCAGCGATCCCGATTTTCACGCCTGGTGTCATGATGACTCCATCCATCCGGGCTGCCACCCAGCCACCGTCCAGCTTATCTCCGGGGAGGTACGCCGTGCCGATTTCGATGCCCGTCCAGGCCGAGGCAAACGAATTGCTCAGCCGCAGCGCGCTCGCCCTGCTAATCGCGATGCTACTCGATCAGCAGGTGCCGCTCGAACGGGCTTTTAGCGCTCCCTATGACCTGGTTAGCCGACTCGGGCACGAGCCGACCGCCGAGGAGCTCGCGTCCTTCAATCCTGAGGAGCTCGCGGCCATCTTCTCGGCGCGTCCGGCGCTGCACAGGTTCCCGAAGGCGATGGCAGCCCGGGTGCAGGAGCTGGCACGACTGATCGTCGCCGACTACGACGGCGACCCGGCCGCGGTGTGGACGACCGCCGCGTCAGGCCAGGAGCTGCTCAACCGGGTGTCGGCGCTGCCCGGATTCGGCGAGCAGAAGGCGAAGATCTTCGTAGCGCTGCTCGGCAAGCAGCTCGGTGTCCAGCCGCCCGGCTGGCGGGAGGCGGCCGGGGCATTCGGCGGCGACCAGACGTACCTGTCAGTCGCGGACATCTCCGACGCCGAGTCGCTCGGCAAGGTCCGCTCGTACAAGCAGGCCCTGAAGGCCGCCGCCAAAGCAAAAGCCTGACCCGGCCGGTGAGGTGAATGGCCCCTTGCCCTCATCTAGTGAGGGCAAGGGGCCATTCACCTCATCTCACCTCATCGGAACGCGGGCGGAGGCAGCCCGGGCCGTTGCGCGTGAGCGCGGTGGGTCACTAGAGCTCTCATGGGATCGGCGCGGCGGGCCGCAAGGGCTCAACGGATGAGCGCGGCGGGCCGCAAGGGCTCAACGGATCGGCGCGGCGGGCCGCAAGGGCTCAACGGATGAGCGCGGTGGGCCACGCAGCTCGATAGATGAGCGCGGTGGGCCACGCAGCTCGATAGATGAGCGCGGTGGGCCACGGGGCTGGGGCCCACAACCCTAGCTAGATCGGGGCTGTGGGCCCCAGCCGTACGCCGCGCGTGATAACAGCAAGAAACATGGGCTGGGGCGAGCGGTGCGGCTTCGTTCGGGATGAGGATTAAGAATCTTGACAATTCTGTGTAAGGAATAGTGGCGCGACCATGGGAAACTGTTAGCGTCGGGGGTATGGAACAGATCGAGGAGTTCATTTCGAGGCTGCCCAAGGTCGAACTTCACGTTCATTTGGTCGGTTCGGCGACGGTGCCTACCGTGCTGCAGCTGGCACGGCGCCACCCGGACAGCCCGGTGCCGCGCACCGAGCAGGGGCTGCGCGAGTTCTACGCGTTCCGCGACTTCCCGCACTTCATCGACGTCTACGAGAACGTCAGCGAACTGGTCACCGAGCCTGAAGACATCGCCGACCTGGTGCGCGGCATCGCTGCCGATCTCGCCGCGCAGAACGTGCGGTACGTGGAGATGCAGGTCGCGCCGTTGCACTTCCGGCGGCGCGGCGGCGGCATGACCACCGCGGCCATCACCGAGGCGCTGGACGCGGGCGCGCGGGACGCCCTGTCCGAGCACGGCGTGCGGATCGCCTACATCTTCGACTTCCCCGGGCAGAGCGCCGACGTGTACGCGAGGCCCACCCTCGAGCACGCGCTGACCGCGCCGCCGCAGGCGCTGATCGGCTTCGGCATCGGCGGCATCGAGGCGGCGCGGGGGCCGTACACCGACGTCATCCGCGACGTGTTCGCCGAGGCGGCCGCCGCGGGGCTGCACTGCGTGCCGCACGCTGGCGAGACCACCGGACCGGAGACGGTGTGGGAGGCGATCGACCACCTGCACGCGGAACGGATCGGGCACGGCATCAACAGCCTCCGTGACCCGCGGCTCGTCGACTACCTGCGGGACACTCAGCTGCCCGTTGACGTCTCCCTCACCTCCAACGTGTGCACCAGGCAGGTGGCCGAACTCGCGGAGCACCCGCTGCCCGCGATGCTCGCCGAGGGGTTGTACGTGACGCTGAACAGCGACGACCCGCCGATGTTCGGCACCTCGCTGAGCAACGAGTACCTGGCCGCGGCGCGCGTGCTCGGGCTTTCCGCCGCCGGGCTCGCGGCGCTCGCGGACAACGCGGTGCGCGCCTCGTTCCTCGATGACGGCACCAAGCAGTCCCTTCGCGCGGAAATCGCGGCGCTGCCCGTCTAAGCGTCCAGCGCGTCCTGGGGCCGGGCGCGGCGTCCGATTGTGTGCGCACGCGGAACATCGCGGCTGAATAACTGGGGTTCCGCCGAGGCGGGCCGGGCGGTTCGCCCAGGTATGGTTGAGCCACAATTCCGCGCCTATGGACGCTTGGACGCTGAGGAGCGCGACGCGATGACCCGGCAGCAGCTCGCCCGCCTGGTTCCGCTGGCACTGCTGGTCGTGCTCGCGGTCGCCGGGCTGCGCGGCGTCGTCCCGGCACCGCGGTGGGACGGGCCGTTGCGCGCATACGGTGTCGCGATCGGGCTGGCGCTCGAAGTCCTGCTCGCCGTCCTGCTGGTGATCACCCTGCGGCGTGACCACGCCGCCAAGCGGGCGGCGGCGAAACGCCCCTACGCGCAGTCCGACTTGGACGACGAGATCGAAGCGCCGGCGGCGCTGCGGTTCGTGCTCAAGTGGCTGATCCCGGCCGGCATGGTGGCGATCGGCGCCGTCCTGATCTCCAACCTCCACCTGCACTGGTTCACCGTTCCGCGCCGGTCGCTGCTGCGGCTGCCGAAGCGCCCGCTGCCATACGGCCGGGGGAAAGGTCTGCAGGGCACCGGCACGCTGAACGTCCCCATCGGGGCGCTCCTGTACGGCCTGCTCATCGCGCTGCTGATCGCGGCGCTGGTGATCAGCATCTGGTGGGCGGCGCGGCTGCGGCGCGCGGCTCCGGTCGTGCCGGCGGAAGGCGACATCGCGGAAGACTCCGCGGGGCTGCGCGACGCGGTCGAGTCGGGCCGGGCCGCGCTCGCCGCCAATATCGACGACGCACGAGCCGCGATCATCGCGTGCTACCTGGCGATGGAAGACAGCCTCGCCCTGCGCGGCACCGCGCGGGCTGTCGCCGACACACCGGATGAGCTGCTGGCCCGCGCGGTCAGCTCGGGCCTGGTGCGCGGCGGCGCGGCGCGGTGGCTCACCGCGCTGTTCTACGAGGCGCGGTTTTCCAGCCACCCGCTCGGGCGCCAGCAGCGGGAGGCGGCGGCCCTGGCGCTCGACGAGCTGGCCGACGAGCTTGGCGCGAAGGCCGTCCCGTGAACATCTGGCGCGGCGCGGGGCCCGAGCTGGTGATCGCCGCGAT
>Ga0126381_100003472_pt1 | contig 17100 bp, 20 predicted proteins | sample PanSoiMetPlot_28_FD_96465 | JGI IMG/M metagenome (GOLD analysis project Ga0126381, IMG submission 96465) | Tropical forest soil microbial communities from Panama - MetaG Plot_28 | ecosystem: Environmental > Terrestrial > Soil > Tropical forest > Bulk soil | place: Panama | collected 2016-02-17 | reverse complement strand
TGTGTTGGCGGGAGTGTTTTCTGGACGCCGCGATAACGGTGCCGTCGCACCAGCGAAGGAGCAACAGATGGCTCAAATGGTAGCGGACGTTCTGGTAGGCGTGCTCCAACAGATCGGGGTCAAGCAAATCTTCGGCCTGATCGGTGATTCACTTAACCCGCTGGGCGACGCCGTTCGCCGCAGCACGATAGAGTGGATCGGCGTGCGGCATGAGGAGGGAGCCGCACTGGCCGCCGCGGGGCAGGCCAAGTTGACCGGTCGCCTGGGAGTATGCGCGGGAACAACCGGCCCCGGCAGCACGCACCTCGTCGCCGGCCTTTATGAAGCAGCCCGCGACCATGCGCCGGTGCTTGCGCTTTCTGGCGACATGCCGAGCAGGCTGCGCGGGACGGACTATGTCCAGACAACCGAGCCGAATATGCTCTTCCGCGATGTCTGCCTTTATACCGAAACCATTTCCTCTCCCGCGCAGGCGCCGTCAGTCATCCATCAGGCAATCTCGGCTGCCTATGGTGGCCGCGGAGTCGCACATCTGACGCTTCCGCAGGACGTGATTTCAGCCAAAGCCGATGGGCCGGTCACGAGCGTTGCAACGTTGAGACCGCGCCCCGAGTTTGCGGCCGACGCATCGGACGTCACTGCAATCGCGCGCCAGATTGACGCGGCCGCCAATATCGTTGTCATGTGCGGCGCCGGATGCCACGGCGCCGCAGATGAGCTACGGGCACTCTCTGATCGGCTCAAAGCCCCTTTGATCCATTCGGTCAAAGGCAAAGACATCATGCCATTTGACGACCCTCGCTGGATGGGAGGCATCGGCATGATTGGCACCAAAGCGGTCTACCACGCGATCATGCAGTGCGACCTGCTGCTGATGCTCGGCACGGATTATCCCTATTCGGAATTTCTGCCGCACAAGGGCTCTGTCATTCAGGTCGATGATAGAGCGAGCGCGCTCGGCCGGCGAACCCCGACCGCCCTCGGCATCATCGGATCGGTGCGGCCGACAGTGAAGCTGCTGCTCGAGGAGGTGGGAGCCAAGAGCGAAAGCAGGTTCTTTGAGCGGGTTACAAGCGAACGTCGCAAGTGGGACGCGATGCTGGACAGGCAAGCAGACCCGGAACGCAGCCGCGACCGTATCCACCCGCAGGCGGTGGCGCGGGCCGTGGGCGATGCCGCAAAACGCGATGCGGTGTTCCTCATCGACACGGGACTCAACACCCTCTGGTCCGGTAATTGGATTCGGCAGAGTGGATCGCAGCGGATTCTGGGTTCCTTCAACAATTGCGGTGTCGGCACCGCGCTTGGTCAGGCAAACGGCATCCAGGTGCTCGACCGCTCCCGTCAAGTCATCGCGCTTTGCGGTGATGGCGGCTTCAACATGCTGATGTGCGAGTTCCTGACGGCGGTGCATCACAAGCTGCCGGTGAAGGTGATCGTTTACAACAATTCTAGTCTTGGACTCATTGTGTTGGAGGCCGAGGGCGTTGGTCTGCCGCCGTTTCGCGAGGCGATCGAATTCCCGAATCCGGATTTTGCGGCCTTGGCGCATGCCTGCGGAGGCCAAGGATTCAAGGCCACGCGTCCAGGCGATTTGCGCGGCGCGATCGCCGAGGCCTTCGCCGTCAACGGGCCCGCGATCGTCGATTGCGTGGTCGCGGCCGACGAGATGCCCAACCTTCCGCATATCGAGCTCGACTTGGCCGAACACTATGCGATCGCGAAGATCAAGGAGGCTGTGATCGCGGTCACCGGACGATAGTGCGAGCTCGGACGCGAGGCTCGGTTCCAGGTAACGGGATGCCTTTCACGGCCTGGCGGCTCGTTGCTGCGCCCCGAACCCGCGTCGCAATGCGTGCGGGAATCAGAATCGGCCCGTAGCGGAAACGTCGTAGGAGTCAGCTCATCCGGAATGGGCTGTGAGCTGAGCGCGGCGTCCCTCAATTGCTCTGCGTGACTGTGGCGTGACGGCGGTGGCTGTCGCGCGCATTGCGCTTGAGGTGGGCATCGAGCCCACGGTGCGACACGCCATAGACCTCGGATTGATCCCGTTGATCATTCCGACGCCTGTGGTTCGGGTAATGCGGGTGCGGGGCGCCGATCCCTCGAGAGTCTTGCATTCGAGGGAAATACTGTCGTCATCGACGTAGCTACGTTCACGGACCTGATCAGACGTTCGCGAGACGACACATAATCAATATCCGCGCAACGTCGCTCTTGGTGCGCCAGCATCGCGCCAGCTCCACCGCGTTCCAGCACACGTGTTTCTTACGATCACTCGGTATTTGGTTTCTTTAGCGGTTCTACCAACTCTGGCTCGGGAACGGATGCGGGGAATACTGCCGTGACTGACTGCCCGTTCAGCGAGGCACAGGCATTGGTGGGTGCGCGACACCTTCAACCTGTGGATCCTGCCGTCAAAAATCTTGCACCTTGCACACATTGAGCGCCTCGGTTGCGGGCCGTTGATGACGGCTTGTCTGCGGCGTCGAAACGGAAGCCCTAGCATTGGCATATGATCGTCGTCCCCGTGAGCAGGCCGCCGGAAAGGTGGGCTCGCCGCAGGACTGAAGACAGCCAAGCTGAAGCACTTTTGAACGCACGATCTTGCTGTAAGCGCAGCGGGTAAGAGCTAAGCCTCCGGCATGCCGTACTCAGCTCGGCTGCGACCTGCAGCTTCGCATGCACCGGATCCGAAGCCGATGACGATTCGTCAACGTTGCCTCGTTTCTTTCGAGGTGTCCTCGAGCTGCAGTCGTTCACGCAGATGAGCCCGGGCACGCGCCAGCAATCGCTCCATCGCCTTTTTTTTGGAGACGCCAAGCACACGCGCGGCTTCGGTGCCGGTCATTCCTTCGTCGTAGACTAGCGTCATCGCCGCTCTCTGATTTACCGGCAAGTACGTGACCGCCCGGGCGATGGCGGCGCTGCGTTCGTGAGCTTTCGATATCTCGTCGGTATTCATTTGCGGGTCCGCGGCATCGAAGTCCTCTGGCATCGGCTCGGGCTGAAACCGCCTACCATGATCGACACAGAGATTCACCACGATGCGATAGAGCCAGGTCGAGAATCGAGCACACCTTGGATTGTAGTGCTTGCTCTGCGACCAGGCCCTCAGCATCGCTTCCTGAACGAGTTCCTCTGCGGTCGATGCATTCGCAACAATTCGCCGGGCGACTCGGAGGGCAAAGGTCCCATGGCGAACCACGATCTGGTCGAAGGCGCGCGTATCGCCGGCTGCTGACCATTCCGCGAGCTGGGAGTCGAGCGCCTCGGCATACACTCCAGGATTGGCAAGATGCGCGTGTGAGCCTTTGCGGAGGCATGCATGTGCCGCTTCTATACGGTCACTTGTGGCCACTGGTGGAGTCTCATTCGGATTCATCGGCCCCAAACCTCGCAGGAATGGCGTAGATCCGCAGCGTCCGAATCACGTCGCAGTCTGCGGCAGTACTGCAGAAATCTCGTGGTCATCGAATTTAGGTGCGATGAAACCATCGCTCCTACGGTACTGGCCTCTACGCTAGATCGAGTTGCGGACGCGAGGCTTGGACGATTTTGCACCCCGCGCTCCCCCGCTCTTTGGGTAGTACCCGTACCCCAACGCATCCGAGCGCTTCGAGCTTTTGGGCTGCAACGCGCAGCATCAATTCTGTCGGGTTCAACAAATCCGGGGCAACAGCCAATGCTGGACCGGCTTTGCCGCCGTAATCAGTGTCGCCTTGGACCTGGGCCCACATGGCCCACATGGCTGACTATAGCGGTGCGATATTGCCCGGGAGTGACGCCCATGATGCTTCGGAAGACCCGCGTCATATGCGCTTGGTCGGCGAAACCTGCGGCGACAGCGGCTTCTGCGAGCGGCGCATCGGTGGCCAGCAGCGACCGGACGACACGCACCTTGCACTGTGTGTGATAGGCGTGCGGTGTCATGCCAACAGCACGCTGGAAAGCGCGCAGCAATCGAAACGGTGTAAGACCGGCCTTGATGGAGAGGACATCGAGGGTCACTTTGTCGGACAGGCTCCCATCGAGATAGGCGCGGGCGCGTCTTACGGCGACAGGTTCCGCTGTGCCTCCGGTCACGCTATATGGCACCCGAGCGTGACGCTTCAGCAGCTTGGCAATCAGTGTGAGCAGTCCTGACTGGCACTGTAGCGGGGTGCCGCCGCTCTCTGACCAGCAGTGCAGCTTGAGCAAGTCGCACGCAACTTCAGGATCGTCGAACGTCGGACTGGAGAAAAGAGGCCTTCCTGCTTTGCATGGAACTCCGAGTTCGCGTGCGGTCGCATCAATAACTTCCGGCGCGACGTGGATTGTCCGACACCGCCATCCGGCCGCAGTTACGCTTGCTCCCTGGTGAGGCTCCTCCGCATTTATCAGGACGAACGATCCTCCGCGCGCAATTCCTTCTCCGGTGCGCGTCCGCAGCCTGATGGCTCCTTCTGTGACGAGACCTAGGCACATCTCGGCGTGTGCATGCCAGGGATAAGCGTGCCTCAGATAATCACCCCTGAGCATTTCTGCGTCGTGCAGATCGGGCATCCGCCAGATCTTTACCCTGTTCTCACCCGTCACGTCTCACTCCTCCGCGCGCAACTCTTTTCTATACGCCTTCTCGTCGGCCGCGTCTTGAGGAATCTTGCAAGCCCCGCCGCCCAGAGAGCGGGGGGAGCGCGAGATGCAAAATCCTTCAAGCCTCGCGTCCCAGCTCAGCGTAGCGTGCTGGCCGGCACCTCACGCGAGGTTGGGCCATGGTTCTCAGCGCATCCGGATTCGATGACCACGAGACAGTAGCATTCTGCAGTGATGCGGCGGCCTTCGGGCATTTGTTGCTCTTCGCAAAAGCCGGCCCAGCCATGGCCGGCAGTCGAACAGCCGCCCGTTGAGAGCGCTTAAATGCGATTGCGCTCTAGTAAGGTCCTGGCCTCGTTCAAGCTCTCGATTCGATCACTCTCTATGCACGCTTGTGTCGTGAGTGAAACCCTGACCCATGGAGTCGCGCGCTGCCTCTTCGTTCGCCTGGCCGAGGCGGGCGTTTGCCACGTTTTCGGTGTGCCAGACGAGTCAGTGGATCGGAACCGCAAACGAGCTTAATCCCGGTTAAGCGACGGACGCTGCAGTGGCCTACGCGATGCTCTCAACAGCTATCTCGGTCGTCCCGAAAGATCGCACCAAGAGAGTTGCGACACGTGTTACTAAGGCTTCGCGCTATCAGGAGTTGCATGTCGACCGAATTCGTGAAAACGCCCAGAGCGCCAGCTAGACAAAGCATTCAGTCGGGTGACTTAGATTATTCACTGCTGCAGCGAATGGCGCGCCAGGATCGCATCGCCCTGCAGGAGCTGTTCCAGCGTCATTATGCGCGTGTTATGGGGTTTTTCAGTGAACTCGCACTGGAGCGGCAGGCGGTTGAGGAGCTTACCGTCGACACATTCCTAACCGCTTGGAATACTGCGGGAAGTTTCGAGGGTCATTTGCCAGTGTCTATGTGGCTGCTCGAGCTAGGCTATCGATGCGTACTTCGGTCGACAGAGGAGTGTCGAGATCGCATCGATCTTGGCGCCGATGACCAACCCGGTGAAACGCCGCAAATGGGGTTCGATTCGCTGAGTCATGCGCGCCGGTTATGCGCTATAGGTCACTTGCCCATTTCCCAACGAGTCGCTTTAGAGTTGACTTACCATCTTAGACACTCTCGTGAGGAGATCGCGGCCATCATGGGGTGTTCGGTGGCCAACGTGCACGAGCATGTCTCTGCGGCCAGACGAGGCCTGTTAGGCGCTCTTTGCCGACTCACCTCATCCAGATTGAAGCACCCGGCCCCCGGAATTGGCCGAGACAGTCTTAAGTAAGACTTTTGCTAAGCCGAAGGCTTCGAGGTTTAGCACAAATCGACAATACACCGCGCAGGAACAACCGTATGGTTCGCCCGGTTCTAAGCGTCATCGGGTATTCCGGCCCCTTCTTCACGCAATTGCGTTTCGGATGCTGTGCATTTATTCCGGTCATCCCCCCGCCGGCGCACGACACCTTGAAGAAGGGGCCGTTTCCCAGGGCGATGCTCCTTTGCACCGGAACCCAGTAGTTGGGCATACCCCAAAATCGATTACCCGTAAAACGAGTACGGCATGACGAACCTGTCAACTTGGCCAACGATCATCGAGAAGCTCAATCCAAATTCGGACGAGACTCGCTGGGGCAACTAGGAGCACTGCGAACGAAGCAGCAGCAACACTCCGTGACGCAATTTGGAGACTGTTCCGGCTGATAGAGCGCCCAGAGCGCAGCAGGTCGGGATTCTAGATGTAGCCGCTATTCCCGGGGGCTAGGCGAGAACAATCCGTATAAAGGTGGTGATGGCCATAATCAGACGTTCTTAGGCTGCTCTATGGACGCTTGTCCACCTCTCTGTTCAGTCTCGGCAGTTTCGACAGCATTTCGCCTCAGTCTTCGCGCATTCACGGAACCACAATCCCCAGGCTCGCTCCGCGCCTGCGGCGATAGACGGTTGACTAAAAAACCCGGGGGAATTCCGCGAATGCCTCGTATCACCGAGACTGGCAACTATTGCGGTGGTGGCGCGCATGGGCTCAGAGTATTTGGAACCGCGATCGTCGCCCCGGCAGATGTTGGGCTTGGCGTCATACCGAGCTGCCAGTTCATCGCCGACATGAACAGACCTCGCGCATATGCAGAGGTTTCTGATGTCGAACTCGTGCAGTTGTCCGGCGCGGGCGATCGATTCGCCTTCGACCAAATCGTGGTGCGTCACGGAGCCTTTGCGCTGCGGGTCGCCAGGCGAATCGTTGCAAACCCGTCGATCGCAGAAGAATTGGTCCAGGAAGCCATGGTGCGCGCCTGGACCCAGAGCAAGTGTTTCGATGCCCAGCGCGCTCGATTCTCAACTTGGCTCTACAGGATTGTGGTGAATCTTTGTATCGATCACAGCCGACGGGTACAGCCCGAACCGATTCCGGATGGCTTCGATGTGGCAGACCCGCAGATGAACGCGGATGAGATGGTGGAAGCTGATGAACGCCGCGCCGCCATCGCCCGAGCCGTTGATGGCTTGCCAAGCAACCAAAGGGCTGCAATGGCGTTGGTCTATCACGAGGGGATGTCCGGAGCCGAGGCGGCTCGCGTCCTCGGCTTGACGACTAAGGCAATTGAGCGACTGTTGGCGCGCGCTCGGGCTTATCTGCGTGAGCGACTGTGCGTCGAGCATCGTACAAAGGGGGTCGAATTATGATCACGCTCAAGAGGTTTGAGTCGTTAGCTGAGAGTTATGGCGGACAATTGTGGAGGTGGCCGGAAGATTCGCGGAATGATGCCGAAGCGCTCCTGAACTCATCCGCCGAGGCCCGGCGGATCCTCGATCAGGCTCGGATGCTGGACGAGACAATTGGGGCAGCGGCGCGTCCCGATCCGCCGCCAGATGCCGTGGACGCGCGCGATGCCGCCGCACTGGCCAGGCTCCGCTCGGCAGTGGCGATGCGGCTCGAGGCGACCCCTAGTCACCGCCGGCGCGGACGATTTCTCGACTGGGTCGCGAGTTCGATCAGTGCTAAGGTTTTTGGTAGCAACAGCCGGTGGGTAGGAGTGGCTGCCTGTGGTGCAGTGGTCGTGGTCGCCGGCGTGATCACTGGCCTACTTTATGAGCCCCCACGGGCACCGCCCAATCTGCTGTCGATACTGCAGCCCGAACCCATGCAAATTTTCTCGGATCAGTGAAGTAGATAATGAAATCATGATTACTCAATACAGTTCTACTGTTCCGCTTTGGCGCCGGCTGGCCCTGCCGGCCTCCCTCGCATTGAATCTATTTCTGGTGGCTGTCATCGGCGGGCACCTGCTTCGCATCCGTCAGGTCGAAGCGAAGTCCGGCGCATCGCTTGTAGCCCTCGCTATCTCAAACGCGGAGGCCAGTCTCTCAAAAGCGGATGCCACGCGTTTCGCCGCGGTCATGCAGCGCGACGAGCCACGTTACATGCGGGCGGCACAGCAGGTGGCTAAGGACCGTGCCGAGTACGAACGCCTTGTCACTGCGGAGCCGTTTGACAAGGATGAGGCAGACCAGGCGTTTCGGAGATGGCAAGTGAGTTGGACCGATCTGATGGACACTCTTAGGACCCCTATCATCGACGCGTTGGCTGAGGTCTCACCCGAAGGCCGGCAAAAGCTCGTCGAGCAACGGCGCCGTGCCAAGGCGGAAGGTAGCTGACTCATCGCACCTTGACAGACGCAGGTCTACGAGTACGACCGAAGCGGCCGATCCATCGGCCGCTTTTTTTTCGCCGCCGATAAGCGCAGCGCTCGCTTGGTTTCCAACGAGGGGGAGGCGCACGAGCCGTGCGTATCATCGAGGTCAATCGGCATCACTCATGCCAACTCGCACGGCTTAATTGCAAGGAAACAGTTCGACGATGCAATGTTCAATGAGTCTGTCGACGACTTCCGCAGCGTTACTCGCACTTGGCGCGATGTCTGCTAACAGCGCAGAGGTGGGCGTCGTGATAGGCGTGCCGCCGCCACCTCCCAAAGTGGAGGCGATACCGGTTGTTCCAGTGACGGGCTATGTCTGGCGCCCCGGTTATTGGCTTTGGCAACAAGGACGCTACCTGTGGATACCCGGTGCTTATACCGTGCCGCCGCAGCCGCACGCCGTATGGGTTTCCGGTCACTGGACGACGGCTGCCGGAGGTTGGGTATGGGTAGCCGGATACTGGAGGTATTAGAGATGAAGCGTTTGGAACTCCCGGTGCGCCGGGCAGCGGCCTTCGCGGCCTTGTTCGTGCCCTACATCGCGTCTTCGCAAGTACCTATGCTGCCTGCGGCCCCGGCTCAGGGACTGCAGGCGGTGGCACAGTCTGCCGCGTGGAACAATCAGCGGCTGCACGCCTATCGCTGGGTAGAGACCGTCACGGTTACCGTCGGTGGACGCCAACAGCCACCCCGGCAAGCACTCTGCTGGTACGCGGCCGACGGCACGATAACGCGACTGCCGATCAGCGCGCCGCAGGCAGAACCGACTGGCGGCCCGCTCAGGAAAAGCAAAATCGCGGAAGTCGCGGCGGAGATCGATGCGGCGCGCGAGCTCAATGCACGGTATCTGCCGATCAGGCCCGACGAGTTGGTCCGAGCTCTACAGATCCGCCGTGTTCAATATCAGCGCGATGGTTTCAATGACGAGCAGGTCTTGGTGATGGACTATGAAAAGCCAGGTGACCAACTCCGGTTCAGCCTCGACCCAGTCAGCCGACTGCTGCGCACCATCACCGTCAGCACGTACTTCGTTACTCCCGCCGATCCGATGTCGACAACGGTGCAGTTCGCAACACTGGTCGATGGTACGCGATACCCGAGTGTCACTATATTGGAGGCACCCTCGAAGCAGCTCTCCATCAGGATCGACAATGCGGGCTACTCCCTGGTTCGTTCGTAGTTTCCCGCTCATGTCGCAACCATCCGCCCCACACGTATCACCGGCATGCGGATCTCCCGCATGGACAGATGGAGCTCGAGTCATGATTCGGAAATTTGTGATGACATCGTTGTTGACCGCAGCGGTCGCGGCGTCTCCAGCCTTTGCCCGTGGCTCCGTACATTTTGGAGCGCATGGAGGTGGTGCGAACTTTGTAAACAATGGAGGAACAGCAAGCTGGGGTTCCCACGGGGCAAGCGCCTCGTGGGACCCCGGCGGAGGGACGGCAAACTGGGGCACCCATGGCGGCGGCGCCTCCTGGGGCACCAATGGTGGCTCGGCGCACTGGGGAACCAACGGTGGTGATGCCAACTGGGGAACCGACGGTGGCTCGGCACATTGGGGAACCAACGACGGTGCTGCCTATTGGGGACCCAATGGTGGCGTTGCGCACTGGGGAACCAACGGCGGGACAGCCTATTGGGGATATGGAGGGTATTACGGAGTTGGATACTACGGTGGCTGCTGCTACTACGGAGGCGCGGTGGCTGCTGGAGCCGCGGCAGGCCTGGCTGTCGGTACCGAGGTCGGGTTGACCGCCGCGGCGCCGGTGTACACAGCACCCGCTGTAGTCTACTCACCTGCCGTATATGCCACGCCTGAAGTTGTGACGACAACCGGTGGCTATTACTACATTCCCTAAGACAACCTGACGGACGAGCGTCGGGCAACCGCGACGCTGACGACCCCGGCACTCAGCACGCCGGGGTCGTTCTCTTTTGTGACCGGTGACAACTTGTTGGCCGCGCCAACGACGTGCGGGGGAGGAGCCAGCTACCTGCGTATCACCACCACTATCCACTGTTGCAGGCTCTTTCTACGATCATGCGAAACAACATTCGGACATGTTTGGCAGCGGCCGCTGTGGTCGCCGCACTTGCAGGATGCGCGACGGCGCGAGTCAGCGACGTCACGCGTGCAAGTGCAAACGCGACGCGGCCGGTCGAAATCCTGGTGGACGTGACCACGGGCACTTTCAGCGATGCCGCGCAGGCGAGTGTCGCGCAAACCGTTCGGGCCGATCTTCAAGCGGATCTGGTCAAGGAACTCACGGCCGCCAGGGTGTATGCAGAGCCCCTGGGAGAGGGAACTCAAGTCGCCGGCGCGGCCGTACTCCGTGTCACGATCACCGAAGCCGATCCTGGCAACGCGGTAAAACGATTCGTCATCGGTCTTGGAGCAGGACGCGCAGAGCTCCAGGCCGCAGCTGAGCTGTGGCTGCCATCTGTCACAGGCGGCTCTCCGCTTGTCACATTCAAGACTTCGAGCGACAGCGGAAGAGGGTTGGGACTCCTCGTGCCCGGGGGAGCGGCCCTCGCGACTGGCGAGGCGGTGCATCTGGCGATCGGAGGAGGACTCGACCTCGCCCAGAACGCACATGGTGGTTTCGATAGGCCCTTGAAACGGACGGCTCGCACCATCGTCGACCAGCTCAAGAACTATTACGGATCGGAGGGTTGGTACTGGCCGACGGCCGATCAGGGTCAACACTCCTAATGAGAGGCACCACTATGGCATCGTCGATTCGTCAATACTCTGGGATCAATGCTGCACTGGCGAGCATGATCGGCCTGACTTTGGCCGCGATCGGCTTGACTCTGTCAGGCTGCGCAACAGAACGCGTAACAGGGCCCAATGTCATGGCCTTGCCGGCGCACGGTGAGTCGTTTGAAGAATTCCAGCAGCAGGATACCAGCTGTCGGCAGTATGCCGCTGCGCAAACTGGCGGGCAGTCTCCTGGCCAGGCAGCCGCCGCGAGTGGCGTCACGGGCGCGGTAGCGGGAACCGGTATTGGGGCGGCGGCTGGTGCGATGTTGGGATCCGCGTCGGGACAAGCAGGAACCGGTGCCGCCATCGGTGCGGGCACGGGTCTACTCGCCGGTAGTCTGCTAGGCGGTGTAGCGAGTACCAAGGCGGCGGAATCCACCCAGAACCACTACGACGCGTCCTACACACAATGCATGATCGCGAAGGGGGAACGAATTGCGACTCCCTCGTCTCCCCCTCAACGAGTTATATACGGGTCCACCCCGCCTGTGATCTACGTCCCCAGCCCGACGTACGTCGCAGCACCTCCGGCATTCTATGCGCCGCCTCCGCCACCGACTGGAGCGGGGACCTCACTCGCGCCAGCTCCACCGGTCAGTCCGACCCGACAACTTTCGAGCTGGTGAGAACGGTCATCCAGAAACCATCCGATCTAGAGGTCAGAACCTATGAACCATTATCACCGCATTTTTTTCAAGTCAGTCCGACCAGCCGCGGCATCCGGCTCAAGAGCGGATGAAAAGCCGCGTAGCAGACGGCACGAATGGCGCGCCTGGGTCGCGGCATTGATTAGTGTGTTGGCTGTCGCGGCAGCGGCCTGGTGGCACGCTCACGAACAAAACATCGCGACCGGAGGCGAACACTCCCCCGACGCGATCAACGGTCTCGGAGCGGCTGAGCCGCTTGCGAGCGGCTCGGCGAAAACGCAGAGCAGCGGTCGATTCCGTACACCATCGTCTCGTCTCCCCAACATAGATCGAGATCTATAGAACTGCGCCGGTCATCTTGGTGTTCGGGAAACACTCATGAAGCTGGTGCATCAGTTTGGGCGCCTAGTAGGCGCCGGCTCGGTGGTGCTACTGGCCGGGTGCATGGTCGGTCCCAACTATCAACGCCCTTCGGCGCCCACTCCAGCCACCTACAAGGAACTGCAGTCGATGCCCGACGGATGGAAGTCGGCGACTCCAAGTGATGCGCTGGATCGGGGGCCGTGGTGGGCGATCTACCACGATACTCTCTTGGACGACCTCGAGAGGAAAGTCAGCATCGACAATCAAAATCTGAAAGCGTATGAGGCCGGGTACCGTCAAGCACTCGCGCTCGTGAGCGAGGCGCGGTCCAACCTACTCCCAACGGTATTTCTTCCAAGCTCCCGGCAGTCACCCGTGGCGCCCGGAGCCACTCGGACTCATATAGATGGGGCGACGAGTTCGAGCGCCACCGCGGTAATCGGCGCAAACTGGGACCTGGATCTGTGGGGCAAGATTCGGCGCCAGGTAGAAGGCGAGCGCGCTGCCGCGCAGGCCAGTGCAGCTCAGCTGGCGTCCGCCCGGCTCTCGGCCCAAGCGGAGTTGGCGACTGACTATTTTGAACTGCGATACGAAGATTCTCTAGAACGACTACTCAAGGACAGCGTCATCGCTTATCAGCGGACGCTCGACATTACGCGCCAGCAGTACGTCGCGGGTGCCGCCGCGAAGTCCGACGTGATGACGGCCCAGGCGCAGTTGCAGACCGCTCAGGCGCAACTGATCGCGGTCGGCGTCAGCCGTGCCCAATATGAGCACGCGATTGCGCTCTTGATCGGTCAGCCGCCGGCAGGCCTGACCATCTCGCCCGCAGACCTCACGGCAACAGTTCCGGTCACCCCGGTCGCGCTACCGTCAACTCTGCTGGAGCGCCGTCCGGACATCGCGCAGGCAGAGCGGTCGATGCAACAGCAGAATGCACAGATCGGGGTGGCCATTGCCGCCTACTACCCCGACATCAGTCTGTCTGGCGTGTTCGGTTATGCCCGTACGAGCTCGCTGACCCTCGCATCAAATAAGGTGTGGAGCTCGGCTGCAAATGCAAGTCAGTTGCTCGTCGACGGAGGCGGCCGCTCTGCCACGGTGCGCGCGGCGCGCGCAGCTTATGAGCAGAGCGTTGCACAGTACCGGCAGACGGTTTTAACGGCTTTCCATGATGTCGAGGATGCGCTTTCCAGCCTGCGCGTTCTCGCTCAGCAGTCAGACGCACAGGAGGCGGCGGTTGCCTCCTCTCGCGAGTCGCTCGAGGTCGCCTTGCAAGAATATCAGACAGGAGCCGTCGACTACACGGCAGTGGTCACGGCTCAAGTGGCTGCGCTGTCGAATGAGGAGGCGGCGGTGCAAGTAAAAGAGAGTCGTTTGGCGGCGAGTGTTGCTTTGCTTAAAGCGTTGGGTGGCGGGTGGGAAGCATCGACTTTGGAGGGAGGTGAGCGACCATGACCTCGTCTCGTCTGCAGGTTTGCCCTGTCATCCTGATCTCATTGGGGCTTCTCATTGGATGTCAGCCGAGGAACCGTTATCAGCCGCTGCCGCCGCCTGATGTGACGGTCCAGCGGCCGGTGCAGCGCGACGTAACGCACTACCTCGAGGAGACGGGACAGGTGGCAGCGGTAAATTCAGTTGACCTCATTGCGCGCGTACAGGGTTACTTACAAGACATCGGCTATCGTGATGGCGATTTCGTCAACAAGGGCACGAACCTTTTCACGATCGAGCCTGCTCCCTACCAGGCGCAACTCGATCAAGCGAAGGCAAATCTCGCCTCGGCTGAGGCGAAGGCGGTGTTCGACCGTCTGCAGGAGAAACGCTACTCCGCACTCGCTCGCGCAGACTCCACATCGCGTCAACAGGCCGAGTCAGCGCTCTCTGATCGCGACTCCGCGGATGCCGCGGTACTACAGGCGAGAGCAGCGCTGGAACAGGCAAAGATAACCTACAGCTACACGCACGTCGCCGCACCGTTCGACGGTTTCGTGGCAGCGCATCAAGCGGATATCGGCGCGCTGGTAGGGGCTAATCAGGCAACCCCGCTCGCGACAATCGTGCAGCTTGATCCGATTTGGGTGAATTTCAACGTCTCGGAGCAGGACGTGTTGCGCGTCAGGGCGAGCATGGTAGCGCGTGCCATCACGGCCACTGATCTGCATAGCGTACCGGTTGAGATTGGCCGTCAAGATGAGGATGGCTATCCACACACGGGGCATTTGGATTACATCGCACCTCAAGTGGACTCCGGCACGGGAACATTGGCAGTGCGGGCGATCTTCACGAACTCCAGCCGCGCGCTGCGGCCCGGTTATTTCGTCCATATCCGTATACCGATCGGCGTCGAAAAGGGTGCATTACTAGTGCCAGACACCGCGCTCGGCAACGATCAAGGTGGACGAACCCTACTGGTCGTGACGAGAAACGATGTCGTAGAGATGCGCAGCGTGCGGGTCGGTGAGACCGTCGGGGCGTTACAGGTCATCGAGTCAGGGCTGCGGGCCGACGATCGCGTGATCGTCGGTGGGCAGCAGCGCGCGAGGGTCGGGGAGAAAGTGATTCCGCGCGAGCTGGCATCGGCCAGTTCCTCTAGCGCACACGAGGGCGGGCGGTGATCTCCCGCTTCTTCATCCAGCGACCCGTCTTTGCCAATGTCATCGCTTTGATCACGCTGCTGATCGGAGTGGTGGCGGTGCTGCGGTTGCCGGTTTCGCAATATCCGAACGTTGTCCCCCCCACGGTACAGGTGACTGCCGTGTACCCCGGTGCTAGCGCGACGACGGTTGCCAGGACCGTAGCCTTGCCGATTGAGCAACAGGTGAACGGCGTGCCGGGCATGCTTTACATGCAGTCCACGAGCACTGACAGCGGTGCTTACACCCTGACGGTGACCTTCCAGATTGGAACAAATCCAGATCAAGCCCAGGTACTCGTCCAAAACCGGGTGTCGGCCGCCATGGCTTTGCTGCCGAACAGCGTGCAGGTTCAGGGTGTCACCGTACAAAAGCGATCAACCGCGGTGCTCGCTTTCGTGGCGTTGACATCGCCTGACAAGAGCCGCGACAGCCTGTTTCTCAGCAACTATGCGACTATCAACTTGGTGGATGATCTGGCACGTGTGCCAGGGGTGGGAAACGTTGCGGTCCTCGGCGCAAGTCAGTATGCGATGCGGATCTGGTTCGATCCGAACCTACTGCAGGCGCGCAACCTTACACCCGCCGATGTGCTCCAAGCAGTGCAGCAGCAAAGCCAGGAGGTTTCGTCAGGGCAGCTTGGCGCGCCTCCGACGCCGTCAGCCCAGCCGTTTCAGTACACGCTGAACGTTGCCGGACGTTTCCGCGACCCGGCTGAGTTCGGGAACATCATCATCAAGACGGGAAGCGCGGCGGGCGGGCAGATCACCCGACTGCGCGATGTAGCCCGCATAGAGCTGGGAGCGCAGAGCTACGCACAGGATTTTCGCCTGAACGGACAACCTGCCGTTGGTATCGGGATCTACCAGGACCCGGCGGCGAACGCGCTGAATGTCGCGAAGGCCGTAGAGAGTCGCATGGCCGAACTGTCCCGAGGTTTTCCTCGCGGTGTTTCATACGTCGTCCCGTTCGATACCACAAAGTTCGTCAATGCCTCAATCAATGAAGTCTACGCAACGCTCATTGAGGCGGGGCTCCTGGTTCTTGTAGTGATCCTCATCTTCCTGCAGGACTGGCGTGCAATGATGGTTCCGGCGACCACCGTTCCAGTCACCATCGTTGGCGCCTTTGCGGCGATGGCGGTTCTCGGATTCGGAATCAACATGTCGACGCTATTTGCGCTGGTGCTGGCAATCGGCATCGTCGTTGATGACGCGATCGTCGTGGTGGAAGGGACAGCGCGCTGGATTGAACGGGGACTCTCCGGCAAGCAAGCGGCTGAACGGGCAATGACGCAGCTCCTTGGGCCGATCATCGGCATCACGCTCGTGCTGATGTCTGTGTTCACACCAGCCGCGTTTCTGCCTGGGTTGACCGGGCAGATGTACGCCCAGTTCGCTCTCGTCATCGCGGCGACAGCGTTCATCAGTGCCCTCAACGCGGTCACACTCAAGCCGACGCAGTGCGCCACTTGGCTTCGCATCCCGGCGCCCGCCGAAGATCGGAATGCGTTCTATCGCGGCTTCAACCGGATCTATGGTCTGCTGGAGGGTCGATATGCCGGGCTCATCCGTCGGGTCGTCAAGCGCAGCGGTCTCGTCGCCGGCGCTGCTCTCATACTGATCGCCGTTGTGATCCTGGGCTTTTCGCGAATTCCGACCGGTTTTCTGCCCCTGGAGGATCAGGGCTACTTTCTCGTCAGCGTACAGTTGCCCGACGGTGCATCCTTGGCCCGGACAGAGGCTGCCATGCAGCACGTGTCCACCCTGACCCAGAAGGTCCCGGGCGTCGAGCAGGTCGTGACGATCGCGGGACTCTCGCTCCTCGACAACAGTGCCCAACTCGCGAACGCCGGAGTGGCTTACGTCATCCTCAAGGACTGGAGTCAACGTGGACGCGGCCAGGACTTGCGGGGTCTGTACAAGGCTCTGTCAGATGCGCTCGGGCCAGTACAGGAGGCCCGAACGGCTGTCATTCCGCCTCCGGCAATCCAGGGCGTCGGCAACAGCGGCGGTTTCACGATGCAAGTTGAATTGCGCGACAGCTCATTTGACTGGAGTCGTTTGCAGAATCTTACCGATGGCACGGTTGCGGCTGCGGCTCGTCAGAGCGGCCTGCAGAGACTGAACACAACGTTCCGCGCCGGTGCGCCGCAATATGAAGTCGTCGTTGACCGAGTGAAGGCGCAGACGCTGCAGGTGGCGGTTCAGGACGTTTTTAGTGCCTTGTCCGACGCCCTTGGTTCGGGCTTTGCCGGACAGTTCGACCGCTTCGGCCATACGTTCCAGGTCGTGATCGAGGCAGCGGGCGGCGCCCGTGAGGCTGCAGAGAAGATTGAAGCTGTCCGTGTTCGTAATAGCAACGGCCAAATGATTCCGCTGGGCTCGCTCGTTACGCTGAAACCCGTCAGCGGCCCGGCGCT
>Ga0126381_100003471_pt1 | contig 17106 bp, 14 predicted proteins | sample PanSoiMetPlot_28_FD_96465 | JGI IMG/M metagenome (GOLD analysis project Ga0126381, IMG submission 96465) | Tropical forest soil microbial communities from Panama - MetaG Plot_28 | ecosystem: Environmental > Terrestrial > Soil > Tropical forest > Bulk soil | place: Panama | collected 2016-02-17 | reverse complement strand
TCGATCCCGCGGCGCCAGACAGCGAAACGGGGGGGATGGCGAAAAACACGGTTTTCATGGTGCTTCGGGAAGGCCGACTCGTTTTTGAGGGTAGACAGCGGGAACTCGAGGCGTCTTCAGATTCCTACATTCGAAAATTCGTGAAGCGTCCCGAAAAGGACGCGGCTTGACAGGACTATGGCATCGCAGCAGCGGGTAAAGTGGGCGGAACTGAGGGCCGGGATCGTTGCGGCATTCGCGATGGTCCTTGCGGCGGTGTTGATTATCCTCTTGACCACGCAGAGCGCGCTGTTCAAGGGCCAGTTCATTTTGCGCACTTACATGCAGGATTCGGCGGGAATGGCGGAGAATGCGCCCGTGAGGCTGAACGGAATCGCAATCGGGAACATCGATGCGGTGACGCTTTCGAATTCGCGCGATCCCCGGCGCACCGTCGAGATCACGATGAAGCTTCAGAAGAAATACCTGTCGCAGATTCCCGACGATTCCCGCGCCGCCATCAGCGCCGCGAATCTTCTTGGCGATAAGTACATCAACATCACGAAGGGAACGCATCCTAAGCACGTCGAGGACGGAGGAGAAATTCAATCCGTCGAGACGCAGGACATCCCTGAGATCCTGGCGCAGGCTTCGGGACTACTCGGCCAGTTTCAGACCATTCTGACGAAGGTGGACAGTCTGCTCGCTGTGGTGGATTCCGGTAAGGGAAATCTCGGCAAGCTCATTAAGGATGACGCGCTGTACGATCGCCTCAACTCGACGGCGGCTGAGGTGGAGCAATTGGTAAAGGACGTCAAAAACAGCAACGGAACCATCAGTCATCTGCTCTACGACGACGGCTTATACAACGACATCCGGAAACCAATCCAGCGGCTTGACGACATGCTGGGCCAGATCCAGCAGGCAAAGGGTTCGGCGGGCAAGTTGCTGTATGATCCCGCTCTCTACGATGAGGCGCGCGCGAGCATCACGGAAGCCAAGCGGATGCTCGACGATCTGAATGCCGGTAAAGGGTCGGCGGGCAAACTGCTGAAGGACGATGAGGTGTACCGGCAGCTTACGCAGATCGCGGATAAGCTGAATACGGCCATCGACAAGATCAATTCGGGTCAGGGTACAATCGGCCAGTTGGTGGTGAATCCGCAGTTGTACGACTCGATGACGGGCGTCACGCGGGAACTGACCGGGCTTCTGGTGGATATTCATAAAGAGCCGAAGAAGTTCCTGCGGATCAAGCTGGCATTTTTCTAGTGGGTTATATCAGTCGTTCGGAAACCGCTTGCTTGCGCGCGCGGCTCAGAAATTCCGAGCCACGACCGCGAGGGAGTGGTTACGAAATCCTTTTTGTGGACCTCCTTTCCGGCAGGTCCCGCCGCCTGAAAGGCGGCTGTGGGCTGGATAGCCCGCCCCACCGGGCGGTGCAGTAGTGGCGGTTGGAGGCATACGCCTGATCGTGAATGCCGATGACTTCGGCTTCACTCGGGATGTGAACGCCGGGATCATCGAAGCCCATCGGAACGGAATCGTGACAGCGACAACCTTGATGGCGAACGGGGATGCGTTTGATGATGCTCTGGCGTTGGCGCGCGCGAATCCTTCGCTGGATATTGGCTGTCACGTGGTGCTCGTGCAGGGCCAGAGCGTGCTTGAGCCTGCGCGGAGGCTGCCCGAGACAACCGGTCAGTTGATCGCCGCGCTGGCTAAGGGCGAGATCCGGCTTTATGACGAGATCGCCGCGCAAATTCGGCGGATCATGTGCGCTGGCGTTCGCGTTACGCATCTCGATACGCATAAGCACACGCATCTGCTTCCGCCGGTGCTCGAGGCTGTGACTCGCGCGGCGAAACAGTTTGGAATTCCGTGGGTCCGAAAGCCGTTCGATTTTGAGCCGGAAGCAGGCGTATCCGTCGCGAGATCTGCAATCAGCGTGGGGGTGCGCGCGCTTCAACCGTTCTTTGCGTCGCGGATGAAGGGCCTTCGAACGACGGATCACTTCACCGGGTTTCAGATCACCGGAGTTCTGGATAGCGAGAGACTCGGCCGGATGTTACTTCGCTTGCGGCCGGGATTGACCGAACTGATGTGCCATCCTGGGCGCCTCACTTCCCAGTTGCGCGCTGCGCGCACGCGGTTGAAAGAGAGCCGCGAGATCGAGCTTTCCGCGCTGATCAATCCGGGCATCCGGGAAATCATCGAGCAGCGCGGCATCGAATTGGTGAACTACCGGCCGGTCAGTTCAAATTGAAGATCACGTCGATCTCCGTCAGGACCTCGACTGCGACGCCATTCAACAGTGTTGGCTGATATCGCCATTGACGAACCGCGTCCACGGCGGCTCTCGCGAGCAGCGGCGATCCCGATAAGACCTGCACATCGCGAACGGCGCCATTTGCGGAGATGATCGCCTGAAGCTTGACGGTTCCTTGTGTGCGCGAGGCTTTGGCAAGCGCTGGGTACGGCGGTTTCGGTCCGAAGACGAGCTTGGCTGCTTGCACGCCCGCGCTTACCTGAGTTGGGATTGCAGGCACGAGCGGTTTCGGCGCCCTCACTGGCGTTGAAGGCGGTGGAGTATCGGGCACGGCGTGAGCGGATAAGCCGGGGATGAGAATCGCCGAGCCAATTGCGGAGTCGGGGCCAATCACAGCGAGCGCGTCGGGCTCCGCTGCGGTCATGTCCACTACGCGCGCAATTCGATCCGGAACTTTCAGAGGACCGACAAACGCGCGAGGCGCTGCCTTCGCGGCGCGCTGAACTGCAGACTTCAACTCGGGCGGCGGCTGCTTCGCGATCTTCAGTGAAGCGAAGATCGGCGTATCGATTTTCGGCTGCAGAACTTCGGGGTACGCGATGCGGATGACGACTGCCGCGGCGACAACCGCGGTCTGAATAATCAGGGACGCGCCAAAAGTAAATGGCTTCGATGCGCGCGTCCGTCCTTCCACGAACGTCTGATCGAACATCTTTGTTCTCCTTGCTTGCTAACAATCGGAGCTAACTGCCGGAATGAACGCGCGTTGATGCAGTAGACGCTGTGGTTTTGCGGGATGTTCCTGCGATGCGTTTAGCCGCCGATTGCGTACATCGGCCGCGGAGGAGGAACGAATCTTTGAGAGTTGATCTCGTGCCCGAGCCATTTATCGGCGACGTTGCTACGGATCGTTTGCCGGATCTCGTCGTCAGATCCGCCGGAGCGGAGGAGTTCCTTCACATCGGTCTCTTCGATTGCAAAAAGACAATAGCGCAGTTTGCCGTCGGACGTGAGGCGGATGCGATTGCAGTTGAGACAGAATGGCTTACTGACCGAGGCGATGAACCCGATCTTTCCGCCGCTATCGGCATACGCATACTCGGTCGCGGGCGCGTGCGGATCAGGATCGGGTATCGGAATCAGCTCGCCGAACTCTTGCGAGAGCGTAGCGATGATTTCGTCGGCCGTCAGAACTTTGCGGCGGTCCCAGAGCGACTGCGAATCGAGCGGCATGAACTCGATGAACCTCGGCTCGAATTCTCGTTCACGACAGAAGCGCGCCATCGGCACGATGTCCGGCTCGATTAATCCTTTCACCGCGACGATGTTCAGCTTGATCCTGCGAAACCCCGCATTCGTGGCGGCATCAATGCCTTCGAGAACGCGGGGAAGATCATCGCGGCGAGTGATTTGTTTGAACCGTTCGCGGTCGAGCGTATCGAGGTGAATGTTCAGGCGCCGGAGTCCAGCGGAGTATAGGTCCTTTGCCTGCTGCTTCAGAAGCACGGCGTTGGTGGTCAGCGCGACGTCGTGAATACCCTCGATGACCGACAGCTTTTCGATCAGGCGAGCCAGATCGCGCCGGACCAGGGGTTCTCCGCCGGTGATTCTCAGTTTTGTGATACCCAGCGGAACGGCCGCGCGAACGAATCGTTCGATCTCTTCGAAGGTCAGTATTTCTCTCCGGTCCGTGAAGCGGACCGGTTCGTCCGGCATGCAGTAGAAACAGCGAATGTTGCAGCGATCCGTTACGCTGATGCGCAGGTTGTCGTGAACGCGTCCGAATTTGTCGATGAGGGGAGTCACTTGACAGCCAGCATGCGCTCGATGGGGACGAGCGCACGGGCGATCAGCTCGTCCGAGACCTCGACCCGGGGTTCCAGGTTCAGCAGCGCGTCGCGAAGCTTTTCGAGCGTGTTCAGCCGCATGAACGGGCATTCGCTGCAGTTGCAGTTTTCATTTCGCACGTAGTGGAAGGTCGCGCGGGGAGCCACGCGCTCCAGCGAGTAATTCACGCCGCTCTCGGTCATCACGATGTATTCGCCCGTCGGATTCGACGCGCAGAACTCGATTATGGCCGAGGTGGATCCGATGAAATCGGAATGGCGCAGAACGTCTTCCGGGCATTCGGGATGCGATACCACGAAGGCGTTCGGGAATTCAGCCTTTGCGTCCAGCAGGCGGCGGAGGGGGAACGTATTGTGTACGATGCAGGCGCCTTGCCAGATCTTCATATTTCTCCGGCCCGTCTCACGCTGGACGTATGCCCCCAGATTCTTGTCGGGCAGGAACAGTATCGGCTTCTCGGAGGGGATGGAATTGACGACGCGGACGGCGTTTCGCGATGTACAGAGGATGTCCGATTCGGCCTTAACTTCGATCGAGGTGTTGATGTAACTGACGATTACGTGGTCCGGATTGCGGCGGCGAAACTCCCGGATGGGCTCCACGGGGCAGCTCTGGACCAGGCTGCAGCTCGCCTCTTTGTCGGGGACGATCACCGTGCGCGAAGGGTTCAGCACCTTCGCCGTTTCCGCCATAAACCACACGCCGCAGAACGCGATGACGTCTCCCTCGGCCTCGCGGGCCTTACGCGCGAGCTCCAGGCTGTCGCCCACGAAGTCGGCGAGTTCCTGAATTTCGGATTCCTGATAGTGGTGCGCGAGGAGGATGGCGCGGCGTTCGCGCTTGAGATCCAGAATCTCCTCAGCGACGGTACTGGCGGCTAACATAGGGGAGGTTTGTTTAATTTCAGTTTATCGCGCGATCAGACAACGAACATTGCGACCGCGCACACCGCCATAACCGCGGCGCAAGTCCAGCCGAGCCAACGGATCAGAGCGGTGTTCTGGCGGTCCCCCATGACCGCGTGATTGCTGGTAAGGAGAATCACCAAAACGATCAGCGGAGGCGCCAGAACGCCATTGAGCACCGCGGAGTAAAACAGCATCCGGACCGAGTTGAAGCCAGCGAAATCCAGGCACAAACCGAGCGCAACCGCGATCGCAAGGATCGTGTAGAACTTCGGCATCACGTTGGGTTTGAAGTCGAGAGATCCACCCCAGGCCAGCGACTCCGCCACCGCGTAGGCGCTCGATCCCGCAAGGACGGGGATCGCCAGCATTCCTGTTCCCACAATTCCGAGCGCGAAAAGGAGGTATGCCCAGTTCCCGGCCAAAGGCCGCAGCGCGCTGGCGGCGTCTTTCGCGCTCTGAATGTCCTTCAATCCGTGGGCATTCAGCGTGGTGGCGGTGGTCAGGACGATGAAGTACATCACGACTTGGGAAAAGAGCATGCCGGTCGCGACATCCCGCCGCGATTTGGATAGTTCGGCGTCTGTGGCTCCCTGGCGCTGGCCGAGCGTCTTCTTGCCCTGCGCCCGCTCTTCTTCGACCTCCTGTGCGCTTTGCCAGAAGAAGAGATATGGCGAAATCGTGGTGCCAAAGATGCCGACCAGCACCGCGAAATACTCTTTCGTCCATTCGATGTGCGGCACGACCGACGCGCGGAGCACCGTTCCCCATTTCGGGTGAGTCAGAAACGCGGCAGCGACATAGGCGAAAAGACTGAGGGTCAGCCACTTGAAGATCTTCACCACTATGCGATACGAGGCGAACGCCACCATCGCGACCAGCGATACGGCGAACAGGGCCGACCAAACAGGCGAGTTATAGCCCGTGACCAAGCCCAGCGCGTCGGACATACCGGCGAGATCGGCTCCGATATTGAAGATGTTGGCTACGAGAAGGAGAGCGCAGGCGCTCCACATCACCCATCGGGGGTAGTGGTGGCGAATATTGGCTGCCAGCCCGCGGCCTGTGACCATTCCCAGCCGCGCACACATCAATTGCACCGCTGTCATCAATGGAAAGCTGAACGCTGCCGTCCAGAGCGGGGTTAGGCCGAAAGCTGCGCCTGTTACCGAATATGTCGAAATGCCGGAAGGATCATCGTCCGCCGCGCCGGTAATTAAGCCAGGACCGAGGTCGGAGAAAAACCGCAGGGGATGACGGCGCAACGAAGATCTCGTTCAAGCAGTTGGGTTTGAAGCAGGCGCCGGAGTGGATTTCGTCTCGGTCGCTTTGGTTTCGCCAGGCTTGGTCTCACTCCCGCCGGACTTCTTCGAGTCCGCCGGCTTATCGCCAGAGGCCTTGGCATCATCTTTTGCCCCGTTTCCACCGTTCGACTTGGCGTAGTCCGTGGCGTACCACCCAGAACCCTTCAATTGAAAGGCGGAGCGGGAAATCAGGCGCTCCACTTCACCGCCGCAGTGTTCGTGAACCTTGATCGGCTCGTCGGAAAACTTCTGCAGGACCTCGAAAGTCTTACCGCAGGAGTGGCACTTGTATTCGTACAGAGGCATACCGCAACTTCATTTTAACAAGGCAGAAAAAAGGGCAGGCTTTGAGGCCTGCCCTTAACGCGGAAAGCGCTGCAGAGAATGGTTATTTTTTCTTCGGCGCGGCTTTCTTCACCGGAGCCCGACGGGCGGGGGCAGCGGAGAAGGCTGTCTCCGGAAGTCCCTTGATGTCTTCTTTCGGATCGTCGATCGCTACCGTCAGCATGTACGGCTCCTTCGTGTAAGAGGCCACTGTCCCCTTGAACTCGAACGGATCTCCTTCCTTCAAAACCTTGGTATTCAGAGCCTTTTCGAATTTCAGGGTTACGTCACCACCGACGTTGTCGACGTTCGCCACGATGTCCTTCTCATTGATTGTGACGATTTTCGCCTTCAGGGTTCCGATTTCGGCCGGGGGGACAACGGAGTCTTTCAACTGAGCGAAGTAAGTATCGCCGTCCGGCGCGCTGAGAGCCGTCTTGATATTGCGCCAGAGCGCGATATCGGGGTGCGCCTTATTGAATTCGTCCTGATTCTTGAACTGTTCCTGGGAGATTTCGTTGGCGTTCTTGATGTGGAAGTCCGACGGCGGAGTCGGTGAAGCCATCGCCTGCTGTTTCAGCTTCGCGATATCGTCCTTCACCTGCTGGGCTTGCTTGGGGTCCTTCATATCATCGCCGTGATACCCCGAATAAACGCGAGTCAGGTAGTCCTCTGCGGTCTTTTCGCCCGCTGGCGGCAGCGCGCCCTGACCCGTTATGGCAGTCGCCCGGGCGATGTCGTAGATCGCTTCGGAATAACGGCTTATGTTCTTCTGCGCGATGATCGCGCTCCCGAGGGAATAGTAGCTCTGCGCATCGTTGGGATTGAGTCCGGTCAGCTTCTTGAACTCTGTCTCGGCATCCGGATAGTCTTTCTTCTGCTGATCCACCCATCCGAGAACAGCATGTGCCTGAAGCTGGGTGTTGCCGAGGGCCGCCTTCCACTGCTCATCCGTTGCGCCGATTGCCTTTTTCACGTCGTCCGAGAAATACGTATTGAAGTTGTCAACCACGTCCTGCGCGGCTTTTTTCGCGTCGTCGAGCAGTTCGGGAGGGCCAGGTTTTCCATAAGCGGGGACGGCAACCGCCATTAAGGCCTGCACCTTCTGGAACGTCCGGCGTCCAGCGAGTTTGGCTTGGGGGTATTTCTGCTCCCACTCCTTAATCTTGTCGAGTTTCTTATGGGGATCCGTCTCTTTGTCGACGGACTGAGCGAGATCGTATTCGCCCTGATCCTTATACGGCGACTCCTGCTGCGCCGCAGCCTGGGGGGTGGGACCAGCCCATGCCCGTCCCGAGGGAAGCGACACTGCCGCCGCGATTCCCAGGGCCGCCATCGTCAAACCAAAACCTAATCTCTGCTGCACTTTGCTCTGCCTCCCGCGTCTTCAAATCAAAATGAACCCGAATCCGGTATTTAAGAGAGTATCTCAGATCCGATCACTGCGATTGATGCTCATCCCCTGCAACTGGTGTTCATTTCCGGAACCGCCCAACCTCACCGGGGGCGGTAAATGCGGAGTATACCGAACCCGCGCCGTTCCATCAACGCAGCGCGCCTTAGTGATGGACGCCACGGCCCGCTCCGCAGTTCCCACCCGGACTACCTGTTACAATCGCCCCAGCCCATTGCGCGTCGCAGACCTTGCGGTAATTCTGATCTATCTGGCTGGAGTAACGTGGTTTGGCGCACGCTTCCGGGAATCGCAGAAAACGCTTAAGGACTATTTTCTGGGCGGACGCACCGCGCCCTGGTGGGCAATTGCGCTTTCCATCGTATCGGCTGAAACCAGCACCTTGACGATCATCGGAACGCCCCCGCTCGCCTACGCCGGCAGTTACGTTTTCCTGCAGGTGGTTTTCGGGTATCTGCTAGCTCGGATTGTGATCTCCGCCATCTTCCTCCCCCAGTATTCACAGGGACAATTGTTCACAGCCTATGAGCTGATGCAGAGGCGCTTCGGGCCGCGGGTGCGACGCGTGACGGCAGGAATTTTTCTGATTACGCGCGCGCTTGCGGAAGGTGTCCGCGTGTTCGCCGTCTCGATTGTGGTTTCGATCATTCTCCACACGGGCGGGCTTATGTCGGTGGTCGTAATTACGCTCCTGACGATTTTCTACACATTCGAGGGCGGCATGAGGGCAGTGATCTGGACCGACGTCGTTCAGATGACCATGTATGTCCTCGGCGCCGCCGTTAGCCTGATCATTCTCGCGGGAAAGATACCCGGTGGATGGGCGCACGCCTGGGACGCGGCATCGGCTGCCGGGAAACTGCGGGTATTCGATTTCCATTGGTCCTGGACGATGCCATATACGTTCTGGGCGGGCATCATCGGCGGATGTTTTCTGACCACCGCGAGTCATGGGACGGACCAATTGGTCGTCCAGCGCCTGTTGGCAGCGAAGAATCAGAGTCAAAGCCGCGTCGCGTTGTTTGCAAGCTGGATCGTGATTCTGATCCAGTTCACGCTGTTTCTAGCGATCGGAATCCTCCTTTGGACGCTGCGGGAAGGTAAACCGATAGAGGGTTCGGCGGACCGGCTCTACCCCTCTTTTATATGGGAATCGCTTCCGACCGGAATAGCCGGTTTAGCGATGGCAGCGATTCTCGCGGCCGCCATGGCCAATCTTTCCGCGGCGTTAAACTCTTTGGCCTCGACGACAGTTGTGGATTTCTATCAACCGTTGACCCGCGCGGCTCACTCGGCGGCGCATTATCTGAAGGTCTCGCGGCTCTCCACAATCTTCTGGGGCGCGGTTCTCGCCGGAATTGCGCTTGTTGCCAGCCAGTGGGGCTCGGTTCTGGAATCGGGTCTTTCCATCGCATCGGTCACGCTCGGGATTCTGCTTGGCGTATTTCTTTTGGGCGTCTTGACACAACGCCCCGGGGAAGGGGCCGCGATTGTGGGGGTCTGCGCAGGCGCGGTTGTTATGGCGTACGTCAAATTCGCGACGAAAATCCCGTTTACCTGGTGGGTGATGATTGGTAGCCTCTCGACGTTTTTGGTGGGATATGCGGCATCGTTTTTCCTGAAGCCGAACAGGGAAACGGCATGACAGAACTGCGCCGCGATCTGGGTCTCGTCGCCGCCCTGGCGATTGTGATCGGGACTGTAATCGGCAGCGGCATTTTTCGCGTGCCGCAGGCGATGGTGAACAGTGTTGGCAGCACGTCACTTGTTTTCGCGGTTTGGGTTGTGGGCGGCGCGCTTTCGCTTGCCGGGGCTTTGACTTACGCGGAACTCGCGTCGGCCATGCCGGGCGCGGGCGGCGAGTATGTCTACCTGACAGAGGCTTACGGACCGCTCTACGGATTTATCTATAGCTGGACTCAGATGTGGGTGGCGAAGAGCGGATCCATCGCGACTCTGGCGACCGCGTTCTTCGAGTACACCGCGCATTTCGTGCCGCAGTTTGAAAAGGTCTGGTTCGGCCTTGGACCGCTGCACATCAAGTACGGCCAGGTTTTCGCGATGGCCATGATTCTGATGCTGGGGCTGGTGAACTATTTCGGCGTCAAAATCGGAGGCGGGGTGCAGATTGCGGTCACCGTGGTTAAGGTGGGCCTGATCGCATTCGTAATAGTCGCGGGACTCTTGTATTCCGGCGGCGCGCCCGCCTCGACCGCGGTGTCCGCTCCGCCAATCACAACCGGATTTGCGGCTGCTCTGGTCGCTGCTCTTTGGGCCTACGACGGGTGGAATAACGTCGGGATGGTCGCGTCCGAGATTAAGAACCCCAGAAAGAATCTGCCGCTCGCGTTGATTGCCGGGACGGTTGCGGTCATCATCATTTATATCCTTGCGAACTGGGCTTATTTCCGCGTTCTTTCGCCCGCCGAGGTGGGCGCGCACAAACTCGTCGCGGCGGAAATGATGGCGCGAGTTCAGGGTCCGGCCGGAGCAGCGGCCGTTTCAGTAGCCGCTATGATTTCGATTTTCGCGGCGCTGAATGGTTCGATTCTGACCGGATCCCGCGTGCCATTCGCGGCGGCTCGAGACGGATTATTCTTCCGTTCGATGGCGCGCGTTCACCCGGCGTTCCGAACCCCGGGGATTTCTATTCTCATGATGTCGGGCTGGTCGTCCTTATTAGTGCTATCCGGAAAATACGAAGACCTTTATTCCTACGTAATTTTCTCGAGCTGGCTGCTCTATGCGATGGCGACCGCTTCCGTCTTCGTACTAAGACGGAAGCGTCCTGATCTGCCGCGCGAATACAAGACTCTGGGCTATCCGGTTGTGCCGCTTCTCTTTCTGGCAGGCGCCGCGCTGCTGGAGATCACGACGCTCATCGGGCAGCCGCGTGAATCCATCGCGGGAATTCTATTGATTTTGGTAGGATTGCCGTTCTATTTTTTCTGGAGCCGCCGCAACAAACAAACCGAAGGTACTTAGTTTTTTCTGCGCCATTACTTTAGTTCTGGTACTAATGTGTCGAATAGGAATGGAAAATACTAAGAAACTCTTGCCTCTGTAATTCGTATAGGTTACTAATTGATCTGTGCGAGGCCGACTCGCATTTTTGAGTTCCGAGCGTGGAACCGCTAATGCGCGTCGAGCATTTCATTTGTTTCTGATCGACATAGGTTACAGGAGCTCACCGTGGACGTAGGGAAAATCCTGAAAGATTTGCGGCAGAAAAGGGACGAGATTGAACAAGCGATCGTGAGTCTGGAGCGCTTGGCGCGGACTCGGGGCGATCGCCGAGGTAGACCACCCTCCTGGATGGCCGAAATCAAGCGCAGGGGCCGACCGCCGGGGAGCAAGAATAAGCCGCGTCCCGAGGTGGGAGCCAATCACGCCGCGGTTGCAACGGCCAAGGAATCGATTCCTACCGCTGCCGCAGCAGCCTGATTTCTTTACCGATAAATTAAATAATTCTGGCGAGTCCGCTCGAATTGCGCCAGCCCTTTTTGAGCAGCGGCGGTGATATCCGCGCCTGCTTCAAGGGCCGTGATCACTCCGGCGCTCCCGATAAGAGACTTACTGGCCGTCCAGTTGATCTTGCCAGGATAGAGATGTCGGAGCGCCATTGCTATTTCGAGTCCGAGCCGGGATGAAGAGAATATCGCCCGATCGGTAATCTCGAACCCAACGCCTTCAATTGTTTTGCCTGAGAAGTTCGACGATGAAGGCTTGAATTTCAGAGGGTAAACGCGAATTCCCGGAATCTTACGGCCCGCAAGGTAGGCGGCAAAATCCCTGCCGTTCATCCAATCAGCGCCAATTTGTTCAAACGGGGAATCCGTGCCTCTCCCCACCGAATAATTTGTGGAATATTCGAGCATTGCGATGCCGGGATAGAGAAGGGCTTCACTCGGATTGCGAATGTTAGGAGATGGATTAATTCAGGTGAGCCCGGTTCCATCGAACCAATATTCGCGCCGCCATCCTGACATCTCGATGACGCGCACGTCGGCGTTCAAATGGCGCTCTCCGTTTTCGAACTTCGCAAGCTCGCCAATCGTCATGCCGTGCCGTAGCGGTAGCGGGTATGCGCCCACGAAAGACAAGTTGTCGGAATCGAGCAGCGGCCCTTCGACGTGAAGCCCGGTCAAAGGATTCGGCCGGTCCAGGACGTAGAACGGGATTCTCGCCTGACCCGCGGCTTCCATCGCGTACAGCATCGTGGCTTCGTACGTGTAAAAGCGAACGCCGAGATCCTGAATGTCGAAGACCAACGTGTCAATGCCGCTCATCATTTCGGGCGTGGGTTTGCGTGTTTTTCCGTAAAGGCTGAAAACCGTTATTCCGGTTACCGGGTCTTTCGTATCCGCGATATTGTCGTGGTCCTCGGCCCCCGCGAATCCGTGCTCCGGCGAAAAGAGGGCTACGACGTTCACGCCGGCTTGCTTCATCAGGTCGACGTTGCGGCGCCCCATGCGGTCGACGCCGCTCTGGTTCGTGATCAGCCCAACTCGCTTGCCGCGAAAAAGGCCGAAATGACTGGCGGCGAGGACATCCAGACCGGTCTCAGTGACTCCGGCCTGAATGGACGCTGGTGGCTCATATCCCACGCCTGCCGCGGCAATTGTCGCCACCTGGCGGCGCAGCGGTGTGACGGGGTTGCGAAGGTGTGGGTGTCCCGAATTCGCGAGGAGGATCACGTATGTCTGCGATGACGGGTCGATCCAGATCGATGTGCCGGTGAATCCGGTGTGCCCGAACGAGGAACCCACCGGAAATAGCTCGCCGCGATTTCCTGAATACGGAGAATCGATGTCCCAGCCGAGGCCCCGGAGAACAGGCTGATTGATGGGCGTGGCCGGTGTGGTGAATTTACGTATCGTCACCGGGCTGAACAGACCGTCGCCGCCGTCGAGCAGCATCTGGCAGAACTTCGAGAGATCGTCGGCGGTCGAAAAAACTCCCGCCTGCCCCGCCACGCCGCCCATGTAGCGGGTTGTTGGATCGTGCACGACGCCGCGCAGAAGCGTGCCGTCTTTCAATAGCTCGGTCGGCGCGATACGCGGCTTGAGCGCGGGGTCGGGGAGGTAGCCCGTTTCCGTCATCCCTAACGGGTCGAACAGAATCTTCCTGACGTACTCGTTCTCCGGCATCCCGCTGAGCCGTTTCACAATCTCGCCGAGCAGGATGAAGTTGATATCGCTGTAAACGAACTTCGTTTCCGGCGGATTTGCCGGCTTGTCATTCAGGGCGCGGCGAATTCCCGTGTCATAGCCGCTCCATGGCGGATCCAGATCGAGGTCGGGGCGAAGCCCGGAGAAATGCGTCATCAGATCTCGAACCGTGATCGCGCTTTTTCCTCCCTGAAACTCCGGAAGATAGCTCGTGACGGGATCGTCCAGCCAGATTCTCCCTTCCTCGAAGAGCTTCATGATGCAGCTTGTGGTGGCGACGACTTTGGTAAGAGACGCCAAGTCGAAGATCGTGTCTACCGTCATCGGCTCCGGGGAAGGCGTGATCGCGCGCTTTCCGTACGCTTTGCGATAAACGACATTCCCGTTATGGCCGATGAGAAGGACTGCGCCGGGTATCTTGTCCTCCTGGATCGCTTGTTCGATCGCTCGGTCTAAATCGGCCGCGCCGTGGATGGTCTGACTCAGCGCCGGAAGGCAGAAGAGTACGGCCGACAACAGGTATCTCATTGCCTTCCACAATACACTGAGGAATTGCCACAATTACCGTTAATCGAACTTCGTAAAGTCACCGTCGCGCGCGGAGAAAACATTGCGCTGCGCGATATCAGCCTGACCATCGGATCGGGCGAGCATGTGGCGATCCTGGGTCCGAACGGCTGCGGGAAATCGACACTGATTAAAACGATTACGCGCGAGTGCTACCCGCTCGCGCACGCGGAATCGTCGGTGTCTATCCTCGGGCAATCTACCTGGAACGTTTTCGACCTCCGGAACTTCCTCGGGATCGTATCGAACGATCTGATGACGCAGTGTACGCGGGAAATTACGGGCTTCGATATTGTCCTTTCCGGGTTCTTTTCCAGCATTGGAATCTGGCCGAACCATCAGGTGACGAACCAGATGCGGGATAAGGCGGCTCACGTGCTTCGCCTTCTGGAGGCCTTGCATCTTTCCGAGAAGCCGGTGGACGAAATGTCGTCCGGCGAAGCGCGGCGGATGATGATTGGCCGCGCCCTGGTGCATGATCCACAGGCCCTTCTGCTCGACGAGCCGTCCACCAGCCTCGATTTGTCGGCTCAGCGTGAATTGCGCGAAACGATGAGACAACTGGCGCAATCGGGGATCGGCATTCTCCTCGTGACGCATCATCTTTCCGATATCATCCCGGAGATCGAGCGGGTAATCCTCATGCGGGAGGGTCAGATCGTCGCTGACGGTCCGAAGGGCGAACTTCTGAACGCCGATGCGCTGCGCGAACTGTTCGGCGTGGAGGTCCAATTAATCCGGCACGACGGTTACTACCATCTCTGGTGATCGTTCGATTACAGAGTGTCCCGCCGGGAAAACGACTGGTGCGGGATCGCCCGGAACTTCCTGTTTGAAGGCCCTCGTCTTGCGAGCGAAAGGTTTGTGCCTGCTTTGGAGGGCGTTTATTTCGGCAAGATTCGTGAAGCCGCCGCAAAGTTGAGGGAGCCCTTGGAAGACTCGCAGTCGGATACGCAGGCGCGGCTGCTGGTAGTAGATGACGACGAGGACAACCGGCAGTTGCTGCGGCGGATGCTGGAGCGTCAGGGGTACGCTGTCGTTCTTGCGGCGACCGGTCCGGAGTGCCTGGAAAAACTGGAGCGGGATCGCTTCGATCTCGTACTGCTGGACGTCATCATGCCGGGGTTCAGCGGCTTTGAGGTGCTGAGCCGAATTCGCGAAAACCTTAACCTGCGATCGGTTCCCATTGTGGTCGTGTCCGCTCTGGGGGAATGCTCCGCCGCGATTCGTTGCCTCAAAATGGGCGCGGAGGATTATCTTCCCAAGCCATTCGATCCGGTGTTGCTGAAGGCGCGTATCGGCGCGTCTCTCGAAAAAAAGCGGCTCCGCGACCGGGAGGAGCGGTATGCGCGCGAACTGGAATCCGCGCTGATGGAGTTGCACTCGGCGAAAGACAAACTGGTTGTTCAGGAGAAGCTGGCCTCGTTGGGGGCCCTGACCGCGGGAATTGCGCACGAACTGAAGAATCCGCTGAATTTCATCACGAATTTTTCCGCGCTCTCCCGCGAGATCGTCGAAGAGATCCAGTCTGAGTGGGAGAAACCGGAGCCGGATGCCGAGATCGTCGCCGCGTCGCTTCGGACCTTAAAAGAAAACCTGGACCGGGTGGAGAGCCATGGCCGCCGCGCGGATCAAATCGTTCGAGGCATGCTGCTCCACTCCCACGGGCAACCCGGATCACGTGAGCCACGCGATATCAACGAGCTGGTCGAAGAGGCGGTGAATCTCGCCTATCATGGAATGCGCGCGCAGTCGCCGGGCTTTGAGGTCGCAATCGAGACCAGGCTGGCGCAGGAGCTTCCTCCGGTCCCGCTGGTTTCGCAGGACATCAGCCGCGTTCTGGTGAATATTCTGAACAACAGCTTCTACGCCGTGGACGAAAAGCGCAAATCGGGGGCCGCCGGGTACGCGCCGTCGATTACCGCGGAGACTCGCGATGCGGGGGGCTCAGTTGAGATCGTGATTGAGGACAACGGAACCGGAATCTCCCCGGGTATCGGCCAGAAAATTTTTGATCCCTTCTTCACAACGAAGCCGGCCGGCGTGGGAACCGGTCTGGGTTTATCGATCAGCTACGACATTGTAGTGCGAGCGCATGGCGGGGCGATTACATGCGAATCGGAGCCGGGCAAGTTTGCGCGATTCCGCGTGTCTCTGCCGAAAGCGGTGAAGCTATGACGGCGAGAATACTCGTTGTTGACGATGAGCCCGATCTCGAACCGCTGATCCTGCAGCGGTTCCGGCGCCAGATCGGCGCGGGTGAGATGAATTTCGCATTCGCTCGCGACGGTCAGGAGGCGATCACGAAGCTGGAGAGCGACCCCGCTATCGATCTCGTGCTCAGCGACATCAATATGCCGGTGATGGACGGGCTGACCCTGCTCAGTCGGCTCAACCAGATGCCAAGGCTACTGAAGACCGTCATGGTGTCGGCCTACACGGATATGTTGAACCTCCGGATCGCGATGAACCGCGGGGCTTACGACTTTGTCACCAAGCCTATTGACTTTGCGGATCTCGAGGCGACAATCCGAAAGACGGCGCGTGAACTGGAAACCTTGCGCGAGTCGCGGCGGATGCGCGAGGAACTGAGCGAGATTCAGGCGGAACTGGATGTCGCGGCGAGGATCCAGAAGTCGCTGCTTCCCGACCCGCTGGCGTCGCATCCGCGTCTCGATATCGCGGCGATTATGCTCCCCGCGCGGCAGGTGAGCGGAGATTTTTATGACTTCTTCGCGCTGGACCAGAACCGGTTCGGTTTCGTCGTCGGCGATGTATCCGGGAAAGGCATTCCCGCGGCCTTGTTCATGGCGGTCACCCGTACGATTCTGCGATCGACCGCGCTGCATGGCGCGTGTCCGGCGGCGTGTCTCGCGGCAGTGAACCGCGCGCTCCTGCCTCAGGGCGGGGGACAGATGTACGCAACGCTGTTCTACGGGATTCTCGATACGGACCAGGGCAAGCTGGCGTGGAGCGTCGGCGGGCATCAACCGCCCTGGATTGTTCCCGCCAGAGGGGAGCCTCGCCAGATCGAGGGGCCGCGCGGTTTCATGGTGGGCATGTTCGACGATGCGCGATTCGAATCCGTCGAGACCGCTCTCGGGGACGGTGACGCCATTCTGGTGCATACTGATGGCATCACTGACGCAGAGAACACGGCGCACGAAATGTTCGGCAAAAAGAGGCTTGCGAATCTGATCGGATCTCTGGCTCCCCATGATGGCGGGGCGCAACGGTCCGGTACGGTTGCCATGGCGCAACGCGTTATCGAAGAAGTGCGTGATTTTACGTCGGGCGCGTCCCAGGCGGATGACATCACGCTGCT
>Ga0126381_100003470_pt1 | contig 17107 bp, 13 predicted proteins | sample PanSoiMetPlot_28_FD_96465 | JGI IMG/M metagenome (GOLD analysis project Ga0126381, IMG submission 96465) | Tropical forest soil microbial communities from Panama - MetaG Plot_28 | ecosystem: Environmental > Terrestrial > Soil > Tropical forest > Bulk soil | place: Panama | collected 2016-02-17 | reverse complement strand
GCGGGGACAGACCTAACATCCGGATCTTGTGAAGTTCGACGCCCGGATGGAGCCAAGGACCATCGGAGCCGAACAGGAGCTTTCGCGGTCCGCCTCGCTTGATGGCTTTCACCAGATAGTCGAACTGGCGAACACCGGACGTGTCAGCGTAGACGTTGGGATAGCGGGCCAACTGAATCGTGACTTGATCGTGCGCCTTCCAATTGTCGGTGAAACTTCCCAGGTGGGCGATGATGAAATTCACGTCAGGATATTGGGGAGCAAACATGTCGACAACTTCGGGGCGGCTGATGATGTCGACGAGGATTGGCAGGCGGAACGCGCGGGCCGTTTCGCATATCTCGCGCGAGGGCATCGCTTCGTATCCGTGGACCTTGATGCCGCGAAATCCCCAGCGAGTGGTGGCGCGTCGAACCATGGAGAAGATGCGGCCAGCGTCGCGGCGGGCATGGACGAAGACGTATCCGAACAGGCGGCCAGGATGACGCGCGACGATACGGGCGACTTGCGCGTTGGCCTGCGGATAGTTGCCGTGCAGAGGCGCGAGAATAACGGTCCTATCAATGCCGGCCGCGCGCGCGCGACGGAGATAGGGTTCGATCGGCGCATCGGTGTTCCATGGCGACGTCATCTTGTCGCCTTTTCCAGCGTGGCAGTGGGAATCGATGATCATGCGGTCCACTCCTGTTTGCGCTGGACCGCGCCGCTAGCTGAGCGCAGCGATTTCTCGAACGCAGCCATGTACCAGATCGACGTTTCGATTCCGCGATAGAAATTCGGAAGATGAAACTTTTCGTTGGGAGCATGGATCCGATCATCCGGCAGGCCGAAACCCATCAGGACCGCGGGGATTCCCAAGTGCTCCTGAAACGCGTTGACCACGGGAATCGAACCGCCGGAACGGATGAAAACCGGATACGCCCCAAACGCTTTTTTGTAGGCGAAGCCGGCGGTGCGGACCGCAGGATGATTGCGATCAATCAGGGCTGCCTGCACGGGCGATAGAGTCTTCACCGACGATTGAACCGCGGTTGGGGTGATGCGGGCAACGTAGTCGCGGAGCATGCGCGCAACTCTCTCGGGGTCCTGATCAGGCACGAGGCGAAAGCTCAATTTGGCGACTGCGCGGGTTGGGATCACTCCCTTAACGCCAGGACCATGGTGTCCTCCGACGATGCCGTTGAGGCCGAGCGACGGGCGGATGGTGGTCCGCTCATAGAGGGTGTAACCGTTTTCGCCCCAGGAATGATCCGCCTTGGCATCGTTCAGAATTTTGTCGTCGCTGGGGCCGGTGCGAGCCATATAGTCGCGTTCGCGCTGGCTCCACTCGCGGACGTCGTCGTAGAAGCCGGGAATCGCGATGCGGCCCCGATCATCGTGCAGGGCTGCGACAATCTCGCACAGCGCCTGAATGGGGTCGAGCACTGCGCCTCCGAAAGTTCCTGAGTGCAGTTCCTGCCGAGGTCCGCGAATTTCAATCTCGGCCCGCAGACCTCCGCGCTGGGCGTAACTGATGGCTGGACGTCCCGGACCCAACATGCGCGTATCGGAGATGACTGCGGCATCCGCGCGTAAAGCCTGGCGATTGCGTTCAACGAAGGGCAAGAGATTTGTGCTGCCGATTTCTTCTTCGCCTTCGAACAGGCACTTCACATTGATCGGGAGGCCGCCGGTTCGCAGATAGGATTCAAGCGCCTTCACGTGGCAGAAGAACTGTCCTTTATCGTCGGCCGCGCCGCGGCCATGGATGTCGGCTCCTTGTACGGTTGGGGTGAACGGTGGGGTCTTCCATTGCGCGAGAGGGTCCCCCGGCAGCACGTCGTAGTGGCCATAAATCAGAAGCGTGGGACGATTCTTCGCGCGCTGCCAGGAAGCGTAGACAAGCGGATTGCCGCGCGTCGAAATAATGCGCACACGCTCCAGGCCAATATGCTCCAGATGGTTGGCAATCCACCGGGCGCAGCGTCGGACTTGATCACTCTGCTGAGGTTGAGAACTGACGCTGGGGAAACGCAGGACCTCCTTCAGTTCGGAGACGAACCGTGTGCGCTCGGCGCCAGCGTATTTGAGAGCCCGACGAGGGTCCATATGGTTTGCAATCTGTCCAAGCTACGCCGGCGGCCAAAGCCATAGTGCTCAGATTCCGGCCAGAACCCTCCTGGGAAAGGTGGCGTCAACCCCGGTAAACCGACGCCCAGGAAAGTGGAAGCGCGTGTAGTCAAACCTATTCCGCCGCACGGCATCGGTCAGACAAAGGGCGGCCATGGCAAGGTGCACACCGAGCGTGGTGCCGCCGATGGTGTTTTCCTGGTCGTACTCCTGTTGGTCATCGAGGGCCCGTTTCTCGTGAAAGGCGTCGTTGTTTTCCACTAACGTCATCACTTTCGCAAAATCGCGACTGATTTGTTCCCGCCGGCGCGAGTAGTCCGCCTTGCGTTCACGATCTTGAGCCCGGATCCACGACTGCCGCGGCAGTGAGCGGGCATGGCCTCCCACTCCTCTTCCCGGTCCGAGTCCAAACCGCACGTGCTGGTGGGGAGGCCGCCGAGATTGTCGAGGAATGAATCTGGCATCGTAATGCTCCATCGCTGTGTGTTTCCCCCCGGCTCTTAATACCGGCCTCGTCGTGCCGAACGCGGAGTTGCAGTCCCATTCAGTTGGGGCACGCGATGGTCCGAAATCCGAACTCTCTCAAATGATGCACAGGGCCTATGGCCAGAGATCGAGTAACGGCAACATCGGGCATTCGGGATCACCTTCGAGGGCCGTGACCGCGCACGCCGCGTCGAGCCAGAGCAAGGCCGTCGGAATTTCCAGAATGTCCCAGTCTCCGTAGCGGCGACGCTCGCGCGCGTCTTGCTTACCCTTGCGGTCGGTGTTGACCTTGGCGTACTTGTTGACCAGCGAGGCAGAAGGGATCAGATTTTTTCCCAAACGGCCGGGTTGTATCACAGGAAAATTAGGCATGCGTCTCCTTGGTTTCGCGCCCCCTCTCTCAGCGCGGGCGGAGAATCTATCCGCGCTGAGAGTGGAGCATCCGGATCAAACTTCGTATTCGAACTCACGAGCGGGCGCGCGGACTGGAGCCACACCCGACTTCGGCCGGCCATTTGCTTTTAGCGGTGTCGGTTGTGTCTGGTCCCACGGCAGTACGCGGTGCGAGCCGGTTCGTTTCCCGAGACCCATGGCTTGCGCGCTGGTGAGCCATTCTTCAGACTGCTCGGCGATCTCGAGCAATAGCGTCTCAAACTGCGAACGCGTGGTCTGCAGAATGTGCGGCTGGGCCAGCCAGCGCATGATTTCGCGTCCCGTCACGCCCATGCGCTGACGCGGTGAAGTCACGAGCCGCTCGTTGTGGTAGCGGATGAGAACTTCTTCGACCACGTCCCAGGCATTGTCGGCGCCGAACAGACGCTTCACGTCGTCGGAGTCGAGGATCTTGAACGCCTCTTCCAGCAACTGCATAACTTCGACGCGAAGCACGTTGAGGTGGCCGAACGACAACCACTTGAGGTTGTTGCGCAGATCGAGTCCGGCACGGCGGACGATCGCGATCGAACCGAAGCTGGGATCGTAGGCACGCTCACGGATCACGTCCGATATGCGCTTGTCGCGCCAGAACAGAGTGACCTGATGCACGAAGTGCGCGAACAGCTTATGGAAATCGGTGTTGGCGCGCGAACCGGTTGGAACCGGAGCAGAGCCGTATCCGAAGATTCGCTTGTAAGCAGATAGCCGATCGGACTTTGTGTAGCGCAGCACATCACGGCGATCGAACTGGTACAGGGCGAATGCTCCCGGGCCAGCGGAGAGCCGCACCGTGCCGGCTTTGAACAATTCCTGCAACTTCTGCACGACACGGAAAACGCCGATCTTCTCGTGCTGCCACAGGTAATACATGTCACCGACGGCCATGATCCGTTCGGAGGTGATGGTCTCGTCGTAAGGCTCGACTCCCTGCGGAATGCGCGTGACGCCGAAGTCCTTGGCAGCATCCGGGCCGACGCCGGCTAACTGTGCCAGGCCTTTGTCAGCCGGAGGTGGAATCTTTCCGTCGGCATCGACCACCGAGGCCAGCATGTCATCAATCTGCTTGGTGATCGCGTCGGCGAGCTGGGGATTGGCCACCAGGTCGGCCGACAGCCGCCCGGCCACCTGCTCCCGCAGAGCTGCTATGCGGTCATATAAGCCTTGATAATCTTTTTCGGTCGCCATTGGTGACCCTCCTCGCTATGATTCGACGCTCTAACTTGATTGATCCAAGGTTTGGTTGATCCCTCGCGAAGCTGCTATTTCTTGTCGTCTTTCTTGCTTGACCGCCAGTCTTCCATCTTCTTCAACATGCTCTCTTGCTGAGCGGCCAGGGCTTTCTGGAAACTGTCCTCAAGGGTTTTCTGCAGATCATCAATCTTTTTTGAGAGCTCAGTTTGTGCGCCTTTCAGGTCGTTTTCCAGTTTGTCGGTTTTCGCCCCCAGATCTTTCAGCTGCTGATCGGTCGGCGCTGAAGGCGGGGCGCCCGACACGGTCACACGAGTTTGCCGCTTGGCTGCCTTACCGGTCTTGAATGCGGCTGCTTTCGTCGCAGAACCTCCAAAGCCGCCACCGCCGTTTCCGTGCGGGGGGTCGGCAGTGGAGCCATCCCAATAAAACGCTGGAGAAAGGCTCGCCGTCTCGCCGGCGCGATTGGTCACAACGACATCGTGGTTTCCGATGTCTGCCGTTGTGTTGTGAAGCCAATCCGCAGCCTCGGCGGATACATCGATCCTCTGAGCCGAAACAAATGTTGGGGTGCATACGATCCCTGTCGCTGCCGTCGAGAAGACGGTCACCTCGGTCGAAGGATCGAATGCATTGCCGTAGACGGAAAACTCCCACGGACTACTTGTCGGGTCGTTCTGAATCGGTTGGGTGATGCTGTCGATCGCGAGCTTGTCTTCCGATGGAGGAACTTCCTGCTCCACCTGTCTGGTCAGATCGACGAGATCGGTGAGCTGCTTTTCCACATCATCAAGGGCATGACGAACTCTGGCGGTCCTGAAGCCGTCTGGCACTCTCTTCTTCTGGTCTTTTGGATGATGTGCGCCCTGGACCATTCTCCGCAGGCTGTCGACGACGGGCAGAATGTTATTGGTGACGGAGATCTTGCCGCCATCACGCAGGAGCCGCGGGCCCTCGTCAGTAACGAAGCTGTCGATCTCGTCGAGTACGTCCTCAAGGAACATCGGCGGCAGAGAATGGTCCTCGAACTCCAGCAATAACGTCTGGCGCTCGTTCGGACCGATGAAGACGGAATCCAACGCGAAGCGCAACTCATTGACGGTCTCGGCAATGACGTTGAACTGCCGAGAAATCAGGACCAGTTGCGTGCCGAAGAATGCCGGCTCCTTAGGTTTGAGCAGGAAGAACTCGCGGTTGGCGATCCAGCTCTGGCACAGCGAGGTCATGTAGTCGGAAATCACGCGGAAGTTCGTGATGTCTTGTTCGTCCTGTACCGAATTATTGAATTCGTTGCCTCGGAAGTAGATTCCGTAGGTGTCTCGCAATTTTCCGAGCGTTCCATTGACCTGATCGGGATCAAGCTGAACATTCCCGGCAGACAACTGCGCTACCTTCTGTCCCAGAAGGATCGAGAAATAGGTGTTGATGCGGAGAATCGAGGGAAGTCCAACCACTCCCAGTTCCTTCACGATCTCCGTCATCTGGCTGCGGGCCATCTCGCGCAGGGCTTTCACATATTCGGGGTCAGCTTCGGGATCCAGCGGATATAGTCCATCGAGCAGCGTGAGGGACTGATCGAGCGCATCCTTCGCGCGCATGTATAGGCTGGCTTGTGCGCCCGTGATTCCGCCGCCGAGATCGGTTTGCACCGCGTAGCTGCGCGGCTTCCACGCCGCCTCGACGTGGCCCTCGACATCGGAGAGAGTGAATGATTGCGTAAGCGCGCCGATGAAGCCTTTCGGATCGGCTGGGTTGGCCTTCCAGCCCAACACGTCACTCACGGCCTGCAGGGCAACTTGACCCAGATTCGATCCGCCGGGGCCCGAAATGCCGCCGGCCCCGGTCGTTGGAATACCTACTGGAGAAGGGCGGTAGGCGACTTCCTCCGTCAGCACGGGATAGGAGATGGCGTCTTCAACATCGCGGGTGATGCGGGCTGAATCGCTGGGCGCTCGACCGGAAACCTGATCGGAAACAATCGGGCCGACTCCGATTACCGAAGACTGAAGCCCGCTGATCGTAGTTAGAACCCACTGGCCCGCCGCGAACGTGGGACTCGACCATTCGAGCAAAACCGCGCGAGGATCATCTTTCAACACCGTCGCTTTTCCCGTAAATGCGGCATTCACGAGCCCTGCGTCCGGCGCAAAGATGTTGTAGTTGCCGGAAGTCTGGGCGGTGGTCGCATCAACTTTCTCCGAGAAAAAAATGGTGATCGATTGAGTACCTACCCTGCATCCTGTCGCCTTTAGTGTCGCCATCTTCGGTCTCCTTCCGCCACGCTGAATCGCTTGCTCGCTATGAACTTGTTGCGTCTTTCTGACCGCCTGCTGGGCCAACTGCATCCCGATCAGGGCTGCCCTTCAGGTCACACCTTCCACTTCCAGATCTTCCGCCTTGGCTTTGGGAACGGTAATCTGCTGGCCGACCGTGTTCGACTGCATAGTGATGTTGAACATCCCCAGGCGCTCGGCGAGTTCGCCCCAGCAGGCAGCTAATGCGCGGTTGGCCTGTTCCAGAGGCTCGCGGCACTGTTCGATCCCCGACTTCACTGTGCTCACCCACGGCATCCATGCGCGGCGCTCATTGCCGAGTCTCGCAAGATCGGTCAACTTCTCGTACGAGAAAAGCTCGGACGCGAACAGTTGCTCGACTCGATGGAAGCGCTCCTGGCAGCGGGTAAGGGCGCGCCGCGCGCGGTCAAGATCGACGGGCGCATCCACAGCTTTGCGAGCCTGCACCGCAGATCTGCGCGCTCCGTACAGCGTTTCCTTCATATCGAGCGCTGTCTCCTCGAGCCGGTCTGCCAGGACGGACACATCGTTCGCCGGGGTGTCTCCACTGGTCACGTATAGGTCATTGAGCCCATCATGCAACCGGTGCAGGGCGACCGAGAGAGTGCGGAATGTCGTTTCGAGCGCCATTTGCGTTATCCACTTGCCAAAGCACGGTAAAAATTTTTGGTCAAGATCTCAGGCCGCGCCAAGCGGCGGTCGAGCGCCGTTCGTACTGCCCCGATCAGAAAACGCTCGGGGATGATTCCCGGATCAATTCCGGCAGCCAAGCGCCGAGCCGCTTCCTCGATCATCTGCTGCTCTTTTGCGCCGAAGTTCAAGACTTTGGCCAGGCTGCGTTTCCCGAGCGATCGATACGGCTGATAGCACATCGCATCGACCGCGACCGGACAGGCTTCCGCGAATGACTTCACCACCGCCCGAGGAATGGTGCCGGTTTTCGATCCCGGATAGATTTTCAGCCACGCCCTGCGGTAATGCTTGCTTTCGGTTTCGAATCCCATGCGCCGCAGGAGCTCGGTGTTAATCAGCATGCGCAGGAACGGAGTCGGGTGCGGCCCCCTTGGGCTGTAAGCCACCACTGTCTCCGGACCTCGAGCCAGAATGTCCATCAACGAACCGGCAATGCCCGGCCCGCCCAAGAGCATGCCGCTCATGTCGGCGAACATCTCACGATTCCATCGCACCCAGACGCGCGTGACTTCCCGGCTGGCTCCCGCCCGTAACAACGCCAGTCCAACTTTTCTTGGAATGTCGCGCGACAGGCCCAGGTCGTTCTGCAGATTATGGCTCGTTTCGTGCAGCACTGCTCCCAGAGTCCACGGATTCAGCAACCGGTGGTACGGAAGCTGAATGAGCGGAAACGGGTTGAGCTGCTTACCTAAACGCTTGAGGGGAATGCCGCGGCGAAAGGTCGCCGGAGCGAATCCCGTTGCCATATACGAAAAAGGTGGCGGCGCCGGAATGGGCCGCGCAACGGCCAGTCCCAGATAGCTTGCGCGATAGCAGTCGAGCCCGATGCGGTCGCAGCTCAACAACCATTTCGCATAACGCGTTTGACGCTGTCCGAACAATTCAAAATAAAAGTCCCAGATCTTCTCGATGCCGCGCACCCAGATGTGAGCGTGCTCTTTCTTGCGCATCAAGTCCTGGAGGCCTGGGGTGCCGGCCTCATGCGCGTTCGGTGCAGACGCGTTCACGCGGGCAGTCATTCTCAGCAGGTTGCTTCTCAGCTTCAAGATCAACTGGTTGACGGCTTGCAGATGACCGGGCGTCGGGGCTTCGGCTCCGGTCCCGAATTCATCGTGCTTGAAGGGACGAAGAGCGGCCGCGTGTCGCGTGACATTGATCGATTGGGCCCGCAACCAGGATGACATCACCGAGACCGGAGCCTCAGCTTTCGGCTGCTCGAGTGGAGTCGGTGCCACCCTGGTTGACGTCGGCATTGTGTCGCTCATTGCGGCCATGGTCATTCCCCAACGTGTTCTTTTGTTAACGCAACGGTTGCCCACAGCAAGAGCAGACGGCGGTTTGGCCCGCGCCGCACCGGCACGCCCCACCTGTAGTTCCGCCGGGCTGAGCGTAGCCACCTGGTGCGGCTGGAGTTCCTGGGTGTGGTACAGCACCGCCTCCGCCGGCGTAGCCCGGCGAGGCGTAGGTTCCCGCGGCTTGCGCCGGAGCTCCCGCCTGTCCGTACTGGTAGCCATATCCGTAGCGATATCGCGGATGCCGCCCATAGCGGTACGGATAGCGGCCATAACGCCAGTGTGGACGCGCCATCCCGTGATGACGGCGATGGAACCTGCGTTCCAACCGGTGGTGGTGGCGCAGGGCATGACGGCGATGTCCCGGATGCAAAAGCACCTTGCGCGCCTGTTTCGCCAGAGTTTTCACCGCAGTGCGCGGCGTAATGTGGCGGCCGTGCGCTGCCTGACGCGCAATGCTTCCGACGGTGCGCCGCGCGATGGAGGGCACAGTCTTCAGCAAGTGTCGCGTCTGCGGATTGCGGTGCAATGTCTTCGCCACCTGACCGATGCTCTTGGTCAGGTGCGGAGTCGCTTTGGTGACAGCACGCGCCATCTTGGGCAGCGCTTTTTTCGCCATGGGCGCCACGGCCTTGGCCACGACCGGCAGCAGTTTGCTGGCGGCCATGCCCACGAGCGGCAAGAAATGTTCTGCCGCCTCTTCTTCGGTCTCCGCCTCAAACGCCATCTCTCCCAAATGCTCCATCATGGCATCGGGATAGATCTTGCGGATGGGGCTGATCTCGTCTTCCGCTTCGGCTTCGAAGGCGCTTTCGTCTTCGAATTCGTCCTCGCCTTCTCCTTCCCCGAGAAGACTGCCGACGACGTTGCCGATTGCGCCGAGCCAGCCTTCGCCTTCGAGGCCGGATTCATCCTCAAACTCGGACTCCAATTCCTCTTCACCCTCTCCCGAATACTCGTCTTCGAGTTCGTACTCGTAAGCCATGGCTATTCCTCCTGCAGGAGTGATCGAATGTTGCGGACCCCAGTTTGGAAATCAAGGTTGGTTAGCGGATGGAGCTGCGCCGCCGGCGGCGGGCTTGACCCATCGGTCGCCGACGCGGCCGCTTGTAGGCTCGGCTCACCTTCAGGTTGCGGGTAATCGCGGCTGCACACGCCTTCGGGCTGCCCAGCACTTTGCGCACCTGCTTGGCCGCAGCCACAGCCGCGCGTTTGCGGGTGATCGGAATTCCCTTCGACGCCTGGCGCTTCAGATCCTTTACAGCGCGCCGTACGATCGTCGGCACCACCCGAACCGCCGGACGCGTCACGCGACGCTTCCGCAGAATGCGCGTCAGGATCGCGGTTCCGCGAACCATGTGGGGCAGGATCTTGCGCAAGGCTCTGCGATCCTTCGGGGAGATCACGGTCACCGCGGCGGCTCCGACCATGGCCTCGGCCTCGCCCTCACGGGACTCGTGCGATGCCGCTTCCGCCATCATTTCGGCGACCGCCTGATTGTGCGTGAGCTCGTGAGAAGCAATTTCGTGTGCCATCTCGGCTTCGCCCTCGATTTCGCCCTCGCCTTCGAATTCATCTTCGAATTCGCCTTCGCCAAGGGCTTTGCTGGCCATGTTTCCGAGCGCAGCGCCAAACGGGCCGCCAATCGCCGTGCCCACGATCGGCGCCGCGACCTTGGCCACTCGCTTGAGGAAGGGGGCGGCCCTCTTCAGGAACCTTCCGATGCCGCCGAAAAACTGCTCACCTTCGTCTTCAGATTCGAAGGAACTCTCGTCCTCGAACTCATCCTCGCCCTCGCCGAGCAGGTTGCCAACGACGTTGCTGATGGCGCCCAGCCAGCCTTCGCCTTCCAGGCCGGATTCGTCTTCGAGTTCTTCTTCGCCCTCGAGTTCCTCTTCGCCCTCGTAGGAGCTTTCATCTTCCAGTTCTTCTTCGCCTTCGCCGAGCAGGCTGCCCACAGCATTGCCGATGGCGCCCAGCCAGCCCTCGCCTTCCAGACCTGATTCGTCTTCGCTTTCGAGTTCGCCCTCGTGGAACTCGTCTTCCAGTTCCAGCTCCAGTTCGCCCTCATGCATGTCCGCCATGGTCAAACCTCCTCACGGTTGATGACGACCCTGTGCAAAGTAAAACGGAGCGGAAAATGAATCTAGTCCCATTTTGTGGTGAGCAGCTTTGAGTTCACTGGAAAGGGTTCGCTCGAACGGGGGACAGAAAAAGAATATGAGTTTGTGAGAAGCCGGCTGGGTAATACCGAAGAGTTAGTCTCTGTGATTTCCGAGAAAACTCCAGAGAACACAGAGAAAGGCCGAGCGGATAGACCCGCCGTTAGCCGTGGTGATATCCGCCGGCATTCTGGCGGCTAAGATGCTTGGTCACCGGATTCTTCTTGAAAAACTGAATCGCTTTTTGCAGGTCTTCGAAAAGCAGGCCGGCGAGATCGCGCGTCACGCCGAGACGCGTCACCATGCGCTGCACGACGAGGTCGGAACGGTTCGCCGGCATGGGATATGCCGGTACTTGCCATCCTTTCACTCGCAGGCGGTCGGCGAGGTCATAGAGGGAGAAGCCAGGATTGATGCCGCGTTTGAGCGTCCAGGTGCATCCGGGAATGCCGCCGCGTCCGTCGTAGACCAGATCGAAAAGTCCAACACTGTTGAGTTGATCGGCGAACCACTGACCGACCTCCGCGCATCCCTGCGTGATCTTGGCGTAGCCTTCGCGGCCGAGACGAACGAAGTTGTAGTACTGAGCAACGATCTGGCCTCCGGGACGCGAGAAATTGAGCGCAAAGGTTGGCATGCTTCCGCCCAGATACTTCACACGGAAAATCAGTTCTTCTGGCAGATCTTCTTTCTCGCGCCAGATCGCCCAGCCACAGCCCAGGGGCGCCAAGCCATACTTGTGTCCGGATGCGTTGATCGACTTCACCCGCGGTAAGCGGAAGTCCCATGGCAACGTGGGATGAATAAAGGGGGCGGTGAATCCGCCGCTGGCCGCATCGACGTGAATGGGAATGTCGAGACCGATTTCCTCCTCGAGGTCGTCGAGAGCCACAGCAATCTCCTGAATCGGTTCGTATTGAAGAGTGTGAGTGACTCCCAGCGTGGGAACGACGCCGATCGTGTTCTCGTCACAGCGGCGAAGGATTTCCTCCGAAGACATGCGCAGGCGCTGGCCTTCGCAGGGAATCTCGCGCAGTTCCACATCAAAGTAACGGGCGAATTTGTGCCAGCAGATTTGTACCGGACCGCAAATCAAGTTGGGCTTGGAAGCGCTCTTTCCGGCGCGCTCGCGCTTCTGGCGCCACCGAGTCTTCATCGCCAGGCCACCCAACATCGCGGCCTCGCTGGAGCCGGTGGTTGAGCAACCTTGTGCACCGGCGGCATCGGGCGAGTTCCACAGATCGGCAAGCATGCGCACACAGCGCGCTTCGATCTCCGCCGTCTGGGGATACTCGTCCTTGTCGATCATGTTCTTGTCGATGCACTCGTCCATCAGTTTGCGGATTTCCGGTTCGACCCACGTCTGGCAAAACGTGGCGAGATTCTGCCGGGAATTCCCGTCCAGCAAAAGCTCGTCATGGACAAGCTGGTAGGCGGCTTTGGGGTCGGTTTCTTCCTTCGGAAACCTTTGACGGGGCAAGGGATGTGAGAGAAAACTGGATCCCGACACTTGGTCGTCGAGATTCGAGAGGAACAATTCTTTGGGTTGAACCGGCACGCTCGTCCTTCTACAGACATCCGGGCCCACAAAATTGAATGGCGTGCACCGGTTGGCCGCCATCCGGGGAATTGTATGGGCCGCGACCTACGGGCCGATAGTCCCCAATTCGGGGTACATACCACCCTCGTACCGGCCGGTTCCGTGACCGCTCATTCCATTTCGTCTCCCCCAGACCTAAGGCATGTGCGGTGGCGATTTAGGGTTTTTCGATTACGGCTGGGTTCGCGACATTGGTCATCCTTATGGAGAGGATGCTGCAAAGCAAGGACACCTGATTGGACACTCCCTATCGTTACTTTGTCGGCAAGGGCGTTGCGGCGAAAATTTGGTGGACACGGGTATCCAGGGATGATTGACGACAAGACAATGCGGTCGATGTTGGAGGGGATGGAGAGAGCAGCGGAAGAGGCATTGCAGGCTGATCCGGCATTCTACGAAACGCTCCGTTCACTCAAAGCTGAAATCGACCGCGATCCACGCGTACAGTCAGCCATCAGCCAGCTTCATACGGCCGGCAGCACCGTTTACAGTTCCCTGGTTCCCCGCATCAAGATCCGCATCCGCACCAGCGCGGGCGAGATTTCCCTGCCTAATAAAAAGGTCGGCAGCCAGTCGGAACCGGTTGCACATCTAACCCAAGAACTGAGAAGCGCAGCGGCTGCCGTGATGATGCGCGGACGTTACCGCGAGGCGCTCGACCACATCATGAACGATGCGGTCGGAGCCAGCGAACGCTTCGAGGATCTTGCAGGTGAGCTCGAACGGGCAGGAAACGAGATTGTCATTTGCCTCGACCTGTCCGCCTACGCTCAGATCCGGAAAACTTCTGGAAAACTACTTCTAAGCAGGAATTCACAATCTTCGACAGAACCTCTGGCCCACCTGCTTTCGCGCCAGGATCTGCAGTTCCTGAAAGAACTGAAGATCAGCACCGCCGGGAACTAGGCCAACATTTCCCAGGCACCGGCGCCTTGGGTTGCGGAACACACGTATACGTGCGGGGTAATCCCCGTTTCCTTCTGGTACGATTCCGCGATTATCCCTCGAAACCGGTCCGCCTCCGCGGATTGAACCAGGGTGATGGTACAGCCTCCAAAGCCGCCACCGGTCATGCGTGATCCGTAAACCCCCTGGCAAGCAGATGCCAGCTCCACCAGCAGATCGAGTTCGCGGCAACTGACTTCGTAGTCATCGCGCAGGCTGCGGTGAGAGTCGTTCATGAGGTGCCCAAAGCGGGCCAGATCGCCGCTCTTCAGCGCATTGGCAGCGTCGACAACGCGGGCGTCCTCGCTGACTACGTGACGGCAGCGGCGGTAGACTCTTTCCGGCATTTCATTTTTATTTCTCTCCAAGTCGGTGGGAGTCACATCGCGCAAGGCGCGCACCTTCGGCAGTTGATTCTGCAGAATTCTGACACCGGCCTCGCAGTCGGCGCGGCGGCGGTTATATTCACCGCCGGCCAGCTCGTGCTTGACCATGCTGTTGCAGATCACGAGGCGCAGATCGGAAGGAATCGGCAGCGCTTCGTAGGCGAGGGAGCGGCAATCCAGCATCAGGGCATGAGTCGAGCGGCCAAAAATCGCAATGAACTGGTCCATGATGCCGCAGCGCGTGCCGACATATTCGTGCTCGGCGCGTTGGCAAAGTCTCGCCAGATCCAGCGGTGGAACGGTGGAGTGCGACACGGAGAGCAATGCCAGTGCGCTTGCGACCTCCAGAGAGGCGGAGGAACTCAATCCCGCCCCGATGGGTACGTGGCCGTCGACAACAAGATTTCCGCCCGACAAGATCTGCCCATTCCCCTGCAGAACGGCGGCAACACCACGAATGAAGTCGCTCCAGTGCTGGCGAGGCGGGCCGGCCAGTGCACCCAGCGGCAAGTCGACCGTTTCGTTGAACTGTTCCGAGTGCACCCGTAACGTCTGGCCGTCACCTCGGGCAATCGCGATCCAGGTGTAGAAACCGATCGCGGCCGGCATGACGAAACCGTCGTTGTAGTCGGTGTGTTCGCCGATGAGATTTACGCGCCCGGGAGCCCGGAAAATGTTGGGCTGGGCTCCGAACAGTTGCTCGAATCGGGTGTGAAGCGAGGCTGCTGTCGTCTCGTCGGTGGCGAGCATGGTGATTCCGCATCTTAGCAGGAGCGTACCGTCGGATGAGACCTGACCTTGACCGGCCCAAATGCGAGTGTTAGTTTCGGTCCACAGGTGACTTCGCGGGAGATATTTCACTGAGCCGGCCCCAGAATCCGCCTCGATTCGTTGACCTTGGCCGGCGCGAGTTTCTGATCCGCTTTTGCCAAGGAGCTGGCGCCTCTCTGCTGGCAACTCGCCTGTTTGGACTGAGTTTTCCCGAAGCGCCGGTCTCGGCAAGCGATTCCTCGGCCAGCCACGGGTTCTATCTGCAGCCCCGCTACCGAAACCAACGGCCGCTCGATGCGACGTTGTTGAAAGTGCGGGCGGACCTCGACCGCTTTCCGGGTGAAAAATGCGCCGATCGGATTGCGTCGATTCTTGCGCAGTGGAGTGCGAGCCTGCGGCGGTCTCCGCACGATACTCAGGCCTTGGCGAAAACGCTGGCGGCAAGCTTTTCAGGTGCTTCGATTGTGCCCATTGAGTCGCGTCTGGCGCGGTCCTCGGCTGCAGTTCAGATGCGTCAGAACAGATTCTCCGGCGATGCCAGTCTTGGCCGCGAGGCATTTCTTCGGTCGTGGCAGCAAGCTCTTAGCGGATTCTCCACCATTGATATCGCCGAGTTCCAGATCACGCGAGTCGACGCTGCCTTGACGAGCACGTCGCAAGTGCCGAGTCAGGTGGAGTCGCGCATCCGGTACGAGATTGTGGGCGCCGGGCTCGGGGTCCATCGCGAGCAGCGCGTAGGAAATTGGCAGATAACCTGGGAGCCGACCCCGGCGGGAGAGCTTCGCGTCACGCGCTGGGAGATCATCGACGAGACCCAGGCTCGCTCGAATTCGCCGGTCTACCTCGATATCAGTGCCTCGGCGCTTGGCGGCAATTCCTCGTATGCAGCACAACTGCTCCATGGCACGGATTACTGGCGCACCCTGCTCGATGGCGCCTGTGGAATTGACATCTATGGACACAACGGAGTTTCCGTCGCTGATATCGACAACGACGGGTTGGATGACCTTTATATATGCCAAGCAGCCGGACTGCCGAATCGTCTGTATCGCAATCGCGGCGACGGGACATTCGAGGATATTACGGAGTCTTCCGGGCTGGGGATTCTGGAAAACACCGCATGCGCGTTGTTCGCCGACTTCGACAACGACGGCCTCCAGGACGTCATCCTAGTGCGCGCCAACGGGCCGCTGCTCTTCCTCAACGAAGGCGGCGGCAAGTTCCGCCCCAAGCCTGCCGCGTTTCAGTTTCCGAATCCGCCACAAGGGACATTCACGGGCGCGGCCATTGCTGATTATGACCGCGACGGATGGCTCGACATCTACTTCTGCCTTTACTCCTACTATCAGGGCACGGGGCAGTACAAATATCCATCACCGTATCACGACGCCGAGAACGGTCCGCCGAATTTCCTCATGCGCAACAATCGTGACGGCACGTTTCGCGACGTCACGATCGAGACAGGTCTTAACCAGAACAATACCCGATACAGCTTCTGTTGCGCATGGGGCGACTACAACCGCGACGGCTGGCCGGATCTGTACGTGGTGAACGACTTCGGACGAAAGAATCTGTATCGAAACAACGGGGACGGCACCTTCACCGATGTGGCGCCTCAAACGAAAGTAGAAGATATCGGCGCTGGAATGAGTGCTTGCTGGGCCGACCTCGACAACGATGGCGCCGAAGATCTTTACGTCGCCAACATGTGGACTGCAGCGGGCCTCCGCGTCTCGATCGAGGACGCATTCAAGAAAGAATCGCCCCCGGCGGTTCGCGCTCTTTATCAGAAACATGCGATGGGTAACTCCCTGCTGCGGAATGGCGGGGAGTCTTTCGACGACACGACTCATTCTTCAGGTGTCGGTATGGGGCGTTGGTCCTGGTCGAGCGATGCCTTCGATTTCGATCATGACGGCTTTGCCGATCTGTACATTACGAATGGAATGGTCTCAGGGCCGTCGCCAGATGATCTCAACAGTTTTTTCTGGCGGCAGGTGGTGGCAAATTCTCCAGATACGGCTGGCTCTTCATTGCCCTACGAGCAAGGCTGGAACGCGCTCAACGAATTGCTTCGATCGGACGGAACGTGGAGCGGATATGAGCGCAATGTGTGTTACGCCAACAATCGCGACGGCACTTTCTCCGATGTTTCCGCCGCGATTGGAATGGATTTTATTGAGGACGGCCGCTCCTTCGTGCTGGCCGATTTCGACGGCGACGGCCGCCTCGAGATATTTCTGAAGAACCGCAATGCTCCGCAGTTGCGGCTGCTGAAAAACGTCGTGTCCGAGCTGCCGCCAACGATCGCATTTCGTCTGCGGGGAACAAAGAGCAATCGCGACGGGATCGGGGCGTCGGTGACGATTGCGACCAGCGCCGGGCAGCAAACAGGCATGCTGCAGGCCGGATCAGGATTTCTTTCCCAGCACGGGAAAGATGTTTTCTTCGGATTGGGCGATGCGAAAGGGCCGGTGCAGGCTTCAATCCGCTGGCCGAGCGGGCTGGTGCAGGAGTTGCGTGATCTGCCCATCAACCATCGAGTCTGGGTAGAAGAAGGATCTGCAGCTTCGCGGATGGAGCCGTTTAAGGGCGGCGCCGCTCGCAATTCCTCCGCGAACCCCGCTCAGGCGCCTGAGGTCCTTCCGACGACAGTGGAGACATGGCTTCTAGCGCCTTTTCCGGCGCCGGAGTTTTCCCTTCGCGATGCTTCCGGGAACACCCGCACGCTTTCTGCCCTTCGCGG
>Ga0126381_100003469_pt1 | contig 17111 bp, 11 predicted proteins | sample PanSoiMetPlot_28_FD_96465 | JGI IMG/M metagenome (GOLD analysis project Ga0126381, IMG submission 96465) | Tropical forest soil microbial communities from Panama - MetaG Plot_28 | ecosystem: Environmental > Terrestrial > Soil > Tropical forest > Bulk soil | place: Panama | collected 2016-02-17 | reverse complement strand
TCACGGACCAGCCGGGCAGGCCAAGTCACTGATATCTTTCTTGTCGTGGGAATCTGCGCCCTCCTTGCGTTTGGGCCTCTCGCATTCGGAGCTGTTCAGCCCTGGAGTATTTGCGTGCTTGAGGTAGCCACATCGTTTCTTTTTGTGATCTGGGCAGTGGGGGAGTTCTTCGCCGGCAACTTCCGTGTTGTGCCCAACCCCCTGTACGTCCCTATGACCTTATTTGCCGGAGTTGTGGTATTGCAAGTTGTACTGCACAGGACTGCGTACTGGTATGCAACCTGGTCTGGAGCAATTCTATGGGGCAGTTACGCAATACTCTTTTTTCTTGTGGCGAATATATTCGGTCGACGTGAATGGCTGCCTGCCTTTGGTTGTTTTTGCATCGCTTTTGGCTTTCTGCTTTCGCTGTTTGCAGTTGTCCAGCAGTTTACTTCCAATGGGAAGATTTACTGGGTAGTAACAAATCGATATGGGGGATGGATTTACGGCCCGTATGTAAACCACGCACATTATGCCGGACTAATGGAGATGCTGGTTCCATTTCCGATTATTTTCGCAATTCTTCGGCCCAATAGACTGGAGCGGGCTACTTTCCTCTTTGCTGCTGTCGTGATGGGCAGCACCATCTTCCTATCACTGTCCCTAGGCGGCATGATTTCATTCGCCGCAGAAATGGCTGTCCTATCTCTAGTTTTGATTCGGACCCGACGCTTTGCTCGCGGTGAAATTCTCCTGCTCGTGCTGCTTTGCCTAGCGCTAATTGGCTGGCTTGCCTGGTTGCGCCCTACCGGACTCATTGAACGGCTCGCGCGTCTGTCGAATCCTATTCGCGATGCTGGTGCAACCGGCAGGATAGCGATTCTGCGAGATAGCCTAAGAATGCTTCGAGAACGCCCAATACTCGGATGGGGGTTGAGAACCTTTCCAGTTGTCTATCCATCCTTTCGGAGCTTCTTTACAAACCAATGGGTAAATGAGGCGCATAACGACTATGTGCAGACTATCGTGGAAACCGGGATCGCAGGCTTTTCCGCTGCTATTGCATTTCTTGTGTTGCTCTGTAATGAAGGGATTCACAATCTTCGGCGTTGGCGCAGTAATAATCAGTATGCGTTCGGACTCGCTGCGTTTCTGGGCTGCGTGGGTCTTATGGTCCATAGCCTGGTCGACTTCAACCTCCAGATACCCGCGAATGCGGCGTTTTTTTTTAGCCTCTCAGCTCTGGTGACCAGTCGCCCGAAGAAACCAGGGCGCGCTCACTTGCCGCCGTGGCCGCAAGGATGGCAGGAATGAACGCAAGATCGTTTGGGGAGTCACCGATATCCATTCGCCATGATGCGGTCAGTCTAGCCACCCTTCAGGAACTATACGGGCCATCTGGACGCGAGCACACGCTTGGTGATTACTGGCGCATTGGGCTCAAGCGCAAGTGGATAGTTGCAATATCGATTGTGATCGCTCTTGTTATGGGAGGACTGATTAGTGTTCGCACAACTCCAATCTACGAAGCTGAGACGAGAATACTTATCTCTCCACAAACTGCGAATCCACTGAGCTTTAAAGATAACAATTCCTCGCAGAATTCTGACGACCAACAAAGAGATATCGATACCAAAGTCAAGATTTTACAATCAGATACAATCGCGGAGCTGGTCATCCGCCGCCTCAATCTCGATGCGCGGCCCGAGTTTGCTGGCATACTGCAAAGGAAAACTACTGGTGGAATTGCCATTTCGGAGTCAGCAGCGCAGGAAGGCCAGAGAACAGAGCAATTTATCCGTAACCTCCAATCAAGGTTGAGGGTGCAACAAGTCCCGGATACTTCTCTTGTTGAGATCAGTTATTCCGACCCCAACGCTTCTCTCTCAGCCGAGATCGCCAACGCAACTGCCACCACATTTATCGAACAGAATGTGAAATCCCGCTATGAGAGCACTACCCAGGCGGCCGACTGGCTGTCCAAGCAGCTAGCGGATCTGCAAATAAAAATGGAATCCTCGCAGTCCAAACTCGTTCAATATGAGCAGGAACACAACATCATTGGTGTTGATGATAAGCAGAACCTGACGACGGAGAAACTTGATGCTCTTAGCAAGGAGGTGACGGCGGCTGAGGCCGACCGGATACAGAAGGAATCTTTGTATCAGATTGCAACGGGGAACAACCCCGATACTTTAAGCGCTGTTCTCCAAGACGCGGTGCTTACAGGACTTCGTCAGCGGCAGACCGACTTGCAGGCTCAGTATGCCCTTGTTTCTACCGAATTCGGGCCTGGCTATCCGAAATTGCTGGAGATCAAGAATCAACTCGAGCAGGTGAACAAGGATTATCAGGAGCAGGTGCAGACCAGCGTTAGCAGGATCAAGAGTGAGTATCAAGCCGCTATGAATCGGGAAAACATGCTGAAGGCTGCGCTTTCTGAGCAAACCAAGATTGCGGACAAACTGAATGAGGGTGCGGTTCAATATAAAGTTCTCAAACAGGAAGCCGATTCAGATCGCCAGCTTTATGACGGACTGCTGCAGCAACTCAAGGAGGCAAGTCTTGCTGCGGGCCTCGATTCCAGTAACATTCGGGTTGTCGATCGGGCTCGAGTGCCGTTACATCCATCAAGTCCGAACATTCCGAGGAACTTAGAATTTGCTCTGCTTATCGGACTTGTCAGCGGTATCGCAATGGCATTTGGTATAGAGACATTCGATACAACAGTACGAACACCAGACCAAGCGGAGAATGTCTCAGGGCTGCCTACTCTCGGAGTAATTCCATTGCAGGCACAAATTGACTCTGACACCCTCCCCATCTCAAAAGGTGCTGCTCTCAACCGGGGCTCTCGGAAAGGTCCAGGTCCACGCGCTTTAATCAGTTATCGAGAGCCGCAATCGGAGATAGCCGAAGCGTATCGAGCGTTACGGACGTCGATTCTGCTGTCGACTCCGGCTCATCCTCCGCGTTCGATTTTAATTACAAGTTCTGTGCCTCAGGACGGAAAGACGATGACGTGCGTTAACGCCGCTATCGTGCTCGCTCAGCAGGGGAAAAGAGTCTTATTACTCGACGCTGACATGCGACGCCCAAGTATTCACAAAGCCTTCGGATTAAGAGATCAAATTGGCTTGTCCAACATTCTCGCGGGGAGCGCACCGGCGAGCCAGGCAATTGAGGCCACTATGCAACCGAATCTGTTCGTTATTTCGGCAGGGCCTATCCCTCCCCACCCAGCGGAGCTATTGAGCTCGCGGCTGATGGGGGAGTTGCTGAGCAAACTCTGCGATGAGTACGACCACGTCATCATTGATTCACCGCCCGTTATCTTTGTCACAGATCCCGTTCTTCTATCGGTCCAGACGGATGCTGTGCTTCTGATTATTCGCTCGGGACAGACAACTGCTGCTCACGTGCGTCGAGCGCGCAACCTCCTGCAAAGTGTAAAGGCACGGCTTCTAGGAATCGTAGTCAATGCTGCAGACCTAACATCACCAGACTATTACTACTACCATTACGGCTCTAAGTATCGGTATTACTCTGCAGAAGAACAAGACAGCCTCACAAATCCCCTGAATCAAAGCAGAGACTCTACGAAGAACTCAAGCAGCGAACAGGAAAAAACTGGGCCGCGAGCTTGATTGGCAGCAATGAGGAAACTTTGCCAGCAAATGACACCGCCAGAATTCGTGGATGGATTTGTTGCGTTGCCTCCATCTTGGCTGCGGTGAGTTATTCATGGGTCGCGTTGGAAGCATACCGCGCGCAACGTCTTGCGGACAGCCCGGACGGGTCTTTCCTGGGGAAAGCGATCGCACTGGTCCCGGCAAACGCTTCCTATCACGATCTACTTTGCCGACGAAATATGTTCATTTCGCAGGATTTTGAACGTGCTGTGATCGAATGCAGAAGGGCTTCGGAACTGAATCCATACGATTCTTCCATCTGGCTCGATCTTGCGCAGGCGTACTATTCCACAGCGAACGAACAACTGAGTCAGGCGGCGATCCAAAAAGCGCTGATTGTTGACCCCACAACGCCCAATACAGCCTGGAATGCCGCTAACTTCTTTTTGCTCCAAGGCAATATTTCAGAAGCCATGGAACAGTATGCTATTGTTTTGCGCGAAGATCCGTCGCTTGCTCCTGTGGTTCTGAATACATATTGGCAGTCGCTTCACGACCTTGATGGTATTCGCGGCATTCTTCCACCTGAACCGACGATCTATTTGGAGTTACTCAGGCTTCTGCTTTCCACGGGTGATTTCCGTTCGGCGGGTCAAATCTGGTCTGAACTTATGCAGTTGAAAACTACATTCGATTTTCGCAAAGCTCTTTTCTACATTGACGTTCTACTTCAGGCGCAGGATGTAACGCGTGCAAGTGAGGCATGGAAGGATCTCGCATCAAGGTCGAAGGAACTCCAGGCATATTTTGAGCCGAACAACCTGGTCACAGACGCTTCCTTCGCTCATCAGATTCTTAATTCAGGTTTCGATTGGCGTTATACACCTAAACCTCAAGCCGCAGTGACATTGGACACTTCCATTTACCATGTCGGAGATCGTTCGCTAAAGATTGTCTACAGCCAAAGCAATAGTGATGCCGGGATCTCTCAATATATTGCCGTACGGCCCGACTCTCGATACCGTGTTACGGCATGGGTAAGTAGCGAAGATATAGAAAGCGCGAACGGCCCTGCGCTTACTGTTCGCGATGCGTATGATCACACAGTTTATGGCGTGACTGAAGAAACGTTGGGCACCACACCATGGCATTGTGTAGTAGCGGAATTTCGGTCGGGACACAATACAAGCCTTCTGCTCCTGGCACTGGAGCGGCATCCTGGCGAGACACTGATTCAGGGCAGGTTCTGGATCGGCGACATACGAATCGTGGCTCTATCTGCGCAGGAACCGGAGTGCTAGATGATGCTCGCACGGTCTATGCAATCTATGGTTTTAGGGGTCGGACTTGCGCTCGGACTCCTGACCCATGGTATGTACTCAGTGCTTGATCAAGAGCATTACGCTATTGATACTCAGTCGTATCTGGTCCCCGCTTATCATCTTCTGCACGGTGAAGGTTACGTAAACGTGCTGCACAAGCCGGAATTGCGCAGAACGCCGGGCTATCCAATGCTGCTCGTAATCTTTAGTGTTCACCCACTCAGGCTTGAATATCTGGTTCTGCTGCAGCACGCGCTTTGCGTGCTGCTTATCGTGGGCGTATCTGCTGTTGCGTTGCGGTACGTCGGATCTTCGGCCGCATTGATAGCAGCGGCGGTATTATCTGTCGACTTTGCAACACTTCGTATTGCTAATCTCCTCATGACTGAGATCATAGCGGCAATGCTCATCGCAGCGGCAGCTTGGGCGACTTATCGCGTCATGACCAAACCTGAGAATGCCGTGCGTGTGAGTGCGATCGCGGGTTTTGTGGGTGGCTGCGCGGCGCTTGTTCGCCCAATTAGTGTTTTTTACTTCGTTCCACTGAGTCTTTGCCTCATTCTGGCACTAAAGCGTCGCGCTTTTGGTCCTGTTCTGGTTCTTGTAGTGGCCTTTCTAATCCTTCCTCTCCTCTGGGCCACTCGAAACTATATTCAGGGAGACTACTTCGGCTTAAGCACGATCGGCGCCGAGGACCTCCTTTACTACCGCGCCGCGGGAGCACTGGCAATCGAGCAGCCCGGAACTTATCTGGCAAATGTTGCCAGGATTAACCTTGTCCTCAATGAGCAAACATGTCCAGACCTAGAGAGCCAATATCATCGTAGCTGTTCGCGTGCCTCTGAAGCTGAGATAGCTTCTTACGCGACTAGAAAAGGCGTAAGCATCATTCTTAGTCACCCCTTCAGTTACCTAAGATCCAGCCTGTTGTCGTTGGCATATATCATATTCGGTGGCGGCGCCGAGGCGCTGTCGAGAGTCACGGATTTGAGCCCGCGCGCATCTGAAGTCACCGTCCTCCTCTTCACTATTCCTGAAGCATGTCTCGCAGTGATCGGTTGTTGGTACTGGTACCGACGAGAAGCACCTCTTTGTGGTGTTCTCGTTTTGACCGTTGTCTACTTTTTGTTGATCTCCGCTGGGGCAGAAGCTTATTCGCGCTTCAGGGTACCTGTCATGCCGATGTACTCCTTGCTTATAGCTGGAGGAGGAGTGTCGATTGCGCAGTTCCTGAAGAGTCGGATCGCTAGGACAAGATCAGCTGTCTTAACCCGCCCGCTGCAACAGCCAAACTCATCGTATGCCGGACACAATTCTATTTCGCAGATATTGGAATGCCGTTGGATGTGACCACAGCCTCGACCTACCTGTTGGAGGCGGAATGGTTCCCAGTTTGTCCTCAAGCGCATCGCGAATCGCGGCCTTTAACAACTCTCTTGCATAAGCAATCTGGAGTAGTGGATACGTATAAAAGTTGTCACTAGCTACAGGTTCGATTCGCGCCTGCGAAACGATTTCGCCGGTATCAATTCCTGTGTCAATCTTGTGAACCGTCACGCCGCAATGCTCGCGGTCGCCAGATGCTAGCGCCCAGTATCCGCCATGGGTCCCACGATAGAGCGGCGTAATGCCGACATGTGTGTTTAGAAAAATTGAGCCCACTGCATTCAAGACGCCCTTATCGAGCAGCCGCGTCCCGTTTACCACAATCACCGCCGGCGACAGTTCCTGAAGGATCGTTCTTGTCCGGGCGTCATTGACTGAAGAAACATCTATGACCGTGTCCGCAGGTATAGGGCTGTCGTCCATCTCATATGCCTGTAGAATTTCGATTCTGCGCCGCCGTCCTTCGCGTCGGAGCCACGGTGCAACGCAGATTGCGAATGTAACCTGTCCCAACGCTATTTGCAATCCAAGTCTCTTGATACGCCTCTTGAGCATCGCCCAACGTGAGACCTTCGCCTCACGTACAACGGCATCGATCTTGAAATCGCGCGCCAGCGCGTTAAAGATAATGCGCGAGAGGTCGCTGCTGTCAATCAGCAGAACTACGCCACGCAATGCGGTAACTCCGTCCGCAGAATATTCTCAGCCACTTCAGCCATAGTAAGCGACGGCCAGCTGGTTTCAGCCTTCAGTCTCATGTAGTACTCTATGATGCGGCGCAGGAACGCCATATTCTGCTCTAAATACCTGCCGAAGTTGTGCGGATGCCACCAGAGATGAAATGTCTTGTGCTGTTTCGCCGCTGCGTTCATCGATGCGCATATTCGATGCAGGCGTATTTCGTCGAAAACGCTGAGCGCTGGATTCCACGGACGCAGAAATCTTGAACCCGATATGCGAACGATCGGGGATTCCTCATCGATACATGCCATAGCGCAACCGTCGCCGCTCAACGCGACATAGGAGTCAGCAAACCGCAAGGCCCTGCCAATTGCTCCGTTTCCTTTTTCGATCCAGCTGTCTGCCTCCGTGCTGCGATAAGCGATGATGCCTTCTTCAGCGCAAATGCGCAGGTGTTTTCGAGACACCTGGTTTCGCGGAAAGACTATGCTCCTGATCTCGATACCGTACTTGAGAGCAAGCGATATGGCGCTTTTAATATCCGCACGAAAAGACTCAAGCGTAGGCCCCTCAGCGAGCGTATAGAAGTGCGATAGAGTGTGCGTACCTACCTCCTGTCCCTCTGTAGCGACTATCATTTGAATCAGGCTGGGAGCGAAATGAAACGGATCCTGGTCTTCGTTTCCACCCACTTCAGAAAATGCGGCATATGGATCCAGCGTAGCCTTGCGATACCGTGGCAATTCCGCAGGTACTCCAGCTCGCAGTTCATCAAGGCTTTGGAAAAAAAGAAAACCGACTGTTGCCCAAGTTGCATGAATTCCGTTCTGCTCAAACAGGTGGAGCATTGCGGGCACAGCCTCGCGAACTCCAAGTAGATTCTCGCGATACTCTGCTACCGTGCGATGGTCTCGCACACCCCAGTGCAGCTCGAAATCAAGGCTGATGACAAACCCGCAAGAGTGTCGCTCGATACTCATCAGTTGTCGCGCATGCCTAATTAACCAGTAGCATACTTCTTGGAAGCGATTAACGATAGATATTCCGAGACAACTTTTTGGACGGTAAATTGTTCGAGGTGAGCAGTTCGATCCTCATGTGCCGAACTCTTCAACGCAAGCAGCAAAGCCTGCGCCATTGCCTCATGATCGCCCACGGGGACGAGAGCGCCGAACTTTCCATGACAGAGGATTTCTGCGGGACCATGCGTGCAGTTGGTTGAGACGACCGACATTCCGAGAGCCATCGCTTCTACCAACGCTACACCGAACCCCTCCCACTCTGAGGAGGACGCGAACACTGCTGAGCGCGCCATGAAGCGATACGGATTCTGCTCGAATCCAGGCATCGCGACACTTTCTTGGAGTCGCAGTTCTGCCACTGCTCGCTCAACCCTAGGCCGGTCCGGTCCCTCGCCTAGAATTAACAGCCGCGCTGCGAAGCGCTGCTTGACAAGGCTAAAAGCGCGCACCAACATTGAGAAATCTTTCTGCCTGTCGAGCCGGCCGACGGCGAGGACCACCGGTAGCCAGTACGGCTTAAACCACGAATGTTCAACCGGTGCTGCTGCTGCCTTATGTAGTGCGTCTGTAATCACTGGGTTGTAGATGACCTGGATGTTCTCGCGGGCAATGCCGGTCTGTGTAGATAGGTCATTCGCAACTCCGCGTGATACTGCGACAATAGCGTCTGCCGAGCCAAGTGCCTGACGGCTCCAGAGCGGCATGAGCCGGTATTTAAGTCCAGGAGTGTTCGCCACGACCTTTGACATCGTGTTGTGCTCTGTTGCCAGGATCCTGGTCTTTACTTGTGCAATCGTGCGCGCGGCGACAGCTGCTGCAGTGCTGTGTGTCATCGCCGCAATCAAAGCGTCGGGTCTTCTGTGCCGGAGATACTTGGCTAGTTTCGGAACGCTTCTGATCATGTGGCTTGAAGCAAGGTCGAACATCGGGATGTTTCCGTCAAGGAACGCACCCATGCTGCCCGCTGTTGTTCCGGCAACCAGATCAGTCTCGATGCCACGCTGATAAAAGCCATTGGCCAAGTTCACGAATACTCGCTCGACTCCGCCCATCTCCAGCGTTGGCGTTAGTAATGCAACCCTCATCACGTCCTGCGTAATGCCGTTTTTGCAGACAGTACCGTAACTTACGATAGTGTGTTCAGTTTTTGACTCTAAAGGGTACGATAGCTGTTCTCTACAAACTTTTGAATACTGTCTACAGGCTAGAGTCTGCATGTTGAATGGAATGCATTCCGGGGATGATCCAATCCTGCGGCCGCGGATGCCAGAACTGGACACCGTGCGTGGAATTGCCATTCTGCTTGTTTTTGTTTTCCATGCGTTTGAAGACTTCGTCCCAGGCGACGCGCATATTCCTGCATGGGAGCACCTCCTTCTGTCTGCCGCACGCCTGGGTTGGACCGGAGTCGACCTTTTCTTCGTTCTATCTGGATTCCTGATAACGGGCATTCTTCTCGACAGCGCAGTCACGCCACGCTATTTCTCTAATTTCTATTTTCGGCGCGCACTGCGCATTCTGCCTGCCTATTACCTCTTATTGGCGATACTTGCCGTGCTGGCGCTGATTGGCTTCGTTCATCGTCACGCATCATGGGGGTTTATTGGCCTGAGTACTATTTATCTTTCCAACATCACCCCATTGCTTGGAGTGTCAAGAGACTATGCGCCGCTCTGGTCGCTTGCCGTTGAGGAGCACTTTTATCTGGTGTGGCCTGCCGCGGTCAGAGCATTGAAATTACGAGGTCTTCTAATCATTGCGCTCTTGATATGCGTGTGTGAGCCCGCCTTGAGAGCCCTGGCCATGACGCGCGGCGGGCTCTGGTGGGGGCCATACACTTGGCTATCCTCCGATGGTCTTGCGGTCGGCAGCCTGCTCGCAATCTTCGTGCGCTCAGTGCGCGCATCTCGGACTAGTCTCATCAGACTGGCTGGCATAGGCGCTCTCGTCGTGGTGACAATTCTAGCCGCGTCGTCGGTTGTTCCCATAGCGGCTGCCGTCAGTTTGCGGGCTACCTCAGTGAACTATGCGTCGCTGGCAATCCTGTGTGCAGTTCTGTGGCTCGGAACCTGCAAATATCGATGGCTCGTCAACAACAAGGTGCTCGCCTTCTATGGCTTTATCAGCTACAGCCTGTATCTTATTCACCCGCTTATCTTTAGTCTCTACAATGACGAGTGTGTCCGATTCGCGCCATTTCTCTCCATAGGGCACAGCTTCGCAATGTGCCTTTTGCGGCTATGGATAGTACTGGTCATAGCAACAACTCTGGCCTATCTGTCGCGAATCTCGTATGAAGAGTTCTTCATGCGTATGAAGAACAGGCATCCTCGGCAAAAGGAGATGATGTCAGACACAGGATCGCTCCCGACAGCCCTGAATACTACTTCCAATTGAGCGCTACTTTCGCAGAATCTTCCACCGGCTGATCTTCAATTTCCGCCATGGAGGAGCGGACGGTCTGAATCAGCGCAATACCGGTCAACACATAGGCCCATGCAAAGACACGGTCATCGAAATTTGGGAAGATGAGCAGGCGCACGACAACAAACAACCCTACCGCTGGCAGCAAAGAACGCAGGAATGAGTTTTCCGGCAAGCTTCTCCACACTGCCGTCGCCACGAACACCCAGACAACCATAGATGTGTATAGAATCCCCCTTAATCCGGCAAGCGCCTGCAGATATCCGGCAAAACTGATCAGGACGGGATGGGTGAGCGGCTCGGCCTCGGGTTGAATGAAAGAATGCTGCATCAATACTCGCCAGCCATACATTCCAGCAAACCGATTTATGAACGCACCAACAGCCACTGCCACAACCGCACACAATGCCCCGGCCCTGGTTGGCATCCGCCTGTTCCAGATCATCCACCCCAGCAGTATCAGTACGAGCACTACATTGTCGGAACGCACTACGATGCTCGTTAGCAGAAGAGCTGCTGCCAATGCCTGCCACTTGCGTACAAGTGCCAGCAGAGCGAGAAGAATTAGGGCTGACGACAGAGGGTCGGCGGTTACCATTCGTCCTATGTTCAACACCGGCGCTGTCATCACCAGCAATGCGGACAAGACCGGCTCGCGCGTCCAACTCAGCACCGCTAGACCCACAACAAACAGGCAGCATGCCGAGATAAGACGAAGTCCGACAAGGATTGGCAAACCTGCGCGCCAGAGCACGTAACCCACGGCCACATACCCCAGCTTTACCCTGAACAATCCCATCTGCTGCGCAAAGTGATCCGGGTGATCGCGCACATCTGCAAAATAAGGCTCGGACGCTACGCTTTCGAAGTGAAAGGGCGATGGTTGCGCGTCGAACTCCGCATGCGCAATATGATGAATCGTTGCCGGATCGGAGTACTGCAGGGAAGCGACGGCGCCTGCATACAGATAGCGGTCAAAGGTTGGCAGAGGTCGCAAGTAGGTAAACACCGCCAGTACGGCGCAGAAGGCAAGATACATGCCTAAGGCCAGCCCAGAGACGATCTTTTGTGCGTCCTGCTGATGCATTGGAGCGCGAACTCGTATAGACAATGCCGTCTGACTGTCCTTAGTGCTTTACCGCAACAGCAACCAAACTCAGGCCGCCCCATGGCAGAAGCCCGTCCAGCCTGCGAAGTACAGGCATTGATATTTGCAGTACCTTCAGTTGCGCGCGCGAGAATGTCTTGCGTCTTAGTATCTTTCCATTGAACCACCAGCCAGGGACGGAGAAGCGATTGAAGTCGAAGATTTGCTCTACACGGAACCCCGCCCGCTCAAGTCCCTGACGCAACGACTTCGGCGTATACCGTTCGCGGTGATCCAGCGCGCGGTCAAGTGTGCCGTACAGCGCTGGATGCTGCGGAACCAGAATGACGGCGTGCCCGCCCGGCATGAGTGCCGAGCGGATGTTCCGGAGGGCTACCTGCTCATCCAACACATGCTCCAGCACATTGATCATCAACGCCGTATCGAACCTGCCTTCGAGCCCGCTAAAATCACCAAGAGCTCCCGCATCAATATGTCTTACATGCAGGTAAGGCTTTCCCACCGAATATGCGCGAAGGTAAGACAGGTACGACGGATTAATATCTGAAGCCAGATAAAGCTCACGCGGAATGAACTGATCCGTCAGCGTGCCGATGCCGGCGCCGATTTCCAGGACTCGCTCTCCAACATATGGCACCAGCGTCTTCCCCATCCACAGGCTAAAGCGGCGGGCTTTTTCTAGGCTCACAAGAATGTGCGAGCCGTATTCGTCATCCTTGTAGATATCGTCAATCAGCCAGAAGTGCAGAATGGCTCCCAGAGCAAGCAGCGCGTCTTTGTGGCGAATTTTCTTGCCTTCCTGATAGCTGCGCGCCAAATAGGTCACCGGCACCTCGAATATCCGTGCGCGCCGCTTCGCCAGCTTGAAGGCAATTTCTATCTCAAAGCGAAAGTCGTTATTGCGAAGCGGGATAGATTGAAACAGCGACGTCCGGATCGCCTTATAGCAGGATTCGATATCGCTGAGATTCAGATCGGTGAATATGTTTGCCACAAACGTCAGCGCCTTGTTCATCCAGGTGTGACGGAACATCAGTGCACGTCGATACTGCGCAGCTATATAACGGGAGCCAAAAACGGCATCGGCAGACTCGATGGCAAAGGGCTGCAGCAGCAAAGGAATGTCCGCCGGGTTATATTCGAGATCGGCGTCGTGCACAATGCTGATCTCACCCGTCGCTCGTTCAAGCGCAGTGCGCACCGCAGCGCCCTTACCCAGGTTGCACTCATGCCGTAGAAGCACAATGCGGCTGTCCTCTGCGGCCATCGTTTCAAGGAGTTCTAAGCCGCCGTCGGTGCTACCGTCATCCACCACAATCACTTCCAGTCGGTGGATGATCTCATGTTTCAATGCCAGAAGTCGCCGCAGGCTGGCTTCTACAAGGTAGCGCTCGTTGTAAACAGGCACCAGCACACTCAGGCTGAACGATGTGCCCATGGGTGATATCTCTTGTGAGATCGGGATCGGCTCCAGCACTTGTTCCTTTGTGCTCATCTAATGTCTCCGCGCGCTAACGGGCCAGTGCAACAGCAGCAGCCTCTACCGTTTCCGGGCAATAATCAATTGGAAGCTGTGCCAGCAGCGTCCGGATTTCAACATCTGATCTCCGCGCGCGGGCTGAGGATTCAAGTGTGGCCAGAAGTCGTGGGAACTCAGGCGGAACAGCCGTGGCCTTCACCTGGAAGACGTCGCGAAACTCAGTCGCTGTCACCAGCGCATCTTCTCGCCAGAGCTCTTCATGCAGCTTTTCACCGGGACGTGTACCGATCACCTTTACGTCAATGTCCTTGTCAGGTGTCAAACCGGCAAGCCGGATAATTTCCCTCGCAAAATCGATGATCTTTACAGGGTCCCCCATATCCAGCAGATATACGTCTCCATCCGAAGCCAGCGTAGCTGCCTGCAGCACGAGGCGCACCGCCTGCGGAATTGTCATGAAATAGCGGGTCATCTCTTCGTGAGTGATCGTGACCGGACCACCCGCGGCAATCTGACGAAGAAAGATGGGCACCACGCTGCCCCGGCTGCCCAGCACATTCCCGAACCGCACACAGGCAAAGTGCGTGTGGCCACCGCTGTTTTTGATAGAGCGGGCGCGCTCCTGTATCAGCAGTTCTGCCGTGCGCTTTGTCGCGCCCATAACGCTCGATGGGTTTACGGCTTTGTCCGTGGAAATCATGACCAGGCGTTCGCAGCCGAACTCGATTGCCGCATCTGCAAGCCCGCGCGTTGCGCTCACATTGTTCAGGATTGCTTCGCTGCAATTGCTCTCCATTACTGGAACATGCTTGTAAGCAGCAGCATGTAATACGATACGTGGCTGATACCGTGTAAATGCTCGTTGAATCGTATCGCGGTCGCGGATGTTGCCCACAACCGGGAGGATCTCAGCTTCGCTCCAGCATCTCAGTTCATTCATCAGATCAAAAAGGGAATTCTCATCCTGGTCAAGCGCCACTACTCGCTCTACATCCAACGCCGAGACCTGTCGCGCAATCTCTGAGCCAATTGATCCGCCCGCGCCCGTAATCAATACAACGCGATCCTTGAAGCAATGTTCCACTGCAGGGTGGGCCTCATATGCGCCGCTGGCGATGTTCGGCGAAAGTTGTTCGATTGAAACCGGCCGATTCACCTTTACCTTTCCAGTGATGAGATCACTGCCCGATGGCAGGATGCGCACCTGAATATCGAGGCTGCTGGCGTCGCGAATCACTTGCGCTGTGCACTTCAAGTCCGCGCCCGAAAGCACAACGATCTCGATCTGGTGACGAACAAGCAAGCTTGCAAGTGACTCCGGCTGCCCTAAAACAGGGCGACCTGCAATGTGCAGACCCACCAGTCGTTCGTCTTCGCTGATAAGCCCCACCACCTGTGCCTCGTTGGCGGTCTGGAAATGGTTGACTGCTGTAGCAAGTGTTGTCTCACAACCGACGATCAGGGCGCGCGGCCTCGCAATCGCGCGGTATCCTGCCTCATTCGTAAGCCGTCGTGTGATGCGTAGCGCAGAAGCAAGAATTAGAAATGCGCTGAATTCGAGGATCAGCACGCTGTACGGAACAACGGGGATTCCGGGCACGAACAGGCGCACCAGCAGCAACAAAAGGGTCACCGGCAGCGAGCGCAGCGCGAGTTCAACACCGTCACGCACATCGAAAAAGCGCCATGTTACGCGGTATCCGTCTCTGGTCAGATGCAGCGACACCGGTCTCAGAATGGCGACGACGCAAAGCCACGTCCACATGCTGCGCTGCATCTTGGGAGGAATCTCAAAATCGAAACGCAGCGCATAGGCATTGATCATTGCAATCGCTGCGGTGAAACTGTCGAGCAGCACACGCATGTAACCATGAAGAAGCCAACCGGGGACGAGGTCGCGCCTCTTACCTAAGTGTTGCCACAGGGTGTCTGTCCCTAGAAAGCGATTCACCGGTCCTCCTGCTAAGATGACCTTCAATTCGAATCCAGCAGATTTCTATGAGCAATGCTCCACTTCAATCAAATGCGACATGCTTAGAACGCGACTCTTCTTCGCGACAAACTGAAGCAGCAAGCCGAAGGGAGAAAAGAGCAGCTATACAGACGTTGAAAACACGGGATCACATTCGAAGGAGCAGTGAGGAAGGCCTGCTGCGATCTCCTGTTTGATTTCACACCAAAATAGCTTCGTCTTCGTCCATATTGCAATAGGAAAAACGTATTTGGCGGTAGACCTTCATCGACATGGTTATAGAATGATGGCTGTTGGTCTCGAATTGTAGATTGACCTCTCTGTTGCTGCTGTGACGTCTCGTTGTGCTTAAGGCTGTGTTTTGTGAACCGGTCTTGGTACTCGTTGCAAGGAGTTTTCGTGATTCTGCGATTACAGTCAGCAGTAGCCATCCTCACGTGCTGTTTTCTGGTCACGGCAACTTCGGCCAGCGCCACTGCCGTCGGTATCGTGATGACCAGCGGCAAAGTTCAGGTGGACGGTTCCCAGGTGCCCGGGTCTGCAGTCGTTTTTGCGGGAAGTCTGGTCTCCGCTGGGGACAGAAGCTCCAACATACAGTTTTCTGATGGAAGCGTCGCGATCATACGCCCCGGTGCCTCCGTCATCGCTTATCGGGAGCGCTCTGTGCTGCAGCGAGGCGTCGCGATGCAGCGCGCGGTGGACAGGCATCCGGTGTCCGCTGCCGAGCTGCGGATCTCCGGCCTTACTCCAAACTCTGCTGCGCTGGTGGGAATGAAAGACGAAACGCATATTGAGGTCGCTGCGCAGGAAGGTGCCAGTGAAGTGAGAAGTTCGCAGGGTGCACTCGTAGCCCATCTGGAGCAAGGCACTGTTCTGAGCTTTACTCTCATGCAGGCGAACGGAACCCAGCAGATTGTGAACGAAATCTGCGGAGATTTGGACGAGAACCATCAGCTCATCGACATGCTCACGCAAATTACCTATCAGCTGCAGGGCTCCGGCTTGGACGCCTATATTCGCAAATCGATACGTATTACGGGAACCGTGCAGGGGGTGCCCTCCGGTTCTCAGCCTCGTGTCTTCCTAGTATCCAGCGTGAAGCAGTTGAACCATCCGTGCGTGAATGGTCCGGGGGCAGCGCCTGAGGCAGTCTCAGCGCTGACCCGAGGCAGCCTGGTCTTTCTGATCCTCGTCGGTGCTGGTGGCGCCCTCCTTGGTGTAGGCGCTGCCGGCGGCTTTGGTACCTCACCCTCGCCCGTTACCCCATCAACGCCGTAGCGCCCAATGTCCAAACACAAACCGCGCAGGCCTGACAGCATAGTAGAGAAAGTGCAACCCACGCGGCAGCCGGAACTGTTGCCACTCTGTTTCGGACGGAGCTAGCACGCGTTCGTAAAGCAGCCGTATGCTTTGGCGCCAGCCGTTACTGAAAGCCAGGTAGAAGTGCGCCTCGGCGAGCCGGCTCGAAAGGCGGGCGTGATCGTCGTCACTGAAGAGAAAGTTACGCGCCGTCTCAGCCAGGATCTGCGCTCTCGGGTCGTTGCACCAGGTTTGCACTGGGGACGGAAGCACTGCTCCGAGAACCTGCTCTGCCAGCAGCAGGCTGTGTTGCACCACGAGGCTGGCATTTATTGCCATTGCCTCGCACATGCATAAATCCCAATCCAGCGTCTGCGCCGCCTGTAGATGAAAAGCCACATCACACAGCCATCGCAGGTTGCGCCAGCAGTGTTTCGCACCGTGAGCGCACAGATACAGCAAGAGATGCTCCGGTGAGAGCGATGAAAACCTCAGCACGTCGCGGTGTTCGGTGCGCACCGATTCAAAGCACCTGTCAACCGGCATCTGGAATGAGAACATCCGGTGCAGGACGGCCCAATGCAGATCGACGACTGTGCCTCGTGTTTCATTTACGAAGTCCAGTTGACGGTTTCCAGAACGGAGCAGCTCTTTGCCTATATCGCCAGTTGGGGCAAAGCGAAGCCGGTATCCTTCTCGAACCAAAGCGTCTCGCGCCCTCGGGACATCTTGCGGCTGGACCAGCAGGTCCAGATCGTGGAACTCTCGCAAGGCGATGTTTTCGTAGGCCGATAAGGTAAACG
>Ga0126381_100003466_pt1 | contig 17118 bp, 15 predicted proteins | sample PanSoiMetPlot_28_FD_96465 | JGI IMG/M metagenome (GOLD analysis project Ga0126381, IMG submission 96465) | Tropical forest soil microbial communities from Panama - MetaG Plot_28 | ecosystem: Environmental > Terrestrial > Soil > Tropical forest > Bulk soil | place: Panama | collected 2016-02-17 | reverse complement strand
GCAACGGGGAATGGGGGCTCTATCTCGCGGCGGAAGGCCTCAAGGACGACGGCTGGCGCCTCCAGTCGCCATCGCGGCTGGCGCGCTTCTACGGCGATCTCGGCTGGAAGGGCACTGATGCTGAGATTCATCTCGTCACGTCCGCAGCGGACAATTTCTTCGGCGTGATTGGACCGACGCCGATCGAACTGCTCGCGAACGATTATCGCGCCATTTACACCTGGCCGCAGACCACCAAGAACGAAGCGGCGCTGGTCGCGCTCAAAGGCCGCTACTCCGTGACCGACCATTGGACGGTCCAGAGCAATCTCTATTATCGCCGGTTTAATCAGGAACATGTCGACGGCAACGCGGCCGAGGTCGAGCGCTGCAGCGGGGCCGCCAATAATCCGCTGTTCAACACACTGTGCCTAGAAAACGATGCCTTCCCGCAGCCGCGACCGCCGGCGGCCGACTTCCAGATCCTCAATCAGAACGGCCAACCCATTCCTTGCCCACCGGGTGGCGGGAACACCTGCGCCACGACGCCCTGGGGAACGGTCGACCGCACCTTCACCAAGGCGCTGACGACAGGCGCCTCATTGCAAGGCCTCAACGACGACAAGGTCCTCGGTCACGACAACTACTTCGTTATCGGCGCGAGCGTCGACCGCAGCAAGATCGGCTTCAGGGCCAACAGCGAGCTTGGCTACATCTATCCCGATCTCTTCGTCGGGCCCAACGCTGCGATCCCGGGGACGGGAAAGATCATCCATACCGCCGGCAATCTCGGCTTCAGCCCGGTCAGCCTCGCTGCCTGGCAAACCTATTATGGTGCCTATTTCAACGAGACGTTCGATTTGACCAACCGTCTGTCGCTTACGGGAGGAGGCCGTTACAACCTCGCCGCCATCGACATGGCCGATCTGCTCGGCACCAGCCCCGATCTCAGCGCCAGCTACACCTACGCACGTTTCAATCCGGTGACAGGCTTGACCTACAAAATTCTCCCGGAGCTGATGACATTCTATGCCGGATATTCGGAAGCGAACCGCATACCGACACCGCTCGAGCTCGGCTGCTCGAATCCCCAAAAACCTTGCCTGTTGGAAGGGTTCCTCGTCTCGGACCCGCCGCTTCAACAGGTGGTTGCGCGCACGAAGGAAGCCGGATTGCGCGGCAACATCAACGTTGCCGGCGGTCGCGGCGACTGGAAGCTCGGACTGTTTCGCATCGACAGCCAGAACGACATCATCCAGGTCGCGAGCGTGCTTCAAGGCCGCGGCGTGTTCCAGAACGTACCCGCCACGCGCCGTCAGGGGCTGGAGGCGGGCGCGCAGTACCAGACCGGCCAATACCTCGTGTATGGCAATTACGCCTTCATCGATGCCACCTATCAGTTCTCGGGAGAGTTGGCGTCACCGAACAATCCTTTCGCGGACGCAAATGGAAACATCTTTGTCACTCCAGGCAAGCAGATTCCCGGCATACCGCGCCACCAGGTCAAAGGTGGCGTCGACTACTGGGTCACGCCGGAGTTAAAACTCGGCACCGACGTCATTTGGGTCAGTAGCCAATGGTTTGTTGGCGATCTCGCCAACCAGAACCCTAAGCTCGCCGATTACTGGGTCGCGAACCTGCACGGCTCGTACCAGTTGACCAAGGAGTGGCAGATCTACGGGTTCATAAACAACCTGTTCAATCGCAAATTCGCGACCTTCGGCACTTTCTTCGATCCGCAGTCGACGGTCGCGCTCGCGATACCGAACGTGCTGTTCGACCACCGCATGGTCACGCCGGCTCAGCCGCTCTCGGTCTATGTGGGGATGCGCGCAAAGCTGTGATCGCTTCAGCGCGCCCCGCGCCGACCGTCGAGGTCAGCGATGGCATGGATTGCAGGCGTGCAACCGGATTATGCTCTCGGGCGGGCCGAAGGCCCCGCTCAGGGGCGACAGTCACAGATCGCCTCAGTGAAACGCCTGATTGAGCCGCCGCGCGATCTCGTTGCGCAGGGTTTCAAGCTCCGCCGCAGTATGGGCCTCGCGCGGGCGCGCGACCGGAACGTCGGCAAGAATCAGCGCCGGACTGACCGAAAGCAGCAGTAGCCGGTCGGCAAGCCCGACAGCCTCTTCGAGATTGTGCGTCACCAACAGCGTGGTGACGGGCCGGCGGTTGACGAGTTCGGCGAGTTCCTCGCGCAGTCGCGCCGCCAGAGCATCGTCGAGCGAAACGAACGGCTCATCGAGGAGAAGTAGATCGGGCTCGACCGCGAAGGCGCGCGCCAGCGCCACCCGCCTGGCGAGCCCGAGCGAAAGCTCGCCGGGATAGTGATCGCGATGAGCGCCGAGGCCAAGCGTCTGGAACAGCGTATCCAGCCCGGCATCGGTCGCCTGCGGGGCGGCGAGCCGCACATTCTGCTCGACCGTGCGCCACGGTAACAGGCGCGGCTCCTGGAACACCATGCCGAGCCGGCCGTGCGCGGGGAGCGCAACGTCGCCCTCGAAATCGAGGTCGAGTCCCGCGACGATCCGCAGTAGCGTGGTTTTGCCGCAGCCGGACGGCCCGACCACCGCGGCGACCTGCCCGCTGCCGAGGCTGAACGCAAGCTCGCCGAGCACCTGGAGCTTTCCGCCGGAGGCAGCGCGAAAACACTTTTGCTTGATCTTGACGTCAAGCCGGCTTCGGGCGCCAGCGGGCGACATGTCGTTCAAGCGGCTGCACCAGAAACGTTTCGATTGCCAGCATGACGGCGATGAAGGCGAGAGCATAGGCTAGGATGCGCGTGACGTCGAACAATTGGAACGCGACCCCGATCTCGAAGCCGACGCCGTTGGGGCGCCCGAGCAGCTCGACGATGAGCACGATCTTCCAAACCAGCGACAGGCCGGACCGGGCGGCCGCGGCGAGATAGGGCGCAAGCTGCGGCAATATGACGTGGCGCAGGCGCGTCCATGCCCCCATGCGAAACACCTGCGCCATGTCGTCGAGAGCGTGATCGAGCGAGCGAGCGCCTTCGCGCACGGTCACAGTCGCGATCGGAAGCTTGTTTAGCGCCACAGCCGCGATCGCTGCGGTTTCCGTGAGCCCCGCCCAGACATAGGCGAGCACGATGATCACCAGGGCCGGCAGGTTGAGCAGCACGATGAGCCAAGGATCGCCGAGTTGGTCCGCGATCCGCGACCGACCCATGATGAGGCCGATCACTGAGCCAAGCGCCATGGCGAGGATGAATGCCACCGCAACACGCGCGAGCGTCGCGCCGAGATTGAGCGCGAGTGCGCCCGAACGCGCTTCATCGACGATGGCCAGCGCCACTGCCTGGGGATCCGGAAGGAGGCGCGCACCGGCCAGTTGCGAGCCGGCATACCAGGCCGCGATCAGCAGTGCGAGCGAGGCGAGCCTAACGCCCACGTTCACTCCGCAGCGGCCGGCCGGTAGAAGGTTCCAGCGGGGAGCTCGCGTGCCGGGCCGACGAGCTCCGCACCGCCGGTCTTGGCGAGCACGAGATACAAGACCCGCGCATCCGCCTCCTCCTCGGCGAGCGGCCGGCGCACGATGCCTTCGCTATAGCGCTGGCGGTAGATAGAAAGCGTATTCGCGTCGGTGACGCGAATGCGCTGCGCCAGCCGCTGCCATTCGGCCTCCGACGAAGCAAGGATATCCTTGGCCTGACGGGCGGCGGCGAGAAAGCGCTCGACGGTTGATCCGCTGCGCGCGGCCCACGTGCGGTCGAAAGTGTAGCCGACGAGCGCGACCGGCTCCTTCGTCCCGAGGCCTTTCATGACATGATCCATGGCAATGGCGCGCCTGTACCCCTTGCTTTCGAGATCGGCACAGAAGTTCCAAAACGTCAGCGTGGCGTCGATCTCACCTTGCAGGGCCTTCTCCGACAACAGTGGCGGCGCGCCATACACGACTGTCGACTGTTTTTTGAGATCCACGCCCTCGCGGCGTGCCAACGCCTGCAGGAGCAGCCAGCTTTTGTCGAGCGGACCGCCGGCAACAGCCAGTTTCTTGCCCCGGAGATCAATGATCTTCCGGATCGGTGATTGCGCCGGCACCATCACCGCGCCGAGCGTGCTCGACGAGGGATAAAAGACCAGATTGTCGCCGAGCGAGCGCTCGCGCGCGACCCATAGCCAATCCGACAGCATGAGATCGGCCGAACCGCCCTTGAGCGCGATCTTGCCGGCTTCGGTCGAGGCGAGCTCGACGGTTTCGATCGCGAGATCAAACTTGCGATCGAGGCCGTGCGTCCTGATAACGTCAAGCTCCCACGCTAGCGTGCCCGTCCTCTGCACCGCCAGACGGATGCGATCCTCGGCCATCGCGCTCGTTTGAGCGGCAAGCGTGATGATGGCGGCAAACGCAAAACCCAACATGGGAAGCATGTGCAGACGATGCCATAGCTAACGGCGGATGCAAATGCCGACCGGTCAGGCAACGGCGGGAACCCGCCGATCTTTTCAACCTATATCTGCTCGCCTGGCGGCGTGTGTGACAAAACGTCTTTGGGCAATCAGAGATGTTGTTGATGTGTCTGAAGCATGGGAAACCACCGCACAATGAGCCAGCGAGCGAGACATTGGGCGCTTCTCGTCAAACGAGACATGCACGCGATCTATCGGGCGGCACGCGATCCTCGCGTGCCGTGGTACGCCAGGGCGCTGGCTATTTGCGTTGCTGGCTATGCACTCTCGCCCATTGATTTGATTCCCGACTTCGTGCCGATCCTAGGCTACATGGACGATGTTATCATTGTGCCGTTGGGCATTCTAATCGTCGTCAAATTGATTCCGCCGGAGATTATGGCGGAACATCGGGCGTTAGCAGCAGCGGCGCAGGATCGGCCTGTGAGCCATACATCCGCAATTGTAATCGCCATCATCTGGGCAGCATGTATCGTACTTGCAGGATGGCTCTGCTATCGCTCTTTCGTGAACTAAAACTCTCGTCTTGATCAATGGCCCCCAGAGAAGAGGGCCGTGCAAAGCATAAGATCATGATTTAAACAAAGAATGGCCGTTTGTGCTAAGGCGACCCAGACTGACCCCGAACGGAGTGCTTCGTTGATCCGCCTCCTGTTAGCGGGGACTTTCTTCTTCGCGTGGATGTCAGCATCCACCGATGCAGCCGAGGTCAACATCGGCTATCTGCGCCGCACTGATCCGAAGTCGACCCTGTCACTGATCCAAACGCCAGCCAACAACGATGGGATAGCTGGTGCGCGGCTCGCGATCGATGACGACAACACGACGGGGAGGTTCCTGAGCCAGCAGTTCTCGCTGGAAGACGTCCGACTCGCAGGAGGCGCCGATGCTGTGGCTGCGATCATTGCGCTGTCGGAGCGCGGCGTTTCGGTGGTGATCGCCGATTTGCCGGCGGACGAGCTCCTTAAGGCCGCCGACGCAGCGACGCCGCGCAAGATCTTGTTCTTCAATGTCAGCGCGAGCGACGATCGATTGCGGGAGGAAGACTGCCGCGCCAATGTGATTCATACTGCTCCAACGAGGTCGATGCTGGCCGACGCTCTGGCGCAGTATCTGGTCTGGAAGCAGTGGCGCAGATGGCTTTTGGTCGTCGGTTCCCATGCGGAGGATGGGCTCTACGGCGATGCGCTGCGACGCTCGGCTAAACGGTTCGGCGCGCGAATTGTCCAGGACAGGGTATTCGAGGATACCGGCGGCGCGCGAAGGACGGACAGCGGCGTCGTCCAGATTCAGCGCCAGCTGCCCATTTTCACGCAAGGTGCGCCTCCCTACGATGTTCTTGTAGCTGCGGACGAGAGCGAGGTTTTTGCGTCCTATTTGCCGTACCGAACATGGGATCCAAGGCCGGTCGCGGGATCCGCCGGCCTTGTTCCAACAAGCTGGGACGGCTCGCACGATCAATGGGGAGCGGTTCAGCTGCAGGACCGATTCATGAAACAGTTCTCGCGGCGGATGACGGCACGCGACATGCAGGCTTGGACGGCGGTGCGGATGATCGGTGACAGCGCGTCAAGAACGCGTTCAACAGACCCGATAGTCATGCTCGATTTCCTCAAAGGGCCCGATTTCGCCTTGGCCGCGTTCAAGGGCCAGCGGTTGACGCTACGCGACTGGAATCTTCAACTTCGTCAACCCATTCTTCTGAGCGACGGCAGAATGATCGTTTCGGTCTCTCCGCAAGAAGGATTTCTGCACCAGGTTTCCGAACTGGATACGCTGGGGATCGACCGTCCCGAAAGTCAATGCAGGCTCAATAGCCGATGACCGGGAAGACCAGCATTGGACGTCCTCTGCGGCGACGGCGTCCCCACTTCGCTAGCACACGCGATTGCCTGCTCGGGCTGGGCGTGTTCGTTCTCATCGGCGGCCAAGCGAGCGCCTTCACTGCCTATGTCTCGAACGAGAAGAGCAATACCATCAGCGTGATCGATACCAACAAATTCACCGTCGCGAAGACGATCAAAGTCGGTCAGAGACCGCGAGGCATCGAATTGACTAAGGACGGGAAATTCATTCTCGTGGCCGTCGGAGACGATGACACGATACAAGTCATCGACATAAGAACGCACGAGATCGTCGCCACTTTGCCGTCGGGTCCAGATCCCGAGCTATTTACACAGGACCAAACTGGCAAGATCCTTTACGTGGCCAACGAGAACGACAACACCGTCACAATAATTGATTTGGAACGGCGCGTCCCGCTCGGCGAGGTACAGGTCGGCGTCGAGCCAGAAGGCATGGGCCTCAGTCCGGACGGTAAGGTCCTCGTCGCTACATCGGAGACGACCAATATGGCGCATTTCATTGATACCGAGACGCGCCGGATCGTCGCCAACGTGCTGGTCGATGCACGGCCCCGTTTCGCGGAGTTCAAGCGCGACGCCTCCGAGGTCTGGGTTTCATCCGAAATCGGTGGAACAGTGAGCATCATCGACCCGGTGAAACACGAGGTGAAGAAGAAGATCACCTTCGACATACCGGGGCTGCGGAAGGAGGCCATCCAGGCGGTCGGAATCAGCATCACCCGAGACGGCAAGACAGGATTCGTGGCACTCGGTCCTGCCAATCGCATCGCTGTGATCAACGCCGCGACGCATGAGGTTCAGAAATACCTTCTCGTGGGCCAGCGCGTCTGGCACATGGCGTTTACCCCGGACGAAAAATATCTTCTGACGACCAACGGCGTGTCGAACGACGTCTCCATCATCGACGTAGCAAATCTCAAGGTCACCAAGACGATCCAGGTCGGCGAGCTTCCTTGGGGTATCGCAATTTCCCAGCAGTGACATTCTCGCCATGACGACCGCTGAGCCGCCCGCCGTCGCCATCGAAGGCGTGAGCCATTGCTACGGCAGGCGTCAGGCGCTCAACGACGTGACGTTCTCCATTACGCCATCGACTTTTGCCGTTCTGCTCGGCCTCAACGGAGCTGGAAAGAGCACATTGTTCTCGCTGATCACGCGTCTCTACGCCATCCAGCGGGGTCGCATCCGGATTTTCGGCCGCGATGTCGGACGTGCATCGAGCGAGGCTTTGCGCATGGTCGGCGTGGTGTTCCAACAACGGACGCTCGACCTAGATCTCTCCGTGGTCCAGAACCTGACCTACCATGCAGCCCTGCACGGCATCGCCAAACACGACGGCTGCGCGCGCGCCGAGGAGGTGCTCGCGCGGATCGCGCTGTCGGACCGCGCAAATGACAAGGTGCGCAACCTCTCCGGCGGTCAGATGCGGCGCGTCGAAATTGCACGCGCGCTCTTGCATCGGCCCCGCTTGCTCGTGCTCGACGAGCCGACGGTCGGTCTCGACATCAAGTCAAGAGCAGATATCCTCCGCTACGTGCGTCGACTGGTCGTTGAAGATGGCGCCTCGGTGCTGTGGGCCACCCATCTCATCGATGAGATCTCGGACGACGACGACGTCATCGTGCTGCACCAAGGACGGGTTCTGGCGCATGGGTCTGTTCCACGCGTGCTGGACGCCGCCGATGCTAAAGATATCGGCGCAGCTTTCACTCGCTTGACCCAAGGCACCGACGCCGCAATCGAGGCCTCATGACCGTCGAATTGGCCGCGTTTCCCCGGGTGACCGGATTTGCACCGGTCCAGTACGCGATCTGCCTCAAGGGGATTGTTTGGCGTGAAGGTCTGCGCTTCCTGCATCAGCGCGAGCGCTTCGTGGCTGCACTCGTGCGCCCCCTCGTCTGGCTCTTCATCTTCGCCGCCGGCTTTCGGCAAGTTCTCGGCGTGTCCATCATCCCACCTTACGAGACGTACATACTATACGAAGTCTACATCACGCCGGGACTGATGCTGCTGATCCAGCTGTTCAACGGCATGCAGTCCTCGCTCTCCATGGTCTACGATCGTGAAATGGGCAATATGCGCACGCTGCTTGTGAGCCCGATGCCGCGGTGGTTCCTCCTCTCGTCGAAGCTCGTGGCCGGCATGGCGGTGTCGTTGCCGCAGGTCTATACTTTTCTGGCTATCGCCTGGTTCTGGGAGATCGAGGCTCCGCCACTCGGATATATCGCGGTATTGCCAGCCCTGGTCCTGTCGGGCCTCATGCTGGGGGCGCTCGGCATGCTGATGTCGTCGGTCAGCAAGCAACTCGAAAATTTCGCGGGCGCGATGAATTTCGTGATCTTCCCGATGTTCTTCGCGTCATCCGCGCTCTACCCGCTGTGGCGCGTGAGGGAAGGAAGCCCTTTGCTCTACTATGTGTGCGAGCTCAATCCATTCACCCATGCGGTCGAGCTCGTCCGCTTTGCGCTTTACTGCCAGATCAATTGGATTTCGCTCGCGGTCGTCGGCGGATGCACAGCTCTGTTCATGGTCGGCGCGATCCTCGCGTACGATCCGTCGCGAGGATTTCTTGCACGACGCGGAGAGCCTGGAGGCGGCACGTGAAACGTTGGTCGTTCACCATGGCCGTTGCCATTGAACTGGCCTTGCGAGGGATGGCGCTCGCCGCCGATCCACGTTTTCCGGATTGGCCGTGCAGTCAAGTCAAGGTGCCGGAAATCTCGGTTGCCGCCGTGTGGGCAGGACCCGCCATCGACGACGTCGGGAACGCTTGGGAGCAAGACGCCGCGATAAAGGATTTGGTCGCACGGCTCGCGGCTCGCGGCACGCCGCTCGATAAGGCGCAGAAGGCGGTTTCGGACTTCATCACGGGTCCCGAATCCGAGCGGCAGAAAAAGGCGAAGCTGATATTTGCGGGGTTGTTCAAGACCCTCAATCATGAACGCAGCGAAGTGATGCGGGGCATCGAGCGGTATTTTCGCAAGCAAAGGGAATTTTCCGACCAAATCCGATCCACGATTCTCCAGCTCCGCGAGCTTCAGGATCGACCTGATCCCGACCAGAGCAGAATCGACGAACTGACCAATCGCGTCGAATGGGATACGCGCATCTTCGAGGAGCGCCGCAAGACGATGAACTTCGTCTGCGAAGTGCCCGTTCTTATCGAGCAACGCCTGTTTGCCCTCGGCCGTGCGATCCAACAATCGCTCGAATGAGGGGCAGTCACCTTAGACTAGGGCTATCTATCTGGGGATCGAGTCCTCGGTGATAACTCGATCGTTGTCATCGAGTAGCGGTACGCCGAAGCTCAGCAGCAGCTTGTTGATGGCGGGCTGGTTCTCTTTGATGGCGCGATTGAGCTGGCGTTTCCACTCCTGGTCGGAGTAGCGCACTCCCAAAGCGATGCGATAGATGAGACGAGGACCGGTTGTCTCCTTGACCAGTGGCACGACGGTCACTGCCGGGTTCATCCGGCGGGCGTAATAGCCGGCCATGGGGCCCCAAAGGATTGCCGCATCGATTTCGCCGGTGGCGAGATCATGCATCATCGCCGCCGCTGAGGAATCGAAGCGGGTGTCGATGACTAGCGGGTATGGCTTGGCATTCGCCATGAGACCATTGGCTGCCATATTATTCCCGGGGGGCGTCCCCGCCACGATGCCGATGCGCTTGCCCTTGAGGCGCGGATCGCCCACCGCGTCCGCACCCTCCAGCCCATGCCCCTGTTTGAACACGAGAGCGTAAGCCGTGCGGTAATAGGGATTGGTGACCTGCACTAGATCATCGCCCTGCGGCACGCCCATGATGACGTCGCATTTGTGCGCCGCGAGCGTGTTGCGCACGAAGCCGGTTGCCTGCGGATACCAGCTATATGAAAGGCCCTTGCCGAACTTATCGGCCAGCAACTCGGCCAGCTTGTTTTCAAAGCCCTCACCCTTGTCGGTCGAGAACGGCATGTTGTTCGGATCGGCGCAGGCCCGGAGCAGCTTGGAGTCAACGAGTTCGATAGACAAATCCGGGCGATCCACGGGTTGCGCGAGAAGTTTTCCGGAGAGAAACATAGCCACCGTCGCCGCGCACAAAACGCACGAACTCACCCGCAGCCACTCTCCGTTGGCAGAGCTCGCCATCGATCAATTCCCATGTCCGAGGCAACTGTCTTCCGCTTGGGCGGCGGCCTCCGGCTTGTCTTCGCGCTTTTGCGGCCTTCCGCGGGAGATCGCGTCATTGGCGCGCGCCCGCAAATAGACGAATATGTCCTCGATGTAGCACATGACGTTCCGATTGGTGCCGAACGACGGCATCACGCTCTCCTGCGCCGTATTGACGTTCTTGCGCCCGTTAACGACAACGTTGGCAAAGTCGGAATAGTCCTTCGTCTTCATGTAATTGCTGAGCGCAGGAGCGTAAGTCGAGCCTTCGCCGTCGGGGCCGTGGCAAACGTGGCAATCGGAGTGGTAGCGGCGGTAGCCGGAATAGGTGAACCAATCGACCGTTCCGTCGTCCTGCACCTTATAGGTCGGATTGCTTTCCTTGTCGTAATATTTGCCGTCCTCGCTCTTGACCGCGGTCGGATCTCCGGAGCCATCGCCGAACGCAATGCCTGCGCCGAGCACGAACGGGCAGCCGGCCAGCACGAGAGCCGCGATAAGCTGTCTCACGGGCATGTCCCTTTGCGCTGACCGCGCGTCGAAACCGACCTACGACAAGACTCCCCGGCGTGTCTTGTGGCGACGCGCCGGGAAGCTTTCGACTCAGCTTGCGACCGACTGGATCAGCTTCACGGCAACGCGAACACGGTGAGTGTCCCGCCAAGCGACGTGTAGCTGCGCAGCCCAGCATAACCCCCGACCGTACCGAGACCGGCCGTTCCAACCATCTGCTCCGCGGAACCGGCTTGTCGCCCCGGATGCACCGCGCCATGCCACCCTGCAGCTTCGCCAGGCGCCAACAGACCCGCCGCGAGACCGATACCGGCCCAGCCGCCGACACCCGACAGGATCGCAATGTACTGCTTGCCGTTATGCTCATAGGTCGTGACGTTGCCGATGATGCCGGACGGCGTCTTGAATTTGTAGAGCTCATTGCCGGTCTTGGCGTCAACCGCCTTGAGATAGCCTTCAAGCGTGCCGTAGAACACCACGCCGCCGGCCGTGGCCAGGGCGCCCGACCACACCGAGAACAGCTCCTTCTTTGACCAGGCGATCTTGCCGGTCCTGGCGTCCCAGGCGATGAAGTTGCCCATGTTGGTTTCGCCCTGCGGCGGAAACATCGACAGCGTCGCCCCGACATAGGCCTGACCCGCCGTGTAGCTCACCCGGAACGGCTCGTAGTCCATGCAGACATGGTTGGTCGGCACGTAGAACAGGCCGGTGTCAGGTGAGAACGCTGCCGGCTGCTGGTCCTTGGTGCCGAGCGCCGCCGGGCAGATGCCCTTGACGTTTACGTCCTGCTTGTTCTCGGTCGAGTATTGCGGCAGGACAGTCGGCCGGCCATATTTCGGCGACGACTTGTTCATGTCGACGCCGCTGGTCCAGTTCACCACCGGATCGTATTTCTCGGCCACGAGCAGCTCGCCGGTGTCGCGGTCGAGCGTATAGCCCAGGCCGTTGCGGTCGAAATGCACCAGCAGTTTGCGGGCCTGACCGCCGATCTGCTGATCGACGAGGATCATCTCGTTGACCCCGTCATAGTCCCACTCGTCGTGGGGCGTCATCTGATAGGCCCACTTGGCAATCCCGGTGTCCGGGTTGCGCGCAAAGATCGTCATCGACCACTTGTTGTCGCCCGGCCGCTGAGTTGGGTTCCAGGTCGAGGGATTGCCAGAGCCGTAATAGACGAGGTCCAGCTGGCGATCGTAGGAGAGCCAGCCCCAGGTGCAACCGCCGCCGATTTTCCACTGATCGCCCTGCCAGGTCTTTAGGCTAGAGTCTTTGCCCACTGGCTTGCCCAGCTCGGTTGTCTTCACGGGATCGAACAGGATCTGGTCATCCGGCCCCTGAGAGTACGCGCGCCACACCCGCCTACCGGTCTTCAGGTCGTAAGCAGTCAGGTGGCACGCCACGCCGAACTCGCCGCCCGAAATACCGACCAGCACCTTGTCGTTGACCACCATCGGCGCCGACGTGCCGGTGTCGCCCTTCGCCGGGTCGCCATTTTTCGCCTGCCATACGACCTTGCCATCCTTGGCATCGAGCGCGACCAGCGTGGTGTCGGCCTGATGCAGCAAGATCTTGCCGTCGCCATAGGCAACCCCGCGATTGACCGTGTCGCAGCACATCACGGGAATGACGTTCGGATCCTGCTTGGGCTCGTATTTCCAGAGGATCTTGGCGTCGTTCTTCAAGTCGAGCGCAAAAACCGGATTCGGGAACGGCCCATGGATATACATGACGTCCCCGATAACCAGCGGACCGCCTTCATGGCCGCGTAGAACACCAGTCGAAAACGTCCACGCTACCTGCAGCTTGCCGACATTATCGGCCGTGATCTGCTTGAGCTGAGAGTAGCGTTGGTTCGCATAATCTCCTGTCGGCATCACCCAATCTTTTGGATTCTGCGACATTCTGATCAACTCATCGTTGGCATGGGCAACGCCCGTAGCGAAGACCGCTACGGCGCCCACGCAAGTGCTGAGCAGGAATTTGCGCATCGGTATCCTCCCTGCGACAGTGCCGCGGGTGACCGACGCAAGCGCACACGTAGTGCCGCGGGTCGGCACCCATTCGATGGGAACTTCCGGCCGCGTGTCAACGAGGCGCAAGGGGCACGTCACTTTTGAGACTTACGCCCCGCCTAGCTTGCGAGGATACGATAGGCCCGTTATGCTGACATCGTTGAAGCCGGAAGCTTCAAGAAAAATCTATTCCCGACCCTGATCGATCGCAACCAAAAACGATTTAGGCGATCATCTCCCTTGCGCCAGCGAGAGTGCGATGAAATAATCTTGCACATGAAATGTCGCGATCGGCGCTGACTCTACGTCGCGTCGAGGATGGGGGTTGCTGCCCACTCGCAACTGTTCGGCGTTGCCCACCTCGGCTAATCGTTTGGGCTGCCCACTCCCATAACGCCCGCGCAGGCCCTCGCCCTTTGGAAGTGCAAGGCCAAGCTTCGAACGGTGCGCGGCGCGCCCACGCCGGTTATCCCATCCGACGAATGCCACTCACCTGCTGCCGGTGGCCCAAGCGGCACATTGTCGCGCGACCGCGGTCAGCCGCCGATGCAAGCCGGACAGTCAAAAACAGCGTACCTCGCCTTCGGCCTGTGCGCGCCTGAGTTCGTTGATTGCCGCTCTTGCCTGTTCAGGCGATTGGAACATGGCACCGAACCGGCCCGGCACCTGTGAGAGGCTTAAGAACGTTTCGGCGGCGACATAGCGATCATAAGGAAGGATCGACGCGATAACGTCGATGGAGCAGGAACACTTCTCCAACGCCGGCCGCGTGTCCCCGTTCGTCTTCATGCACGCGAACACATAGTCGACGCGTGCTGCAGTCGGATAGTCGTTAAGTTCGGCGGCGCCGACCGGTAGATCCACTGCCACAGCCGCCACAAGCGCCAAGCCCAACCGTCGCGCGCTTCGCAGAAACGTCATCGTCCCTTTCCTTTGATGCGTAGGCCGAGCATGCACCCTGCGAGAAACAATGTCATGCGCTCAATCGAACGCCTCAAGCGCCAGGCTCTTGTTCCGGCAAGGACGGTGAAATCGTAATCGTAGAGGTGGCCACTTCTATCGCCCTTGGGGATAATGAGTTCGGCCATTTACCATCGGCGCAACACCCACTCGGGGACAGCAGACAACCGAGATAGGGGCGAGACGATGATGCGCACGTCGATTTGGATCGGTGCAACAGGAGTATTCGCGCTCGCGTACGCCGTTCCTACATCTGCCCAAAGCATGATGCAGCACGTCGATCTGGCATCGCCGGAGATGGCATCGGCGGAAATGACGCGCGCGGACGTCGAGGCCGCCATCACCTCTGCAACGTCCCGCCAGCCGGTCGATCTCGCAGGCAAGAAGCTGTCGGGGCTCGACCTCTCCGGCCTCGATTTCTCCGGTGCCATTTTGCGGGGTGCGAGGCTCAACAAAACCAAACTTCGCGATGCAAAGCTCGACCGAGCGATTCTCGATCAAGCATGGCTCGTGGAAGCCGATCTCAGCCGGGCGAGCCTCACCGGCGCGAGCATTTTTGCGGCGCAAATGCAACGTGCAACTCTCGATGGAGTCAATCTCTCAGGCGCTCGCATTACTGCCGAATTAACCGGGGCAACGCTGGTCGGCGCCTTGCTCACTGGCGCCGACCTCAGCGCAGATATGAAGAATCAGTCCATGGGGCTCATGCGTGCAGTGCTAAAATCCAGCAATCTCGAGCGGGCAATCCTGCGGGACGCGGATCTATCGCGCGTGGACCTCGAGTTCGCATCTCTCAAGAATGCGGATCTGAGCAACGCCTCGCTGCGAGGCGCTGCCTTGGGCGGCGCGACACTCGCTGGCGTCAGGGTTCATGGCGCCGATTTCAATGGCGCCGACCTCACCTCAACGCGGCTGGTTGACCCGATCGGGCTCGATGCCGCTAAGAATTTCGACAAGGCGCAGAACATCGACCGGCTCTTGCGCGAGTGAAGCGCTCCTCGCTCGTGCCATGACCAATGCATCAACCTGCGGAGGCAAGAAATGATGCGCGGTGGTGTGTTGCTTGCTGGGATCGCGTTCGGACTCGTGGGCTCTTCTGTGATGGCTCAGGACCGCAAGGGCATTCGATTCTGGAATCTCACCTTGTACACGATCACAAGTTTCCAGATGTCGCCGGCGGGAAAAGACAGCTGGGGTCCCGACCAATGTAAGAATGATCGGGATGGAACGGTTGACCACAACGAGCGCTTGCGAATCACGGGCATCGAACCCGGGCGCTACGATGTAAAGCTCGCCGATAAGATCGGCCGCGTTTGCATCGTCAGGAACGTCGAGGTCAAGGAGGGTGCGGTCTTCTCAATTGAGGAAAAACAACTGACAGACTGCCGCAGGTGAATGTCCCTCCTTGCCGGAAACGCTCGCCGTGCGGCCGGGCAGAGGGACCCGGCGGGCCCATATTCACGCTGGGGATTAGCCGTCGAGGCCGGTCGCTTCCACTGCAACCGGGATCAGGCTGCAAGCTTCCCGGACGCCTTGGCAACGTGGGTAGCGATCGCATCCATCAAGGCCGGCGACAGGCAGTCATAGGGTTCGAGATGCAGCTCCTTCAATCGAGCCCGGACCGCGCCCATCTGATCGGGCGGAGCGCCGGACTCGATGATGGAGGAGACAAATGCTGCGAACTCGGGAGGCGCCCAGCCCTGGTCCTTTGAAAGCTCGGTGTGAATAAAATCGAACCCGTAGAACGGATGCTTCGCGTTCTCGATGCGGCCGTACATGTGCACGCCGCAGTCGTTGCAGGCGTATCGCTGGATGGCCGCATTGGCGTCCACGACCTTCAGCTTTTCGGCATTCTTGGAAACACGCAGTTTGTCGCGCGGCACAACGGCGACTTGCGAGAACAGCGCGCTTGCGGGCTTCCAGCATTTGGTGCATCCGCATACGTGATTATAGGCGCACTGCGAAGTGACGCTCACCTCGACGGGATTGCTCCCGCATTTGCACACAAGCGTTCCTCCCGTGAAGTTCGGCGAGCCGGGCCTGACGCCGTTGTCCACTGCCGGATGAATTGAGATCGTCGCCATAGCATGTCCTCCCAAAGTTGGTTTGGTAACGGCGCAATTGCCGCGCCGCAGGACGGGTCACGTTCTCGTGAGGCGGTTTACTCTGAAGACTTCAAATGCCTGCCTTCCGAGCGGCCGCGCTCTTGCGAGAAGGCTCAATTTCAGTCAGGTTTCTTTGTGTAATGCTTTTCGATCGATACGTGAAGTTTTTTCTCGCGGGGAGTCGCATGGTCCGGGGGCCGGAACCCATATGAGCGCCGCACCACCATCGTTGGGACGGGTCAGTGGGACTGCTTATGAGGCTATTAGCTTCGCCGCCATGACAACATTTGCGGGACCTCGCTCCCGGCGGTGATCCTTGCCCCTGCGTCCTCCAGTTCAACTCGTGCCGACCGAGATGCCGAGGAGGAAACCACCATGAAAACGCGTGCAGCCGTCGCATTGGAAAAGGGCAAGCCGCTCACCATAACGGAGGTCGAGCTCGACGGGCCGAAAGCCGGCGAAGTGCTGGTCGAGGTGAAAGCCACGGGCATTTGTCACACAGACGAGTTCACGCTGTCCGGGGCGGATCCGGAAGGGCTGTTCCCGGCCATCCTTGGCCACGAGGGCGCCGGCATCGTCGTCGATGTCGGGCCGGGTGTGACGAGTGTAAAGAAGGGCGACCACGTCATTCCGCTCTATACGCCGGAATGCCGGCAATGCCCGTCGTGTCTGTCGCGCAAGACCAATCTGTGCACAGCCATCCGCGCGACGCAGGGCCAGGGCGTTATGCCCGACGGCACCTCGCGCTTCTCATTCGACGGCAAAAAATTGCACCATTACATGGGCACGTCCACATTCTCGAACTTCACGGTGCTGCCCGAGATCGCCGTTGCCAAGATTCGCGAGGACGCTCCCTTCGACAAGGTCTGCTACATCGGCTGCGGCGTCACCACTGGCATCGGCGCTGTCCTCAATACCGCCAAGGTGGAGCCTGGCTCGAAGTGCGTCGTGTTCGGCTTAGGCGGCATCGGCCTCAATGTCATCCAGGGACTGCGGCTTGCCGGCGCCGACATGATCGTGGGCGTCGACATCAACAATGCCAAGAAGCAATGGGGCGAGCGCTTCGGCATGACCCACTTCGTCAATCCCAAAGAGGTTGGCAG